>Ga0214471_10000501_pt1 | contig 33377 bp, 28 predicted proteins | sample RVTome_5_FD_207665 | JGI IMG/M metagenome (GOLD analysis project Ga0214471, IMG submission 207665) | Soil microbial communities from uranium-contaminated site in the Upper Colorado River Basin, Wyoming, United States - RVT142D155 | ecosystem: Environmental > Terrestrial > Soil > Contaminated >... | reverse complement strand
TCGTGGCGGCGGTGCTGGACGCCGGCGAGGGCGAGGGCGTCATCCAGCTCGCCGCGCCGGTGAGCGAGGCGGCATTGCGCACGGCGCTGGCGGCGCATATCGAAACCCGCCAGCGCGTCGCCTGGGACGCGATCGAGGAGGCGGTGCTGGCCCGGCGCGAGGAGCGGCTCGGCGAGCTCACGCTGGACAGCCGGCCGCTCGCCGATGCCGATCCCGAGGCGCTGCGTGCGGCGATGCTCGACGGGATCCGTCGCCTGGGGTTGGCGGCGCTGCCCTGGGACGATACGGTGCGCGCGCTGCAGGCGCGCATGCTGAGCATGCGCGCCTGGTTCCCGGAGGAGGACTGGCCGGCGGTCGATGACGCGACATTGGGTGCGCGCCTCGAAGACTGGATAGGTCCGTATCTCAACGGCGTCACGCGCCGCGAGCACCTGGCGCGGCTCGATGTCGGTGCGATGCTGAAGAGTGCTCTGAGCTGGGAGCAGGCGCAGCGCCTGGAGGAGGGCGCGCCGAGCCATCTGACCGTGCCGAGCGGCTCGCGCCTCAGGCTCGATTATCGTCCGGGCGAATCGCCGGTGCTGGCGGTGAAGCTGCAGGAGATGTTCGGGCTCGCCGACACGCCGCGCGTCGCCTTCGGCGCCGTGCCGGTGACGCTGCACCTGTTGTCGCCGGCGCGCCGGCCGATCCAGGTGACCCAGGACCTCAAGGGCTTCTGGGGGCGAACTTACGCCGAGGTGAAGAAAGAGCTGAAGGGCCGTTATCCGAAGCATCCCTGGCCGGACGATCCCTGGAATGCGACGCCGACCGCGCGCGCCCGGCGGCGGCCGCCGCGTTGACGATCCTGCCCTGTTGCCGAAAGGGAATTTGATCCCGACTTCGGTAGCACGTCGCCACAACGGCGGGACGGGGCGACACGCCGGCAACCATCAAACGTAGGGCGGGGCCTTGCCCCGCCGAAACGATCCTTACCGCTCTGTGTGCCGCAACGGTGGGGCAGGGCCCCACCCTACCGCTGCCGGCGGCGTGGCCCCTCGGGGCCTAACCGAAGCGCGCCGCGCACCACTCCTCGATCGCCGCGCGCAGGCGATCCGGCTGCTCCATGGGGATCCAATGATGGGCGTCGAGGATGATGGTCTTGTGGTCGGGCAGGGCGCGCAGCAGCTCCTGAGTCCTGGGAACGTCGCTGAAGGTGGTGCCGGCCGACAGCAGCGCCAGGGTCGGCGCGGTGATCGCTTCGAGCGGCGGCAGCTCGCGCTTCACCTCGAGCAGCGCCTGGAAGAAGCTGGCGCTCGGCATGATCTGGAGGTCGTGCAGCGGCGCGGCATAGCGCTTGAGCAATGCCTCGCTGCTGCCGCTGGCGGCGATCTTGGCGCGGGTCTCGCGGTCGAGCTGCTCGAGGTCGAGGCGCGGGAAGCGCCGACGCTTGAGGCCGAGCGCGTTGGCGGCGCGGATCAGGAGTATCAAGGCGCGCAGCAGCGGCTCGAGCCGGGTGGCCCGCCTGAGCGTGCCGGCCAGCGCCGCCGGCAGCATCGGTTCGACCAGAATCAATCCGGCCGTCCGCTCCGGCGCACGGTGTGCAAAGTGAATGGCGATGTTGGCGCCCAGGCAGTGGCCGGCCACGACCGCCCGACGATAGCCCTCCCGATCGAGTATCGCCCTGAGGTCGTCGCACCAGCCGTCGGTGTCGATGCGGCCGCGCGGCTGCGAAGCGCCGTGGCCGCGCAGATCGACACGCAGGATGTTCCAGCGCTCTTTCAGGCGGGTGTTGGCGAGGAATTCGCTCCAGCGCGTGTGATTGCTGGCCAGGCCGTGGAGCAGCACCAGCACGTGCTCGGACCCGGGTGCGGCCCAATGCCAGTAGGCGATGGTGTCGCGGACGTTGAGTTTCAGGAGGCACATGCTTTCCATGGCGGAGCTCTTCGATCACCCATGTCTGCCCGGGAGGGCGACGTCACAGCGCCGGATTATCTGTGATTGTGGTATCGGCCGCCAAGTGCCGGATGGCGCTCCGCGACGGGGCCGCGACGCTTGTCGGTGGTGCGCAACGACTCGTAGGTATGTGGGGCGACGGGGGATTCCACGCAGGGCTGACTTCGAGTATTGGGCGACGGGTCTGCAGAAGTCAGCTATCAAACGAGTGATGCGATTTCCCCGAGCTTTCCGGTGCCCTGCGAGCATTTTGTAAGCGGCGACTCAGCGAACTGTCAAAAACCCCGACACCCTGGACTGCCGTTGGCGCTTACCCGCGGGGGCGCCCGCGATTGTATGAAAACTCAAAACCGGTACAATCTCGCGAGGTTCATCATTACGATGGCGCGCGGGTAGCGCGCTCTCGTCGCTGCGCCCGGTGCCCGATGCCTTCTCGTAGTTCGTGTTCGTGATTTCTTGGTTTGGTACCGTGCCGGCATTACTGCGGCCGTCGTGATGCTGGTGTAAATAACAAAACGGTATATACAACGCCGCGTGAGAGGAGAGCGACAATGCTATCAACCTTGGTTGGTCGGATCAGCATGGTTTTGCTGGCAACGACGCACTCTGCAGGCGCGCTGGCCAGCTCAGCGTGGTCCGCGCCTTATCCGTTGCCTAATGTGCAATCGCTGAATCCCTATTCGATCACGGTGCTGGATTTCGATACCAACGGCGACGGGATAATCGATTATCGTTTCGTGGGCGATGTGAATCGAAACGGTGTGCTGGAGTGGGACGATATCCAGGGGGCCCTGGATGGCCTTTGCGATCCCAATGCCGATCGTGTGCAGAACAGCGCCGATGGCAAGATGATTGACCTCGACGGTGACGGCATCAAAGAACCGTTTTGCGGCACTTTGCATATTCTGCCCGGCGAATGGGTGAGTCGGGTCGTACTGGATCCGAGCATATATAATCACAAGGACGATCAGATCTGGCTCACGAACTATCAGGGTCTGTGGCTGCGAGGTTCGGGCACGGCGACGACGACGCTCAAGGTGCGATACACGAGGTCGCAGTTTTGCTTCAGACACCACGAGGCCGGCTGTGGCGGGATCTGCTCGCGCGAGAGCCGAGGTTTTATTACGCTCTCGGACTTCACCTTTGCCGGGCTGCCAGCACGCACTTGGGGCAAGCGCGATTGTGATGGTGACGGCCTTGACTACGATGATCCGCGGGAAACCAATTACAGCACCCGGGTTCTACAGTCGGGAATCGTGGTATGGAACACGCCCCCTAATATCGGCCGTAACGTGGTAGTACGGGACATCGTTGTGTCCCAGGCTGACTATAACGGAGTCGCCCTTGGAGAGCTTTCGGACCTGATAATCGAGAACGTGCGCGTATTGTCCGCAGGGGCAACCGGCATAATGCTGTCCGGGGTACGCGACTCGATTGCACGCTCCTTGCATGTCGAAAACGTGAATGGATCCATTGCGGGCGGCGGCGTGAACGTTACGACTGTACAGGCAACTAACGGCGGACCGGAGGGAGTCGCAACCAAGAATTTGCTGATTAAATACGTGGTATCCATCAACAATCACGTGGGCATTTCTGTCGTTGCGCAAGGGGCCGGTGGGATCTCCAACGTTGTTTTTCGTGACACGCGCGTGCACGAACCGGCGGACATCACGCTCGATCCGCGGGTTCGGACCCTGACAACGGAGTTCGGAATACGCCTTCAGGACTCCGGATGCCTCTGGGATAAGGACGGCGACGGCAAGGTCGACAATCCCTGTTATGTCACAAATGTAACCTTCGACGGCGGTGTTGTCGTCGGGGCACCCAGCTACGGATTTTCGGCGTTGATGCATCCCGGCGGTCCGAATCGCAACCATGTTGTGCGCGGAATGCGCTTTTTCGGCAACGGACATAAGATCAATACGACCGAGTCGCGCGATATCGATGTCACGGGAGTGCCGGGGATCACTTTCGAAGGCAACACGATAACGGGTTATGACTACAATTCGGACGGCATCGCGGACCTGGCGTCGCTGATGAGGGTCGAGTCGGACAATGTCGTGCTACGTGGAAACGTTTTCGACGGCCAGGTCGCGGGAGGTTTGAGCACGCTGGTGTTTGCCAACAACGCGAGCAACATCGTAGTTGCGAGCAATCGCTTCATCTGTGACAATTCCACGTACTGCAATTCGCTTCGATTGTCCACGACGACTCCCAACGCGCTAGTGTACAATAACATCGTAGATCGTAGCCCCGCGTCCGGTACTGGAATTCACGCAGCCGGTGGTGATGCTCGAATCAGCGGCAACATTGTCACGGGCGGGGATTATGCGATTGAGTCACTCGGTGACCGCAATGTGCTGCTGGGAAATCAGACGCGGTCCGTCAGTCTGGCAACCAATGGAAACGATATTCGAGTCGTCGGTGCGGATATTCGATTGGAGAACAATGTGTGCGCACCGGCGGCGACCTGGAAATACTGTATCGAACTGGGTGTCGGTACCATCAACCCGGTGCTGAATAACAACAGGAATCTAACGACCCTTGCAAACGTCTATTTGAGCGCGGTTGGGACGTTGAATCTGCCGTCCGACTCTGATACGACGCCGGCCGGATCTTCGGGTGCATCCAATCCCACGCCTGCGGCCGCGACATCCGGCGGTGGATGTACCATTGCGACTACAGGTAGAAGCGGCGATTCCTTGGCAGTGATTATATTGTTGATCAGTTTCGGTAACCTCGCGTTGAAGTTTTGTAAGAAACGATTTTGGCCAGAAGGCAGTACCGCGAATGGGGAATAAAACTACGCAGGGGAACGATCTGATGCCATGAATGGGCCCGGGCAGGCAGGTTGCGCACGGCTGTCTGCGGAAGTGGCATCGCCCTGGTAGCGACGCACAATCGTAGAGCACACGATCACTTAACCCGCGTACCACACAGGGTTATTTGCATTCCGTCGGTAAATGCCCGAGCCTGTACGGCCGGCGGCGCAGCACCCGCGATCTGGAGCATGCCCATGAGTGATGAGTTTCAACCCCGCAACGAGCTGGAGAAGGACCTGGTGGCCGCCCAGGATGGCAGGATCGGCAGCGAGGCCTTCATGAAGCGCCTGCTGGGCGCGCAGCTGTTCATGCCGGTGCGGGATTCGAGCCCGATCAAGAATTTCCAGACCTCAGACAAGGCGGTGCCGCTGACCGTCCAGGCCGAGGGTGGCACCGAGGTGTTGATCCTGTTCACCAGCCCCGAGCGCGCCAAGGGGTTCGTCCAGGACTTTCCCGGTTATCACGGTGGGATCCTCGCGGATTTTCAATGGATCCTGGAGCGGGTCGGAAGCGGCTTGGGGATAGCCCTCAATCCCGGCTGGGAAGTGGGCTTCGACATGGAGCCGGACGCGGTGCAGTCGCTGCGCGCGGATATGCGCAAAGACGCCTGACGGCGATCACGCCGACCGACTCACCGCCTCGGACAGGCGCTCGGGCGCGATCGGGTAGCTCAGCGCGGCGTGGATCGGAAAGCGCGCGCGCAGCTTGGCCAGCTGATGTTCCTGCTCGCGCTCGTAGAAGACGATCACCCGGGTGTCCGGCGCGCGCTGCACGACCGCGAGCAGGGACTCCAGGCTGCTGGTGCGATCGCGGAAATCAGACTGGAAATTGAACTCGGCGACGATCACCCGCGGCTGCGACTGCTTGAGGCGCGCGAGCGCCTTGCGTACCGAGCGCTCGACGATCACTTCGTAGCCGGCCCGCTCGTAGAGCGGTGCAAAGTTCGGGTAACCACCCAGTTCGACGATGGACAGCAGGGCCGGGCGCGTTGCGGACATGCGGCGAGAATATCGCAAGCCGCGCGGGCCCGCCAGCGGCCGCGCGCGGCGCGTGTGGCCCCGATGCTGCACGGCGTGGCGTCATGAGCTAAGCTTGGCGTCATGACAAAAACAACGGCCGCCCGCAAAAAATCCACGAATCGCAAACCCGCACGCCGGCAACCCGCCACGCGCCGCACGCCGCCGCGCCACCCCGTCATCGAGCGCGTCGCGGAGCTCGGCGTGCTGCGCCTGGTGCTCGTGGCGCTGGCGCTGATCTGCCTGGCGCTGATGCCGCCCGCCGGCGCCGCCGTCGGCTACAGCGGATGGCCGCTGGTCAGGACCGTGCTGGTGCCGGTGGTCGCGCCGCTGGTCTTTATGGTGTTGCTGCTCGATGCACTGATGTCGGCGGTATTCCTGGCCGATCAGCGCGGCCCCGCCCGGCGGCGCTATGCGCGCATCCTGGCGGTGGACCTGGTCGCCGCCGGGCTGCTGCTGGTGTTCTGGCTGCCGTTCTACCTGGCCTTGGGCGGCTAGGCGAGGCGGGCGCGGCCGGCCCATTGGCGGCAGCCGCCGGCCGGAAACCTGCCGTTCCAGGGCCGGTGCGGGCGATCGCCGGGCCGCCGCCGGGGGGGTGAAAAATCTCGGGAATTCGCGGTTTTCCGCGCAGAATCAGGTGTCTGGCATGCATTATGCAGATTTTGGTTCGAGATTCCTTGCCACCGGGCGGCGGGTCCGCGCAGCCTTGCCCGGCGGGAGACAGGGGAAAGCAGGCAAAGGACGGTGCTTATGCAAACGAGTGCGAATATGGCCGACAAAGTGCGGGTGCTGGTGATCGACGACTCGCGCGTCATGCGCAAGGCGGTCGAGCGGGTGCTCAACCAGGAATTCGAGATCGTCGAGGCCGAGGACGGCGAGGCCGGCTGGGAGCAGCTGGTCCGCGACAGCAGTATCCAGGTCGCCATCAGCGACGTGCAGATGCCGCGTCTCGACGGCTACTCGCTGATCTGCCGCATCCGCGCGGCCGATCAGGCGCGCATCTCCGATCTTCCGATCATCGTCATGACCGGCGCCGAGGACGACATCACGCGCGAGCGTGCCTTCGCCTGCGGCGCCAACGATTTCATCACCAAGCCGATCGATTCGGCGCAGCTGCTGAGCTGCGTGCGCGGCCATACCCACAACGGGCAGGGGCTCGCGGGGGTCGCCGACGCGGCCTCGGCGCTCGGCGAGGAATCCAACATCGATCCGCTGACCAAGCTCAGCAGCCGGCGCCATCTGATGGAATGCGGCGCCGACATCGTTGCCGCCGCGCGCAAGGGCAAGAAGACCCTGTCGCTGATCCAGCTCGCGGTCGACAACTTCGCCGCGCTGCGCACCCAGCACGGCGACGATATCGCCGACCAGGTGCTGATCTGGCTGGCCAAGGAACTCAAGACGCGGACCCGCAAGGACGACACGGTCGCGCGCCTCGGCAGCGCCGAGATCACCATACTCACCTCGTCCTCGGGCCGGGTCGAGATCGCCATGTTGTGCGAGCGCCTGCGCGCGGCGGTCGCCGCCAAGCCGTTCGGGCAGAACGGGCACGCCATCCCGGTCACGATCAGCATCGGGCTGGTCACCCTGGGGCACGACCCCGGCGACACCCTCGAGGCGATGTTGAACCTGGCGCGCCGGCGCCTCAAGCTCGCGGCGGCCGCCGGCGGCAACCGCATGGTGGCCGGCGACGAGAGCAATCTCGGCAGCGTCGAAGAGGCCGTCATGGAGGCCCCGACCCTGGACAAGGCCCTGGCGATGCTCGGCGGCAACCAGGCCGGTCAGCTCGGCCCCTATGCCTTGCAGCTGACCGCCCAGGTCCTGCCGCTGATCGAATTCTGCAACAAGCGTTACTCCCTCGAGATCGACGCCGAGCTCAAGGCCATCAAGGAAGCCATTCAGCGCGCGAACTGACCGCCTTTCCGCCGGGCGCCGGACGCGCGCCGGGCCGGTACATTGCCGCGCACGCTCTCATCACCCGCACAAGCGGATACCGGCACCCCCGCTCAACATGACCCGTCCGAACCCCCGAACGCCCGGCGTCCGCCCGCGCCAGCGCATCGCGCGCTGGCTGCTCGGGCTGCTCGGCTGGCGGGTGGAGGCGACGCTGCCCGATGTCCCGAAATACGTGGTGATCGGCGCGCCGCACACCTCGAATTGGGACTTTCCCTACGGCGTGCTCGCCATGTGGGCGATCGGCTTCCGCTACCGTTGGATCGGCAAGCACACGCTGTTCCGCTGGCCGTTCGGCACCGTCATGCGGGCACTGGGCGGCATACCGGTGGACCGGCGCGCGCGCCACAACTTCATCGGCCAGATGCGCGAGATCTTCGCACGCGAATCGGAGCTGGTGCTGATCATCACCCCCGAGGGCACGCGCCGGCGCACCGAGCATTGGAAGTCCGGTTTCTACTATATCGCGCTCGCCGCCAAGGTGCCGATCGCGCTCGGCTTCATCGATTATCGGGGCAGGCGCCTGGGGGTGGGTCCGGCCTTCACCCCGAGCGGTGACATCGATGCCGACATGGCGGTGATCCGCGCGTTCTACGCGGACAAGGTCGGCCGTTATCCCGAGCATCAGGGCGAGATCCGCATCCTGCCGCGCCCGCCCGAAGACGGCAGCGCGACCTGAGGTGTGACGCTTGCCATTGCCGCGAGCGCGGCGTAAAGTGGCCGGCAGGAGTCGGCGCAGATGGAAGGTTGGGCGCAAGCTCTCATAAAAAACAATAGCTTACACGCCATTCCAATGGCGGGCCATCGCGGGGAGAAGAATCCATGAATTGCACTACGGCGGTTTTTCGGCGCGTGATCGCGGTGCTGTGCGCGTGGGCGTTGGCCGGCGCGGCGGCGGCGACGACCGTGACGCTGGACTCGGAACTGCGCGGTACCTACGCGAGCGACGGCAGCCCGAGCCTGCTGACGAGCACCGGCGGTTACTACGCCGGCTATCATGCGCAGACCGGTCTCACTTATCACAACTGGTTCAGCTTCGATCTGTCGGGCATGTCGGACGTGGTGGTCACCGGCGCGCAGCTGGTGTTGTCCGCGGCCGACTATTATTCCAGCGACGCGAGCGAGACCTACCAGCTGTATCAGGTGACGACCCCGTTCGCGCAGCTCGGCAGTGCGTCGACGTCCATCTTCCAGGATCTCGGCAGCGGCCCGGACTACGGATCGACGACGCTGAGCGCGGCGGATGCGCACCAGACCGTCACCCTCGATCTCGGCGCCATCGCGCTGGCCGATCTCAACAGCGTCCTGGGCGGCGTGTTCGTCCTGGGCGGCGGCTTGACCAGCCTGGGACTGACCGGTCCGAGCGAGGGGTTGTTCGGCAATTCCACCGGCGCCGGCAATCTGTCGCGGCTGGTGCTGACCACCGTCCCGGTGCCGTTGCCGGCCAGCGCGCTGCTGCTGGCGAGCGGCCTGCTGGGCCTGGGCGCGTGGCGCCGCCGGCCCGGTCGTTGACCGGCTGATTCCGGCGGCGGGCTCGCCGCCCGCATTGACGGCGTCAGCCGCAGCACAGCGCAGGGTATGCGCACCCAGGCCGTGCCCAGGGATCTCGATTTCTTTTCCGACGATTACCGTGAGGCGCGGCAGCGCTTGCGCGCGGCCTTGACCGCGGCCGGCGCGTCGCACGAGGCGCTGATCATCGACGCGCGCGGCCCACAGGGCGAAGACCTCGGTATCGATATCGCCTGGCTCGGCGATCCGGCGGCGCGGCGCGTCGTGCTGCATTCGTCCGGCCTGCACGGTGTCGAGGGCTTCGCCGGCTCGGCCATACAACTCAAGGTCCTGGCCGATCCGCCGGCGTTTGGGCGCGGCACGGCCCTGGTGCTGGCGCACGCCTTGAATCCCTTCGGCATGGCCTGGCTGCGGCGCGCCAACGAGAGCAACGTCGATCTCAACCGCAATTTCATCCTTGACGACGACGGATTCACCGGCGCGCCGGAGCGTTACCGGCGGCTCGATGCCGTGCTCAATCCGCGCAGTCCACCGCGCGTCGACGGCTTCGCGCTGCGCGCCGTGGCGAGCATCCTGCGCCACGGTTACGGCCCGCTCAAGCGCGCGCTGGCCGAGGGCCAATACGAATTTCCGCTGGGATTGTTTTACGGCGGTGCCCGGCTCGAGGCCGGGCCGCGAGGCTACTGCGACTGGCTGGCGGCGCGGCTCGGCGCGGTCGAGCGTGTTGTGGCGATCGACGTGCACACCGGGCTCGGCCCGGCGCGCCGCGAGACCTTGTTTCTCGAGACGCGCGGCGCCGGTGGCGACGCGGGCGCGGTCGCGGCGGCGATCAGCCGGCGCCTGGTCGCGGTGACCGAAGGGATGACCGGCGGCGGCTACGCCAACCGCGGCGGTTACGGCGCGGCGCTGCCGCGCCTCCTGCCGCGGGCGGAGGTCGATTTCATCACCCAGGAATTCGGCACCGTGCCGGCGCTGGTCGCGCTACGCGCGCTGCGCGACGAGAATCGCTGGCACCACTGGGGCGACGGCGGGATCGCCCATGCCAGCAAGCGCCGCTTGCGCGCGGCTTTCTGTCCGCAGGCGCCGGCCTGGCGGCGTGCGGTGCTGACGCAGGGCGCGGCGCTGCTGCACGACGCCTGTCGTTATGTGTTTTCTGACCATGGAAGCTCTAAGAAACTATCACGACGGGTTCCCTCTCCCCTTGGGAGAGGGACAGGGTGAGGGCAAAAGCACTGCGAATACCCCCTCACCCTAACCCTCTCCCCCGCCATGGGCGGGGGAGAGGGAACTTGTTTTTAGAGGTTGGCTAGAGCGAGTACAGCAGGTCGGTGAGGTCGGTGTAGGCGGCGTCGTCGTAGCGGTCAAACTGCAGCGCCACGCCGCGTGCATCGACGCGCAGCACCCGGGCCGGCAGCCGGTGCTCGTGCACGCGCCCGCGCTTCTTGAAGCGCAGCACGAACTCGAAGCGGGCCCCGACGTGAACATCGGGGGTGTCCATCCTGACCAGCGCGCCGCCGAGACCCAGGTCGACGATGTGCCAGGGCACCGAGTGGGTCAGGCCCAGCCTGACGAGGTCGCCGAAGTCGATTTTCTTGCGCAGGTTCTCGCGCTTATGCTCGCTGCTGTGATCGCGGCGTGCCGGGTGCGGGCCGCCACCCCAGGCCGCGTGCCGCCCGGTATCGGAGTTTCGACTGAGATTGCCTTCCATTCATTCCTCCAGCTCGTCGTTCTCGTAGGATCGCCCGTCGCGGGTCGTGCGGAATCCCTGCGGACATGTATTAAGGAGTATATACATTGCTGTACCCGGCGGTTTGAAGGCGTCGGGACGCCATTCGGCGCCTGATTCCGACGATTCGTCACCCGGCGGCCGGCGGGACCGCGTGGACGGCGGGTTTATGACGATCGAGGGCGGGATCGTGCCCGGCGCGGGCGGCGGGAGCGGGCCGCGGTGCGGACCGTTCAGCCCAGGTCGACCCGCTCCGCTTCCTGGAATCTGCGCGCGAACGCCTCGGCCGGCATCGGCCGGCCGAACAGATAGCCCTGCACGGCGTCGCAGTCGTCGCCACGCAGATGGGCGAGCTGCTGCTCGGTCTCGACCCCCTCGGCGACCACCGTCAGCTTAAGACTATGCCCGAGCGTGATGACCGCGCGGGTGATGGCGGCGTCGTTCTCGTCGCGCGTCAGGTTCCGGACGAAGGACTGGTCGATCTTGAGCTTGTCGATCGGGAAGCGTTTCAGATAGCTCAAGGAGGAGAAGCCGGTGCCGAAGTCGTCGATCGACAGGCGCACGCCCATGTCCTTGAGCCGTTCCAGCGTCGCCGTCGTGCGTCCGACGTCGCGCATCGCCACGCCCTCGGTGATCTCCAGCTCCAGCCGCCGCGCCGGCAGGCCGGTGTCGCGCAATATCGCATCGATGCGTTGCGGCAGGTCCTGCTGCATGAACTGGCGCGCCGAGATGTTGACGGCGACGACCAGATGGTCCAAACCGGCCGCCGACCAGGCCCGGGCCTGCGCGCAGGCGCCGCGCAGCGCCCAGTCGCCGATCGCGACAATGATGCCGGTGTCCTCGGCGAGCGGGATGAACTCGGCCGGCGGAACCAGGCCGCGCTCGGGGTGCTGCCAGCGCAGCAGCGCCTCGGCGCCCAACAGCTTCCCGGTGTGCGCGTCGACCTGCGGCTGGTAGTAGAGGCGCAGCTCGCCGTATTCCTCGGCGTGGCGCAGGTGGTTCTCCAGCGTCAGCCATTCGGCGGCGCGGGCGTTCATGTCGGCGCTGTAGCACTGCAGGGTGTTGCCGCCCAGCTCGCGCGCGCGGCGCATGGCGGTGTCGGCATTGCGCAGCAGGGTGACGACGTCCTGGCCGTCGAGCGGGAACACGCTGATGCCGATGCTGAAACTGAGAAAGAACTCGCGGGTGCTGACGTACAGCGGCTCGCGCATCGACTCGATGACGGTCTCGGCGACACGGATCGGCAGCTCGCCGCGCGTGACGCCGGGAATCAGCAGCGCGAATTCGTCGCCGCCGAAGCGGAACAGGGACACTTGATCGGCAAGCTGCGGATCGCCGTCGAGCACATGCTCGAGGCGTGCGGTCACCGCCTGCAGCAGCCCGTCGCCGATGCCGTGACCGAGGCCGCCGATGATGACCTCCAGCCGGTCCAGGCCGAGCAGCAGCACCGCGGCGCGCATGCCGCCGCGATCGGATGCGTGCAGGGTGCGGGCGAGCTGCTCGTGGAAGCGCCGGCGATTCGGCAGGCCGGTCAGCGGATCGTGATAGGCCGGGTGGCCCAGATCCTCCTGTTCACGCCGGCGCTCGGCCTGATCGGCGAGGGAGGCGCTGATGCGGTAACCGGCGAACAGCAGCAGGGCGGCGAAGATCACCGCGCCCGCAGTGAGCGCCGGGCCGCCGTGACGGACGGCCAGGGCGGTGAGTGCGGCGCCGAGGGCAAGCGCCGCGACGCAGGCGCCGAATATCTTGGTTCGAAGCGAGATGCGCATGTCTGATCCATCCGTGGCCGGCTCGCGGGCCGGCGATCCCTGCGCCGCGAGGGCAGGGCATACGATAGCGCCGCGCCCGCCGGCTTTCCAGCGGGCGGCGGGCGGTACACGGCGCTGTGCTACAATCGCCGCTCCCCGGAGCAGTTCATCCTGGCCATAAACGAACCATGACACCCGCTCTGTCGCTGCGCGGTCTGACCAAGACCTACCCGAACGGCTTCACCGCCCTGAAGGGCATCGACCTCGACGTCGCGCCGGGCGAGTTCTTCGCGCTGCTCGGGCCGAACGGCGCCGGAAAGTCCACGACCATCGGTATCGTCACCTCGCTGATCAACAAGACCGCCGGCTCCGTCAGGGTGTTCGGTCACGACCTCGACACGGAGCTGGCGGCGGCCAAGGCGCAGATCGGGCTGGTGCCGCAGGAGGTCAACCTCAACATCTTCGAGCCGCCGATGCTGATCCTCGCGAACCAGGGCGGGTATTATGGTATCCCGCGGCGCCTGGCGCGCGAGCGGGCCGAGTACTACCTGGACAAGCTCGGGCTCCACGACAAGCGCTTCGACCCGGTGCGCACGCTGTCCGGCGGCATGAAGCGGCGGCTGATGATCGCGCGCGCCCTGGTGCACGAGCCGCGGCTGCTGATTCTAGACGAGCCGACCGCCGGCGTCGACATCGAGATCCGCCGCTCGATGTGGGCCTTCCTCAAGGAGATCAACGCGCGCGGCACGACCATCATTCTGACCACGCATTACCTCGAGGAGGCCGAGAATCTCTGCCGGCATATCGCCATCATCGATCACGGCGTGCTGGTCGAGAACACCAGCATGCGCAAGCTGCTCAACAAGCTGGGGGTCGAGACCTTCGTGCTCGACCTGGGCGCGCCGGTCGCGGACGCGCCGGGCCTGCCGGGCTACGACGTGCGGCGGGTCGACGATCACACCCTCGAGGTCGACGTTTCCAGGGAACACAACCTGAACGCGCTGTTCGACGCACTGACGCGATCCGGCATCCAGGTCCTGAGCCTGCGCAACAAGACCAACCGCCTCGAGCAGCTGTTCCTGCGCCTGGTCGACGCCGGGAGGGCGGCCTCGTGACGCCGGCCGAGCAGTACACCGCCTTCAAGACCATCGTGACCAAGGAGGTCATCCGCTTCACGCGCATCTGGGTGCAGACCATCCTGCCGTCGGTGGTGACCACGGCGCTGTATTTCGTCATCTTCGGCAGCCTGATCGGCCCGCGCATCGGCGAGATGGAGGGCTTCCGTTACATGGATTTCATCGTGCCGGGCCTGATCATGATGTCGGTGATCACCAATTCCTACGCCAACGTGGTGTCGTCCTTCTACGGCGCCAGGTTCCAGCGCAACATCGAGGAGATGCTGGTCTCGCCGATGCCGAACTGGGTGATTTTGCTGGGCTTCGTGGCCGGCGGCGTGGCGCGCGGCCTGACGGTCGGGCTGGTGGTGACACTGGTGGCGATGTTCTTCAGCGACCTGCGGGTGCACAATCTGTGGGTGACGGTGTCGATCGTGTTCCTGACCGCGGTGCTGTTCTCGCTCGGCGGTTTCATCAACAGCATGTTCGCCAAGAGTTTCGACGACATCTCGATCGTGCCGACCTTCGTGCTGACGCCGCTGACCTACCTGGGCGGTGTGTTCTACTCCATCAAGCTGCTGCCGGAGTTCTGGCAGGGGGTGTCGATGGCCAACCCGATTCTCTACCTGGTCAATGCCTTCCGCTTCGGCTTCCTCGGCGTGTCCGACATCGGCCTGCCGCTGTCCTACGGCATCGCGCTCGGATTCATCGCGCTGTTGTTCGCGTTCAGCCTGCGACTGCTCAATACCGGTTACGGGATCCGCAGCTAGCCCGTAGCCGGCGCGCGAATACCCTATCGTTGGCCTAGGACATTGCCGGCCGTGAAATTGACTTGTATCAAGGGCAACGGCACCGCCCTGCGGCACACTGCCCCGCAACGACGAGCATCACGCGGGATCGCATCAGGCATGACACAGCCCTTGAGTCGGCGTCAGTTTCTGCGCGGCGACTATCGCAACCGGCGCCCCGTGTTGCGACCGCCCTGGGCCCTGGCCGAACGCCTTTTTCTCGTCACCTGCACGCGCTGCGGCGATTGCGCGCGCGCCTGCCCGGCGGACGTGTTGCGCATCGCGCACGACGGATTCCCGCAAGTGTATTTCGACCGCGGTGGCTGCAGTTTCTGCGGCGCCTGCGTGGACGCCTGCGGCGCCGGCGCGCTGTCGCGCGCGGTCCGCGGGGATGCGCGTCCGCTGCCGTGGAATCTCAAGGCGCAGATCGCCGTCGACTGCCTGGCCGTCCAGGGCATCGAGTGCGCGGTATGCCGCGAGCAGTGCGAGGCGCGGGCGATCATGCTCGACCGCCTGCCCGGCGTGATCGCGCGCCCGCGCGTCAACATCCGCGCCTGCACCGGCTGCGGCGCCTGTGTGCGCTCCTGCCCGGCGCGCGCCATTTATATGACGGCATTCCACTCCATTTTTGCCCACGACCCGCACCCCCGGGAGGAAGACCCATGCACATAGCCGGTGTCATCGTCCGCACCCGCCCGCAGTTCGTGCCGGAGGTCCGCGCGTCGGCCGCCGGCATCGGCGGCGTCGAGGTGCACGCGGCCACCGACGACGGCCGGCTGGTGGTCACCGTCGAGGGCGCCGACCGCCGCGCCGTGGCCGACGGCCTGTTTGCCTTGAACGGCCTGCCGCAGGTGCTGTCGGCGGTGATGGTCTACGAGCAGTCGGAGCATGAATCGTCGAATCGGGAGGCGTCGCCATGAAACTCACCAGACGGGACTTCATCAAGACCAACGCCGTCGCGGCCACCGCCGCCGCGGTCGGGGTGACGCTGCCGGGCATCGGCACGGCGCTCGCCAAGCCCGACAGCCGCATGCGCTGGGACAAGGCGCCGTGCCGGTTTTGCGGCACCGGCTGCAGCGTGCTGGTCGGCGTGCAGGGCGGCCGCGTGGTCGCCACCCAGGGCGATCCCGACGCGCCGGTCAACCGAGGCCTCAACTGCATCAAGGGCTATTTCCTGTCCAAGATCCTCTACGGCGAGGACCGGCTGACGCGCCCGCTGCTGCGCAAGAAGAACGGCAAGTTCCACAAGGACGGCGAGTTCACCCCGGTGTCCTGGGACGAGGCCTTCGACGTGATGGCGGAGAAGTACAAGGCCGCACTCAAGGCCAAGGGCCCGACGTCGGTCGGGATGTTCGGCTCCGGCCAGTGGACGATCTGGGAGGGCTATGCCGCCACCAAGTTCATGAAGGCGGGGCTGCGCTCCAACAACCTCGACCCGAACGCCCGCCACTGCATGGCCTCGGCGGTCGCCGGCTTCATGCGCACCTTCGGCATCGACGAGCCGATGGGCTGCTACGACGACCTGGAGCACGCCGACGCCTTCGTGCTGTGGGGCTCGAACATGGCGGAGATGCATCCCATATTATGGTCGCGCCTCACCGACCGGCGCCTGACCGCGCCGCAGGTCAAGGTCGCGGTGCTGTCGACCTTCATCAACCGCAATTTCGATCTCGCCGATATCGGCATCGTGTTCAAGCCGCAGTCCGACCTGGCGATCATGAACTACATCGCCCATACCATCATCGAGTCGGGCAGCGTCAACCAGGACTTCGTGCGCCGGCACGTCAATTTCAAGCGCGGTGCCACCGACATCGGCTATGGCCTGCGCCCGACCCATGCGCTCGAGAAGCAGGCGAAGAACGCCGACAAGTCCAACGATGCCAGCCCGATGAGCTTCGACGAGTACAAGCAGTTCGTCTCCGAGTACACGCTCGACAAGGCCCACAAGATCTCCGGCGTGCCGAAGAAGGACCTCGAGGCGCTCGCGAAGCTCTACGCGGATCCCAAGATCAAGGTGGTGTCGTACTGGACCATGGGCTTCAACCAGCACACCCGCGGCACCTGGGCGAACAACCTGGTCTATAACCTTCACCTGCTGACCGGCAAGATCTCCGAGCCCGGCAACGGGCCGTTCTCGCTGACCGGCCAACCCTCGGCCTGCGGCACGGCGCGCGAGGTCGGCACCTTCTCGCACCGCCTGCCGGCCGACATGGTGGTGACGAACGAGGCGCATCGCGACGTCGCGGAGAAGATCTGGAAGCTTCCCAAGGGCACCATCCCGGACAAGCCGGGCTATCACGCGGTGCTGCAGAACCGCATGCTCAAGGACGGCAAGCTGAATGTCTATTGGGTGCAGTGCAACAACAACATGCAGGCCGCGGCCAACATGAACGAGGAGGGCTGGCCCGGTTACCGCAATCCGGAGAACTTCATCATCGTCTCCGACCCCTATCCGACGGTGACGGCGCTGGCCGCCGACCTGATCCTGCCGACCGCGATGTGGGTGGAGAAGGAAGGCGCCTACGGCAACGCCGAGCGCCGCACCCAGTTCTGGCGCCAGCAGGTCAGCCCGCCGGGCGAGGCCCGGTCCGATGTCTGGCAGATCGTCGAGTTCTCCAAGCGCTTCAAGGTCGAGGAGGTCTGGCCGAAGGAACTGCTCGACCGGAAGCCGGAGTATCGCGGCAAGACCCTGTACGACATCCTGTTCGCCAACGGCCAGGTCGACAAGTATCCCCTGAGCGACCTGGAGAAGGGCTTTCCCAACGACGAGTCCCGGCACTTCGGCTTCTACCTGCAGAAGGGCCTGTTCGAGGAGTACGCCACCTTCGGCCGCGGCAAGGCGCACGACCTCGCGCCCTACGAGACCTACCACAAGGCGCGCGGGCTGCGCTGGCCGGTGGTCGACGGCAAGGAGACGCTGTGGCGCTTCCGCGAGGGTTACGACCCCTATGTGAAAAAGGGCGAGGGCGTGCGTTTCTACGGCCACAAGGACGGCAAGGCCGTCATCTTCGCGCTGCCCTACGAGCCGCCGGCCGAGGCGCCGGACAAGGACTACGACCTTTGGCTGGTCACGGGCCGGGTGCTCGAGCACTGGCACTCCGGTTCCATGACGCGGCGCGTGCCCGAGCTCTACCGCGCCTTTCCCGACGCGGTAGTGTTCATGCATCCCGAGGATGCCAGGGAGCGCGGCCTGCGGCGCGGCATGGTCGCCAAGCTTCAGAGCAGGCGCGGCGAGATCCAGTCGCGCGTCGAGACCCGCGGCCGCAACGAGATGCCGCGCGGCGTGGTGTTCTTCCCGTGGTTCGACGAGAAGCAGCTCATCAACAAGCTCACGCTCGACGCCACCTGCCCGATCTCCAAGGAGACCGACTTCAAGAAATGCGCGGTGCGCATCACGAAGGTGTAATGGCGATGAAGGTCAAAATCCTTAGCCACGGGGGTCACGGGGGCCACGGGGAACATCAATTGAGATCGGGTAGTTCTTGTTTTCCGTTGATTCTTCCCCGTGCCCCCCGTGGCTACAGGTTTTTCGCACCGTTAAAATCCGCTACGGCCGATCCGCCATGACCGACAGTGCCGAGCCGAGCAGTCCGAGCCCCGCGCGCCGCCGGTTTTTGAGCGACACGGTGCGCATGGCGGGCGGCGTGACGCTGCTCGCGTTGGGTCTCGGACTCGCGGCGCGCGCGGCGCGCCCGCGGCCGCCAGCGGCGCTGCGGCCGCCCGGGGCGCTCGACGACGCGCATTTCCTCGCCGCCTGCCTGCGCTGCGGCTTGTGCGTGCGGGCCTGCCCGTACGATACGCTGGATCTCGCGCGCCTGGGCGACGGCGTCGCGGTCGGCACGCCGTACTTCACCGCGCGCGCGGTGCCCTGCGAGATGTGCGAGGACATTCCCTGCGTGGCGGCCTGCCCGTCGGGCGCGCTCGATCCGGCGCTCACGGACATCAACGACGCGCGCATGGGGCTCGCGGTCCTGATCGACCAGGAGAACTGTCTCAACTTTCTCGGCCTGCGCTGCGATGTCTGTTACCGCGTCTGTCCCCGGATCGACAAGGCCATCACGCTCGAGATGCTGCACAATCCGCGCACCGGCAAGCACGCGCGCTTCCTGCCTACCGTGCATTCCGAGGCCTGTACCGGCTGCGGCAAGTGCGAGAAATCCTGCGTGCTCGACGCCGCGGCGATCAAGGTTTTGCCGGTGCGGCTCGCCCAGGGCGCGCCCGGCGCGCACTATCGGCTCGGCTGGGAGGAGAAGCGCAAGGCCGGTGGCGCGCTCGTGCCGGACATCATCGATCTGCCCGACCGGCGGCCGGAAGGCGCGCCGTGAACCCGCGGCCCGGCCAGGCGGCGATCGCGGCCAAGGGCTGGTGGCGCGCGCACCGCTTCCTGCTCGCGCGCCGCACCGTCCAGTTCGGCATCCTCGGCTTGTTTGCGCTCGGGCCGCTGGCCGGCGTCTGGATCATTCAAGGGAATCTCAGCGCGAGCATGACGCTCGACGTGCTGCCGCTCGCCGACGTCTTCCTGGTGGTGCAGTCGCTGTTTGCCGGCCACATGCCGGCGCTCACGGCAGTGATCGGTGCAGCGATCATCGCCGTGTTCTATTTCCTGGTCGGCGGCCGCGCCTACTGCGCCTGGGTGTGCCCGGTGAATATCGTGACCGATGGCGCCGGCTGGCTGCGGCGCCGGCTGAACCTGTCGCCGGGCGCGCACTTCAAGCGCGCCACGCGCTTCTGGCTGCTCGGCGCGGCGCTGGCCGTGGCCGCGCTCACCGGCGTGGCCGCCTGGGAGCTGGTCAACCCGGTATCGATGCTGCATCGCGGCCTGCTGTTCGGTTTCGGCCTGGCCTGGACAGTGGTGGCGGCGGTGTTCCTGTTCGATCTGCTCATCGCGCGGCGCGGCTGGTGCGGCCACCTGTGCCCGATGGGCGCGTTCTACAGCCTGATCGGCACGAAGAGCCCGTTGCGCGTGCGCGCCGTGAACCGCGCGCAATGCGACGATTGCATGGATTGCTACGGTGTGTGCCCCGAGCCGCAGGTGATCACGCCGGTGCTCAAGGGCGCGGCGCGCGGTGCCGGGCCGGTGATCCTGTCGCCACAGTGCACGAATTGCGGGCGCTGCATCGACGTCTGCACCCAGGACGTGTTCGCGTTTTCCACCCGATATTCCAATGTTGCGGAGACCTCGTCATGAAGAACTCGACGCTTTTGCCGGTGTTGCTGGCGGCGGGCCTCGCGGCCGGCGGCGCGGTCCGGGCCGCCGACCCCGGCGACCCGGCGGTCCAGAGCCTGCGCGGCGGCGTGCCGATCGACGCGGAGCAGATGCCGGAGGACCTCAAGCGCTGGCAGCGCGACCGCGACCCGATCCCGCGCGACTATCTGCAGCAGCCGCCGCTGATCCCGCATCACATCGACGGCTATACCATCAATGCCCGGTTCAACAAGTGCCTGACCTGCCACAGCTGGTCGAAGTACAAGGAGGTCGGCGCGACCAAGATCAGCCTCACGCACTTCAAGGATCGCGGCGGCACCGACCTGTCCGACGTCTCGCCGCGGCGCTATTTCTGCACCCAGTGCCACGTGCCGCAAGTCGACGCCAGGCCGCTGGTGGACAATCGCTTCCAGCCGATCGACGCGGTCAGCCAGCCTTGAGGGCGCGCCGGACGTGAACGGACCTGAGAACCTTCAAAATCGGGGATAGTGCTCATGGGCATGCGAATACGACTCGTCGAAAGCTGGGGCCGGCTGTGGGCGGCCTTGAAACGGCCCAGCACCGCCTGGTCGCTCGGCGGCCTGCTGGCCGTGGGCTTTTTCGGCGGCATTATCTTCTGGGGCGGGTTCAACACCGCCATGGAGGTGACCAACACCGAGGCCTTCTGCGTCTCCTGCCATGAGATGGAGGAGAACGTCTATCGGGAGTATCGCAAGACCATCCACTACAGCAACCGCACCGGCGTGCGCGCCATCTGTCCGGACTGCCACGTGCCCAAGCAGTGGACCCACAAGTTCGTGCGCAAGATCCGGGCGAGCAACGAGCTGCTCCACAAGGCGCTCGGCAGCATCGACACGCCGGAGAAGTTCGAGGCGAAGCGCCTGACGCTCGCCACCCACGTCTGGGACTCGATGCGGGCGACCGACTCGCGCGAGTGCCGCAATTGCCACGAGTTCCAGTCGATGGACTACAGCGTGCAGCAGCGGCGCGCCAGCAACCTGCACCAGAAGGGCTTCGAGGAGGGCAAGACCTGCATCGACTGCCACCAGGGGATCGCCCACGCGCTGCCGGCCGGCGTCGACGAGTACGATCCGGAGCAGATCACGGCACAGTGAGGCGCGCCGACGCGCGCACCGGCGGCCGTGGATCAGTGTCCGTCGGAACGCGGCCGGTTCGGCAGCGTCGTGGGTGTCGCCCACGGCCCGGGATCGCTCGAGCCGGTCGGGCTGCTGGTGGTGTGGCGGGTGATGGGCGGCAGGCTCAGGGGCGGCCGCGAGGCGCCGGAGCCGTAAATCCACGGCGAGGGCTTGCGGTCGCGGGCGCGACCCGCGCCCGGGATGTTGCTCGCCACCGAGTCCGCCTTACGGCCGAACCATCGCTTCCACATCGCGCTCTCCCGGCGATTGCCTCCCGACGTTGCCCGAAGCCATGAGGTATCCTCAAGCCGCTGTCGGCGGGCCGACAGGATAACCGCCGCCGCGGGCGCTGTAAATGGCGGCGCATCCGGCGTAGTCTTGTGCAGCGCCGAACTTTTTTATAGTTTCACGATCCATGTGCTTGTGCGGCCGCTGGCGCGGCGGCCCGATAATGAAATCAATCCGGAGACCGTGGATGTCGATCGATCGTCGTTCCTTCAAGATTGGCCTGATCGCGGGCGTGTTCCTGCTTTCCGGCGTGCTCATCGGGCTGTTGTTCGGCCTGCGCATGGACTGGGTGGGGCCGGTCCACAGCCAACCGGCGGCGGGCGCGCCGGCGCTGCCGGTGGCCGGTGCGCCGCCGAGCTTCGCGCCGGTCGTCAAGGCCGCGATGCCGTCGGTGGTGAACATCTCCACCACCCGGGTCGTGAAAAACGACATGCAATCGCAGGTGTCGCCGTTCTTCAACGATCCCTTCTTCCGGCATTTCTTCGGCGACGAGTTCGGGAACCGCTTCCAGATCCCGCGCGACCGGCGCGAGAACAGCCTCGGCTCGGGAGTGATCGTCGACGCCGGCGGCTATATCGTGACGAACAATCATGTGGTCGAGAAGGCCGACGAGATCAAGGTCTCGCTCGGCGACCGGCGCGAGTTCACCGGCAAGGTCATCGGCAGCGACCCGAAGTCGGACATCGCCGTGATCAAGATCGACGCCAAGGATCTGCCGGTGATCCCCTGGGGCGATTCCGACTCCCTCGAGGTCGGCGAATACGTGCTGGCGATGGGCAACCCCTTCGGGCTCAACCAGACCGTGACGCTGGGCATCGTCAGCGCGGTCGGCCGCGCCAACGTCGGCATCGCCGACTACGAGGATTTCATCCAGACCGACGCCGCCATCAACCCCGGCAACTCGGGCGGCGCCCTGGTGAACGCGCGCGGCGAGCTGGTCGGCATCAACACCGCGATCTTCTCGCGCTCCGGCGGCTACATGGGCATCGGCTTCGCGGTGCCGAGCAACATGACGCGCAAGGTCATGCGGTCCTTGATCGACAAGGGCAAGGTGGTGCGCGGCTGGCTGGGGGTCTCGATCCAGGAGATCACGCCCGAGCTTCAGAAGTCCTTCGCCCTCAAGGACACGCGTGGCGCGCTGGTCGGCGAAGTGGTCAAGGACAGCCCGGCGGAGAAGGCCGGCTTCCGGTCCGGCGACGTCATCGTGGCGCTCGACGGCAAGGCGATCGACAGCCCGAGCGCGCTGCGCAACACGGTCGCCGATCTGCCGGTCGGCCGCAAGGTGGAGCTGCGCGTCATCCGCGACGGCAAGACGCGCAATCTGGGCGTCACCATCGGCGAGCAGCCCAAGGACCTCGCGGAGGCCGGCGGCGAGTCGGCCCCGGCCGAGACCGACAACACCGCCCTGGCCGGGCTCGAGGTGCAGCCGCTCACCGCGGACATCGCCAAGCAGCTGGGTGTTCCGGCCGACCTGCGCGGCGTGGTGGTGAGCGGCGTGAACCCTGGCAGCAGCGCCGGCGCCACCGACCTGCGGCGCGGCGACGTGATCACCGAGATCAACCGCGAGCCGATCCGCAGCCTGGCCGACTACCAGCGGGTCGCCGGCAAGCTCGGCCGGGACGACAGCGTGCTGCTGCTGGTCAACCGGCGCGGCGGCAAGCTGTTCATCGTCATCAAGCCCTGACGGGGCTGGGCCGGCTGTGGAGACCTCCCCGCGCCATTGACAGCGGCCCGACGACCGGGTCCAATAACTGACCCATCGGTCAGTAATCAAGGTCATGGCGCAATCTCCGAAGAGCGGCCGGCAGCGCTGGCGCCGCCGCAAGGCGGCGCGGCCCGCCGAGATCCTGGATGCCGCGCTCGCGTCCTTCGTCGAGCGCGGCTTCGCCGCGACCCGGTTGGACGAGGTCGCGCGCCGCGCCGGCGTCACCAAGGGCACTGTCTATCTGTACTACCGCAGCAAGCAGGCGCTGTTCCGCGCGGTCGTCGAAGAGCTGGTGGTGCCGGAGGTGGCGCGCGCCGAGCGCGAGGTACGCGCCTTCCACGGGACCAGCGCCGACCTGTTGCGCAAGCTGGTGCACGACTGGTGGCGGACGGTGGGCCTGAGCCGCCTGCGCGGCATCCCCAAGCTCATGACCGCCGAGTCCGGAAACTTTCCGGACCTGGCGCGCTACTTCGTCACCCACGTCGCGCAGCGCGCGCGGCGGGTGTTCGCCGGCGTGCTGCGGCGCGGCATGCGCGACGGTGAGTTCCGCCGCTGCAACGTCGAGTACGCGGTGCGCGTGCTGGTCGCGCCGCTGGTGTTCGCCGCCATCTGGGAGGGTTCGCTGGCGAAATTCGACAAGCCCTATCGCATGCAGCGCTATCTGGACACGCATCTGGACATGTTCCTGAACGGCCTCAGCGTGGTTCCCGGCAAGGACGGCCGGCGGTGAGGCGCGCGCCGCCCTGGGTGTTGTCCCTGGCGCTGCTGGCGGCGTCGCCGGTGCCGCGCGCCGAGGAAGTTCTGAGCCTGGAGCAGGCGCTGGCGCGGGTGGTGGAGAGCTACCCGTCGCTGGCCGTGGCCGGCGCCCAGCTCGCGCGGGCACGCCAGGAGAACGCCCGCATCGAGAGCCTGCTGGGCTGGAATCTGGCGGCGCAGGGCGGTTACGCGCGCGAGGTCTCCATCATCGGCTCGCCCACCGACCGCGTGAGCCTCGGCGCCGACCTCGATCGCCGGTTGCGCTCGGGCTCGACGCTGGGCTTGAGCGGCAGCGCGGCGCGCGAGGACAGCGAGCTGACCTTCGCCCCGACCATCCCCAACCCCCAGACCACCACCGAGTTCGGCATCAATTACCGGCAGCCGTGGGCGCGCGGCGACGACTTTCCCGACTACGCCCAGGGCCTCAAGACCGCCGGGGCGACGCTCGCCATCGCCGAGGCCGACCGACGCGGCGAGTTCGAGCAGGTCGCGCGCCAGGTCGCCGAGCTCTATTACTCGGCCAGCGCCACGCAGGCGCGGCTGCGCAGCGCCGAGCGCGCGATCGGGCGCGCCGAGCGCCTGCTGGATTACGTGCGACGGAACGCGCGGCTGGGGGTCAGTGAAACCAAAGACCTGCTGCAGGCCGAGGCGCAGCTGCGCGCGCGCCAGGCGGAGCGCGACGGGCTGGTCACGGCCTGGGAGCAGCAGCGTGTCAATCTCAACCGTTTGATGGGACGGCCCTGGTCCGAGCCGTTCCGTCCGCAGGCGCCGGAGACCGTGCCGGCGGCGGACGCCGATCCGGCCGCCTGGCAGGGCGAGGCCGAGCGTCACAGTCCGGCGATTCAGCGCAACCGCGCCCGGCTCGATCTCGCCGAGGCGGCGATCGCGCGCGCCCGCGACGCGCGCAAGGACAAGCTCGATGTCGTGTACTCGCTCGGCAGCCGCGCGCGCCGTGGCGACGCCGCGGTCGGCAGCGTCAGCGATTCCGAGCTGGTCGGCGGCGTGCGGTTGGAGTACGGGCGCGCCCTGGACCGGCGCGGCGTCGACGCCGGGCTCGTGCAGGCGCAGATCGACCGCGACATCGCGCTCGAGAACATCCGGCTGGTGCAGGACGACTTGCACTATGCCGTGTACGGGCTGGCGCGTCAGATCGAGGCGAACCGGAACGCGGTGGAGAGCGCGCGGCGCAGTCTCGACGTCGAGCAGCGCAAACTGGCCGAGGCGACCGAGCGCTACCGGCGCGGCCGCACCGAGACCGATCGGTTGATCCAGTACGAGGCCGAGCTCTATCTCGCCGAGCTGTCGTGGGAGCAGCAGCTGATCGAGCTGGCGCGCCGGCACACGGAGCTCGCAGTCGTGCGCGGCGCGCTGTGGACGCGGATCGGCGCGGCCATGGACGGGCCGCGCGGCGATGGCGGGGCGGGGGGTGCACAGTGAAGGCGATGCTCCGATTCTTCGTCGAGCGCGGGTTGATGGTGAACCTGATCTCCATCTTCCTGGTGCTGCTCGGGCTGTTCGCGATGGTTGCCATCAATCGCGAGGCCTTTCCGAACGTCAACCTCGACCTGGTGCAGATCGATACGGTCTATCCGGGCGCGACCCCCGAGGAGATCGAGCGGCTGGTGATCACGCCGATCGAGCAGGAGCTCAAGGCCCTGAACGGCATCGACAAGATGATCTCGGTGGCCTATCCGGGCTCCGGGCGCATCACGCTCGAGCTCGATCCGAACGCCAGCAATCGCGGCCGCATCGTCAGCGACGCGTCGCTGGCCGTGGACCGCGCCGAGCTGCCGCGCGACCTGCCCGACGAGCCGACGGTGCTGGAGATCGACGGCGCGGTGTTCTCGGTCGTCAACCTGGCGGTGTCGGCGCCGCGCAGCGCGCTCGAGCTCAAGCGGCTCGGCGACCGCATCCGCGACGATCTGCTCGAGCTGCCGGGCGTGGCGCGCGTCTGGGTCCAGGGCGACCGAAAGGCCGAGATCCGGGTGACGGTCGACCCCGCGCGGCTGGCGCGCGAGCGCGTCTCGGTCGGCGAGATCGCGGCCGCGCTCGCCGCCTGGAACGTCAATGCCCCGGGCGGCGACCTCAAGGCGCCGGACGGCCAGAAGGCGGTGCGCATCGTCGGCGAGTTCCGCAGCGCCCCGGACGCGGCCAACCTCGTGCTGCGCGCCAACGAATGGGGCGGCGGCCTGCGCCTGGCGGACGTCGCGACCGTGACCGAGTCGCTCGAAGAGCCGCGTATCATCTACGACGTCGCCGGCGAGCCGGCGCTGGCGATGATCGTGATGAAGAAGATCGACGCCGACATCATCTCGACCGTCGACGCGGTCTTCAAATACGTCGAGACCGTCCCGCGGCGCTACGGCGAGGACGTGCGTGTCGACAGTTACCAGGACTTCTCCCGGTTCGCGCGCCTGCGCCTGGGCGTGCTGACCAACAACGCCATGGTCGGCGTGTTCCTGGTGTTCGGCACCCTGATCCTGTTCCTGCGGCCGTCGGTGGCGCTGACCACGACCTGGGGCCTGCCGATCGTGTTTCTCGCGGGCCTGTTCGCGCTGTACAGCTATGGCATCACCCTCAATCTGATCTCGATGATGGGCTTCATCATCGTGCTCGGCATGCTGGTCGACGACGCCATCATGGTCGGCGAGAACATCACCTACCACATGGAGCGCGGCATGAAGCCGCGCGAGGCGGCGGTGCACGGCACCTACGAGCTGATCGGGCCGGTGACGGCGACCGTCATGACCACCATCGTCGCCTTCATGCCGCTGATGTTCATGACCGGCATGATCGGCAAGTTCGTGATCGCCATTCCGATCGTGGTGATCACGCTGCTGTTCCTGTCCTGGCTCGAGGCCTTCCTGATCCTGCCCAGCCATGTCGCCGACTTCACGCATCCCCACCGGCATCCGCCGGAGCGGAAGTGGCTGGTGCGCTTCGAGGAAGGTTACGGCCGGCTGCTGGAATCGGCGCTCAAGCATCGCTACCTGACGGTGCTGCTGTCGTTCGTGATATTGATCGGCAGCCTGGCGCTCGCCCGCTTCGCGATGAACTTCCAGCTCTTCCCGCCGGTCGGCGTCGACCAGTTCCTGGTGCGTGTCACCGCGTCGCCCGGCACGACGATCGAGACCATGCAGTCGCAGCTGATCGCGATCGACAAGGAGATCCGCGCCCGCGTGCGGCCGGAGCATCTGGAGACCACGTTGTTGACGAGCGGCGAGATTTCCATCGACCAGGGCGATCCGCTGACCCAGCGCGGTGCGCGCTACGGGCAGATTCGTGTGATCTACCTGCCGGCGGTGACGCGGCCGGATCACGACGCCCTGGACGACATGTACGCGGTGGCCGACGTGCTGCCGCCGATGTTCGCCGGGGTGGATATCGCCTTTACCGAGGTGCGCCCGGGGCCGCCGACCGGGCGGCCGCTGGAGGTCGAGATCGCGGGCAGCCACGACGGCGCGAGCGAGGCCGCGGCGCGGCGCTTGCTCGTCATGCTGGAGAAGGTCGAGGGCGTCACCTCGGTGGACAGCGGCCTCAAACCGGGTGACAACGAATTGCACGTGGTCGTCGACCGGGCGCTGGCGACCTACGCCGGTGTCGACCTGGCGACCGCCGCCCAGCATGTGCGCGCCGCGGTCGGCGGGCTGGTGGTCGGCACCACGCGCCGCGGCACCGAGGAGATCGACATCACCATCCGCTATCCGGAGGGCGGCGTCGACCAGCTCGCGCAGCTCAAGGGCCTGCAGATCCCGAACCAGCGCGGCGGCCTGGTGCCGCTGGCGCGCATCGCCGAGCTCAAGGAGAATCCCGGATTCAATACCGTCCGCCACAAGGCCGGCATCCGCGTGGTGAACGTGGTGGCCGACATCAACACCGATGTCATCACCAGCCTGGCGCTGAACCGGCTGGTCATGGACCAGCAGGACGAATGGGTCGGCGACGCCGCCGGCCAGGTTCAGGTGGGTTACGGCGGCGAGGAGGAGAAGAACCGCGAGTCCTTCCTCAGCCTGCTGGTGGCCTTGGTCTTCGCCCTGGTCGGCATCTTCTTCATACTCGCCATCCAGTTCAACAGCCTGGGCTATCCGCTGGTGGTGATGCTGGCGATTCCGTTCGGCGCGATCGGCATCATTCTGAGCTTCTACGTGCACGACCTGCTGTGGAAGCCCATGCCGCTGTCGTTCTTCTCGACCATGGGTATGGTGGCGCTGTCGGGCGTGGTGATCAACAGCGCGCTGGTGCTGCTGGTGTTCGTGCAGCGCGCCATGCGCGAGGGCGTGGCCTGCAAGGAGGCCATCGTCCAGGCCGGCCGCCGCCGGCTGCGCGCCGTGGTCCTGACCGCGACCACCACGGTGGTCGGGCTGCTGCCGACCGCCTACGGTTGGGGCGGCATGGACCCGTTCGTTTCGCCGATGGCCCTGGCCCTGTCCTGGGGCCTGATCTTCGCCACGCTGATCACTCTGGTGACGATCCCGGCGACGCTCGCGACGGCCCTCGATATCAAGGCCTGGCTCAAGAAGCAATTCGCGCGCGCCTAGCGTCGGTCGGCGCGGAACACGGGATGTTGCTCCAGCAATGAGAAGGCAGGGTGGGGCTGTGCCCCGCCGAATGGATCCCTGCCGTTTGACGCGTCGCCATGGTGGGGCAGGGCCCCACCCTACGTTTCTACAAATGGAACCGCGCCGCCGGATGCACTATGTTATCGACGAGGACGGCCGGAAGATCGTGGCCGCGATCCAACGAAAAATAAGGACCTGAGCTCCATGATCGCCTCACTCAAGCAATGGTATCGGCGTTACCTGTCCGATTCTCAGGCGGCATTCCTCGCCGGCCTGCTGGTCGTCGGCTTCGCCGTCGTGATCCTCATGGGCGATCTGCTGCTGCCGGTGTTCGCCAGCATCGTCATCGCCTATCTGCTCGACGACGTCGTCGAGCGCATGCAGGCCGCGGGCTCCCGGCATCTCACCGCCGTGGTGCTGGTTTACCTCGCGTTCCTGGCGCTGCTGGTGTTCGTGCTGTTCGGCCTGGTGCCGCTCCTGTCGGCGCAGGTCAGCCAGCTGGTGCAGGAGCTGCCCAGGCTCATCGGCCGCGGCCAGGAGGCGCTGATGCGGCTGCCCCAGCACTATCCGTTCATCACCGAACGGCAGGTGGAGGACATCATGCAGGCGATCGGCACCGAGGTCGGCCACTTCGGCCGCGCGGTGCTGGCCACGTCGCTGTCCTCGCTCACCGGGATCGTGACGATGATCGTCTACGTCGTGCTGTTCCCGCTGCTGGTGTTCTTCTTTCTCAAGGACAAGCACGCGATCCTCGCGTGGTTCGGGCGCTTCCTGCCTGCTCGTCGCGGACTGATGCAGCGGGTATGGCGCGAGATGGACCGGCAGATCGGCAACTACGTGCGCGGCAAGATCTGGGAGATCGTCATCGTCGGCGGCGTGTCGAGCGCCGCCTTCCTGTTTCTCGGCCTGAACTACGCCATCCTGCTCGGCGCGCTGGTCGGCCTGTCGGTGATCGTGCCCTACGTCGGCGCGACCGTGGTGACCGTGCCGGTCCTGGCCATCGGTTATCTGCAATGGGGCTGGGGCTCGGAGTTCGTCGCCGTGGCGGTGGTCTACGGCGTGATCCAGGCGCTCGACGCGGTCGTGCTCGTGCCGCTGTTGTTCTCCGAGGCCGTGAATCTCCATCCCATCGCCATCATCGTCGCGATCCTGATCTTCGGCGGCTGGTGGGGATTCTGGGGCGTGTTCTTCGCCATCCCGCTGGCCACCCTGGTGCAGGTGATCCTGAACGCCTGGCCGCGGACGCCGGCGGCGGCACCGCGCCGGCGCGCGGCGCGGGCCAGACCGTCGCGCGGGTGACCCGACGGATCGGCCTTGAGCACCAGGAGAGATAAGCACCTAAGAACCCCTCTCCCTCAGGGAGAGGGGATGGGGTGAGGGGGATTTTTCCGCCGTCGGTCCTGACCTCGGTTCTCTTCGCGCGGGCAATAGACTAAGCAACGCTGGTCGGATCAGGGGCGCGACATTTGCTCATTGCGCGTTGCTTCCATCAGATGCCGGCTGGTAAGCGACCGAAGAAAACTCACCAGCTCGCGTTTCTCGTCGGGGGTCAGGACTACAGGGCGGCCGGACGTCAGTCCGCGGTAGTAAATTTCGCGCTCCACTGCCTCTTCCAGCGTCGCCACGCTCCCGTCGTGCATGTAAGGCGCGGTGAGTGCCACGTTGCGCAGCGACGGCGTCTTGAACTTGCCGATGTCGCGCGGGTCGTGGGTGACGAGAAAACGCCCGAGCTGGGCGAGCTCGGGGTCCTGAAGGACGACATGGTCGAGCGGGCGAGGCGCGGCGACCGCGCGCGCGGTCAGTTCGGAAAGCCGGCCGCGGATTGTCTCCATGCCGACGCCGATGCTGTGGAATTTCCCGTCCGTCAGCAGCGCATGTTCCTTGCCGATCAAATGGCACTCCGCGCAACCGGCGCGGCTGCGGAACAGCCCGAGCCCGCGTTGCGCCTCGGGCGAAAGCGCATCCGTGTCCGCTCCGTACACATGGCGATCGAAGGGCGTATTGCCGGCACGCAGCGAACGCAGATACGCGGCGAGCGCCGCTCCAATACGCTCTGCGGTGATAGTGGGGCTGCCCGGCCCAAAGCTGTCGGCGAACGCGCGACCATATGATTTGTCCGCGGTCAGGCGGCCCAGCAATTCCCCCCGGTCCGCGAGCCCGTGCTCGACGGGATTCACGAACGGGTCCAACACCTGGTCTTCGAGACGCGTGCGCCGGCCATCCCAGAACAGACTGGTCGCGTACGCGACATTGAACAGCGAGGGCGTGTTGCGCGTTCCGGTCTTGCCGCCGGCCCCGCGTGCCAGGCTTTCGCCGTCGCTGAAGGCCTTGTCGGGCCGATGGCAGCTCGCGCAGCTCACGCGGCCGTCCGCGCTCAGGCTCGAATCGAAAAACAGCCGTTTCCCGAGCGCGATACGCGCCTCCGCATATCTGCTGTCGACCGGGCGGTCGGTGTACGGTGGAATTCCTAAGCCATTGAAATCGGCTGCATTCAAAATTTTGAATGGCAGAGTAGCCAGGGTTACCGCGAATAAAAGTTGTAAGAAGCTATGGAGCATATTAACCATTGCTTGAATTCGACGGCATTCAAAATTTTGAATGGCGGCACGACCACGGTCGCGGCGCAGTCAGGTTCGAAAATGGTGCACACGCTATCGATAGAGCCACTATACCACGCCATCGATTGTCCGCCTGGCGCGGTGGTGCACGAAAATTCAGAACATGATCTTGTGCAGGCTTATGATACGTCGCTAACGCCTTGAAGCATCGTCGCTCAAACCGACAACGAAACCGTAACGGATACACGTCGGACTGAAGCTCGCTATTGCATTCGAAACGACGTTGTGATTTATTCGCAGTCACGCCGGTGCGATCGACTGAAGGTTGTCGATACAACAAATACAATAACCAGCAACAATCGCATCGCGCCCACGGCAAATCAACGCACTTGCAGCACGCGCTTCGGTTTGGCTTATGGGTGCTCTCCCTCTCCCGCATCAGCGGGAGAGGGATGGGGCGAGGGCCAACAGTATGCAAGGACGTTGTCGTTCTCCCCCTCTCCCTCCGGGAGAGGGATGGGGTGAGGGCAAGGTTACCCAGCAGCCACAGCAAGAAGAACGGTCGGGACCAAGCACCCGACAAAAGGGGAAAGGACATATGCGTCCGGGAGGAACGCGCCGCGCAGGGAAAGTGTGTAGCGGTGCGATTGGATTTCTGATCCATCGTTATCGGTGGCGGTTCACGCCGCCGGGGCGCACGCGCGGTTGGTGGGCGGCCTGGCTGCCGGCACTCGCCATCGTCCTCGGTGCCGCGCTTGCCTTCCCGCCGCCCGCCTGGGCGGATGTCTCCTACACCTACGACGATCTCGGCCGCATCAAAACGGTGCGCAGCGCCTCGGGCGAAGTCGCCGAGTACGTCTACGACGCAGTCGGCAACATCCTCCAGATCCGGCGCGTCGGTGCCGGTCAGCTCGCGGTGACCGGGTTCACACCCACCAGCGGCCCGGTTGGCACCAGTGTCACGCTCAACGGCTCGGGGTTCAGCGCCACCGCTGCCAACAACGCGGTAAAATTCAACGGTGTCGCGGCGACGGTGACTTACGCCACCGCGAACCGACTGGTCGCCACCGTGCCGGCCGGCGCGACCACCGGCCCGGTTTCCGTTACCGTCGGTACCTCCACGGCAACCAGCATCGACGCCTTCGCCGTGGTGTCCGCAGCGGGCCGGCTGCCGCCGACGATCGCCGACTTCACGCCCAAGATCGGTCCCAAGAACACGGTCGTGGCCGTCACCGGCACGAACTTCGATACCGGCGCAGGCGCGACCCGTGCACTGCTCAACGGCACGCCTGCCAAGACCGTGGTTGCAAGCAGTACCTCGCTTTCCCTGACAGTGCCGGACAAGACGGGCTCGGGCCGCATTCAGGTATTGACCGCGGGCGGCATGGCGATGAGCGCTGCGGATTTCATCGTTCCGCCGCCGTCGGTTCCGCAGAGCTACATTGTCGATACCAAGCGCGCCACCGGCGGTGCGGTCACGACGGTCACGATCGGCACCCAGTTCCGCTACGGTCTGATCCTGTTCGACGGCAACCAGGGCGCGCTGTTCGATCTCAACCTGGTGAACTTCACCGTCAACCCGTCTACCGCCTCGCTCAACTACTCCGTATACGGCCCGGACAATGTAAGGCTCGCCACGGGGACTGTGTCGGCGACCAACCGCACGATACACCTGAGTCCCTTGCCCAAGACCGGCACGTATACCGTGTCCTTCTACTCGGGTGCCGCCACTGCGACCATCGGCCTGCAGCAGGTCTGGACCACCGGTGTCGGCGTGAATAGCGCGCGTACGGTGACCACTACGTTCGCCGGGCAGAGCATGCGCGTCAGCTACTTCGGATCGGCCGGCGATAGCCTCGGGCTCGAGATCGCCGGTTTGAGCACGACGCCTGCCGGACAGTCGGTGGCGGTGAGCATGTTCAAGCCCGATGGCACATCGTTCGGGGCGGTCACGACCGCGGCGGTGGGCGATTTCGTCCAGTTGCCGGTGCTGCCGGTCAACGGTCAGTACACCATCGTCGCCAAGCCGGCCGGCACGGCCACGACCTCGCTCAAGCTGACGCTCGAGCGCGGCATCACCCTGGCCGTCAACGGCGGCCCGGTCATCGCCCCGATCGCCACCGCCGGCGAATCGGCGCGCTACGTCTACACCGCACCCGTGAACCTGCCCGTGCAGGTGAACATCACCGGCCTGCAACTGAGCGGCGGGGCAAACGCGACCGTCGCCGTCTACAGACCGGACGGCACCGCCCTCATCGCCGCTTCCACCTGCGTGGCCCCGGGCTGCGCGATCATCGTCCCCGGCCAGCCGTCGGCGGGGCCGTTCAGCATCGTCGTGCGGCCGGCGGGTGGGGCGACGGGGACGGTGTTTGCGGCAGTGGCGGCCAGCGATTCCGTGGGGTCGTTCGACTCGAACAATCCGATTACGGCGGTGGTGGAGCCGGGCAAGAGCGCCTATTTCACTTTCCCCGCCACCGCCGGCGAAAGCCCGGGCCTCTACCTGCAGTTCTCGCCGAACAGCGGGTACAACCCGGTCGCGTCGACCACCCCGCGCTACATCAAGATC
>Ga0214471_10000499_pt1 | contig 33411 bp, 29 predicted proteins | sample RVTome_5_FD_207665 | JGI IMG/M metagenome (GOLD analysis project Ga0214471, IMG submission 207665) | Soil microbial communities from uranium-contaminated site in the Upper Colorado River Basin, Wyoming, United States - RVT142D155 | ecosystem: Environmental > Terrestrial > Soil > Contaminated >... | reverse complement strand
CTGCTGCGCGAGAGAGGCCAGGTCGAGGAGCCACCGGACCGCCGCGCGCCGGCTGGCCCGCAACCCCGCGACGGTTCGCCTCCACGGACGGGTGATCGCGAGCGCGAGCGCTCCGCCGAGCTCGAACAGAGCCGGCAAGCCCAGAAGCGCGGCGCCCGCGAGCGTCCAGCGCCACGGCGTGCCCGGCAACCAGACCCAGCCCAGGAGGAACAGCAGGAGGAATGCCGGTGGGAGGAGACTCCGGCGCAGATTGTCCACCATCATCCATCGGCCCAATGCGCCGATGGGATTCTGGACGGTTCTTCCGTCCTCGGCCGGCGCCAGTGGCCCCAGCCACGGCAGCAGCTGCCAGTCGCCTCGTACCCACCGGTGCAGCCGGCGGAAGTACGCGACCGGGTGGCTGGGGAGATCCTCCAGCAGGACCACATCGGACACGAAGCCCGCGCGTCCCAGGACGCCCTCGAAGAGATCGTGGCTCAGGAGCGAGTTCGACGGCACGCGCCCGCGCACGCTGCGCTCGAATGCGGCGATGTCGTAAATCCCTTTGCCCGCATACACCCCTTCGCCGAACAGGTCCTGGTACACGTCGGAGATCACCCGATCGTAGAGATCGAGGCCGGTATCGCTCTGCAGCGCTTCCGCGAATCGCGACTGCGACGCGCTCGCCGGGGTTGTCGCCAGTCGTGGCTGGAGCACGGTGTAGCCGGCGACGACGCGGCCCGATTCATCGAACCGGGCCGCGTTGAGCGGATGGGCCAGCGAGGTGATGAGCCGCGCAGCGGACCCGTGCGGGAGTACGGTGTCGGCGTCGAGCGTGATCGCAAACCGTGTCCCCCGGATCCGATCGCCGTCGCCGACCTCGACTCGGAGGCTGCTCTCCCCGGTGCCCAGCACCAGACGATTGAACTCCACCAGCTTCCCCCGCTTGCGCTCCCACCCCATCCACCGGTTTTCGGCCGGATTCCACTGCCGGTCGCGGTGGACCAGGTAAAAGACGGGATGATCGCGCGCCAGGCGGGCGTTCAGGTCGGCGATCCCGGTCGCCGCCCGCGCCAACAGCTCGTCGTCCTCCGGCTCCTCGCGCGTCGCGGCGTCCCGGAAGTCGGTCAACAGGACGAAATCCAGGCCGCCGAGATCGTTGCCGTGGAAGTTCCGCTCCAGGCTGGCCAGCACCTCCTCCAGATCCTCGGGCGAGTTGAGCAGCGCGGGCACCACGACCGCGGTCCGTGTGTTCGGGGGAACTCCCCGGTCGGGATCCAGCCGCGGCAGGCGCCGCGGGTGGGCGAACCGCGTCACGGCGCGGTTCACGATCGCGACCGCCACCCCGCTGGCTGGAAGCAGCGCGAGCAGCACCCCCGCCCCCGGCCGGCCCCCCCCCCCCCCCCCCCCGCGCCCCACCGGGGGGGGGGGGGGGGGCCCCCCCCCGGCGGGGGGGGGCCCCCCCCCCCCCCCACCGACGGGCGGGGGTGGGGGGGGGGCAACCCCCCTCGCCCTCGCTGGGGACAGGCGGTCGGGTTGTTGTCCCCCTGCGGAGCGGGGGGACCGACGCCAGCGAACGTAGTGAGCGCGTCGAGGGGGGACGGGGGGCGTCGTGGGGCGAACCCCCCTCGGCTTCGCTTTGCTCGGGCGGTCCCCCCTTCGGAAAGGGGGGACAACTGGGCGGTCCGCGGTTGGCTCAGCCCAGGTCGGCTGCCAGTGCTGCGACTGCGGTCGAAGCTCCGGCCAGGACCGGTTCGCCATGACCGAACAGGGCCACCTCGTAGGAGAGCCCGGCCAGCTTGCGTAAAGAGTCATTGGCCACGGCCATGTTCTCACTGAAGCCGGGATCGGGCCCCACGACCCCGCCATCGGCCCCGTTGAGGGCGTCGCCGACGACGAGGACTCCGGCGGCGCTGTCGTGAACCGAGATGTGACCGGGGGTGTGCCCGGGCGTCTCGATGATCCCGAGGTCGAACACACTGTCACCGTCTCCCACAGGGCGGGGGTCCACGACCGCGGTGATCTCCGATATGTCCGGCGCCCCCGCATAGACCGCCGTACCCGAGGCTCGCTCCAGCACGTCGTCGATGCTCCCCACGTGGTCGGGGTGCTTGTGGGTGAGGATCACGTGTCCCACGGATCCCCAGTCCAACCCGACCTCGATGAGGCTCTCTTCGATGGCGTCGGCGCTGCCGGCGACGCCGGTATCGACCAGGGCTGCCTCTCCGGCGCGGTAGAGAATGTAGGCCGAGACGAAACCGAGGTCGACCCGGTTGAACGCAACACCGGGAACGGGCGAAGTGATCGTGGTCGAATCCGATGTGGCTATTGCCGGCGACAGGGGGGTGGTCGTTGCCACCGAGGTGCGTCCGGTGGAGGTGGGCTCGGACCCGGAGCTGTCGGTGCAGGCAGCGGCACCGAAGACGACGATGGCGAGACCGGCTTTGCCCATCTCTTTGATGGCCAACCGACGATTGACATGGTGAGGAGAAGTCATGGTCCTTCCAGATCGGCGGGTCAACTCAAACCTAACTGAGGCACCGAGTTGTGTAGCTTGCGTGCATGGTTACCAAGATCCTCCTGCCCGAGTCCGAGCTCCCCACCCACTGGTACAACATCGTCCCCGACCTCCCGGTCTCGCCGCCACCGGTGTTGCACCCGGGGACCCATCAGCCGGTGGGTCCCGACGACCTGGCCCCGCTCTTCCCCATGGATCTCATCCTTCAGGAGGTCAGCTCGGAGCGTTTCATCGAGATCCCAGAAGAAGTGAGAGAGGTGTACCGCATGTGGCGCCCGTCGCCGCTGTATCGAGCTCACAACCTCGAAAAGCTGATCGGCGGGCCGGCTCGCATCTACTACAAGTACGAGGGAGTCAGCCCGGCCGGGTCGCACAAGCCGAACACGGCGGTGGCGCAGGCCTTTTACAACGCCAAAGCTGGGGTCAAGAAGCTGTCGACCGAGACCGGAGCCGGGCAATGGGGCTCTGCCCTTTCGTTTGCCTGTTCCCTATTCGGTTTGGAGTGTCAGGTCTTCATGGTGAGGGCTTCGTACGACCAGAAGCCATATCGTCGGGCGATGATCGAGACCTGGGGGTCCACCATCTTCCCCTCCCCTTCCGATCAGACCGAAACCGGTCGCCGGATCCTGGCCGATGATCCAGACACCCCGGGAAGTCTGGGAATGGCCATCTCCGAGGCGGTCGAGGTAGCGGCCACCAATCCACACATCAACTACTCGCTGGGGTCGGTGCTCAACCATGTCCTGATGCATCAGACCGTCATCGGTGAGGAGGCCCTGAAGCAGCTGGCGCTGGTCGACGAGATCCCGGATGTGGTCATCGGGTGTGCTGGTGGAGGCTCGAACTTCGCCGGTCTCAGCTTTCCCTTCGTCCGCGAGAAACTGGCCGGGAAGATGGACCCGACGATCATCGCTGTCGAGCCGGCCGCCGCCCCGTCATTGACCAAAGGCAGCTATCAGTTCGACTTCGGCGACACGGTCGGTATGACGCCATTGGTAAAGATGCACACCCTTGGGCACGACTTCGTGCCGGATCCGATCCACGCCGGTGGTCTTCGTTACCACGGTATGGCACCTCTGGTCTCCCTGCTCAAGGACCAGGGGATCATCGAGGCCCAGTCGCTCCATCAGAACGAGACCTTCAGCAGCGCAGTGCGCTTCGCCAGAACCGAAGGGATCATTCCTGGGCCGGAGCCGACTCATGCCGTGGCCGCGGCCATGAACGAGGCGATCGAGGCGAAGGAGTCCGGCGAGGAGAAGGTGATCCTGTTCAACCTCTCCGGTCACGGTCACTTCGACATGGGCGCCTACCAAGCCTACTTTGCCAACGAGTTGGTGGACTACGAGCACCCGCACGAGCGGATCGCCGCCGCCATGGAGAAGGTACCGGTGGTCAACGGCTGAGCGTGTCCCGCTAATCGCTCAAACTCCCGGACAGTCGGGCTCTCCCGGATGGAGCGGGCGGACCAACAGCACGAATGGTGGGGCGTCCATGGTCTCCTCGGGATGGAGCCACTGGGTCACCTGGGTAGCGTCGCGGAATGTCTCGATCACGTCGGGGCCGAACACCTTGCAGGTGAACCCCAGGTTCAGCTCCGCCCACTGACCGGGGTCGTCCCCGTCGAGGGGCCAAGCGCGAACGTCCTCGAACCCTGGTTCGGGTGGCGCTGAGGCGACCACCGAGATCACCCTCACCCGGTCACCGACGTATTCGACGGCGTCACCGGAGAAGGCAGCTTCGGAGAGCGCGTTTACCAGCGCGAGGGCGGCCGCAGTCGCAGGTTTGGTGGGATTGGGCTCGATTCCCAGCCCGTACACCGAGTATTGATGAATCCCATCCTCGTCCCAGTAGGTGATCACGTCGGTGGTGGCGTCGGCGACAATCGAGGCTGCCGAGTCGTCGGTCTCGGAACCCATTCCCGACAACCCGATCTCATCGACGCGTGAGAGGATCTCGTCGACGGTGTCCTCGGTGAGCTGCACCACCTGGTAGTTGGGGAGCAGGGGGCCCGGGAAGATCAGGACCACGGGGCCCTCGTAGATGAGACGCCCATCGGCGAGCAACGTATAGGTAGGCCCGCGGCCGACGTTCATCTCCGGGGTGGTGAACCCACCTTCTGATCGAAGCTGGAGGACCGGTGTCTCGGGGTCTGAGGGAAGCCGTGCCCCGGAGTCACCTCCGCCGCAGGCGGCGAGTACCAGTGCGACTGCTGTCAGCAGCCCGATTCTTCTGTTTCGCATGCCTATTTGATGACGGGAGGGAACCAACGGTTCCGGTGAACTTGGGAGGCGCGGTGACCGGGGGTCAGCTCCTGGCCGTCTCCCAGTTGGTGAGACCATCGTCGATGAGATCGATCGACCAATCGAGCTCCTCTTTCGAGGTGATCAGCGGTGGGATGAACCGAATCACGTTGTGATCCGGTCCGCAGCTGATGATTATCAACTCCCGGTCGTGAGCATGCTTCTCGATGTGTTTGAAGGCATCGGGATCGGGAGTGCGGCTGTCTTGGTCGGTGACCAACTCCACTCCGATCATCAAACCCAACCCACGAACGTCGCCAATGGTCTTGTGCTGGTCCGCCAGCTCGTGGAAGCGCTCGAAAGCATGCTTGGACAACTCCCGGGCATGCGGCAACAAGCCTTCCATCGTGTCCATGACCGCCACCGAGGCCGCCGTCGCTACCGGGTTTCCCCCGAAGGTGGTTCCATGCGCCCCTCTTGGCCAGGCATCGATCATCTGACGCGAGGCGCCGTAGGCGGAGAGGGGCAGGCCGTTGGCGATGCCTTTGCCCATGGCCATGACATCCGGTTTGGCGTCGAAATGGTCGACGGCAAACCATTCGGCGGTGCGTCCGAACCCGGTTTGGATCTCGTCATAGATCAGCTTTATCCCGTGCTCGTCGGCGAGGGCGCGGAGAGCGTCGAGAAAGCGGGCCGGGGCCGGGTAGTAGCCACCTTCCCCTTGCACCGGCTCCACCAGGAAAGAGGCAATGTTGTGCGGGGACACCACATGCTTGAACAGCAGTCCCAGCTCGCTGAGGGAATGGTCGACGGCCTGGTCCTCAGACATCGCCCACCGGTAGGGGTGGGGGAACGGCGCGACGAACACCGAGCCGAGTACCGGGTGATATCCGTCTCGATACTTGGCGTTCGACGTCGAGTAGCTGACCGATCCCATGGTCCTCCCGTGGAAGCCACCGCGGAAGGTGACGACACCCTGGCGACCTGTCGTGTGCTTGGCCAATTTCACCGAAGCCTCGACCGCCTCGGCGCCGGAGTTGGCGAAGGCGAATTTCTCGATCGCCGGTGGTGTGATGGCACGGAGCCGCTCGGCCGACTCGACGATGGCGTCGTAGCGCACGATCGAGCCGGAGTGGATCTGCTTGTCGATCTGGCGGTGTGCCGCCTCGACCACGGCGGGATGATTGTGACCGAGATTGGTCACAGAGATACCGCAGGCGAAATCAGCCCACCGGTCACCGTTGATGTCGGTGATCCAGATTCCCTCCGCCTTGACCGCATGGATGTCGGTATCGAAGGCGATAACCGGCGCGATCACGTCGTTGTGCCTGCTCACGAGGTCTGTCATGGCCGCGATGCTAACCAACAGAACCCGGTCCGGAATCTCCGGGAGACCCAAGACCGCGTCAGGTGCAGCCGTCTGGCCAGCGGATATGGCGGTCGGCGGCGATGTCGGGAAGCTCGACGGTGGTGCCATCGCGCAGGGTGACGGCGACGTCGACCATGGTCACCTGCCCGAGACCGAAGTGAGCGAATGGCAACCGACCCGACGAGTAGCCGCCCCCCACCCCGATCTCTCGTGTCGCCATGACCTCCCCACCCGACGTAACGGTGACCAGCGCTCCGACTCCGGCCCCAGGCTGTCCGATTGAGACCTCGAGCCAATGGCCGCTCTCACCCGCGTTCCTGAACATCAGCGAGGGGAGGGATGGCTCCCACTCAACCGCGAAGATGTCGAGCCGACCGTCGCGGTCGAGGTCGACCACCGGGGCGCCTACCCAATACTGATCCGAGCCGAGACCGGGTGAGACTTCGAATGAGAGCTCATCGCCTCCGGTGTTGTGATAGATGGCAGGGGTAGTCCCTTCGTCAGCCGACGCCGAAGTGACGATGTCGAGCCACCCGTCATTGTCGATGTCGGCCAGGTCGACATGAGGGGCAAGGGTCGGCAAAGCAGTCACACCGGCCCGTTCCGTCACTTCTTCGAACTCTGGGAGGTCCCCTCCTGCGCCCATGAAGAGCCGGACCGGGACTTCGGAGTCGAATTCGACCGTCGCCCGGTAATGCTGGCCCACCACGATGTCGGTGAAACCGTCGTCGTCCAGGTCGCCGAGGGCTACCCCGGCGGCGTCGTCTTCATCGCCGATCGGCACCGCGGCGTAGTCGTCGGGCGTGATATCGGCGAAGTTCATATCGCCGAGGTTGACGAAGACCGCCGTAGAGGTGGCCAGGTCAGGCAACAGGTCGGCGTTGAGATCCCCGGCCGTGGCTCCGAGGGCCAACACCCCTTCCAGCCCTGAGCCTGTGGTGACGTCGCTGAACTGAAGCGAGCCCTCATTACGAAGCAGGATGCCCCCGGTGTCTCCTGAGTTGTCCTCGGACACGTAGACGTCGAGGAGACCATCCCCGTCGAAGTCGGCCACCGCCGGAGTCCGGCCCCGGAAGTCGTCGGGGAGTGGCTCGCTGTGCGCTTGGAGGACCCCGGCGACATTCTCGTAGAGGCGGCTCGGGGTTGGGTTATCGCCATCCCGGCCGGCGTGGCGGACGAGCAGGAGGTCACTGTCGCCGTCCCCGTCGAAGTCGGCGAAGACGCCGCCAGACGTTCGTCCCAGTTCGTCGCTCCAGTCGGGAACCGGAGTCAGGTCAGGCCCACTGATCAGCAGGCGATCCGGGGCGGGGCCGTCTGCACCACGCACCTGGTAGACCTCGACCTCTCTATCCCCAAAGGTCCCCACAACCAGGTCGGCGACTTCGTCGTCGTTGACATCGCCTACGGCACCCATGTGGCCGTGGAGCCCTATCAGAGGCTCTACCAGGCCTATGTCATCGGTCACATCGAGGAACTGAATCGGTCCCGGCGACCCGGAAGCTGTGGCCGACCAACATGTCAGGTCCCCGTCTCCGACAGGGGGCGCGCCGGTGTTGACCGAGTCGGACGTGGCAGGCGACAACGAAGTCGTCGAGGACGGAGAAGTGCTCCCAGTCCCGGAGCATGCGACGACCGCCAGCGCCAAGACCAGGATCAGGGCCCGACTGGTCATAGACCTTCCACGACTACCAGCACCACAGTTCCGAACCCGGAGTCGTCGTCGAGGTCCGAGGCGTTCACACCGAGGATGAGGCTTCCGTCTTGGTAGACCATGGAGTACGTCCCGCCCGGAAGCAGGTCGAGCTCTTCAAACGGGTCGACAAGCGAAGTGATCTCGGTGGTCTCTCCACTGGCGGTGTCCATCGACATGATCGGTGCTCCCACCTCCCATGCCCCACCGTGGGCCTCGGGCATCCAGAAAACCCTCGTCCCGTCAGGTGTCATGGCCAGCGAGGTGGTGGTACCACCAGGCTCTCCCAATACTTCTACCGTCCCGTCGGGCGAGATGGAGAAGAGGAACGACTCGTCGTCGGAAACGCCATAGACGGTCCCGTCGGGAGTAGGGCGGGTGATGGCCCGCAACCAGAATCCGGGCAGCTCGAGGTCCAGGTCCTCGAATTCACCAGACGTCGGGTCCAGGGCTGCCAACTCGCCGCCTCCTATCCCGTAGAGGACTCCCCCGCTGACGGGGTCGATCCCGAGTGCCCTGAACCCGTATTGCCGAGGGTCGTCGACCTGGTGGGTCACGACACCGGTCGACGTGTCGAACACGGTCAGGAGACCCGTGTCCGTGTCACCTGACTCGACGTCAACGGAGCCGGCAACCAGGGTCTTGCCATCGGTGGTGATGGTCATCGTCGGCATCCCGAACTCACCGGCGATCGCGCCGTAGTCGCTGATGGTCAGCTCGTCGGGGTCGATCGCCAACAGGCGATCCCCTTCGTACCCATTCTCGTAGGTGAGGTCGTCCCGAGTCCCCCAGTAGGTTGTCGCCCATACCGTGCCGCAACGGTCTTCCACCATCTGCGCGTGGATCTTGCCGTAGCCAAAGGCGCCCTCTTCGTGGGGAACCACCGTGAGCACATCGCCGAATCGGGTCAAGGTGCGGTTGCTGTTCTCGTAGACGAAGAAGTAGGAGTTGGCATCTCGGCCGAGGTGGTCGCCGACCGCCGACAGATGCCGACCGTCACCGAGGGCGATCCCTTGACCCCACTGTGTCCAGAGACCTTCGGTCGGTCCTGGCAACGGATACTCGGCCGCGTAGACCACGACACCGTCCTCGTTGCCGATCTCCTCCAGCGTCACCGAGGCATCTTCACGCCAGGAGGTCCCGTCACGGCTCGAGGGGCAGTCGCCAGCTGGGGTGGAGACGGAGGACGACGAACTCGAAGACGATCCATCTTCGGTATTGGTGGCGTCAGTCGTCGAAGGGTCGTCGTCTGGTTGTGTGCCACCGGAGCACGCCGCCAACGCCAATGAGAGAATGAGAACCCCGACCAACGCGACCAGACTCTGTTGAGCGGTCATCGGTCTGATTTAAGCCGAACCCGGGAGCTGAGCGGCCGGGCCACCAGTGTCACCACCGAGCAGGACCGACCACGGTTAGTTTTCGATGGCATGACGGTCATTCGAAGCACCAGGGTTGTCGTGGGCGAAGACATACGTCCGGCATCGGTGAGGATCGAGGACGGCAAGATCGTCGAGATTGGGAACCACGCGGCGGACACCGACTTCGGGGATCTGGTCGTAATGCCCGGGCTGGTCGACACCCACGTTCACGTGAACGAGCCGGGACGAACCGACTGGGAGGGTTTCGAAACCGCCACCAAGGCAGCGGCGGCCGGCGGTACGACAACCATCGTCGACATGCCGCTGAACTCGATCCCACCAACGGTGAGCGTTGAAGCGTTGGCCGAGAAGAAGGCGACTGCGAAAGGGAAGATCACCGTCGACGTCGCCTTCTGGGGCGGGCTGATCCCGGGATCGGAGAGCGAGATGGTGCCGTTGGTGGCGGAGGGGGTGTGCGGTTTCAAGTCGTTCCTGGTCGACTCGGGTGTGCCCGAGTTCCCGCCGATGACCGCTGATCAGTTGGCCGCCTGTCTTCCCGTCATGCTCCGGCTTGGCGTCCCGGCCCTGATCCATGCCGAAGACCCGGCTCTGATACACGAGCTCGCAGGCGATCCCCGTGAGTATCGGAACTACTTGGCTTCCCGACCGCCCCTTGGAGAACGCGCAGCCATCGAGACCCTTGGCCGTCTTGTCGCCAAGACCGGGGCCAGGGCCCACGTGCTTCATGTCTCTTCCCTGGAGGCGGTCGCCGCTCTGGCTTCGGCACCAGCGGGGATGAGCGGTGAGACATGCCCCCACTACTTGATCTTTCATGCGGAGCAGATCGCCAGCGGCGCCACATCGTTCAAGTGTGCGCCGCCAATCAGGACCACTGAGCACCGGGAAGCGTTGTGGCAGGGTCTGGCCGAGGGAACACTGTCGATGGTGGTTTCCGATCATTCACCGGCGCCCGTGGAGATGAAGGGAGTCGAGCGAGGTGACTTCGATGAGGCCTGGGGCGGTATCGGCTCGCTCCAGCTCCGACTCCAGGCGACGTGGACCGGCGCCGCCGAGCATGGCGCGAGCCTGGCGCAAGTTGCCGACTGGTTGGCCACGGCACCGGCCCGGTTGGCCGGCCTCGATGACCGGAAAGGCTCAATCGCCCAAGGTATGGACGCCGACCTCGTGGTATGGGACCCCGACGGCGCGATCGAGGTGCGAGGCGATCGTCTCGAGCATCGTCATGCGATCACCCCATATGAGGGAATGCGGCTGCAAGGCAAGGTGGAAGCGACCCTTCTTCGCGGCGAAACTGTGTATGAGCGGGGAGTTTTGACCCCGTCCAGGGGAAGGATGTTGAGCAGACGGTGACCGACCTGATATCGAGCGCAGTGGGTGGGCGCATCGTCGCGTTCAACGACGAGTTCTTTGCCGAGGCGGAGAATCTGCTCAAGCCGACCGCGCCAGTGTGGCAAGAGGACGCTTACACCGACCGCGGGAAGTGGATGGATGGCTGGGAGACCCGTCGGCGGCGAGACTCGGGTCATGACTGGTGTGTGATCGCCCTCGGGATACCGGGCGTGATCAGGTCGGCCACCGTCGAAACCACACACTTCACCGGCAACTATCCCGAAGCCTTCTCGCTCGAGACGTGTGGTGTCGGGGCCGACGACGGTCTCGAAGACGCCGACTGGGTCGAGGTGATCCCGCCAACCGACCTCGAGGGAGACGCCACTGCGACGTTCGGGGTCGACGACACACATCGGGTCACTTACGTCCGATTGAACATCTTTCCCGACGGAGGGGTTGCCCGTCTTCGGGTGGAGGGCGACCCGATTCCGTCGATGGATCAAGTCTGTCCCGAGACGGGAACCATCGACCTGGTGTCGTCGCTCGTTGGCGGCGAGGCGCTCGAAGCGTCGGACCTTCATTACTCGCCTCCCTCCAATCTGATCCGGCCAACCGACCCAGCGGGGATGTGGGACGGTTGGGAGACCAGGAGACGTCGCGGGCCGGGTCACGACTGGGTCAGCTTTCGTCTCGGCCTGGCCGGAGCAGTCGACCTCGTCGAGGTCGATACTCGTCACTTCAAGGGCAACTCGCCGGGGTGGGTGTCGGTCCACCTCTCTGCGGACGGTGAGCGCTGGCAGGAGGTCGTTACCAGGGCCGAGGTCAAGCCGGACACCGTCAACCAGGTTCCGTTGGGGGTCGCTGAGCCCGCTCGCTTCCTTCGTCTCGACATCCACCCTGATGGGGGCATGGCGCGACTCCGGGTGCGGGGGACACCGGCTCCCGACGAAGCGCTGACCCGCCGACTCGAGTATCTGAACGCATTGTTCGACCCCGACGCAATGCGCTTCTTCTCCTCCGCGTGCAGCTCGACGAGGTGGGTCGAATCGATGAAGGCAGCCCACCCGTTCCGGGACGGGGACGACGTCCTCGCCCGAGCCGACAGTGCCTTCGACACCCTCGAGGAGCAAGATTGGCGGGAGGCATTCGCCGGTCATCCTCGGATCGGCGAGCGGGGAGATGATCTCGCCAACCAGGAACAGGTCGGGGCGAAAGCCGCATCGGCAACCGTTCTCGAGTCACTTGCCAGGGCCAACCAGGCCTACGAGGAGAGACACGGTTTCACCTACATCGTTTACGCGACCGGGAAGACGGCCGCCGAAATGCTCGCCATCGCCGAGGAGCGACTGGCCAACTCGCGCCAAGGGGAGCTTGCCAATGCCGCTCGTGAGCAGCGGGCGATCACGGAGACCAGACTACGTCGCATGCTCTGCATGGAAGATGGCCAATGACATCACTGAGCACGCACGTTCTCGATACTGCCGAAGGAGGACCGGCAACGGGAGTGGCGGTCACCCTCGAGCGTTCCGTGGACGGTGCCTGGCAACATGTCGGCAGGGGAGTGACCGACGCCGACGGGCGGGTGGCGGATCTGGGGGCCGCCCTGGGCTCTGGCATCTACCGACTGGTCTTTGCCACCGGCGACTACGGGAGCCCCTTCTTTCCCGAGGTGCACCTGGTGGTCGACCTGGACGGATCCGAGGAGCACTATCACGTCCCTATCCTGCTCAGTCCTTTCGGCTACACCACCTACAGGGGGAGTTGAGTTGGCCCGTCTCGGCGAGAATCGATGGGGCAAGACCGACGTCAGGGTCTCGAAGGTCCACCACGCCGACGGCGAGGATGGGCTCTCCGACCTCACGGTCCAGATTCTGCTCTCGGGTGAGGTCGAACTGGCTCACACCGTGGGGGACAACACCGCGGTTCTCCCCACCGACACCATGCGCAACACTGTCTATTGCCTGGCCCAGGAGCACCTGACCCGGGACCTCGAGGCTTTCGGCGCCGTGCTCTGTGACCATTTCCTGTCTCGGGCACAGGTGACCGGGGTGACGGTTTCGATCTCGGAGCAGATATGGGGTCGGGTCGGGCCTACCGGCTTCATCGGCGGCGGGACCGAGCGACGCACGGCGCGGGTGAGCGGTGACGGGGAACGTACCCGCACCCGGGCCGGAATCGAGGGGCTGGTAGTGCTGAAAACCACCGGCTCCGCCTTCTCCGGCTTCCCCCGCGACGAGTACACGGTTCTTCCCGACGCCGATGACAGGCTGTTGGCCACGTCCCTCACGGCCAACTGGAGCTATTCCACGCTCCCGGTGGATACCTCCGTTGCGTGGAGCTCGGCTCGGGACAACATTCTGGGCTGCTTCTTCTCCAACTGGTCGGCATCGGTCCAGCATCAGGGGTGGCTGATGGCCAACGCCGTTCTCGACGCCGTTCCCGAGATCGACGAGATCGAGTTCCACCTACCCAATCAACATCATCTTCCTTTCGATCTCACCCGGTTTGGCATGGTGGATCAGGGGACGGTGTTCCAACCTGTGTCCGAGCCGTACGGCGACATCAAGTTCACCGTCACCAGGTGAAGTGCGGAGTGTCGACCGGCCTCACCCCGTGTTCGGGCCAGTGGCCCGTCGCTGAAATAATGGCGGTGTCTCTCCGGCCCTCGGCCCCCCTGGCTGCGTCCAAAATGCTCACCGCAGGGCCCGACTGCGATTGCGCTTTTCTCCTTGCCAGATGGCGCCGATGACTCGGAGACACCCTCGCCCTATTTCAACGACAGACCACCCGTTCGGCCTTCCAAGATGGCGAGGAACGAGCGAGTCCGGATCTCGTCGAGTGACAGACCGGCGCGCTGGGTGGCTTCCTCTTCGCTGATGGCGCCACAGTTGATGGCGCGGAGGAAGAAGTTGAGCAGCCCCTGACCGGTGGCCGCGTCGTCGAAGACCTCGCCTACCAGCGTGGCTTTGGCTGCCGAGTCGACGAAGTTCGACAGCCGTTCCCCGGCCTCTTCGAGCCCCTCGAGGAAAAAGGCGTACACCGCGGCGTAGCGGGTGGGGAGTTGGGCCGGGTGGAGGTCCCATCCCTGGTAGTAGGCATGGGTCAGTGAGTGCCTGATGTGGTCGTAGTGGAGACGCATCGCCTGGTGAACGGTCCGGCGATTCTCCTCGGTCTGCGTCTCTGACAGGTCCTCGCCGCGGTGTGGCGGCACCGGCATGACGTTGGTCGCGCCATCGGAGATCCAGACCCCCGATCCGGCGAGACTCACCTGGAGGGCGTGACGGGCAAAGTCACACGCCGGGTGGGTCATCGTCTGGTAGGCCGCGGTGATCGTCAGTGACGCCGTGTAGTCGTAAGTGCCGAAATGAGCGCCGCGGACCCGGCCGAGCCCGGCATCGACGAATTTACGCACCCCGGTTGTCCCGTCCCCATCGATGACGGTCTGTGGAGTCTCCACCATCAGCTCGATAGGGATGGGGTCGATGCCGAGGGCTCGCTCGAGCTCAGCCAGGGCCTCGCCGAGGATGACAACCTGTTGCGAGTCCTGAATCTTGGGAAGTGTCACCGCGAACCCGTCGGGGAGCCTGTCGCCCCGTTGAACCGCCGTTGTGACGAACAGGTCGAGAGTCCTCAAGGCTCGGCGATGAAGCTCGCCCGTCAGCGACTTGATCCTGATCCCCGTGAACGGTGGCAGGGCCCCGGCGGCCATTGCTTCTGCCAACGCCTCGGCCGCCGCTCGTGCGCTCCCGTCTTCTTCCTCGTCGGAGCGATGGCCGTAGCCGTCCTCGAAGTCGATCCGGAAGTCCTCGACTGGCTCGCGCTGGAGCTTCTCGACCACCAGACGATGCACCCGACCGGCCAGAGGAGCGGGCAGGTCGAGCACCGAGGCCAGATCCTCCGGGGTGGCCGCCCATTGCTGCAAGGCGGCCATGGCCAGCTCTCCCAGTCGGGCAGTGGTGCCCACCGAGTAGAGATGAGCACCGCCGTACACGGTGTGCACCGGTTGTCGATCGGGTCTCTCCCCGGGAGTGGTCACGGCGAGCCGGCCGGCAACCTTGACGAGCCGCTCTCCCCAATCGGTCATTTGCTCTTCACGAAGGGTCATATGAGCGACTCTAAGTTGGGCGGTAACTTGATGCCGATGGGAACCCTCCTGGTGCGGCACGCAGAGATTCTCGCCACCATGGACGGAAGAGAGATCTCCGACGGGGCAGTCTTCGCCCGTGACGGTTGGATCGATCAGGTGGGTCCCACGTCGGAGCTTCCCGACCACGCCGACGAGATTGTGGACTTGAGGGGTCATGTCGTCCTCCCTGGCCTGATCAACACCCACCACCACCTTTATCAGACACTGACCCGGGTGGTCCCAACCGCGCAGAGCGCGGGTCTGTTTGATTGGCTCCGTGCTTTGTACCCGATATGGGCACGGATGACCCCCGACCATGTTCGTGTGTCCACCCGTCTCGGTCTCACCGAACTGGCGCTGAGCGGGTGCACCACCGCTTTCGATCATCACTATCTCTGGCCGGATGGGTCCCGTGTCGATGACCAGATCGAAGGGGCGGAGCCGGTGGGGCTGCGTTTCCACGTCTCGCGGGGTTCGATGAGTCTCGGGGAGTCCCAGGGCGGGCTGCCACCGGACTCCGTAGTGGAGACCGAATCCCTGATCCTGGACGACTGCCAGCGGGTGGCCGCTGCCTATCACGACCCCGAACCGGGGGCGATGATCCGGGTGGTGCTCGCCCCGTGCTCGCCCTTTTCCGTGACCGGCGCATTGATGATCGACACCGCCGAGCTGGCGCGTGGGCTGGAGCTGACCATGCACACCCACCTGGCAGAGACGGCCGACGAAGAGGCCTACTGCCTGGATCACTTCGGTAGACGCCCCGTGGAGTACATGGAGGACCTGGGTTGGGCAGGTCCCGACGTCTGGTACGCCCACGCGGTGCACGTCGGTGACGACGAGGTGGCCCGTATGGGTGCCGCCGCGACCGGTGTCGCCCATTGCCCGACCTCGAACATGCGTCTCGCCTCGGGTATGGCCCCCGTGTCGAGGTACCTGGCGTCAGGGGTTCGGGTGGGGATCGGCGTGGATGGCGCGGCATCCAATGATTCCTCGAACCTGATGGCCGAGATGCGGCAGGCATTCCTGCTCAATCGGCTGGGTGTAGCGCCCGGGTTCGGTGTCGGACCACAGATGACTCCGCGTCAGGCGCTTGAGCTGGCCACCGTCGGAGGGGCTTCGGTGCTGGGACGAACAGACATAGGCCGACTCGCTTCAGGGATGGCCGCCGATCTGATTGCCTACGACCTCAACAGGGTCGAATTCGCCGGCGCACTCCACGATCCGGTGGCGGCTGTGGTCATGTGCAGCCCGGTCACCGTCGACCACTCGTGGGTGGCCGGTACACGGGTGGTCGAGAATGGTCGGATGGTCGGAGTCGACGTGAGGTCCCTGATCGAGGAGCACAACAGCCTGGCCGGAGCGCTCATGTGACCCCGAGACACCGTCACTCAACTATGTTCCCCGGCCAGTGAAGATCGTTCACCCGACCTCAATCGAAGAGGCTCTCGCCGGCCTTTCTGGAGACGTGACACCGCTCGCAGGAGGCACCGACCTAATGGTCGAGGTCAACTTCGGGCACATCCAACCGGAGACAGTCGCCGGCCTGAGACGAGTGGACGAGTTGAAAGAGTGGGAAGGCTCCCGGATCGGAGCCGGTGTCACCTGGCGTCGCATCGAAAGCGATGGCCCCAAAGCGCTGGCGGAAGCCGCCCGGACCGTCGGGTCACCCCAGATACGCAATGCGGGGACGATAGGCGGCAACTTGGGCACGGCTAGCCCGGCCGGAGACGGACACCCGTTCCTCGCCGCGGTCGATGCTTCGATCGAGCTGGTCTCGCTCAACTCGACCCGGACGCTGGACTGGAGCGAGTTCTTCGTCGGAGTCAAGAAGACCGCTCGTCGCGGCGACGAGCTGATTGCTGCCGTCCAGCTTCCCGAGCAACTCCCCGAACGTCAAGAGTTCGGCAAGATCGGGATCCGCAACGCCATGGTGATCGCCACCGTCAACTGCGTGGTCACCAGGGGCGACCATGGCCGGACCACGGTCGCTCTCGGGTCGGTTGCCCCGACTCCGATCCGTGCCCGTGCCGCCGAGGCGATGATCTCGGCCGCCGGCATGCCGACCGAGGCCGACCTCGACGAGTTTCAGCGTCTGGTCATGGAGGAGGTTCGTCCTATCACCGATCACCGATCCACCGAGGAGTATCGACGTCATGGGGCGGGGATTCTCGCCCGGCGCCTTCTCGAGAGGTGTCTGCGGTGATCGTCGCCTTCACGGTCAACGGCGAAGCGGTGACGGCGAGGGTGGCTCACCCCGGGAGCCTGCTCGACGTCCTGCGGGATGAGCTGAGCTTGCCCGGGTCGAAGAATGCCTGTGAGCAGGGTGAGTGTGGCTCGTGTTCGGTGATCCTGGACGGCCTCCTCGTATGCTCGTGTCTGGTCATGGCGGCAGACGTCGAGGGCTCTTCGGTGACCACGGTCGAAGGTGTCGCCGCCGACGGTGAGCTACACCCCGTTCAGGAGGCAATGCAGCGTGCCGGAGCAGTCCAGTGCGGCTTCTGCACACCGGGCATCGTCATGGCTGCCATAGACCTCTTCGCCGGCTCATCGAGCCCGTCATCCATCGAGATAAAGGAGGCGTTGGCTGGGAACATCTGCCGCTGCACAGGTTACGGGGCGATTGTGCGGGCGCTCGAGGGTCTGGCCACGGGTGGCGAACAGTGACCACCCGCATCGAAAGACGCGTGACGAGCCCCGATGGCGTGATCGGTCAGTCACCAGCTCGCCCCGACGCCGTCCCCAAGCTGCGCGGTGAGTTCGAGTACGCCCAAGACCTGACTGCCGACGGCATGCTCTGGGCCGCGACGGTGCGCAGCCCTCATGCGAGGGCACGCATCGTGTCGGTCGACGTGGCACCTGCCCTGGCCGTTGGCGGTGTCCATGCCTGTCTCACCGCGGATGACGTTCCGGGGCGAAGCGTGTTCGGTCTGGAGCACCCCGATCAACCGGTCCTTGCCGGCGAAGAGGTCAGGTATTGGGGCGAGCCGGTGGCGATCGTTGCCGCAGAGGATCCGAGGACGGCGCTCCGCGCCGCTTCACTGGTGGAAGTCGGCTATGAGCCGCTACCTCCTCTCACCGACCCGGCGGAGGCCGAAGCCAGGGACGAGGTGTTCCGCCGTCTGCGGATCCGTCGCGGAGACCAAGAGAGACGCGGCTCGGTCGTGGTCGAGGGCGAATACCAGGTCGGGATGCAGGACCAGGCCCCGCTGGGGACCGAGGCCGGGCTCGCCATCCCCGATGGTGTAGGAGGGGTCGACCTTCACGCCACCAGTCAATTCGTCCACATCGACCAGGAGCAGGTCGTCGCCAGCCTCGGTCTTCGCCCCGATCAGGTCCGCGCCCATCCCACCGGGATTGGCGGCGCCTTCGGGGCGCGGGAGGACGTCAATCTCCACATACATCTGTGCATGCTGGCATTGCACACCGGTCGCCCGGTCAAGATGGTCTATCCGCGGGCGGAGTCGTTCGCCGGTCACGTTCACCGGCACCCGGCTTGGCTTCGTTACCGCCACGAGGCAGATGAAGAGGGGCGGCTGGTGCGAGTCGAGGCCAGGGTTGTCATCGACGGTGGGGCCTACGCCTCGACGACCTCTGCGGTGCTGGCCAATTCCTGCTACTTCGCCGTCGGTCCCTACCGGTGCGACTCGGTTGCGGTTGACGGTGTCGGGGTGCGCACCAACAACCCTCCCTGTGGCGCGATGCGGGGGTTTGGCGCGGTGCAGGTCTGTTTCGCTTATGAATCCCAAATGGACCGGCTTGCCGCGTCCCTGAGCATGGACCCGCTCGACCTGAGGGAGCTGAATGCACTGCAGAGTGGGGATCCGATGCCCACCACCGGCCAGTCGATCGACACCCCACTTCCGACACGGGAGGTCATCCAGAGCTTGCGTGCCATGCCCTTGCCCGACGCCGTTACCCGCCCCCATCACAGCCTCCTGCCAGGCGGATCAGGTCTCACCACCGAGCCCCGTCATGTGAGACGGGGAATCGGCTACGCCCTCGGGATCAAGAACCTCGGCTTCTCGGAGGGGTTCGATGACTACGCCCAGGCTCGGGTGCTGCTCACGGCCGACGGAGCGGTGGTCGAGACCGCCGCCATCGAAGTAGGGCAGGGCCTGGTGACGGTCCTCTGCCAGATCGCCCGGACTGCCCTCGGGATCAACAACGTGACCGTATCCCATGTCGACACCTCGCGGATCGACTCGGCAGGCTCGACTTCGGCTTCGCGGCAGACCCAACTGTCCGGTGGCGCCACCCTCGAGGCAGCGACCCGGTTGCGGGGGCGGATTCTCTCTCGGTTGGGCGGCGATCATCTCGACGACAGCGGGGTGTGGCAGGGAGAAGAACTGGTTGCACCCTGGACCCAGATCGTCGAGCAGGAATGGAACGAGACGGTCACCTTCAGGCACCCTCCAACCAGCGCACCGGACGAGAACGGGCAGGGTGTGATCCATGCCGACTTCGCGGTGGCCGGTCATCGCGCAGTGGTCGATGTCGACCCGGATCTGGGCTTGGTGAAGGTGATCCGAATCGATACCGTCCAGGACGTGGGTGTAGCGCTCAATCCCGACTCGGTGCGTGGTCAGATTGAGGGAGGAATCCTCCAGGGAGTGGGTCTGGCGGTCATGGAGGAGCTGATATTGGAGGACGGGGTCATACTCAATCCCACCTTCACCGACTACTTGCTCCCGACCATCCTCGACGCCCCGGACGTGGAGGCCCTCCTCATCGAGCAGGAGGGGTCGTGGGGACCGTTTGGGGCCAAAGGGGTGGGTGAGCCTCCCACCATCTCATCCCCGGCGGCGGTCGTAGCCGCGATCAGGGCCGCCTCGGGCAAGGAGCTGAACCGGATACCGGTTCGACCACAGGACATCGCGCTTTGATGAGCGATCTGATCACGCGGTTGCCCAAGACCGAGTTGCACGTTCACATCGAGGGGACTCTGGAGCCGGAGCTGATGCTCCGGATGGCCACCCGCAATGGCTATCTCCTTCCCTTCGAGGATGTCGACCAGATCCGGGCCGCTTACCGGTTTACCGATCTCCAGTCGTTCCTCGATATCTACTACCACGGTGCCGAAGTGCTCCGCACACCTGAGGACTTCTACGAGCTGATGAGCGCCTACCTGGACCGGGCGGCCGCCGACGGTGTCCGTCATGCGGAGATCTTCTTCGACCCTCAGACTCACACGGCCAGAGGCGTGGGATTCGAGGTTTTCATGAGAGGTTTCCGAGATGCGATCTCCGACGGTAGGCGTCGGCTCGGGGTGAGCGCCGAGCTCATCCTCTGCTTTCTCCGCCATCTCTCCGGGGCCGATGCGCTGGCAACAATCGAAGAAGCAGAGCCGTTTCTCGACGGCGTGATCGCGGTCGGCATCGACTCGTCCGAGCGCGACCGGCCACCGGAGCTCTTCGAGAAGGCGTTTGCTCGGGCTCGGGAGCTCGGTCTCCACGCTGTGGCCCACGCCGGGGAGGAAGGGCCACCGGAGTATGTGACCTCGGCTCTCGAGATCCTCGGAGCCGAGCGAATCGATCATGGGGTGAGGAGCCTCGAGGACTCCGATCTGGTGGCGAGGTTGAAGCGTGAGCGAATCCCTCTCACCGTGTGCCCGATGTCGAACGTTGCGTTGCGGGTGGTCGACGAGATGTCGGATCATCCCCTCCCGTCGATGATCGAGGCCGGGCTCGTGACCTGCGTCAATTCTGACGACCCGGCGTACTTTGGGGGCTACATCGGCGACAACTTCCGGGCGGTCCGAGATGTTTTCGGCTTCGACGAGGAGACCTTGGCCGACCTCGCCCGGAACTCCATCGTGGCTTCGTTCCTCGCCGACGAGGAGAAGCGAGCACTGCTCGACGAGGTGGAGGAAGCGTTAGCGGGCGACGAGAGCTAGCTGTCGGGACAACGCGACCAGCCGGCCCGCTTGGTCCCAGATCTCACCGTCCTCTTCGAGCAAACCACCGGTGACGAATCGGGTTGTGAACTGACATCGCAACCACTCGGTCGTCGGTCGAGCGCGGACGTGAGTAGTCATCTCCAGGGTCGGAGTCCAGCCCATGGGAATATCCAGGTTGAAGATCGCCGGGGGAAGGGCGTCGGCCACCAGGAGCAGGGTGAAGGGGTCGAGAGGCTCGCCGTCGAGCAGGCGAAACCACCCCCGGATCATAGGCACCCCGGTCAGCTCATCCTTGAGAACGCCAACGTCCTCGGGATGGATTCTCTCGTCGAACTGACCCACCAATGGTGGCGGGAGCGGACCGTCGGCGGCCGGGGCCAGTCGGACGCACTGCTCCGGTGGCGGGATCTCGGGCGGTGAGGCACCGATGTAGGTGACCTCGTGATCCGGTCTTTCCGGATCGGCGAAACTCCCTATGAGGGAGACAGAGCCGGTTTCCGACCCAAGTTGGGCTTTCATCGTGGAGAACGTGCGCCCCTCCTTGATCGGATCCACCGCTATCTCCACCGGTCCCGCCGAGACGGGTCTGGTGAAGTGGGCTGTCACACTGACCGGCGTGCGGCCACCTGTGGCCGCTGACATTGCCCGGGCAGCGATAGCCATCAGGTAGCCCCCGTTGGCGACCCCGAAGATGTCCCAGTCGGGTTGGACCACGCCACCCCACTTGGTCTCCGTCACTTGGTGCACGGCGGATGCCTCGCCGAATCTCACCTCAGAGCAACGCCCGCACCTGGGGAGACCCTTCCGAGAACCACCGGTGAGTGCCGGTTGGTCCGTGTCATGACGTCATCGGAGTGGCGAGGGTCGACGATCAAGCAGAACCCGATTCCCATGTTGAAAGTGGTCAGCATCTCGGAGCGCTCCACGCCGCGCGACGCCACCAAGTCGAAGATCGCCGGCGACTCCCAGGATGTGGTGTCGATCTCGATGCCGAGGCCGTCGGGCAGCACCCGGCCCAGGTTCGACGCCAGCCCGCCGCCGGTGATGTGTGCCGCGGCATGAACCCCACCTCCGTCGATCGCGTAGAGGACATCCGGCGCGTAAATCACCGAGGGCTCGAGAAGTCGGTCGAGATGGCGGTCGACGTCATCGCCGAACACCGAGCGGACGAGCGAAAAGCCGTTTGAGCGGAGGTTCGGCGAGTGGAGGGCGACGACGAGATCTCCACTCCTGACCCGGTGACGCCCAAGCTCCTCGCCCTTTTCCACTACCCCCATCGCCGCCCCCGCCAGGTCGACCGCGTCCCGAGGCATGACCCCGGGGTGCTCGGCGGTTTCGCCACCCAAAAGGGGGCAGCCCGCCTCGGCACAGGCGTTGGCAACCGAGGTGACGATGGATCGGTCGCGCTCGAGATGGAGGGCGCCCACGGCCAGGTAGTCGACGAAACCCAGTGGCCGAGCGCCGACGGCAGCAAGGTCATCGACGCACATCGCCACGAGATCGAAGCCAACACCGTCCCAGCGACCGGCTCTGCGTGCCAGTTCCAGCTTGGTCCCGACCCCATCGGTCGACATCATCAACACCGGACGGTTGTATCCCGCCGGCAGCTCGACGCCGGCGGCGAATCCACCGAATCCGCCGACGACTCCAGCGGTCCAAGTGGCGGTCACCGCTTTGGCGATCTCGTCCACGTGGCGCTCGGCTCCGGCGAGGTCAACCCCCGCCTCTCCATAGCTCGTCATCTCAAGAGCGCTCGAGCTGGAACTTATCCGTGTCCTCGGGTATCTCCGTCGGGTACTCCCCGGAGAGACATGCGGTGCAGAATCCGGCATCGGCTACACCGGTGGCTTCCAAAAGTCCTTGCAGGGACAGATAGCCCAGCGAGTCAGCCCCCACGTGCCGGCGTATCTCTTCGATCTCGAGCCGGGCCGCGATCAGAGTGGATCGATCCGAGGTGTCCATGCCGTAGAAGCACGGCCACCGGTAGGGAGGTGAGGAGACACGGAGATGCACCTCGACCGCACCCGCTTCGCGAATCATTTGGACCAGGTTGCGGGTGGTCGACCCACGTACGATCGAGTCGTCGACCAGCACCACCCGCTTTCCCCGAAGATTGTCGGGGATCGGGTTGAGTTTGAGACTGATCCCTCGGTCGCGCAGAGTCTGGGTCGGTTCGATGAAGGTGCGGCCGATGTAGCGGTTCTTGACCAGACCGTCGGAATAGGGGATTCCGCTGGCGGCGGCGAAGCCTTGTGCCGCCGGCAGACCCGATTCGGGCACAGGGACGACTACATCTGCTGCTGCGGGATGCTCAATGGCGAGCGTCTCACCCATCTGGCGACGCGCCGCGTGAATGCCACGCCCGTACATCTGACTGTCGGGTCGGGCGAAATAGACAAACTCGAAGAGACAGAGCCCGGGCTTGGCCTCTTCGCAGATCGAGTAGCTGTGCACTCCGCCGGCGTCGATGACCACCATCTCGCCGGCCGCAACCTCGCGCACGAACTGGGCGCCGACGAGATCGAGGGCAGCCGTCTCCGAGGCGAGGACCCAACCCCCGCCGGGAAGCGAGCCCAGGCACAGCGGCCGGAATCCGTTGGGGTCGCGTACCCCAACGATCCGACCCTGATCCATGATGACCAGGGAGAACGCGCCCTTCCAGGTTGGAGCCACCGCCCTGATCGCCATCTCCAGCCCCCTGGCATCAGACCGCTCGTCGTCGAGGGCGCGGGCGATGCCCTCGGCCATGAGATCCGAATCGGTCGTCGCTCCTTGCACACCCAACTGCGCGGCCAGCTCGCGGGTGTTGGTCAGGTTGCCATTGTGCCCGAGGGCAATGCTGGTGTTCCCCACCTGACGGTGGGCGGGTTGTGCGTTTGACCAGTTGTTCGACCCTGTCGTCGAATAGCGGGTGTGGCCGATCCCGAGATGGCCATCGAGACCGGCCAGGTTGGCCTCGTCGAACACCTGGGCCACCAGGCCCATGTCCTTGAACACCGTGACGGTCTCACCGTCGGAGCTGGCGATCCCGGCTGACTCTTGGCCCCGATGCTGAAGGGCGTAGAGGCCGTAGTAGATGAGGCTGGAGACCCGCTGGCGGGGTGTGTATGCGGCAAAGACCCCGCACGCCTCGCGGGGCCCATCGATGAGCGGGACGGTCGCCTCCTCGGGCACAACGCCATCGTAGGTGAGATCAGTTCGCCGACCTATTCACATCGGGCGATAGTGCTCCAGCAAGCTGACATAGCTGTCAACACCCTCGTCGGCCCGGGCGATCTCGGCCGCGGTCAGCTCTCGGATCGGGCGGGCCGGGGTGCCCATGGCCAGGGTCCAGGGTGGGATCTCCCTGCCTTCGGCGAGCACTGATCCCGCGGCGAGCCAGGCGCCCTCCCCGAGCTGGGATCGATTTAGCAGGAGGGCGCCGATTCCAACCAGGCAACGGTCACCGACCAACGCACCGTGGACCACCGCCGAGTGGCCGACCGTGATCCTGTCACCCAGAAGGCACGGGATCCCCTCGTCGCAATGGAGCACGGCATTGTCCTGGATGTTGGTCTCGCTGCCGATGACGATGCGATCGAGGTCGGCTCTGATCACCGCCCCGAACAGGACGAAAGTCCGTGGGCCGATGTTGACCTGGCCGTGGATACGGGCACCGGGGAGGACGACCGCCGTTGGGTCGATGACGGGCTCGGGCGAGGGAGGGTGGTCCATGAGTGAGCGAGCCTAAAGCAGCCGACAGGCGAGAGAGTCGACTTGAGTGCTCGGTGTTCGACATGATTAGGTGAGAACATGGAACTGGCGTAGCAGCGGTGATCACCAACGAGCACCGAGCCGCGATCGAGCACGTCTTCAGGGAGTCCTACTCCTTGGTGCTGGCCAACGTGGCTACGAGGTGCCGCGACATGGACATTGCCGAGGAAGCGGTCCAGGATGCCTTGGTCGACGCGCTCCGCGCCTGGCCGGCGCATGGAATCCCCGACAACCCGCCAGCTTGGATAACCACTGTCGCCCGTCGTCGGGCGATCGATCGGATCCGTCGTCAGGCCACCCTCGCCAGGAAGAAGGAGATACTCGCCAACCTGGAGCGAGTCGAAGCGGAAAGAGGGGAGGAGACCGTGGCTAGCGCCTCGGTCGAGGATGATCGGCTCAGCATGTTGTTCGCCTGTTGTCACCCCTCCCTGTCGGTGGACAAACAAGTCGCGCTGACTTTGAGATCGGTCGGCGGGTTGGCCACCGATGAGATTGCCAGGGCATTCCTGGTGACGGAGAGGACCATGGCCCAGCGGTTGGTTCGAGCCAAGGCCAAGGTCCGCGATGCCGGCATACCATTCAAGGTGCCCCAAGGCCATGAGCTCGTCGACCGGCTCACCGCCGTCCTCTCGGTGGTCTACCTCATCTTCAGCGAGGGCTATTTCGCCTCGAGCGGCGAGGGGTTGATTCGCTCGGACCTCGTCGAGTCGGCGATCGGCCTGGGTCGGCTGATGAAGGTTCTCATGCCGGACGAGCCCGAAGTGCGCGGCCTGCTGGCGCTTATGCTCCTCCATGACAGCCGCAGGTCGACGCGGGTCGATCCGGCCGGGGACATCGTCCTGCTTCGTGATCAGGACCGTTCGCTTTGGGACCACGACGCGATCGACGAGGGTCTTGCCCTGCTGGCGGAGATGCCGCTATCCCAGGTGCCCGGTCCCTATCGATTGCAGGCGGCGATCGCCGCCGAACATGCCACAGCCACGTCCGACGCGGAAACCGATTGGACGATGATCGTCAGGCTTTACGACCGGCTGCTGGCGGTATACCCCTCCCCCGTGGTTCGTCTCAACCGTGCGGTGGCGGTGGGCGAGTCCGCCGGAGCCGCCGCGGGCCTGGTTGAGCTCGCAGAACTGGAGCGTGACCTGTCGGGCTACCACGGCTTCCATCTGGCGCGTGGTGAGATGCTGCGTCGGATCGGTGATGAGCCCGGTGCCCAAGCCGAGCTCGAAGCCGCCCTCGCCCTGACCACCAACGATCCCGAGCGGCGCCTCATCGAGGCAAGGATGCAATGAGCTTCAGGCAAATCTCCGCAGCCCGGTTGTGAGGTCACCTGGGGTGTCCACAGAGAACCAGCTCCGCCCATCCTCGTCCCACCGGCTCCACACGTCCGGGGTGACCGGTAGGAACGAGACCCGATCCAGGAGGGTTTGGATCGAGCCTCCGGTGGTCGCTTCTTCCGATGCAATGTCCGCTATCCCTTTCGGATAGATGGCACAGGTGACCTGGCGCACCCCGTCGACGTCCACGGGGACCACCGGCAGATCGGACTCGACGGCTGCCAGATGGCGGAGGGTGTTGGCGCTGACGAAGCCGTTGTCGACCGCCACCACCAGTACCCGGTCTTCGGTCATCCTGGCCAATGCGGTGGCCACGCCGGCGAGCGGGCCGGCGATAGGAGTCTGATCGGGCCAGCTCTCGTAACCATCCCGATGGCCACCGAGGACGATCACACGGGTCGCCACCTGACTCAGCGCCCCGCCCACGCGGTCGAGCATCGTGGTTCCCATCAACTCGATGGCTGCCTTGTCCAGGCCCATTCGAGAACTCTGGCCTCCGGCAAGGACGGCACCCAGAAGCGACATGGCCTGAGAATAGGAGCCGTTGAAGGCAGTTTCGACCGGAGGGACTCAGTCACCCATCGAGATGCCGAGGTGGCGCGCCGAACGCAGCCATGGATGGTCCAGGGGCACGCACTTGGTGATACCTGCAATCTCTTTGAGCGGTACCGGCTCGGTCGACTCGCCCCGGGCGGCGACCATCACCCCGTGGACACCTTCGGCGATGTACGCCGCGGTGGCGGTGCCGAGCCGGGTTGCCAGTAGCCGGTCGGTAGGTGACGGAGTGCCACCGCGCTGCACGTGACCCAGGATGGTGACTCTGGCTTCGAGTCCCGTAGTCTTCTCCAGGGCGGCAGCAAGACCTTCGGTCCGCCGAGTCTTGTTCTGGGCGAAGTCGTCGAGTTGTTCCTTGAGAAGCTTCTTGTCCTCGCCCTCGGCCGACTCGATGCCTTCGACGATAGAGGCGCGGGAAAGCGTGTCCACCTTGGAGCAGGCGCCCTCGGCGACCGCCACGATGGAGAAGCCACTGCCCGCGGCCTTCCTTGCGGAGATCGAGCTGGCGACCGCCTCGATGTCGTATGGGATCTCCGGGATCAGGATGACATCCGCCCCGCCGGCCAGACCGGCGCCTAGAGCCAACCAGCCGACCTCGTGGCCCATGACCTCGGTCACGATGATCCGATGATGGGAGTGTGCGGTCGAGTGAAGCCGGTCGATCGCTTCGGTGGCTATGCCCATTGCGGTATCGAAGCCGAAGGTCACGTCGGTCCCGGTGACATCGTTGTCGATCGTCTTGGGCAGTGCCAGGACTCTGATCCCGACGTCCTCGAGCTTGAGAGCGTTACGCATAGTGCCGTCGCCACCAAGCACCACCAGGGCTTCCAGCTCGTGCTGATCCACCACCTCTCGCATCAGGGGCCGCATGTCCATCTTGCGGCCGTCACCCATGTCCATCTTGTCGACCTTGGCCCGGCTGGTGCCGAGGACGGTGCCCCCCTTGGTGAGGATCCCCGATAGCGAGTCGGTGTCGAGACGTATGAACGAGTTCTGCATGAGACCCTTGAACCCGTCCCTGAAGCCGATGACATGCATCCCATAGGCGCGTTGGGCCGCCTTGCCCACCGCACGGATAGCGGCGTTCAGCCCTGGGCTGTCACCGCCTGCTGTGAGTATTCCGATGCTTCTCGCCACGAGGTGATGGTATCGGGCTGGATCACCCATCCGGCCGTGTGCCGGATGGGTGATCAACTCACGCCGACTCCCGACGGAAGACCCGGGCTCCGTAGACGAGGCCGAGCGCCACTAGCGCAACGGTGACTGCAATGCCGATCAGAGACTCTCCCCCTGCCATCTCGCCCCGGAACACCGCCCGGACCCCGTCCACGACGTGGGTGAGAGGATTGAAGTCGGCCAGCGTGCGTAGCCATCTGGGCGCGAGCGTCATCGGCAGCAAGATCCCCGAGAGGAGGAGCACCGGGACGATCAACCCGTTGAGCAACGGGGCAAAGGCGTCTTCGCTCTTCAGCTTCAATGCCGCGCCATAAGAGAGGGCGCTGAATGCAGCCCCGAGGAGGGCGACGATCGCCAGACCAGTGAGCAAGCTTCCAAGCGGCGCCTCCAGCCCGAAGAGCTGGGCCGCACCGATCAAGATGGCTCCCTGAACGACGAGGACGACCACATCTCGCAGGACACGCCCGATGAGGAGAGCGCCACGACTCGCAGGGGTGACCCGCATTCGCTCCACGACTCCGGCGCGCCACTCGGCGATCAGACCGAAGCCGACGAATGCGGCGCCGAACATGCCGAGTTGAACGAGGAGCCCGGGGACGAAGACCAGCCAGGCGTCTCCAGGCGGGAAACCGGGAGCGGACGCGATCGGCTCGAGCAACGGCCCGAAGAGGGTCAAGTAGAGGATCGGCTGGATCAAACCCAGGATCACCCAGACCGGATTGCGAAGCGACAGGCGCATCGCGCGGCTGAACACCAGCCATGTGTCTATGAGGAATCGCATGCTGGCTCTCCTTTCAGGCTGCTCGGTTGGTCGAGCCCGACACGTCGGGCTCGTCTCGCAAAGAGCGCCCGGTCATGGTCAGAAACACGTCGTCCAGAGTCGGTCGCTGGACCCGGACCCCGGTTGCATCGAGATCTCGCTCCACCAAGGCACGGAGCAAGACGGGCAGCGCACTGGCTCCGTCCGGGACCTGGAACCTCACCTCGGAGCCGTCGACGACGGGAGGGCTGACCCCTTCCAGCCGCGATGCCATCATCGCAACCGCACCAGTGCTCTCCGGATGCTCGAACGTGAGGACGACGGAGTCGCCGGCCACGTTTCGCTTCAACTCCTCTGGTGTCCCGCGGGCAACAATCGAGCCGTCATCGATGACGAGGATGCGATCACAGAGCAGATCGGCCTCGTCCATGTAGTGAGTGGTGAGGAAGACCGTGGTGTCGAGCTCGTCTCGGAGACGGCGAATGTGCTCCCACAGATTGGCTCGTGACTGGGGATCGAGCCCGGTCGAAGGCTCGTCGAGGAACACCAGCCGCGGCTCGTGAACCAGCCCCATGGCAATGTCGAGCCTTCTGCGCTGGCCGCCGGACAATGTCTTGCACTGGCGTGCCCACAGACCCTCCAGATCGAGTTGGGCGAATAGCGCCTCACCGTTGCGTCTAGCGGCAGGCACCGCGATGCCATACATCCTCGCGTGGTCGACGATCTCCTCGCCGGCCCGGGCCTCGGGATCGGTCGAGCCACCCTGCGCCACATATCCGATACGGCGACGCACGCCGACCGGATCCAAACGCAGATCGCTCCCGGCCACCGTCGCCTCCCCTCCCGTCGGCTCCAATAGGGTGGTGAGCATGCGCAGGGTCGTCGTCTTCCCAGCTCCGTTGGGGCCGAGGAATCCGACGATCTCGCCGGTCGCCACCGTGAAGTCAACGCCTCGTACCGCTTCGACCTCTTCCTTTCTCGTCTTGTACACCCGGCGCAAACCCCGGGACTCGATCATGGCTTGCCTCATCGCGTTCTCCCTCGCGCTATACTTCAACTTCTAAGTAGCTTATGAATCAAGATACTCATTTGTCAAGAGAACAACGTGAGCTCGCCATGAGACGGCTTCTGGAGGCGGTGCGCGCCGCCCAGTCGGCGAGCGACGTCATGGATGAGGCTTTTGTGAATTTCGTCGGTATCAACCGCACCGACGGGCGCTGTCTGGATGTGGTGGACCAGAGGGGCCGGATCACTGCCGGTGACCTCGCCCGGGAGGTCGGTTTGACAACGGGTGCGGTCACCGCGGTGGTGGACCGGATGGAGGCGGCGGGGTTGCTGCGCCGAGGGAGCGACCCCAGCGATCGACGGAAGGTCACCATTGAGTTGACTGCTGATGCCAAGAGCCTGGCGGCCGAGGTCTACGGGCCGCTGGCACACACCACCCGTCCCTATCTCGACTCCCTCACCGACCAGCAGGTGTTGACCTTGATCGGCTTCTTCGAAACCAGTCGGCGGATCAATCTGGAGCATGCGGCGGCGGTCAGGGCCCGCACCAGCAAGAAGAAGGTCGCGCTTCGCTATCGACTGGAGCAGGCTCGGATGATCAAGAATGAAGCTAAGGCTCTGCTCAAGACCATCAAGAGCGACGTGAAGGGTCTGGCCTCCGTGGTAATCGACCTGTCCGGTTCGAAGTGGGTCCGAGACGAAGACGGTTCCTGGGTGGAGCGAGCCGACTGAACCCAGGCCAGGATGACATCGTGGGTGCTTTGGTCACACTCCCGGCATCCGACGCGGGATGGCGTTGCGGTAAGTGTCCCCGAGCAAGTCGAGGGCGATCGGATCGGACCGACCCACGATGAGTGCGGTTCCACCCATGATGCCGATCCTCCGGGCCATATCAGACGGCAGCTCGACCGACTCGGGCGCGCATACGGCGAGGAAGCGATGCGGGTCCTCGCTGAACAAGAGGTCGGTGTCCATGTCGATGATGACCGCTCCGAGTCCCGAGGCGATGCATATCTCGGCCAGGGCGACGGCCATGCCGCCGTCCGAGATGTCGTGGAGGACGGGGGCGAAATGGGCCATGTCGGCGGCGATCGCGATCACCTTCGTGGCCATCTCAGGCTCGGGAGGGGTGGGTTTACCGGTGAGCTCGTTGTGAAAGACCCTCTGCACCGTCGATCCGGCGAGGTTCGAAGTAGGGGCAGGTCCAATCTCCCAGACCTCCATGCCTTCCCCGGCCCGCGACAACCGCGGCGGCGATGCCGGCATCGGGTCGGCGAGACCCAGCATCCCGACGACCGGTGTCGGGTGGATGTCGTCTCCTTCGGTCTCGTTGTAGAAGGAGACATTGCCTCCGACCACCGGAATCTCCAGAGACTCACAGGCTTGGGAGATGCCCTCCACGCTCTCCCGGAATTGCCACATCACCGAGGGCTTCTCGGGGTTGCCGAAGTTGAGGTTGTCCACCAGGGCCAATGGCCGTGCGCCGGTGACCGCCACGTTCAGCGCTGCCTCGAATACCAGACGGGCGCTCCCACCACGGGGATCGAGTTGGCAGAGACGGCCGTTGCCATCGGTGGAAACGGCCATTCCTTTCTCCGTTCCCCGTATGCGGATCAATGAAGCATCGGCGCCCGGCCCGACAATCGTGTTCAGGAACAACATGTGGTCGTACTGCTCGTGGATCCAACTCGATGACCCGAGGGCAGGATCGTCGAGCAGGCGTAGCAAGACCGTCGCCGGATCATCGTCAACCGATCGAGCTTGCTGTGACCAGAGGTCATCCATCCAGGCGGGTCTTGCGGCAGGCCGGTCGTAGAGCGGAGCAGCATCAGCTAAGGATGCTGCCGGGACTTCGGCCACAACTTCACCATGGTGGCGAATGGTTAGTGTCGCTCCCTCGCGTACGGTGCCGACCACCGCCGAGTCGATCTCCCACTTGTGAGCGATGTCGAGCACCTCGTCGACCTTGTCGGGTGAGACAAAGGCCATCATGCGCTCCTGGGACTCCGACATCAGGAGCTCGGGTGCGGACATGCCTGACTCGCGCACGTGGACCGCGTCGAGATCGACCTCCATTCCAACGCCGGCCCGCCCGGCCGGCTCGGAGGTGGCACAGGACAACCCGGCGGCGCCGAGATCCTGGACTCCGACTACGAGGCCGTTGTCATACAGCTCGAGACAGGTCTCGATCAGCTTCTTCTCTTCGAAGGGGTCGCCGACCTGGACACTCGGGCGTTTGTCCTCGGATTCGTCGTCGAAAGATGCCGAGGCAAGCACCGACGCGCCACCGATCCCGTCGCGACCGGTCGCCTTGCCCAGGAGAATGGCAATCGTCCCGGGCGCCCCGGCGGTGCCGAGCACCAGCTGCTCCCGTCTCAGGACGCCGAGACACATCACGTTGACCAGGGGATTGCCGCTGTAACACGGGTCGAACTCGACTTCTCCCCCGACGGTCGGCACACCGACGGCGTTGCCGTATCCCGCGATGCCGGCAACCACCCCGTTGAACAGATACCTGTTCTTTGGCTGATCGAGAGGGCCAAAACGGATCTGATCCCACAACGCCACGGGGCGAGCACCCATGGTGAAGACATCGCGGAGGATGCCGCCGACGCCGGTGGCAGCGCCTTGATACGGCTCAACGAAAGAGGGGTGGTTGTGACTCTCGATGCGAAGGGCGGCCAGCCAGCCGTCACCGAGATCCACGACTCCGGCGTTTTCGCCGGGACCGACCACCACCCACGGTGCCTGAGTGGGAAAACGGCGAAGATGACTTCGGGACGACTTGTACGAGCAATGCTCGGACCACATGACCGAGTACATCGCCAGCTCCGCCGGTCGCGGATCCCGCCCGAGGATGCCGAGCACCGATTCGTATTCCTCGTCGGTCATCCCCAGTTGTCGATGAACCGGCTGGGTGGCCGTGGTCATGCCAGGGCCATTGAGTGCAGGAATCCCTCGAGGAGAATTCGCCCGTCTGTCGAGCCGAGGAGGTGGTCCACGCCGCGCTCGGGGTGGGGCATGATCCCGACCACATTGCCCCTCAAGTTGGCGACAGCGGCTGCCGAGTCCTGCGAGCCGTTCGGGTTGTCGACATATCGAAGTGGGACTCGCCCGGTTTGGTCGGGATCCACCCAACTGCCTTCATAGGAGTTGAGCGGGATCCTTATTCTCTGACCAGCCTCGGCGGCACGGGTGAGGACGGTGTCGGTGTCGGTGACCTCCAGCTCGACGAATCGGCAGATGAATGCCAGGTCGCGGTTGGCGATGAGCGCTCCGGGCAACAGACCGGCTTCACAGAGAACCTGAAATCCGTTGCAGATGCCGAGCACGGGGAGACCTTCCTCTGCCAGCCGCTCCACTTCGGCCATCACAGGTGAGAAACGGGCGATGGCACCGGTGCGCAGGTAGTCGCCGTGGGCGAAACCACCGGGGAGGACGACACCGTCGAAGCCGGAGAGGTCGTTCTCTCGATGCCAAACTAGCTCGGCGTCACCACCCAGCGTGGACAGGGCGTGGACGACGTCTTGCTCACAGTTAGTGCCCGGAAACACGATGACGGCAGTCCTCATCCCGTGACCACGGTGAAGTCCTCGAGTACCGGATTGGCCAGCACCTGTCGGCACATTTCCTCGACATTTTGTTTGACCGCTTCGGGATCCTCACCAGTCACGTCGAGGTGGACCACTCGGTCGACGCGAACCGAGACGACATCGGTGTGTCCCAGGTCGGACAGAGCACGCTGGATGGTGGACCCCTGGGGATCAGCGATCTCGGGGCGTCTGGTGATCTCCACGGTGACCTTCATCGGATTCCAGCCAGGTAGTCGTTGAATTCTCTGCCGGTGATTCGATCGTAAGCCTCGACGTACCGTGACCTGGTGCCATTCACCACATCGGTGGGCAGGTCGGGAGGCGGGGCGGTGCGGTCCCAGTCGGTGGTGTCGAGCCAGTCTCTGACGTACTGCTTGTCGAATGACGGGACGTCGTGTCCGGGAACCCACGCGTCGGCGGGCCAGTACCGCGAGGAGTCGGGAGTCAGGACTTCATCGATGAGTAGCAGCTCGTCCCCGCCGAATCCGAACTCGAACTTGGTGTCGGCCAGGATCACCCCCTTGGAGGTGGCGTACTCGGACGCCCTGAGGTAGATGTCGATCGATCGCTTGCGCAGCTCCTCGTAGAGGTCGTCACCGAGCAGATTGCGTGTCTGATACTCGGTGATGTTCTCATCGTGACCTGTTGTGGCCTTGGTGGCGGGCGTGAATATCGGCTCGGGGAGTCGGTCGGCGAGCTGAAGGCC
>Ga0214471_10000496_pt1 | contig 33528 bp, 57 predicted proteins | sample RVTome_5_FD_207665 | JGI IMG/M metagenome (GOLD analysis project Ga0214471, IMG submission 207665) | Soil microbial communities from uranium-contaminated site in the Upper Colorado River Basin, Wyoming, United States - RVT142D155 | ecosystem: Environmental > Terrestrial > Soil > Contaminated >... | reverse complement strand
AAGACTCAGAATGGTCTTCATGGTCATCAGTTTACCAGCCTCTAGGGTAGGTGAATCGAACTGTTTGCTAGCCACTGTGGTAGCGACAAATCCACTAGGTCGTAACCGTCGAGCCCGAGAAGCCCCAGGATTTCGTAGCGATCACATTGCTCCTTGCAACCGAACCGGAAGTCGCCACCCTCGTTGGTGTGCCAGAGGGTGTGTTGACCGCAGGACGGACAGACAGCGGTGCCATACTTCCCGTCCCACGTCCAATCCCGAGGCCACAACAACCCAGCACCCGCCAGAGCGAACAGGAACCGGGTGGGCGGGTCTTGCTCCTCCACTGGCGAGGTACTGAGAAGTTGCGGGGGCTTCACTGGCTTAGAATGCGTCGTCGCTCTCGACTGGAACGTGAGCGATGGCGGGCGGCACCTTCACGTGGTTCACGTTGATCGTGTTGTCGGTGCGGTCGTTGTTGTCGCCCCACGACCGGTGACCCACCGAGGCGGCCACCACAATTCCGGCCAGCGTCTCGGCTACGTCCTCGATGCTCTCGGCATTCTCCAGGAAGTCCTCGGGCACCCCGAACGACTTGAGTTGGCGGAAACTGATCGGCGCTGCCTTCTCAGAGAAGGACAGGTTGAGCCACGTCGAAGCGCCAAGCGCATCGTCGTCATCAGCTAGAGGCTCGTCGTCGGGGTCAGCCCCCACGACCTTGATGAGGACGCCCAACCTAGGGACACCCTGCTTGTTAGTGCTCCCGTTGGCCCGGACGATTTCCAGAGTGAAATCGCCGTCAGGGATCAGGTCAGCGAAAGCGCCCGACTCCTTGGCCTTCTTTACGAGGTCACCGAAAGTTGTGCTCGGCATAGTTCCTGCTTTCTGTTGGAGAGGTGTTGGGTGGCGGGGAGGGCTGACAATTAGCTGCCAGCGATTACCTCCCCACCACCCCGGTGCCGGGGCATCAAGCCTCGGCGTTCTTGGAGGGACGGCCAACGGGACGAAGATTGCCACCGTGGCGACGCACCGTGGCACGAACTGTGCCGGTGCTTACCTCGAACTTCTGAGTCAACTCGGAGACAGGGGTGCCTCGCTGATATTTCTTCACGAGGCTCTGCTGTTGCCGGTTGGTGAGTTTCTGTGGGGCTGCCATTCTATTTATTCACCTCCTTGAGTTAGCTCGGGAGTTGAGGGCATCGAGATTGCAAGTTGCTCAGTGGCACTCTCAATCTCGGCGAACGTGATCCCTTGTAATTCCAGGCGGGGGACGTTGAAGTTGTGTCCGGGGGTCGAGAGGGCATCAACCCTCAGTATAGCATCCACCGTTCGTTGCATGTCAAGGATAGGTTGGGCGATGCTGAACGACCCGGCCCACTCGGCGGCGGCGATGGTGCTGTGGGTCACTAGCATCCCGGTGCCCACTAACCCAATCTCGGGGCACGCCACCGTGAGCCGAGAAGTTGGCTTGCACTCTCGATCCTCCAACGGTGCATCCTCACCGCAGATGCATGGCGCACCGCCACTCATCTCCACACCGTTGCAGCGGCGCTGGCAAACACTCCCGCCCCACAACTCCATGTGCTGTGTGAGGTTCTGGCCCGGCAGTATTGTGATCGGTAGACGGTTGGTGGGCAGAAACACCTCGAACTTACCGGTGTCGCCCCACCGCTTGGGGCGGCCGCCGTAGGTGTCGGCGAACGCCTTGACCCACTCCTTGCTCGGCGAGGTGATGCGGATTTCGCCTTTGAGAGATTCAGGCGCACCGCTGGCTGCCTTCTGGCCGAGCCGAATGCGGAACATTTCAGCGTACTTGCGCTGGATTTGGATGATGCTCATTCTTCCTCAGTCCAGCTGTGAGAGCGCCACGGTCAAGGCCATATTTTCGGCAGGGAGCAAATGCGTGTCACTCATTCCGATACCACGTCAGTCCAGTTCTTCACGTTCTTCATATCCTCGATCATCCACGTCGCCATCCGCAACCCACCCAGGAACGCCTCAAACTCCGCCAGCCCGCACCGATACGGGATCAGGTGAGTGTTGGCCCCATCAACATGTAGCACCCCGCCACCCACTGTGTCGGGAATCGTCTGGTCGTTGCCGTCCGGCAGTCCTATGTAGTCAGCATGGCGGTAAGCGGCCAACTGGAGCGCCGTCTCAGGCCACGCCGATTTCGAGGTCTTGACATCGAACATGAACAGCCCGTCATCGGGCAGCTTCGGCCAATATGACGGAGGGTTGCGGACGTAGGCCCACAAGTCTCCGGTGCCAGCGTAGTTGTAGTGGTCGCTGTAGACGGTGGCCTCAGCGCCCCACGCCTCGATGCCGTACTTTTCGACGGCCCTAATGAACCCGGCGCACTCGGCGACGAGGTTGGTGCCGTGGTAGGGCTGCACCTCGGGCGGCAGTTCGGGCGGGTCCGGGTGCCCGCCCAACAGGTATGCCTCGGCCCACGAGTGGAACAGGTTGCCTCGGGTGCCAGACGTTTCCTTAACTCGCTTGTGTTCCCGCTTCCAGTCGGACGGCCAGTCCTTCGCTGTGCCTGACTTGCTGGCCTTCTCGGCTTTGGTTGTGCCCGGCGGCAGGGCTGGTAGTTTGCCGTGCTCCAGGGCGTAGGCGAGGGTGCGGTCGGCTTCCTCGGCGGTGAGCTTCACCGCCCAAGGGATCAAGGCGGGCTTGGACATCGCATGGTCCAGCACATTCGTCACCGAGAGGTAACGGCGGCCGTTGCGCTCGTAGAACCGCCCGTCAGAAGTATCTACAGCGTTTATCGGGTCAGTCATTTCCTAGGTCTTCCTGTTCCATGTAGGTGTTGGCCCCTGTCCTGGGTTCTAATCGCATGGCAGTTGGCACAGACTATCTCACATTTCTCTGCTTCCCTCACAGCGGCCGCAATCGAAGACATATTGGCTGGAGACTTACGACGAGAGCCGCCCCCATCGGCCTAGAGTCTCCAAGGCGTGGGGGTAGTGGTCCTCAATTATACACACAAGTATCCTGGCGGCGTCGGCAGCGTGCCCGCCGGTGCGGAGCCCGAAGCCCGGCCACAGCCCTAACTCGTGCAGCCGGTCGTTGGACACACGGCGCTTCGACACGGCAGCAGTATAGCGGTACACAGGCACTCGGCGACACCGGGCTTCGGCCTCAATCGCTCCGTTGATGTAGAGCACGTCACTGTGCGATTCCTTGATTGGCTGGCGCACCACAAACTGTTCATACCCGTAGGCATCAATTTCTGGAGTGTCAGCTAGGAAGTCATAGGTCGGTGCTCGGCGCAGATCGTGGGCAATCTTGGTGCCAAGACACCCTAGTTTGCCGAGCACCACTGATCCGTGGTCAAACATGGCGAACCCGGTGCAATTACCAGCATCGAAGGCAAGGATTCTCACGACACTTCACCCCAGTTCTTCCCCGGCCCACTTACGTGCGCCTCGAATGGAATACCTCTGAACTCCACATACATGAGTTGCCTAACCTGCTCGGCGATGCTAACTCCGGTGTCAGGCGGCAGGTTCAGAAGAAGCTCGTCGTGCATCACGAAGCGTAGGTGCTCGTCGAGCCCGGCCTCGTCAATCTTCACTAGGGCTTCCTTGATCATATCTACGCCACTCCCCTGCATAATGTAATTCGATAGGGCGTAGTGGCGTGACTTTGGCGCACCCACCTTCCGCCGACCATACGTCCACGCCCACGCAAACCCGTCGTCTCGATAGCGTTGGTCAGCAATTGACTGAACCCGCTCCGAGAACCCAGCCAGCCCAGGGAACGCCCGAGCAATCGCCTTCTCCGTCTCGCCAAGAGGCGCATGAGCGGTGGCCGCCAGACGCTTCTCCTGCGCTCCGTAGGCGTAGGCGTACAAGGCGTTCTTGCACCACCCTCGCTGTTCCTTGGTGTAATCATCACCGAACAGCTCGTCAGCGATGCGGCCATGCACATCGCCACCCTCCAACACCTCGTGGGTTAGGCCATCGTCCTCGGCAAACGCACAGATCAGCCGCATCTCCTGCCCGGTGTAGTCGATAGCGTAGAAGTTGAGCCCGTCGTCGGCCTTGATAGCTGTCCGCACCTCTGGCCCCTTGGGGAACTGATGCAGAGGTGCCGAGTCAGTGCCACCCTCAACCGACATACGCCCGGTGGTGGCCCGCAACGACGAGATCAGCGGGTATAGCCTGCCAGATGAGGCCAACATTGGCCCGGCGTAGGCTGAGTCGTACTTGACCAGCCGCCGATAGCGCAGCACCCGGTCAGCAATCTCGTGGTCGAATTTCTCCAGTATGGCCCTCGCCACAGACGGGTTGCCGGTGGCGGTGTATTCGTCGGCGTCTGGCTCCCACCCCTGATTGAGTAGGGCGGCCGCCACTTGCTTGCCGCTGTTAGGGTTCTCGATTTGGTACTTGTCCAGTTCCTCTTTCAACTCGGCCTTCTCGACATCCCACTTGTTGCGAAGATCAGCAACGTAGGCTCGATCCACCGGCAGCCCCCTCGCCGCCATGCGCTTCATTTGGTGGGCGATCCTCACCTCCCGCTCGTACTGCGGAGTGAACTCAACGGGCAGCAGATCGGTGGCGAGGCGGCTGGTCAGGGCGGCATCCATCGCACCGTAGCCCCAGTACGCCTCGTGTTGCACCGGCACCGAGCCCCAGTCCCACCCGTTGCGCTTCTTCTCGGCGTCGAGCCACTTCTCGCCAGCACGCACGCCGTAGCCGTAGAATTGGCCGGCGACCGACTTGAGGCCGTGGTAGTCGGTCGGGTGCGTGAGGTGGTGAGCGATATAGGTGTCGTCCCACGGCGGCCCCGGATCAAACCCGGAGGACCGCAACATCGACTCGTCGAAGATCGAGTTGTGACCAACCAGTCGGCCAGCGAACCACCACAAAGCGAGTTGGATGTGGTTTCGCATATAGGTGTGGACTGGTAGTGCCCACGCCTCGTTCTCGTTGGCAAACTGAACCATCCGCACCCTGTCCTTGGAGAACCCGAAGGGCTGGAGGCCAGTTGTCTCAGTGTCGCAGGCGATCAGGGCATCGTCAGGCTGGCCGTAGACCCAGGCAGCGAACTCATGCAAATCTTCTTCGGTCGCTAGGTGGAGGACAATTTGTTCGGGAGGACAACGAGTCATGGGGCAGCCAGCACAAGGTAAACATCGCCGTTCTCGTCCATCTTCTCATCCTCGTAGGGTGCTGCCACCCGCCGGTACAACTCCAGCTTGGCGGCTTCAATAGCCCCGATCACTGTGTTTAGTGTTGCGTAACTGAGGCCATGATCCAGCAGAAACCGATCAGCTAACATGGTGAACTGATAGTTCAACTCCCCGGCTGTTTGGGCGGGGGAGCCGTCACGCCAGAGTTGGAAGCGGCGCTCGTGATTACTCAGATAAGGCACTAGTTTGCTCCTTTAGTAGTCGGGCCGAGGGACCCGGGGTGGGTCGATCGTCGATCAGGTTGTTGCACGCCAGCGCATCAAGCAAGATGCCGAGCCCGGCGGCGGCATGGGCAAGGTGGTTGACCCCCGAGTCCTGTGCGTCATCTTCGCCATCATACCACGCATTGAGGTGGCGACGAATGGCGGCGATGTAGACGTGCGCTTGGATCGGGTGTTCCCGCCAGTTGTACGGTCCGTACTTCTCGGCACCGTCCTTCATGGCTTGGGCGACGAAGATGTCGAGAGCAGCCGGGACCAGGTGGAGAGGGCACTTCACCTCGCCAATACTGTCTTTAGGGTTGGAGACGACGCCACCACCACCACCGCCTCCGTGCATCACTGCGCCACCACGACCCATCTGAACCTCGGTCCGGGGAACCTTATCTCCTACCTTGAATTGTTCAGCCCATGAGAGAATCGACAGCGGGCCATTCGCCGCCGTAGGATTGAAGTAGCCGACCCTAGTACCCACTGAGTAAGCCACCGCCAGCTCAGCATTGGCTCCCCGGCTGTTGCGCCACCCCGGAAGCAGGACGATTCCGTCAACAGTCATCACCTGCTTGAAGTCCCACAGCAGCGAGTCCACCAAATCGAAACCCAACTCCTCAAGGTCTTCGGTACCGTTGAGGTCATCACCCACAGGGTCAAAGCCCTTGTGCAGATCGTGCTCGGCTGGCGACACCACCTCGTAGTCCCATGACCGAAGCGTCTTGGCGGCTGAATGGAAAGCAGGGAAATTGAAGTGCTTGATGTTTCTCATCGGACCCGCTAGGTAAATCTTCATGCCTTCTCTCTTTCGGAGGGGTTGACTTTCTTGAAGAAGATGGGACGGTTGAGGTTGGCTGGGCAACAATGTGAGACGGTGGACGCAGGGATAAGCACCTCCTCCACCTTACCGCACTTAGGACATTGGAACTCGTCCAGGGTCATCAGGCACCTCCACTCGTAAGCTGAGCGCCAATTCAGACGCATCTACATCTTGGCGTTCCAGTTCTTGAAGAACAACCGACCGCCATTGTTCAGTACCCATCAGCTTGATAAGGTGCAACTCAAACTGGGTTACCTGCAAGGCGTCGTCCCAATCCTTTGCCTTGTTGAGTTTGGCCACATGAATAGCCCGGCGTACTAGTTCCTTAGTCTTCTTGATCTTGCGGCGGTTGCTCATTACCGGCCTCCAAGACTAGTGGGTCATCTTTGACCACTTCGGCGTCCACTATATCACCAGCATCCTCCAACCCCGCCGCCCGGCGCAAACGTTGGTGTAGTGCCGCCACGTCCTCGACCTGCGGCAATTGCACTCGCAACACCTGTTCCCGGTCTGGCTCCATCCACTTCTCCGGTTTGAGCGCCCGCAGTACCCGCATCCCTAGCGTACCGTCACCCTCTTGGGCGTGGTGGATCACGTTCTCCTCAACCCGCTCAACCGCCTCGTCTATGGCATCCTCGACCGCATCACGGAAGGCAGGGATCATGTCCATGCGGCGCTGTACGTCCCGGTGGTCGGCACCCAGTTCACGTGCGGCCCGCTTGGCACTGGCTCCGAGACGGCGCAACTCTAGGTAGGCTAGATCCCACAACTCGTCGATGGTGGCGTCGTCGGTCATGGTGTGTCTTCAAGGCGGATGAAGGCGTGGAAGTCGTCGCCGCTTCCGGCTTCGATGAGGACCGCCTCGCAAATGACATCACCCAGCAGCCATTCATTGGGCATGAGGCTATCGTTGTACTGATGAAAGGTGCATTCGTCGAGCCGTTCGAGGCCATCGTCGTTGGCCCACACGGCACACGGACGCTCAGAACCCTCAGCCTCGTGGGGGCATGTGATAACGAGGTGGGTGTCCAGATAGCCGCCACAGCCAAATAACGCTGTGACGACAACGGGGTGTGGAAGTAGTTTAGATGTCTTGAGCATTGCGCCTCCATTTGTCTACAATCGTCGCTTCGGTCGGGGCTACCAGCCGCAAGCCATGTAGCAGTTTCTTGCGGGAGCGGCTCTCGGACACAGAAATGCCGGGCATGTCAGAAAGCCTAGCATAGAAGTTGGGTTTCCCGACCGGGCGTAGCCCGCCGTCCCTGGCCCACGCATCGTAATCCCGGTAGGTCGAAGTGCCGTCGAGCGGCTCGGCGTTAGGATCGTTGGTCAGCGACTCCGACACGTAACGAGCTACGCTGTCAGTGTCCATCTTGAGTTGGTCCTCGGCCCGCAAAGTGGAAGCGGTGCTCGTAAACTCGTTGCGCTCCACTAGCCGAGCCGCCCCTCGAATAGCATGCGCCAACAGCCCCTCCATTTCACTCTTAGAGGAGACTTCCTCGAGAAAGTTAGGGTTAGGCTTGAACTGTTTAGTAAACGGAACAACTAGCCAGCGGGTAGCGTATGCAGCCCCTTGTTCATGGGTGCCAGCGAAACTATTTCCCGCAAATAGTAGTTTCGCCGTGTTGTATAGAGCGAACTGGCGTTGCCCCTTATGCTCGGCCAGTACCGGGTCGCCGCCCACTAATGACTTGAAGTTGGAGGACGAGCGGGGTGCATATGCGCCAAGATCGCCTGACCTATTGATGAGTTTACCCTGCAACGAGGCACGAGCAAATCGGTGATCGTCCAAGTCTTGGAGGCTGACAGTAGCCTCATTCTCGTGGCCTACCAGCAGCCCAAGCAGGTTGAGCAGAGTCGTCTTACCGGTGTGTGGCTCCCGGCTGTAGAACAGGATAGCCTTCTTCAAGTTGAAGCCGGGCAGCAAGCAGTACCCAAGAATCTCAAACAGCAGGTCACGCATATCATCGTCAGGGAACATGTCGCTGAGTGCAGCGTCGATGCGGGGGCACGTTGCCGAGGCCCGGTACTCGTGAGGAATCTTGTAGCGGAAGAAGAACGCAGGATCGTTCGGGCGCAGCTTCGGCTCAGGGTGCGCAGCCACGTCCACTACGCCGTTGAGCACGTTCACCAGCAACTTCGCCTCGTTCGGTGGCGTCTCAGGCATTAGAGGCTCGACCCCTCGAAACAGGTAGCGCACGTTGCGGAGCTTCGCCGCAGGCCACTTAGTCGAACCCATCGCCATATCCATTCGAGCCTGAATCTCGTCATCGCCGTCCGGTGTCCACACCCCGTCGTCGTAGCAGTAGAGGCGGCCGTCACCAACACCACGAAAGATCGGAACATCGCCAGACTGTTGGACCAGCCCGACCAACTCTGAGTCCTCGGGGATGGGTGTGGTCATAGAGAGTCAGGCAGGCGATCCTCGACCAGTTCAGGCGAGAACCCCACCGCCATCAGCGCCCGAGCGAATGCCTCGACCACTTCATCAATAGTCGAGTCATACGATAGCCGGTGGGTGATGCACGCCGAGCCGTGCGTGAAATCCAGCACGAAGTCAGCCACTTGGCCCTGGTGGTCATCGTCCATTGTCAGCCCCTCGTCCGGTTGCCTGCACTAAGTCTACGATATCTGTCTCCCTCTCGCTTGGCTTCGATGCGGGCTTGGAGAGCAGCCACCTCGCCAGCCGGAGACCGCTCCGCACGCAACTCGATTGAGCGCATCGGCACCTCCGAACGTGGGTGGTATGCCATCACCTCCTCGGCAACCTCGGCCTCAACCACCGAGGGGTCGTCAAACAGAGGGTGGGCGTCGTGGCCGTCATCAAGAGTAGCGTACCGCTCAGACACAGCAAACGTAGCCTCCTCGTAGGTGAGGTAGCGTTCATCCATCAAGGTCTGCACTAGATCGTCATACGAAATCATGCTTTCGCCTTACTGTTCAGAGCCGCTAGCGCCGCTCGCTTCGTGACAGCTGGTTGAACTCGGCAATGGCCTTCTCGATCTGTCGAATCTGCATGAACACACTTGACGCTGGGCAATCCGACGCCCTAAGAAGCGCCTTCGTCTCGGTCGGGTTGAGTGCAGGCTGTAGGTGGTCAAGCGCCTTCGCCAGCGTTGTCACCCACTGTAGCCTCTCCTCACTGGTCAGGGCTTGCTCAGTTGCAGAGACAGCACGCAGCCCCACCAACTCCTCCAGTGTATCCAAGTCGGGGCGCTTGGCGTTGACCGCCTGGAGAACGTCAGTGTTACCCTGTTCCTCGGCAGCCTCCTCAATAGCCTCGATACGAGCAATATACGCCCGGTCCCGAGCGACAGTGGCTCGCCCCACCCCCAACATCTTGCCATAAGTAGTGAGTTTATCCTTAGTTTGGGCGGGGGGCGGCTTGGGGGCCGACACAGGCCCGTTGAACTGCCCCGCCGTGGCCTTGGCAGCAGCGTCCCGAACCTTCGTCTCATTGAGACGGGACTTGCTCACCTCGCCTCCTTGCTTGGCCCCGGCAAGTTGGGCAGCCTTCGCCTCCGCAGCCAACACCTTCTCATGCGTCTCCATGAGCCGTTGGAGCAACTGACGGCGGGCCGGTGCCCCCATCTGGCGGCGGCTAGTGTTCGATGTGACGGCGTACTGCACCTTCTCCCACTCACTCAACCCGGCGAGAAGCTGGGTCGGGGGGTCGATGCCTAAGTCTCTCGCCACCTCGTAGCGATTGTGTCCATCGAGTACGTTCCCGTCCTCGTCGTGGATAACAGGGTGGGTTGGCCAGAATCCGTGCTCAACGATGGACGCCGTGAGGCTCTCTCGCTCCTCGTCAGAGAGGGGCGGCAGCAGGTTCGGTAGAACGTCGGTGTGAAGGTTCACCATGCGATCACTCGTTTCGCTTGGTGCAGCGCCTTCCGCAACTTGACGACCATCTCCAGTTCATCAAGCGGCACGTCAGCCAGCAGGTCGCCGTTGTCGTAGACGCTCCGTAGGAGGTGCTCAATCTGCTCACGTGTAAAGGTGAGGGAGACGGTGGTGGAGGGGTGAAGATCAACCTCTATCCCGCATTTACTAATCATGCCTCGGTCCTTTCAAGAGGCTGGTCACCACATGAGCGGCATTGCACCAGCCCAACTTCGCCGAGCAGTGCAGGGTAGGCAATTATTTGGCCGTTGCGGCACGCAGCACACACCAGACCGTCAAGCAACAACACAGGGTCGTCGTCGGGCACGGTGGTCATCTGGCCTCTCCGCCCATTAGATCAAGGATGGCATCCCTCTCCTGATACAAGTCAGCACGTTCAAGGATGCGGCCATCGAGCTCAAAAAGGTGATCGTTGATTATATCAGTCGTGCTAGCAATCTGTGCGTCTAACTCGTCAAGACGGTCAGTCAGTTTCGAGACAGTGCCCATATTAGTGGTCATCCTTCGTGAAAGCGGCGACCAGTCCGACTGGATCAGCCCGTCGCCATTAGCGGAGCGGTCGATGGTGGTGGTCATGGTGTCTCCTCGGTCCGTACCTCGACCTGGGCGTCGCCGAACACCTGGGCGTCGCCGAACACCTGGGCGTCGCCGAACACCCGGGCGTCGCCGAACACCTGGGCGTCGCCGAACACCCAGGCGGTGCCGGACACCCAGGCGTCGCCGAACACCTGGGCGTCGCCGAACACCCGGGCGTCGCCGAACACCCGGGCGGCGTCGGACACCCAGGCGGTGCCGGACACCCGGGCGTCGCCGAACACCTGGGCGGTGCCGGACACCCAGGCGGTGCCGGACACCCGGGCGGCGTCGTACACCCAGGCGTCGCCATATACGTAGGCGCTAGGCCCGATGAAGGCCGTGTCATCGACTGTGGCTGTGTTGGCGACCCAGCCGCCGCCATTAGGATGACGGTGGGCTGGCACAGGACCGGAACCGAAATCGTGGGTGGTTTGGGTGGTGGTCATCGGGAGTCAGCCTTCCGTAAGTTGTTGGACTTCGTAGCGGTAAGAGAGCCAGGTGTGGTGAAGGAACCAGGCGGCAAACACAACCCACCCGCCTGCTGTCACGGTGCGAGCTCGGGGCGAGCGGCAGGCCAAGTGCTGGAGGCACGAGGTAAGTGAGTCTAGCTCGGCAGGGTTTCGGTCAGGCCGCCGCAGAGCTTGCCACTCCAGCCAGGCGAACCCACCGGCCGAAGCAGCGGCCCATCCGGCCCACAGGCGAGGGAACCAGCGGCCAGGGATCACGATGCATCCTCCTCGGGGTCTAGCCGGTCACGCAGCAAGATATGCGATTCCCAGTCGGCCTTGTCGTCAGTAACCTCGGCAATGAGGCGGGCTAGCCGGACGAGTCCGATAGCCGAGCGGCGGCCCAAATCGGGGGTGGTCACGACTGTCGGCTCTCTGCGGCGCTGTTGATAAGCCTGATCTCCTGGCAGTGATTGAGTGCGTCCTGCCAATTACCCGTGGCTGAGTCAAACTGGTTCTGTACGCTCGTCAACCATCTAGCAGTTTCCAAGTCTAACGGCCACCCGAACAGTGGGGCAGCCTCATCGGCCGGAAGGATAACATCTGAACCTGGAACGGACCAGCCAAGATCAGCTGCGACCTGTCCGATGATGCAGTGGTAATTACTATCGTCGGGTGATGTGTAGACGGGGTCGGAGTAGCCGGTTACCCTAACCCTGTTCTGTGTCCGTGGGTTGTGCCGCCCAGGGTGGCGCTTGACGGCTTGGGTAATCGCCACTTCAAGTTGAGCTTTGGTGGTGGTCATTACGCCTCCTTCTCGTCAATCCACTCAGCGACTAACGCTTCAACCAATCGGCACGCCACCCCGTAGAGGGCCAACGAAGCAAGGGAAGTCAAGTCGCCATACTCTGTTCCGACGTCCTCATTGTAGGCGGCTAGGTCAACGAAGGTCTGCCATAGTTCGTGAGTATAGATTGGCACGCAGCTATCGGCAACCTCGTGAACAAGATCGTTCACGTCTTCCCCTTCTGCGTTTACTATAGCCTCGGCGGTTGCATCTTCAACACGGTGGAGGAAGATAGCGCCCGGTGAAGGGGGAAATGCTTGGGCGTTATCGACCAATGGGTGGTCTGGCGATGCCGTGTCAGCTAGGCTAGCGAGGTGATACGTCTTATGGCGGGTGAGTGTGGTCATCAGACTACTTTCACAGGCATCACTAGGGCTGTGACTTGGGCGTTGGAATGCTCCCACCTTTGAACCTTCATCGGTGAGCCGTCATCAGCACCCAACATCTTCCAATAAGAGCCACCACCAAACTCAGTTGTCAACACGCGTCCCGCTGGCTCACCTAAGCCGAACTCACTGTCCACAGGATGCGGGTCAGCCGGGATGATGTTGCGCCATTTCGGGTAGGACGACTCACAAACGGCTTCAATGGTTGATAGACCTCCGAAGTCCAATCCCACACGCCATTCCACACCATTCTCACTGGTGCGTATTTCAACTTCCAGCCCATCAGGGATAAGATTCGACCCTTTCAGAGCCTTGCATGCACACACCTGGTTCAACAGTTCGGGCATCAAGACCACTTCGCCTGCCGCCTCAAACGTGCCGCCAAGCGAAAGAGTACCTGACGAATCCCCAAATCCGAGAATGTAGGTGTCGGTGGCGATGAACACCACTCCACCATCCTCTTTTGGCTGGACGCATACACCAGTGATGACTGGTCGAGCGGTGCCAGACGCCGAAGCGAATCGTCGCAACCCCCGAGCAACTTTCGTACGGCCAAACAGTTCAACCCACCGGTCGGCGGGCACACGAAGATCAAATTCGTTCATTACGTTGCGCTCCTTGTTCAATGTCGGTAGTGAAGTTGTACCTGACTCTGAGGAAGGTGTCAAGGTGACATCCGCCACACCAGGCCAGCAAGGTCCGTCTCATTGAGACTAACCTCGCCCCAGGCCCACAAGGTGGCCCAGGTCGGTGGCAGCCCGAGCCGAGTAGAAGGCCAACACCAGCAGCACCAACGCCACGAGTGCTCGCCTGGCCCGCCGGTGCAGGCTCACTTGCGAGCACCGATGACGAGTTGATTGATCCGGGCGAGTGACAAGCCAGCAGCATCAGACAACGAACCAGCGGTAGCGCCCGATCGGTAGAGAAAGCGAATCCGCTCCCGAAAGTCTGACCGAGCTTCATCGAGCTCTTGCACGGCCCGAGTGATTCGCTCACGAGCGGCACCTACCTCGCTAGATAGACTGGCGGTAGACGTACCAGCCGGATACATGCCAGACCAGATGTCAACCACGCCTTGAAGGTCGGCCCATCGCTCCGACTCGACAAGGTGGCCGAAGTTCGTGAACAGCAGCTCGTGCTTCTCAGGGTCTAAAGCGGACAGGTCTAGGTGTGGATGCTCACTCATGGTGGTGGTGGCCTTTCGTCGGGGAAAGCGCAAGAATCTAGTGCGCTAGGTGGTGCTACGTTGGATAGAGTGTAGCATACGGTGGCGGGCCGAAACGGGGCGGTGTGACATTTGTCACCACCAGATTTCGAGGGAAAGTCCCTAGAACTGGCAAGGTGTGTTGAGGGTTTGGTGCACGGGAGCACGAATCGCATCGGTGCATTAACGAAGAAGAATAAGAGTAGTACTACTACTCGTACGTCACATAGGGTAAATGGGGTAGGGCTTGTGCGCTCGTGCACCACCTTCAAGTTCAGGTTGAGGGTTGCCCAACCCGACAGCCTCGAAACCTCAGCAATCTTTGCCGGGCAGAATCCTCACCTTCGCAATCGTGCGAAAGGTCAGAATCGTCGAGGCTTCTTGAACCGCAAACAGCGCCACAAACTGGACACTCGACGGCGGGGCTCATAGTACTCACTCCTCTGCTTGATCCGAACACGATTTGGTAGGATTTCATGGCGCCACTTCCTCGATCGAAAGGTGTACACTGTGGGCCGTGTCGAAAGGGTCAACGATCTGGCGGGCTACCTGCTTGGCGTGGTCAATGTCAACGATCCCTTGCACCTTCGAGTCAAGGTAGAAGGCTGGACATTGGCGGGTGCCGGTCCAAAGCCGGTTGTGGGTCCGGTCTTGAACGATGGCTTGCACGGCGTAGGTGGTCATGGTGCTGCCTCTTGCTGTTGATGGTAATAAACATCCTCCAGCACCTTGGTACGATCCATCAGCAGGTCCACGGCCGCTGGTGCGGTCATACCCAGGTAATCGTATCCGGCGGGCGGAGAGCCGAGCCCGGAACCGAGGGAGCCGCCGGTGAGGTACAGTCGGTAGGACCGACCGTTAGCCCTGCTGCCAGCTTCGATTGTCACGTAGGTGCCGGTGGGCATTAGCCCTAGCTTGTGGGCGACACGAGCGTAGCGGGTGAGAGCGGCTTCTAGGGTGATGGGATGAGTGGTCATTAGATGTCCTCTCCAGCGAATGCGCTCCATGCTGCACTCAGCGTGGCGAACGCTTCAATCTTGCTAGCGTAGGCCGGCCCGTGTACCGCAACATCGCCAGTATCATCGGCAAACAGGTGTCGCCACACTCCTCGGTCCTGGCGGAATACCCATGCGGTTGGGATGCTACTGAGACTGATCGTACCAATCTCTCTAAACCATCTAAGGGTGGTCATGCTAGTGGGCCTCCAGTGATACGGGTGATGGTATACCCATCTTCCCACCACACTTGACCTCCTAGGGCGGTCATGAGCCCCACCGCCCTTCGACAAACTGCTTGAATTCAGGGAAGCTGTACAGGGTAGGGGCTTCGTCAACGCTGATGTCGATGACTCGTCCTCTCGTTGCGCCATCAGCGAATCGGGGCCGGCCACATGGCAGCAGAGCGTAAACCAGGTTGTGACTGCCATCGGAGAAGCGGAGGTGGGCGAGCGCCATCATGGCGTTCCGTTCATAGGTGATGGTGGTCGTGGGGAGAGTGGTGGTCATGATAAACATCCTTCGGTGTTGGTGGTCTTATTCCGATTGACCCATGCGTAAGACTTAGGTAGTTGGATTTCTCGCCCATCGGCGAGCCGGACGGTCACCAAGAAGTCAGTAGTCACATAGCGGTCTTCGGACGGGACATACCACCCATCGCCTACAGGGCCGTGGCTCAGGTAGTCCGCAGTTGGCGCAACTGCGGTTACCGACGATCTCGGAAATCCGAGTAGTTGGCGGCCTACGATTCCGTCATTCCAATCGGTGGGGCTCATGATGCTTCCTGGTGGGTGTCGAAGGTGTCGAGGGTGGCGAGAGCGGCTCTGCTGGCGACGGTGCAAGCGTCACGATGGGGAGCGCCCTGGCGGATGGTGTCGGCGTAGGTGACGTCGTAGGTGACGTGGGCTACATGGTGCTTCATTTCGGTGATGGTCATGTTGGCTGTCCTTTCGGTTGGAGGCTCTGACTGCATCTAAGCACAGGTTGGGCTGGGTATCAAGCCCTTGTGTTGTGACATGTGTCACACCTAGCCTGGCCTCCTACTCTGCTGGGTGGTGGTGGTGGGTCGGTCGAACGTTTGTTTGTCGAACGTGTGTTCGTCGAACGTATGTTTGGTGGTGGTGTGGTGAGGTGAGGTGGGGAGGGTGGGGTGGGTACACCCCTTGGGGCGGCCCCCTTCTTTCAGACAAGATAGGCCCAAACCACTCGCAACTTCATCAACCTGTGCTTTACAACACACTTCGCCAATCTTGGAACCATCCTAAGGCCGGCCTACCGCCCGGCGGCCACCCGGCGCTCCAACCTCAAGGACAACTGGAGGACGGGTGGTTCACCGTCTGTGAAACACAAGCCACTCCGAAAGTGTAAGCACCTGGCCGATGTAAGCACCGTGCTTATAAACTTGAACAAGCCGGGGCGTTAGTAAAGGAAGTGGGCCAATCCTTGAATAGTCCTCTACAACATGGTCACCGAAAGGCCGCCAAAGTGGTGCCCGGGCACCCCTATAAGGCCGCCGGGAGTCAATCCCTCAAAGGACCACCGCTCGATCCACTAACCGACCAGCAGGCCGTGATACGATGGACGGAGACGGGTGGGAGGCTTGGGGCCTCGCCGAAGTTGGTGTGGTAATCTGTGTGGTGTAACCGCCACGACCTGAAAGAGCCACTCACCAATGGCAATCCGACCAGTCACCATCACCGTCACCACCACCGCTCAGAACATCGCTGGCACTCCTGGCCCGGTGGACGGCAGCGGGTTCTTCAAGGTGCCGGACGCCGCCACCTCAGACATTCTGCTGGTGGACCCCGACACCCCGGCCAATTCGATCCCGATTGCGGCGGGTGAAACGTTCACCTGGGACGGCGATTATGGGGAGAACGTGTGGGTCGAAGTGGCGGCCGGAACCGAAGACATCTACGTGGTCACTCAAGGCGTTGTCTGATGGCTGTCGCCTTGGCGAAGCCAGGCGGCAAGGCGGTGCTTGGCCCTGGTAAACGGGGTATTGGGTTGCGGCTGGCTCGTGGGGCCAGCAAAGTGGTCAAGACGAAACTTGATGAGCCACTGGATGAGGCCCCCCGTAGTAGACGGACCACCTGATGGCCGTTGAATACAAGGGTGTCGGCGGGTTCCTTCGCCCTACTGTCCTCACAGCCACCGGGACTAGAAGCGCTTCTGGAACCACGACCGTTGTGGCGGCTCCTGGTGCCGGGCAGAAACTGCGTCTACATCATCTAGCCGCTATCACGATCCCGGATGCCAGTACCTTTCCGGTGCTCGTGTTTCGAGGGTCAGGCGGCACCGAAGTCGAGCGAGGTTTCGCTGTGGGGGTCACACCTCGCCTCTACCTGTTGGAACTACCTGAGAACGAAGGGTTGGAGTTCGTCACGAACGCCGCCGCCCAAGTCGAGTTCACAGTCCATTACACCACCGAGCCTGTGTGATGGCTCACCACAGCCTCATCATTTCCGATCAAGGCCGTTCGGTTGACACCACCAACCGCCGACTGGTTCGGCCGATGGCTTGGTTTCGGGTGTTGGTTCCTATCTTCAAGCGTGGTCGTTTGTGGCAGCCCCAGGAACGCATCCAGCTTGACCCGGACACTGGTGCTCGTGCTACAGAACAAGGAGACGTAGCTCAAGATGACAACTGACACCCATACCAGGGTTGCTTACGACGGCGTAATCGCCAACGAACGGCCCATCTTTGCTCGCCTCCAGCTTGCACTGGCACGGCTGGCTGGCCGCCCGGTGCGGCGCTATCACGCCCACATTGTGCTTCGTGGGGCTGATGGTGCTGTCAAGGCGGAACGCCACTATTTCAACACCGTCACCACGGCCGGTAGGGACGGCATTGCTGATCAAATCCTCGCCGCCCCGACCCTCGCCGTTCCAACCCACATGGCAGTCGGTACTGGCACTCCCACCGGCACCGCTCTCGGCACCGAACTAGACCGCAATGCGCTCACCTCCAAGACCCGATCGTCGGCGACCGTCACGATGGTGGGTGATTGGGCGGCAGGCGATGCGACTGGTTCGCTGACAGAGGCTGGCACGTTCGACGCTGCCGGAGGCGGTAATATGTGGATGAGTGCTTCATTTGCTGTTATCAATAAAGGGGCGGATGACTCACTCACCGTCTCATGGACCTTGGAAATTTCTTAGACCTAACCAGTTGCCCACAGGAGGCTGAGATGACCGTCACTGCGGTAGGTGAGTGGCAGATTCAGTGTTCGTCGCAGGAGGAGTACGACGAGCAGATGATCGCCGTCACCGAGCATCCGAAGGTGGCCGAGGTGACCCCGTTCCCTGTGACGTGGCTAATCCACGCTCAACTGCTGTTGACGTATGAGGTGTTGGGGTCGTGACTGTCGTGGCGGTGTGTACGTGGCAGATCGAGTGCGAAACCCGCAGGGAGTTCGACCATCAACGGTCGATGGTCGACGAGCATCCGAAGGTGGAGCGTGTCGTCATGGATGCCGACGCGTTGCGCCTGGATGCCGATGTGTCTCTGACCTATGAGGTCTGACGATGGGTCAGGTTCGTTGGGTCATCAACGAGGCCGGTAGCTTCACGTGGAATGCGGGTGTCGGTGTTGACGAGGTAACGGTCGAGTTGTGGGCCGGGTCCGGGTCGGGTGGTCGTGGTGTCACCAACGACGTGAACGGTCAGGGTGGTGGTGGTGGCGGGGCGTACGCCCGGTCCGTCGTCGCAGTGACCCCTGAAACTTCGCATGATGTGGTGGTGGGTGCGGGTGGTGCCGCTCCGGCATCGTCAGGCAACGGCCTCCCTGGCACCGATTCGACGTTCGACTCGACCACCGTGTTCGCTCGTCGAGGAGCTGGCGGGCTGCGAGGCTCCGCTCTCGGCGGGCAGGGTGACGGCGGTCCGGGCGGGACAGCGGCCCAGTCGACCGGGGACGTCACGTTCTCCGGCGGTAACGGTGGTGGCGGTGCTGCTGCGCAGGTAGCTGGTGGCGGTGGTGGCGGTGGAGCAGGCGACCAAGCCAACGGCGGCAACGGAGCATCCAACCGGACCGCAGGCACAGGCGGCAACGCCGGTGGCGGAGCAGGAGGGCTCGGCAGTGCGGCTCCTGGCGGCACAGGCGGCCCCGGCGTGTTTCCCGCTGGTGGCGGCGGTGGCGGCATAAATGGCGCTGGTGCCGATGGAAAGGCAATCCTCACGTGGGACGACCCTGCCGTGACAGACACCGTGGTCGTGTCCGACCAGGCGACTCTGACCGTCTCCTACAACCGTGAGTTCACCGACCAGGCGACCGTTGCTGACGTCATCGCTCTCGCAGTCGGCTTCAACCGCACCTTCGACGACGACGTGACCGCTGTCGATGCGTCGTTCGCCAGCATCGGCAAGTTCCTCTCCGACAACGTGACCGCCACCGATCAGATCACCGGCAAGACGGTCGGCAAAGGATTGTCCGACAATGTGACCGCCACCGATCAGTTCGACCGCACCGTCGAGTTCTTCCGCACCGAAGACGACAGCGTGACCGCGGTCGACACGATCGCCAAGCACATGACGTTGACGTTCGATGACTCGATCTCCGAATCCGAAGCACCATCCACCACGATACGCCCCACCTACTTACTCGACTAACTCATCTGATAGGATGGTGTCCTTGACCTCCTCACCTGAACTTGGCGCTGCCGACCTCTTGTCAGCCGAAGCTCTACAGCGGCTCAGCGACGGAGTGATCCCTACCCGAGCCGTGGTTATTGTGGAGTCTCAAACGCTCAAGGGGAGCACCATGAACTTTATGGTTGCCAAGGGGACAACGACCTGGCAGGCGTTGGGTATGATCCGATCCGCCCAACTCCAATTGGAACTGCTCGACTTGAATATGTGGAGGGCCGAATGAGCGTCCCGGCCGAGGAGATGCATGAAGGTGAAGGGCCGGACGCTAGCCACGAGGTTCCTAGCGACCTGATTGAGTTGTTCGAGGTTCTTGAGTGGGAGAAGGCTGTTCGTGCCAATCTGGCTCCCCGGTAGTGGCGATACGCTCCTATTCTCACGATCAGAGTGGGGTGCCCGTCCTGCCCGTAGTGTCACCCCTCTAGAGCCTTCCTATGGAAGCACCGTCCATTGGACGGGACCGCACCTTGGAGCGTTCCCCCACACCTCTTGCGCCACCAAGGTCCGAGCAATCCAGAACTACCACATGGACAACAATGGGTGGGTGGATTTAGCCTATTCGTGCATTATCTGTCCACACGGATCAGCCTATGAGGGGCGATGGGTCGGACGCCGCACTGCCGCTAATGGCACTAATGCTGGCAACAGTTCCGCTTATGCTGTGTGCTATCTTGGTGGGGACGGTGATGGATTCAGTTCAGCAGGCTCTAGAGCCATCCATGACGTAGTGGCGTATCTTCGCTCAAAGGGTGGTGCAGGGCTGGGCGTCAACTGCCACAAGGACTGGAAATCCACTTCTTGTCCGGGCACCATTATCTGTGATAGAGTCCATACCGGACTTTATCGACGAGAACCTCCACACCACAACAACACATCGAGGAATGTAATGCTCATCATCCAGCGAGGTAAGACGAACGACCCGGACGACGGAGGAGAGGGGGGCCTATGGGCGACCGATGGACTCTCTCGCAAGGCGTACGGGTCAATGGCCGAACTGAACTACGACAAGACTCTAGGGCTGCTCAACTCCGGCGGCCACACCGTGTACCCGAAGAATCTCTTTCTCCGGCTGGCCGATACTCGCCACCCTGGACAGATCAAGACTGATACGGTAGAGATTCTGGCCGGGCTGTCTGATGGTGGCCGAGTTGATGTTGCAGCATTGGCGAAGGCATTGGTCGAGGATGAGGGGCTGGATTCGCAGGTAGCGTACGGGGTAGTGAAGGAGTTGGCAGAACGCCTGGGAGGATAGACCGAGTGTGGTATACTAGTTCCTGTCGTCCTTCGGGGCGGCGCTGTCGGCTTAGGGCTTTGCTTCTCAACCAACGTGACCTGGATAGGTTTCCGACTCCGGGGTGAAGAAGGGAGGGAGGTGTTCTTTGTCTGCCGACCAGGCCGCTGCCCTTTGGGGTGGCGGTTTGGTCGTTCTACGGTGTAGTAGTCTGGAGAGGCTGTGACTGCCCCCTTCGAGATCATCCCCGAGGACCTGCTGGCTTACGCCTCCCCGGCGGAGCGTGAGGCGTACAAGCAAGCCCTCCGGGTCCACCTCGCTAAACACTCGCCCCTTGACTTTGCCATCGCCACCCGCCCCGAGTCTATTGACTTCCGGGCCTCCCGCTTCGTCTCGGACAAGATCGCTGCAATGCAGCCGGGCGAGATTCTTGTGCTCCTGATGCCTCCCCGCCACGGCAAGAGCTTCATCGTCAGCGAATCTGCCCCCGCCTGGATACACGCCAATGACCCCCACGCTGGGATCATCCATGTCACCTACTCGGCCGACTTCACCAAGAACAAGTTCGGCGAGAAGAACCGCAATCTCATGCAGCGGTCTTCCCAACTCGGGATTGGCCCACGCCTTAGTGGGAGTTCCAAGTCCAAGGAGTTCTACTCGATCCACCCCGACGACGGACGGGGCTTCTACCTCGCCACCGGACCCGGCGGCCGAGTCACTGGTGAAGGCGCTAATTGGCTCATCATCGACGACCTCATCAAGAACGACGAGGAAGCCCAATCCGAGACGATCCGCAACAAGACGTGGGACTTCTTCGTTGACGACGCTATGTCCCGCTTGGAGCCGGGCGCCCGAGTTATTCTGATGATGACGCCCCGCCACGAAGATGACGTGCTGCACCGAGCCATCAAGACCGGTATGATTGACCACGTGGTTAGGCTTCCGGCCCTACCCGACGACTCGCTGCCGGACCCCGATCCGCTCGATCGGGAGCCAGGTGAGCCGCTGGTGCCTGAACGCTATGACAACGCCGACTTGGAGAAGATCAGGGCGCTATCCGAGCGGCGATGGACCACCCAATACATGCTTCGCCCCCGCCCCAAAGACGGCGAGATGTTCAAGTTGGCGCACTTCAAGACGTGGACCAAGCTCCCAGCCAACGGGTTTTACTTCGCTACCGTGGACCTGGCCCACAGTCTCAAGACCCGAGCCGACTGGTCAGTGATTGCCGTGTGGTTCGCTTCTTCCCCGCCCTACCCGAAACTCCATCTTGTGCGCTTGTTCCGTGACAAAGTACCGTCCGGTGAGCACCTTGAGTGGTTCGATCGTTGTATGGGCACAATCCCCCAGGCTGAGCGTCCCCGATGGGCCGGTGTTGAGGACAAGACCTTCGGCTCAACGATGCTGTCGGCGGCCCGCCGCCTGGGGCGACGAGGCAAGGTGCTGTTGCGCCCTCTGTTGGCCGATACCGACAAAGTGACCAGGGCACAGACCGCTGTGACGCTCGGCACCCAGGGCCAACTAGTGATTCCAGCCGAAGACCTGCCGTGGAAAGAGGAGTGGCTCTCTGAGCACCTTGGCTTCGATAAGGCCGCCCACGACGACCAAGTAGACTGTACCGCTTACGCCGCCATCGAGTTCTCCAAGGCTCCACAGAACCAGCCCGCCCCACCACCCCCGCCCCCGCAAACACCGACCGAGAAGGCGTGGGCGCAGGTCGCCAAGATGAGGAAGAAGCACTCACAGAAACCACGCCCCAAGAAGCTGATGATGTCTTGAAGTGTGTTACACTATCCGTAGCGTTTCGTCTGTGACCCTGGAGAGGTAGCCCCTATGTCTGTAGCATCTCACCCCAATTTCTCATCCCAACGGAAATGGGCTCACGGATCGGGCTGCCTTGTTTGCGGGGGCAACCACTCCCCTGTGGCTGTAGAGCGGTCAGCGCCTCAATGTGTCGATCTAGGGGTAGCAGACGATTTCCTCGGCAGTTTCGGTCTGTGCTATGACCACGCCTATGCTGTCGGCCAGCAAATTGGCATGATCCTTGAATCGGCTGTCAACGAGCGTGCCGAGGAATGCGCCAAGGTACTTGATGAGGCTCACGACACGCTGATCGAAGCACAAGCCGAGCGGGCTGCTGCCCGTCTGGACCTGGACACGGCCGAACGCCTGTTCGAGCGGTTTGGATTGGTGGGTGCTGAATGATTGAGGCTGTGTGGTTCGTGGTGCTGTCCTTCGTATCGCTGGCCTCGGTTGTCACCGTAACGGCCCTCCACCTTCGAGAGCAGAGGCGACTCACTAACGCCCTCGTGGCCCGCAACGGGCAGGAGTATGCCATGATAGATCGCAGCAACGGTCAAACGAAGTCAGCGCCACGGTTCCCGAAACGCCGCATTGCCGAAGTTGAGGGCTCATTTGACGATACGGCCCCTCGGCCCTTGGGATTGTGATGAGCCGCTGTGGCTAGGAAGACCGACACTGAGAACCACACCATTCGTGATCTTTACCACAAGGGTCTACGAGCACAAAGGCGCACCAACCGGGACTTCTGGTTGAATAGTGCCTTTCTGCGTGGTGACCAGTGGGTCTACTTCAACCCGTCAACCCGCCGTCTCGACCAGGTGCCAGTCGATCAGGACCGGGTGCGAGTGACCATCAACCGGTTGTGGGGCGGCAGCCGAACCGTCATCTCGAAACTAACTCAACGGCCACTTGTGTTTGAGGTGGTTCCGAACAGTGCTGATGACATCGCCATCGAAGGGTCGAAGGTCGGTGACGCCATTCTCCATGCGGTCAAGACCGAGCACCGGTGGGAGTCGATCAGAGAATCAGTGGCGTGGTCAACATGGAAAGGCGGAGTCGCCGCTGTCTGTGTCGATTGGGATGCCACCAAAGGCAAACCAACTGCCTTGGCTGATGACGGTCGCAAACTCCCTAGCGGCGACACCCAGGAGACGGCCCTGAGCGTGGCCGAGTTCGTAGTTGAACCAGGTAACCGGGAAGCCCGAGAGGCTAACTGGTGGATCAAGGCCCAAACGTTCACACCGGAAGCCGTCAAAGCCCAATGGGGCTTAGAGGAACTACCCCCGGCCGACGCCACCGCCGGGCTATCGTCGTTGGAGAAGGCACTGGCATCAGCGCAGCACCTCGGGCTGAGTGGTCCCAACGAGAGTGTGGCTGATGTTCCTCTCACACTTGTGCTCACTTACTACGAGCGCCCAAACCCTTCTCGTCCAGATGGACGGGTCGAGGTTATTGTCAATAACAAGACTGTTTGGGGGCCTAAGAAGTGGCCTTTCCCGTTCGTGGATCACCTCAACCTAGCGACCACCCGAGAAACAGTGGTTGAGAATACCTGGCTTGGCGAGACGATCGTGTCGGCTGCACGCCCCGTACAGGTTGCTTACAACATGGCGTGGTCGGACCTGCTAGAGCACGCCGATATCGCCGGGAACGCTCGCCTGCTCACCCCTCAATCGGCCCTAGAGTTGACCGAGCAGTATTCAGACATTCCCGGCGAGGTGGCTGTGTATATGGACGGGGGGGATCGGCCAAGTTGGTTGTCGCCTCCCCAACTACCGAACTGGTTGCTGCAAATGCCGGGCGAGCTTTCGGCCCAAATAGACGATATGCTGGGTGTGCATGATGTTAGCCGAGGCCAAGCCCCCGCCAACATCGAGTCCGGGTACGGGCTGGCCGTGCTGGCTGAACAAGACGCCACCCCAATCGGCAAAATGTCGTCCGACAACGCCCAAATGTGGAGCGAGGTCGGGTCGATGGTTCTCAAGCTGTACGAAGCCAACGTGAAGGAAACCCGCACCGCTGTTACCTCCAGGCCCGGCGAGCCGCCTGAAACTACATCCTGGACGGGGGCCACTCTCGCCGGTCAGACGACGGCCGTTGTTCCAATCGAATTAGTGGCTCCCCGCAGCCGGGCCGCCCAAGCCAAGCTCGCCGAGACACTGTTGCAGATGGGCATGATTTCCACTCTGGAGGAGATGACTCGGGTGGCTGAGTTGCCGGGTGAGCGCCAACTCATCGCAGCCGTGCGGCCAGATATTGACCGTGCTCGCCGTGAGAACTCGGCGATGGCACAGGGTAAGGTGATGATCCCTGAGAACTTCGATAACCATTCCGAACACATTGCTGAGCATAACAATTTCCGTAAGTCGGCTCGATACGAGACGATGACATCGAAGCTCAAGGACTTGTACGCTGCACATATCCAAGCACACGAGACTCTTGCCGCTGAGGAAGCCGCTCAGCAACAGCTTAGGGCTCAGGCTGGTGGCCCCGCCCTGGCTTCTGTGCCTCATGGTAATGGGTCCGAACAAGTGCCAGTAGACCCCAACCTAGACCTTGGGATTGATAACGCTGCGCCAGCCGTTGACCAGCAAACGGTTCTTGATGAACTAAGCGGAGATGTTGGCGGGGCTATTGATTTCGCTGGCTCACAAGCATCGGCCGAAGGTGCCGCTATCACCCAGCAAGAACTATCAAGAGACGAGCTTCTCGCCTTGATGGATGCCGCCAGTTCAGGCGGATAATCACCCCAACCATTAGACCCAGGAGGTCATAATGTCAAATAGCCAGCCAGACCCCGCAGTGACTGAAACCCCACCACCCGATCCGCCAGCAGGCTCTCCCGCCACTGTCGAGACGCCTGAACCGCCCGCCGCACCGGGAGCGGCCGAAGCCGAGGAAACCTTCCCTCGTGACTACGTGGAGAAGCTGCGGGAGGAGAACGCCTCGTGGCGCACCAAGCTCCGCACCTATGAGGACGCCTTCGAGGGCTATGCAGACCCCGAGCGGGAGCGGTATCTTGAACTGGCTCGCAAGATCGCCGACCCCGACCAGCAACTCACCGCCGCTGAGGAGTTCGAGGCCATTGCCCACCGGATCAAGGAGGCTCGCTCCGACTCCACAGCGCCTCCGACCCGCCCATCCGGCGAGGAAGACCCCGATCAGAAGCCCCTAACGGTGGCTCAGTGGAAGAAGATGCAGGCCGAGCAGGATGAGCAGACGCAACTCCAGGCGGCTGTCACCAGCATCGAGCGGGAAGCCACCGAGCTGGGGGTGCCTCCAACCGTCGAGGTAAACGGCGAAGTGAAGGACAACCCCCGCTACGTGCTCCTCCTCCACGCCGCCCAGGCGCCCGAGGTGGCTGGCGACCTCACCAAAGCGGCCGAGGCGCTCAAGTTCTTCGAGCAGGACGTAATCAACCGGCATACGTCAGAAGTGCAGGGGATGTCAGAGAAGTACCCGACTCCGCCAGGACAGGCCCCCGGCGGAGCGCCAGCCGACCAGCAAGGTGGGCCGCCCAAGACGTACAAAGAGGCTCGCAAGGGGGCGATGGCCTTCCTGGCTGCCAAAGCCGGACAGTAACGCCATAACGCCCGACAAGGTAGGTAAGCGGCCCCGTTTCGGCGGGGCCGTTCGCTGTTCACGGACACTTGACCACCGAACGCCTGTTCGAGGGCGTGTGCTATACTAATCTCAGCAAGGGAAAGGGCTGGCCCCCGACTCTCGTTAGTAGCTCGACGCTGCGTTGTTACCAAATCCGTCACTTCCAAGTCCTGAAAGGACACAACTGAAATGGCTCTTGACAAAGCCGCTGCGTCGGGTGTGCTGAAGGAGTTCTATCTCCCAGTCGTTCGAGAGCAGCTTGTAAACCGCAACGAATACCTCGCACAGATCGAGACGAGTTCTGACAACATCAACTCGTCCGGCGAGGAAGTCGTTCTCTCTCTGCACATCACTCGCAACCCCGGCATTGGCTCTCGAAAAGACCTTGAGGACCTGCCTGCCGCCGGTAACCAGGGCCACACCAAGGAGCGTGTGGGGGTCAAGCACCACTACGGCCAACTCCAGGTGTCAGGTCCGGTTATCCGGGCTATGAAGCCTGAGCAGGGCTCCTGGCTCACTGCTCTGGAGTCTGAGCAGAAGGGCGTAGTCAACGACCTCAAGAGGGACCATGAGCGTCAGCTTCTTGGCACCTCAGACGGTGTGATTGCCGCCTGTGACACTACGACTTCTTCGACCACAATCGAAACCGTAGCCACCACCACCCAAATCAGGCAGTTCGCTATCGGTGATGTCATTGACATCGGCACCGTGGCTAGCCCTACGGGTGTTGTTCAGGGTGCAGTTGTCTCAGCGATTGATCGTGTCAACAAGACCATCGAGATTGACTCGTCTGTCTCGACCGCCACGACTGACCGTATCTTCCGGTCGGGCAACGGCGGCAGCGGCTCAGACCAGCGAGAAGTCACCGGGGTCCAGACCATCGTGTCTGACACCGGCACGCTGTTCAACGTTGACCCCACCGACGTTCCCGAGTGGGCGGCGCAGAAGGTCGATGCCAGCACGTCAGCCATCTCTGAGGCGCTGATCGAGGAGTTGATCGACGAGATCGACATTCACAGCCCGGTCGGTGTGCAGGACCAAATCTACGGGTTCACCGACCACCGGCAGGCCCGAGTCCTAGGTGGCCTGCTCAAGCAGGACCGCCGGTACGTCAGCACTATGGAGTTCAAGGGCGGGTTCAAGGGCCTGGAAGTCTCCACAGCCAGCGGTACCGTAGGTCTTTCCACCCTGCGGGACTCTCCGGTCCAGAAGCTCTACATGGTCAACACGGACCACATGGTCCTGAACCAGCAAAGCGACTGGGAGTTCATGGAGGAGGACGGCAACGTTCTCAGCCGAATCGTCACCGGCAACGGTAAGGACGGCTACGGGGCCGTTCTGTTCAAGTACGATGAGCAGACCACCGACGTTCGTGGAGCCCACGGTTTCATTGACGACCTCGCCGCCTGAACCATTCAAGGCGCACAAGGTGGGGGCCAACCAGATCGGGGGGACTGGTTGGCCCCTTCCCCATCTCCTCACTGAAAGCTGAAAGGACACCCCTCCATGACTGGAATGCTGATCCCGACAAGGCTGCCTGGTGGGTCGCAGGCTTGGCTCGATACCGAGACGAGAGACTTTGTGGGTCGGCTCACCGCCTTCGATCCGCAACTCGCACTAGTCAAGAATCCGAATGGGTCGTGGGAGATTTGGCGGGTGCCACTCAATGGTCCCGAGAAGCCGGTCATGCGATCCCGACCCGGTGTGAAACTTGACGCCGCACAGGTCATCGCCCAACTCCAGAAGGGCGATAGCCACAGCCGGGCGCACGTCGATCCGGTGGAGGCCGCCATCAAGCACAACGACAAGATCATGCGGCAACGGGACCAGGAAGCAGCCGAGGCCCAACTAGAGGCATACGACAAGATGCTTTCCAAGGCGTGGAGAGGTCCAGTGCCCTCCAACGTGGAGGACATTAGCATCTGATGGGCACCAAGACCCTAATCGAGTTCCGCAAGGATATGCGAGTGGCGCTCGGCCTGTCCGAAACTGACGCCACCGTGCCGGACGATATTGCTAGCCGCAGCATCAATCAGGCTGCCCGCCAGATTGCTACGGTGCGGGACTGGCCGTGGCTCTATAACGAAGGCACCGACTCCACCGTGGTAGATCAGGAGTGGATTGCGGAGCCGACTGACGCCACCCGCATCCTGTTCGTACAAGTTGAGGAACTGGACTTGAAGCCGACTTCGCCTCGTGATCTGCGGCGATTCAGAGACGAAACAGGGTGGCCGACAGGCTACTTCGTGGACGCCACCCAGGGCCGCATCGTGGTGGCCCCAGTGCCGGACACGGTGCGAGACGTGTTGATTGGCTACTTTGTTGGCGAGACAGAAGCCTCCGCTGACGCTGACACGTTCCTGCTGCCCGACACTTACGCTGATTGGCTCGTGTACGAATCCGCCGCCCGGACAGCTATTCGCACCAACAACACGGCCCGGCTCAGCGAGATTCGGGAGGAAGCAACCCGGTGGCGGGTTGACGTGATTGACAACGTTCGCAAGGCAGGGGCTCCCGCTCAGATCAGGCGCACCCGAGCGTCTCACTGGCAAGACATTTACTGATGCCTTCCGAAACGTTCAACGACTTCTCGGGCGGCTGGTCGGGTACCTTGGACTTGGCGAAGGTACCGAGGAACATGTGGGATGGTCGTAATGTGATCATCTACCGGGATGGTTCAATCGGTCCTAGACCGGGGCTCAAGGCTTGGGATATTGGCCGTACGATTAGTGACAAGGTTTGGGGGGTGGTATTTACAGGTTCAGGGTCTGCGTTCGCTCAGATGATTTTCTATATTGATGGGAACACTGTTTATGGGACACATGAAAACCAAGACGGAGTAGATGAAGGTTCGTTCGGTACACTTTCCGATACCCCAACCTTCAGGATAAACATGGTGTCCCCCATAGATAATGTAATGCTTATACCTGATACAAACCAAGCAGGGCCTAACGATTTCTATTTCCAAAAGGGCGAAGCGAACATTGTCAATATGAACCAGGATGGTGGCCCCGCAGCAACGATCTATGGGGTACGAGTAATTCGGGGGCAAATAAGTACGGCTGCTGAGGCCCGAATATTCTATTCTGATCCCGCCGACGAGACATCTTGGCCGGCACTGAACTTTATAGAATTGCCAGCCCTTCTCACCATAGTTGCATTTATGGCGCCGGTAAAGAACGGCTTGATCTTGGTTACTACTAATAATCAATGGTTTCTGCTGACAGGCGTTCCTGGTGTGAACGACGTGTTGCGTAAACTTCCAGTTCCGAGAGGTAGAATGGGGTCGCCACTGTTTTCCTATATACAAGATAATGATGATACTATATTCTATTTATCATCAGACAGCAATAGTGTAGCATCATTCGATGGGTCTGTTCACCGGGCTTTCTCCTATTTGACTATGACCCCCGAGGACCCCCAACAGTTCTACCATCTTGATGTTGATTTTCCAGACACGATAGTTACATCAGTCAATGGGGCAGAGCATAGTCCAGGGTTCATTATCGCTAATGGGCCGCTTCTTGGCGGCTTTGTAAATAGGCTTCTACTACGGCATAACGGAGCCTGGGCGCTCCATGACTTTGATAAGACCCTAACTGAGATGTGGTCTTACAATTACCAAGGACGGCTATTCGGATTTGCCTTGGATGAGTCTGATAATGACGACCCTGTTTGTTTAGATTTCAACCTCAACCGTCCCGCCTTCACCAGTGACACCCACGCCCAGCCCGGCGACTTGACCACCACCCCCCTAGAGGCGGAGTTCACACTCCCCGAAACATGGTCACCCGATTCGGACTTCCTGCGAGTGAACGAAGTGGTGCTAGAAGTCAAGAAGTTTGACACCGGCGCTCCCGTCGATAACCGGGTACAAGTCACCGTCGAGTCACTGGCCCGAGGACTCAACGATTCAGTAGCTGACGGCACACAAACTAAGACGTGGACCGAAGCAGGCTCCAGCGGAGCAGACGACTTCATCGGCACGCCTGACCGGATTCGGTTCACCTTTGGTGAGCAAGGCGCTGGCGGCGGCTACCGAGTGAGGGTGCATGGTTTGCGGGGCGTTGCCGTCCGCTCAATCACCGTGAACAGCAAACCTGAACAGGGAAACCAGCGGGTTTACTGATGGCACACTCACTCGGCTTTGAGTACGCTAGTCGCTGGCCGGAATTGGCGTCGCTCGGGTTGGAGATTCCCTTTGAGTTGGTGGCTTTGCTGGAGGAGCGTGACCGCCAACTTGAAGATTATCTAAGTAACCGTCCTCGTGCTCGTGTCCACGATGCTTCTCCTAAGAGTCTCAACAACAGCGTGTTTACAGCACTAACCTTTGATTCGGAACGTTACGATGTCGGTAAATGCCATGATACTGTCATCAACAACGGGCGACTGACAGCACCCATAAATGGGTTATACACAATCGGTGGAGCCGTCCGTTTCGAGTCGAACACTACTGGATTCCGTGTCGTTCGTCTACGAGTCAATAATGCGATAACCATTATCCGACAGGTCACCGGAGCCATAAATGGGACACTGACTATGAGTGTTGTCACAGACTATGAGTTACTCGCTGGTGATTTCGTGGTGCTTGAAGTGTTCCAGAACTCAGGTGGTAACTTGGATTCTGAAGTCTCAGCCCGACAAGCCCCTGAGTTCTGGATGAGATGGAATAGCGAGATTAGTGTGGGAGCCTGAACGGCATGGTAGACTAGTAACGATGGCTATAGCATTTGACCCAACGATGGCTGCCTTTCTCCGCACAATGGGTGTGGAGGAACAGAACATACTCGCCCAAGCCAGGCAACAGTCCGACATCGCTCGTCGAGCCTTCACTCGCCAGATTCCGGCCTTCAACGAGCGAGCCCGCTCAGCTGTCCAAGGGGTGCGAGACGAAGCCGAAACCCGAGGCGTGTTCTCATCCGGGGCCACCGCCCGCAACAGTGCCATCGCTCGGGCCAACGTTCTCCGAGAGCAGCAGGAAGCCCTCGCTCAATCGCAGGACACCTCCACCATGTTCACTCTCGATGCCGCCCGCCAACTCGCTGAACTGCGGCGACGCCAAGCCGAGGCAACGCTAGACACCGGAACCCGCAACGCCCTCCTTAGCGCCCAATCCACGTTCGGAGGCTGACCCAACATGGCTGATGCATTCGCTGGCGCTGAACGCCAAATAGACCAGCAGCGGCAAGCAGCCCTCAACGCTCTTGCCCAGTTTGGGCGGGGCGGTCTGGAGCAGGCAGCCGCCACCCAGCGCCTAAGTCAGCAAGCGGCGTCCCGCTCACAACAGGGCGTGGCTAGCGACGTTGCTGACTTCGGGATCGGAGGGGCTGGTGCTGCGGAACTGGCGGCCTTCTCAGCCCCGTCCGAGGCAGCGTTCTCCCGAGACGCCGCCGGTAACGCCTTCCTCCTGAAAGGTGAGAACCGAGCGGCCCGAGCAGTAAACGCCAACTTCTTCGGGCAGGCCCGACAAGGCGTGTCCGCTTTGCGGAGCAACGCCCAAGCCATCCAAGAGCAGTTCCGGGCGGCCGCCGAGGAACGGCGCAGGCAGCAAGAGGCACAGCTAGCCCTGTTCCAAGAGCAGCGGCAGCGGGCGCTCGCCCAAATGCAAGCCGAGAGGGAGCAAGCCGCCCTTCAATCACAGGCCCAGCAGCAAGAGATGGCTCAGGCACAGAGTCTCGCATCCCTCCAGCAGCAGGCTCTCCAGGCCGAACTGGAGCGGCGAGGACTCCTCTCTACGCCTGCCCCGGCCCCGTCCTTCACGGAAACCAGCCTGCTCAACACCCCTACACCCGCTCCTACACCGACCCGCACCCTCGCTAGTCCGATTAGGTTCTTCTGATGGCGGGGCCTCCTGCACCTCTGGCAGCAGTTCAGGCAGCCGTACTCAAGCAGGCCGCTGGCAGCCAAGCACAACAGCCCGCCGAGGGTACAGTGGCACCTCAAGGCGCTATTGCTCGTGACCTCTCCATCATGGCTGACCAAGCGAAGGTGTTCACCGAAGGTGTCGAAAGCGGCAACGTTCTAGCCGAGGCTAACAGGGGCAGCCAGGCCCAACGCCTAGCAGCCGAGCGCCGAGCGGCCGACGCCGAGCGCCGTGCCCGCCAAGAGGCCGAAGAACTGAACACGCAATCGGCGCTCCAGTCCGAGAAGCTTAGGACTGAATCAATCAAGCAATCAATCCAACTGGCTCGCCAGAAGGCGGGCATCCGCCAAGCCCGAGCACAGGCCGATGCCCGATCCGCCCAGTTGGAAAGCGAGCGGGAACTAGCCCTAGAAAGCCGGTTCAACGCTGGACGAGAGGTGCAGAAGCACGCCCAAACGCACTACGGAGACAACTTCAGCACGCTCCTGAGTAAGCTGTTGACTAGTTCACAAAGCACGAAGGAAGCGATGAAAACCTACGACAGCATACGCTTCTTCAACCCCACCGCCGACCTGCCTCCTAGGGATATCACACGCCTCTATGTCGTAGATAACTTCCGGGCTCTGAACGGGCAGCGCCCCACGCATCTCAAGAACCTCGCTGGCCGAGCGGAATCGACAACCCCTTCAAGTCGCTCCATCATTGAGTCCCTTCTGCCGTTTGGGCGGTGAGTCGTGGCTACCGACTTCAAGCTCACACCTGACGAGATTCTTGGGCTGAACAAACAGATTTCTTCGTCTATTGGCAACCCCTTTGATTTGCCTTTCCTCCACCAATCGCAGCGTGGGCAGGCCGCTCTCGATAAAGCCCTAGAGCCCGAGGAGCCCGAGGAGGAGGGGGGTGGCGGGTTCTTGGACGCCTTCTTAGGTGGGCCAGGGGGGGCAGTCATAAAGGCGGCTGGCAAGGCGGCTGGCGCTGTCGGCTCAGCACTCGATATGGCACGAGCAGGCACCGTAGCGGCCGGAGTGGAACTAGGTGACCTGATTGGCGGTGTGGTCGGAGTGGAGACAGCTGGCGGCGACGCCAGCCTTAGAGACTTGCGAGAAAACTTCAACCGCCGGATTGGTGTTGGCGATGTGCTGGAAGAAAACACACTCACCACTGGTCTTCCACTCAACGTCAAACGGGGAGTAGGTCTGGCTGGTGACATCGCTGTTGACCCACTCAACGCTGTCTTGCTTGGCCCAGGCACCGCTGCCAAAGGCGCTCTCAAGACGGTAGCTCGGGCCGAAGGCGACGACATCGCCCGCATTGCTGCCACAAAAGGGGTTCCGGCCGCTGATCGAGAGTTGGTGAAGAAGGCCCTAGCCGAAGCTGAACCCGCCGCACGACGGCAAATCTTCGCTACAGGCCCCAACGCAGGGCGTAGGGCTCCGGTCGTCGCCGCTGCCAACCGCCCCTCCACGATCGAAAGCATTCTGGCTCAGGAAGGCTTCGATGAACGGGCGGCTAGTCGGGCGATTAGAGCTATCGAAACCCGAGGCGCTGGGGGTATCCAGTTCGCCGGACGCACCCTTGTTGAAGGCGAAACCCTACGGCCGTTGACCAAGCCTTTGAGCGCTCTAGGCCGAGGGTTCAAGCAATCTGGAACCGGGAAATCCCTCCGTAAAGGGTTGGTACCCTTCACTGAGTCCCGAGACAAGTTCGGCGAGGGTGTGGCCGAGTTTCTGCCTCGTATTGCCCATCGTCAAGTGTCGTCGGTAGGTAGAGCGACCGCCGAACTAAATCGGCGCATTGTGCCGCTCGCTAAGAAGGTG
>Ga0214471_10000495_pt1 | contig 33626 bp, 30 predicted proteins | sample RVTome_5_FD_207665 | JGI IMG/M metagenome (GOLD analysis project Ga0214471, IMG submission 207665) | Soil microbial communities from uranium-contaminated site in the Upper Colorado River Basin, Wyoming, United States - RVT142D155 | ecosystem: Environmental > Terrestrial > Soil > Contaminated >... | reverse complement strand
CTAGTCGCCCTTGATGCCCGCCAGCTTGATGATCTTGCTTTTGGCGTTGAGTGTATCATTCCTCCCGCCGCGCGGGCCGCACACGAATCTCGCCGCAAGGACTGGAAAGCACTAAGAAGTTCCAGGACTTATCATTGACAGCCTGTTGATATTCTTTCGTCACTCTCGCGGAGGCGGGAGTCCAGACCATCAGACTGTTCTTATTCAGAGTCTTCTGGATTCCCGCCTCCGCGGGAACGACAAGCTCGCCAAGGGTACAGGATGCGGTTATGCCGCTTTGACAACGACCGCCTCGGACTCGTCGAGGGCGATGAGGTGCGGGACGTCACTGCCGCGCTCGACGTTCTGCCGCACCACGCCTGGCCCCTGCCGCGATTCGATCCACTCATCGCGAACCTGCCCGCTGTGCGCGCGCGCATCGAATCGATTGCTGCCGGCGCGCCGCGCCGGCCGCTTTCGGGAGTCAAGCTCTTGAGCCCCGTCGCGAACCCCGGGAAAATCCTCGCCGCGCCCGTGAATTACCGGAAGCACCTCGAAGAAGCGCGGGGAGACCCGGCGATCCACCACCAGAAGCAGGTCGCCGAGATCCAGAAAGTCGGGCTGTTCCTCAAGGCAACCAGCTCGCTCGTGGGCCCGGGCGAGGGGGTCGTCTTGCGACACCTCGACCGCCGTAACGACCACGAAATCGAGCTCGCGGCAGTCATCGGCAAGGCCGGGCGGGACATCCCGCGCGCGCGGGCATTCGAGCATATTGCGGGCTATTGCATCGCGCTCGACATGACGGTGCGGGGGCCGGAAGAGCGCAGCCTGCGCAAGTCCGTGGACAGCTTCACCGTCCTCGGTCCCTGGTTCGTGACCGCCGACGCGGCCGGCAACCCCTCCGCGCTGGACCTGCGGCTCGCAGTGAACGGCGAGTTGCGCCAGCAAGCGAATACGCGCGACCTGATACTGGGCATCCCCGAGCTGATCGAGTTCGCGACCGCCTTCTATACAGTACACCCGGGAGACATCTTGCTGACGGGCACGCCCGAGGGCGTAGGCCCCGTGCAGCCAGGGGACCGACTGGTTGCCGAGATCCAGGGAATCGGTAGCATGGAGGTGGCGGTGCGCGCCGTCGCATGATGCGCCGCGATCCCGGGGCGGGTATCCCGGAACACACAAGCGCGAAACTTCACGATAAACTGTTCGGAGTGCACTGCGAATCATCCATCTGACACGGGACCAAGTACACGGGAGGAGTTCATGCGAATCAAGCACCTCATAGGAATCCTGGCGGCCGGTGCGGCTTTAGTGCTCGCCGCGGCATCGCCGGCGCAGACGATCAAGATCGGAGTGATCAATACCTACTCCGGTCCGTTCGCGACGCTCGGCGATCTGATCGACAAGGGCTTCAAGCTCTACATGAAGCAGAACGCCGACAAGCTGCCGCCCGGGGTGAAGATCGAGCTCATCATCCGCGATGATGGCGGCCCGAATCCCGACAAGGCAAAGCAGCTGCTCCAGGAGCTGATCGTACGCGACAAGGTCCAGTTCCTCACCGGTGTCGTCTTCACGCCGAATGCCCTGGCCATGGCGCCGCTCACGGCGGAAGCCAAGCTGCCATTCTTCATTATGAATGCCGGCACCTCGGTGATCACCGAGCGCTCGCCCTATATCGCGCGCTTCTCCTTCACGCTGTGGCAGTCGTCCTACCCCCTCGGCGCCTGGGCGTCGCGAAGATACAAGCGCGCCTACATCGCGGTTAGCGATTTTGCGCCCGGCCACGACAGCGAGGCAGGGTTCGAGCGGGGATTCACGGAAGGCGGCGGCAAGATCATCGGCAAGGTGCGCATACCGCTTGCCAATCCGGATTTCGTCCCGTTCATGCAGCGGGTGAAGGACGCCAAGCCCGACGTGCTGATGGCGTTTACCCCGGCGGGTCGCCAAGCGACGCAGATCATGAAGGCCTACGGTGACCTCGGCCTCGATAAGGCGGGCATCAAGTTCATCGGCCCGGGAGACATCACCACCGACGAGGAGCTGCCCAACATGGGCGACGTGGCGCTCGGCGTCATCACCATGCATCACTACTCGGCCGCCGCCACTCGTCCCGCCAACAAGGCGTTCATCGCGGCCTGGAAGAAGGAGTACGGCGAGAAGTCCTGGCCGAGCTTCATGTCCGTGGGCGGTTGGGACGCGATGGACGCAATCTACTACGCCATCCGCGAGCAGAAGGGAAAGCTTGACCCCGACCGCACCATGGCGCTGGTCAAGAAATACAAGAACCCGATCAGCCCGCGCGGGCCGATCGCGATCGACCCAGCGACCCGCGACATCATCCAGAACGAGTACATGCGCGAAGTCAAGAAGGTCGGCGGCGTGCTCGCCAACGTCGAGTTCGAGACGTTCGAGCAGGTGAAGGACCCCTGGAAGGAACTCAAGAAGTAGCCGCCGCTCGGCTTCCTCCCCCCTTGCGGGGGAGGATTGAGGTGGGGGGTTAGACTGGAAGCGTTCCTCTCCGCGCTCGTGAGCGTCGCCTTCCACGGCGCCGCCTACGGCATGATCCTCTACGTGATCTCGGTCGGCCTGTCGGTGACGATGGGCATGATGGGATTCGTCAATCTCGCCCACGGCGTGTTCGCCATGGCGGGCGGCTACATCCTGATCACTGCGCTCGACCGCTTCGGCGTGCCGTATCCGCTCGCGCTCGTCCTTGCGTTCGTGCTCGTCGCCGCCGGCAGCATGGTGCTCGAGCGGCTGCTCTACTCCCGCCTCTATACCGCGGGCGACCTAGCCCAGGTCCTGTTCACCATCGGCCTCATCTTCATCGCGGTGGCAACCGCGCGGCTCCTGTTCGGCACCATGCAGCTGCTTGTGAATCTGCCCGATTACCTGAAGGGCCAGGTGAGCGTGCTCGGGCGCGACTTTCCGGCGTTCCGGGTGTTCCTCATCACGTTCAGCGCGGTCATGGTTGGAGTACTGTGGTTCGGCGTGGAGCGCACGCGCTGGGGCGCGATGGTGCGCGCGGCCGTCGATAACGGTCCCATGGCCCGGGCAGTCGGCATCAATACCCGGCGGCTGTTTACCCTCACCTTCGCCCTTGGCAGCGGCCTGGCGGGGCTCGGCGGTGCGCTCGGCGCGGAAATCCTGACGGTGCAGCCAATCTACCCCTTCGAGCACCTGGTTTACTTTCTGATCGTAGTGGCCGTGGGGGGCCTGGGATCGCTGCGCGGGCCCTTCGTCGCGGCACTGCTCATCGGCATCACGGACACCGCCTGCAAGTACTGGGTGCCGCAGTTCGGCGCCTTCTTCATCTACGTCGCGACCATCGCCGTGCTGCTCTGGCGACCCACGGGTCTGTTCGGAGTAGCGCACCGATGATCCGCCAGGCAAGCTACGGTGCCGAGGCGCGCATCGGCTGGCTCGAGTGGCTTCCGTTCGCGGCTGCGCTCGCCGTCTTCTTCGCGCTGCCGGAGTACGTGCCGTTCGGGGCGCGCATCCTGGTCTACATCCTGTTCGCGCTGTCGCTCGATCTCATCCTGGGCTACGCGGGGATCATCACGCTCGGGCACACCGCGTTCTTCGGGCTCGGCGCCTACGTCGCCGGCATCCTCGGCGCAAAAGCCGGCGTCACCGACCCACTGCTGCAGATGGCCGCAGCCGGAGCCGCTGCTGCCGTTCTCGGCGTTGCCACGGGGGCCGTCATCCTGCGAACCCGGGGCCTGACGCTCCTCATGCTCACGCTCGCGATCACCACGATACTGCTCGAGATCGCGAACAAGGCGACCAATCTCACCGGCGGCGCCGACGGCCTGTCGGGCATAACCGTGTCGCCGATATTCGGACTGTTCCGCTTCGACATGTTCGGCAAGACCGCGTACCTCTATTGCCTCCTGTCTCTTTTCATCGGCTGGTGGATCGTGCGCCGGCTGATCTACTCGCCGTTCGGGGCCTCGCTCGTCGGGATCCGCGAAAACGTCGTCCGCATGCACGCGATCGGCGCGCCGGCATATGCGCGCCTGGTGGCGGTCTACACGATCTCGGGGACGATCGCCGGATGCGCGGGAGCGCTGCTCATGCAAACCAACCAGTTCGTGGGTCTCAACGTGCTGAGCTTCGAATTCGCGGGGGAGCTCCTCGTGATGCTGGTCCTGGGCGGCGTGGGCCGCATCTACGGCGCGTTCGTCGGCCCCCTCGTCTACATGATCGCGCAGGACCAGCTCGCAAAGCAGTTTCCCGAGTACTGGTATTTCGGCATCGGGCTGCTGCTGGTGGCGGTCGTCCTGTTCGCCCGCGGCGGCCTGCTCGGCATCGCCGACGCGATCGCGAGGACATTGCGCGGAGCCTCCCGATGAGCACCGTCCTCGAGACCCGGCAGCTGTGCAAGCGCTTCGGCGCGCTCACGGTGGCGGAAAACATCGACTTCCGCCTGGAAGCCGGCGCGCGCCACGCGCTGATCGGCCCCAACGGTGCGGGCAAGACCACTTTCGTCAACATGCTGACCGGCAGGCTCGCGCCCTCCTCCGGGCGGATCCTCCTCGGCGGCGACGACATCACGGAATCCCGGCAGGCCGCGCGCGTGAAGCGCGGGCTCGGCCGCACCTTCCAGATCAATACGCTCTTCCGCAGCCTTCCCGTCCTCGACAATGTCGCGCTCGGCATCGCGGAGCGCAGCGGAGTCGCCGGCCGTCTGTGGCGCCCGGCAAGCGCGTTCCGCGAGATCCGCGAGGAAGCCCTGGAGCTGCTGGCGACGCTCGGGCTTGCCGACGATGCCTCGAGCCACGTGCTCGATCTTCCCTACGGCAAGCAGCGCCTGGTGGAGATCGCCATCGCGCTCGGCTTGAAGCCCCGGGTGCTGCTCCTCGACGAGCCGGCGGCGGGCGTGCCCTCGGTCGAGTCGGAGCGCATCCTGCAGGTGCTCGACGCGCTGCCCGCGGACATCGCCATCCTCATCATCGAGCACGACATGGATCTGGTGTTTCGCTTCGCGCGGCGCATCACCGTGCTGGTGCAGGGCGAGGTTCTGGTGGAGGGCACGCCGGCGGAGATTTCCGGCAACCGCCGCGTGCACGAGGTGTATCTCGGGGAGCAGCACCATGCCTGACGAAGACTGGAACAAGGGGGCGATGCCCCCTTCTGCATCCCCCGAATCAGGAACCTCCCGGAGGTTCCCGGCATTGAAGCTTGCCGGCGTGCGCGCCGGTTACGGCGAGACCGTGGTGCTGGAGGACATCGCGTTCAGCCTGCCGGAGCGCGGCTCGCTCGCCGTGCTCGGCCGCAACGGCGTCGGCAAGACGACGCTGCTCTCGACCGTGATCGGCCATACTACTTTTCATTCCGGGACGATCGAGTACCAGGGCCGCTCGATCGCCGCGCTGCCGGCCTACGAGCGGGTGCGGCTCGGCATCGGCTACGTGCCGCAGGAACGCGAGATCTTTCCGTCGCTGACGGTCGAGGAAAACCTGACGGTCGCCGCGCGGCCGGGCCGCTGGACGCTCGAGCGCGTCTACGAGCTCTTTCCAGGGATCGCCCGGCGCCGCGGCCACCTGGGCAACCAGATCTCGGGCGGCGAGCAGCAGATGCTGGCCATCGGCCGCGCCCTCATGGGCAACCCCACGCTCCTGCTGATGGACGAGCCGCTCGAAGGGCTGGCCCCGATCATCGTGGAATCCCTGCTGAGGGCGCTCGCGCGCCTGATCCGGGAAGAATCGCTCACGGTCATCCTCGTCGAGCAGCACGCGAAGCTTGCGCTTGCGGTCACGCAGGACGCGCTGGTGCTGAACCGCGGACGGATTTCATTCGTGGGGACGAGCGCGCAACTGCGCGACGATCCGCAGCGACTGACGAGCCTCATCGTCGCCACGTAGCTCGTGGCGCCCTTGAATCGAGTCTTGAAGAAGAACAAGACATGACCGAGGCAGGAAGGAAGCGAACAACGGCAGGAACGGCGTTACTGGCGCTGATCGCGGCAGGCTCCGTCCCCGCCGCCGCGGCGGAGCCGGAGCCGCCCCGAGGCGTGCTGTCGCTGCAGATCGATAACGACCTCTTTGCGGGGTCGGACCAGAACTACACGTCCGGCATGCGCATTGCCTACGCTGCTCCCATGGGTCCATCGCACCCGCTGGAGTCCATTGCCCGTGCATTGCCCTATCTTGGGGGACCCCTGCGCATCACCTATTCGCTGGGCCAGCAGCTCTACACGCCGCGCGACATCTCAACGAGCCAGCCGATCACGAACGATCAACCGTACGCCGGCTACCTGTACGTGGGCATCGGATTCGAGTCGGAGCCACTCCGCGGGGAGGCGCCCCGCATCCTCACCAGCGCCGAGCTGCAGGTCGGCGTCGTCGGACCCGCCGCATTGGGAGAACAGACGCAGAAGGCGGCGCACGAGATCTTCAATTCCGACGAGGCGAACGGGTGGGACCATCAGCTGAAAAACGAGCCCGCCCTCAACCTCTTTTACGACCGCGTCTGGATCGAGTGGTACGAGACCAGGATCGGCGAGGCGGGAAGCGGCTACAGCATCGACCTCTCGCCCCACGTTGGAGCGGCGCTCGGCAACGTTTACACCTACGCCTCCGGCGGGGCCACGCTCCGCTTCGGGCCGAATCTTCCGGCGAGCCTGGGCCCGCGCTCGTTACGTCCGGGCCCTCCCGGCTCGGGCTACTACAAGACCGCACCGGATGGGCGTTGGCACCTGTTCCTCAGCTTCGAAGGCCGGGCGGTCGCGCGCAATATCTTTCTCGACGGCAACACCTTCACCGACAGCCAGACCGTCGACAAGTACCCGTTCGTCGGGGAGGCCCGGGTGGGAATCGCGATGACGTTGGGCCGCTACCGCCTCACCTACGCCCAGGCGTTCCGGACCAAGCAGTTCCACGGGCAGGATCCGGAATCCTTCGGATCCATCAGTATCTCGACCGACTTCTAGTGCCGTTCCAACTTGTTTAGTCGAATCGCATCGCCCGGCCTACCGGGGACAATCAGACCTGTTGAAGCGGATTTGATGGGCATAAATAGTTGGAACGGCACTAGACCTGCGCGAAAGTCGCTCGTCAGCCGTCAGTCGTCACTGCTTCAAGGTGCAAGCAGGTCGAGCTCGATGCCGCGCAGCCGTACGCGATCCCCCACGCGGAAGCTCGCGCCGTCCGCGCGCTGCACCGTCGAATAGCCCCCATTGTCGAACTGAACGGTGACGTCGTACGTCGTCTCGGTGAAGCGCTCGCGCATCTCGGGCGTGCCCACCCCGCCGACGAACGGCTTTCCCCCGCCCCCGCCGAGCGGAAGGGCGACCACCGCGCCGACGATCACCTGCGTGCCCGGCCCCTGATCGATCGGATCGTTCTGGAATACCCGCGGCACCGTGACCGGCCGCTGCACCCGCACCTCCCGAATCGAGCGGATCGTTCCGCACGCCTCGCACGGCTCGCCGGGCTTCACCGTGGTGCGCGGCGGATCCCGGAAATCGGGAATCTTGATGGATTGCCCGTGCGCCGCCACGGCAAGGCACGCGAGCGCTATGGCGGCAAGCCATCTCATTAGTTCCTTCTCCTCTGGAGGACTCGTTGCCCCTCACCCCAACCCTCTCCCCACTGGCATGGGGCGAGGGGGTATTGTCGGGGCGCCGTCTATTCGGAGAGCGCCTGGATGAAATACGCCGCCGACAGCAGCAGGCTCGGCGGGCCAAGCCGACCGAGCCACTGCTCGTAGATCTTCTGGATCTCTCCGGTCCGGTAGAGGCGCGCGAGTACGCGGTTCACGGCGAGGCGGAATTCGTGGTCCCCGCGCCGCAGCGCGAGCGCGTAGGGCTCGACGGAGAAATCCTCCTCGAGCAGCTTGAACGCGCCCTGGACCTTGCTCGTCAGCACGACACCGATCAGCACCATGCGGTCGGAGGCGAAACCCTCCACCTTGCCCTGGTCGAGCAGGCGCAGGCCCTCCTCGCGCGTCTTGACCGTGACCACGCCGGCCTTGACCGCGCGCCGGGCGAGCGTCTCTTTCAGCACCTTCTCGGTGGTGGTGCCGGTGATGACCGCGATGCGCTTGCCTTCGAAGCTCGACAGGCGCCCGGCATCCGACTCCACCCGGGTGAGGATGCTGCCGCCGTCGACGAAAGTGATCAGGCTGAAATCCACGTCCGCCTGCCGCCCGAGCGTCCAGGTCGTGGTGCTGCACTCGATGTCCACGCGCCCGGTCTTCACCGCCTCGAGGCGGTTCTGTATCGTCAACGGCACCCAGCGGGTCTCGAGGCTCGCGAGCTTCAGCTGCGCGCGGATCCCGCTCGCGATGGCGCGGCACAGGTCCACCGAGTAGCCCTGCGGCTGCCCGTTCGCATCCCGGAAGGAGAACGGGGCGCTGCCGTCGAGATAACCCATGGTGATCGCGCCCTGCTTGCGGATCTTCTCCAGCGTTCCGGTCTGCGCGGCAGCCGGGGCGGCAAGCGCGAGGGTCAGGGCAAGAAGGAACAATGTTCGATTTTTCATATAGGGAATAGGTTGGAATTTTCGGTCTGCTGCTTCCGCATTTTAGCGCTACTCGCCCCGCCACCACTCACGGAGCCGCGAAAGCATCCGCGTCCCCCAGCTCTCCGGCGGAGGCGGACCCGCCTCCGGGACCGGCACGTGCGGCACGATCTCGCGCGGATCGATGCGCGGTGGATGCTCCGCCCACGGGTAGCCGGCGGCGGCGAGCGCCTGCGAATAATCGAAAAGGTGGCGCATCTTCTGGGGCTCGAAGCGCATCGCCGGCAATCGATGCGGGTAATCAGCCGGGATGCATGCAACATGGAACCCGAAGCCGACGCCGCGGGTGGCGCGATACAGGCGGACGAGCTGGGTCACCGTTGCCGCGGTCGAGAGCGAGCGCACGACCCCCCCGGCAATTCCCAGCAAGGTTGGCTCCACCGCTTCCTCGGGCACCCGGTCGCCGAGCACCTCGTTCAGGACGAAATAGCAGTCCACCACCGCGTCGCCGCGCTCCGTCCTGAGGCCGGTCATGCGGTTCAGCTCGTCGATGATGGAGCCGGACAGGAACACGCTCACCGCCGCGCCGCCATCGACGTGCATCTGCCAATAGGTCTTCCCCTCCCATTCGACCGGAAAGTACACCGGCGGGAACACCATCGGGACCGACGCCGAGGCAAGCAGCACATCGCGGAAGCGCTGCAGCCGGTCGCGCCGCCCGCTCGCGGCGATCGCGCCCATGTCCCACATCACCAGACGCGCGCTGTCGAGGTTTGTGGTGCCGACCACGAACCGGCGACCGTGACGGTGCTCGCCGGCAATCGCCTCGAGAAATGTTTCGTCGACGGCCCGCTCGAGGAGCCGCTTGAGCGGAGTGGAATCCTTGACGGCGTCGCGTATCAGCCCGGAAATGCCGCGATCGGCGAAGATGTCGGCATCGGTCGTGACTGTATACAAGCGCTCGAGCTCGCCGTCGTATTGCGGGCCGAGGAACGCATACATGCCCATCAGGGCGCCCGTGGAAATGCCGGTGACCGCCGCGAAGCGCGGGCGGGTGCCGCTGCGCGTCCAGCCCGCAAGCAGGCCGGCTCCGAATGCGCCGCGGGCACCGCCGCCCGAAAGCGCGAGCAGGGCGAGTCGCGGTCGTCCCTCCGGCGACCGCGATTCGCCGACAAACGCCGCGTGTGAAGCCGGCATTGGCTGCGGCGTCTCGTCCTGCGGCTCGTTCGCAAGCGAGTCGATCGCGCCCCAGGGGAGCACGCCGTAGGCTTCAGGGGGCGGCGCCGGCGGACGCACTGCGCGCGAAGTCGCCGCGCGTATCATCCGATCCAGCAGGGTAATGTTGGCTGCCATCGCTTCAGGAAAAACCCGTCATTCCCGCGGCGGCGGGTATCCCCTTCCCCCCCGTGCGGGGGAAGGTAGGATGGGGGGACACGACATTACTGGACTCCCGCCTTCTCGGGAGCGACAGCAGCGCGTTCGACCTCACTTCCCTTTCGACTTTGCGGGAGGGATCTTGAACTGCCACTCGCCGTTTGCCTGCTTGCAGAAGGTATAAACGCCGCGCTGGAGTAGATCACGGGCGTCGGACTCTATGGTGGCTTCGCGGCACTGCTGCTTGCCGTCGGTGAAGGTCTTCCTCGGCGTGATCTTGCTGACGAAGGGGGTCTTGGGCGCCTTCCACTCGACCGTCGTGCCCTCGGGCGCTTCATCCAGCGCTTTCATCACCGCGGCGCGGAACGCCTTCAGTTCCTCACCGCTCAATCGCGTGATCGGCGCATCCTTGAAGCCGCTCATGTTGAGCGCCCATGCCTGCGCGGCGAATCCGACCAGCGCAAGCACGATCAGAAACCTGTTCATGGGGTCACCGCCCTTTCCATGCCCGGCATTATCCACTGTTCAGGCGTCACCGGCACCGCTCCTGTCTTAGGATGCGAGCCAGAGCAACGCGAGCACGTACAGCGCCCCGACCGCAAGCTGGGCGAGCGTGATGGGCAGCCCGTAGCGCAGGAAACGCACGAAGGTCACGCGCTCGCCTTGCCGCGCGCAAATGCCGACGCTCACGATGTTGGCGGAGGCCCCGATCATCGTCGCGTTGCCGCCGAGGGTTCCGGCGAACATCATGGCGATGAACACCGGCAGTACGGCGGCGGGCCAGTCGGTGAAATCGCCCGAAAGCGCCAGCTCGGGAACCGCCTCGGCGGCGACCAGATAGCCCTTGGTCATGACAACCGAGGCCGCCACCACCGGGATATTGGCGAGCACGCTCGATAACACGCCGACGCCCGCGAGTATCGCCAGCGCGACCAGCGTGAAGTCGGTGCCAAACCAGCCGTGGAGCTTCAACGACAGCCCCTGCAACAGGCCGGTCTTGGTGAAGCCCTGCATCAAGCACATGATCGCGCCGAGGAAGAACAGCGTTTTCCAATCCACCGCGCGCAGCACGTCGTCCACCGCCTCCACCCGGGCACCGTAGATGACGAGCAGCGCCAGAGCGGCGGCCAGGATCGCGACCGACGGCGGCACGATCCGGATCGGCAGATTCTCCCCGAAGAGGAACATGAGCACCATGAAAGCGAGAACGCAGAGAGCGAACGTGGCGAACCAGGGCCGCTCGACGCGCGGCGTGGACGCCGCGGCAGGCAAAGCGCGACGTGCGTTCCAGACCTCCGGCATCAGCCACGGCAGGAGCGGCACGATGACGAGCACGGCAAGCAGGCCGCCCAGGCTCACCTGTTTCAGGTACTGCGTGAAGGTCATCCCGATCGCGCTGCCGACGATGAAGGTCGCGGGATCGCCGACCAGCGTGAGGAGCCCCGCGGCATTGCTGACGATCGCAGTGAGCACCATCGGGCCCACGAAACCCACGCCAAGAGCCTTTGCAGTGCGGATGATGAGCGGCGCGAGGAGAATCACCGTGGTCGCGTTCGGCAGGAATGCGCACACCACGGCCACCACCAGCACGAGCAGGAGCAGGAACCGCTTGCCGCTGCCCCTGGTGAAGCGCAGGAACGGCGCGCCGAGCCGCTCGAAGACGCCCGATTTCTCGAGGACGTGCGCCACCACCATGCCGCCGAAGAGCAGCGAGATGGCCCCGCCCGCGGTCGCCGGCACCACGAGGAAATCCTTGTCATCGAGGAGTCCTGTCACGATCATCGCCCCGACCCCGAGCAGAGCCGCGAGCGCCATGTCCGCGAGGTCGAAGGCGATGACGAGGATCACCGCCGCGAAAATCCCGATCGTGAGGTAGACCTGGAAGTCGGTCATGTCGATGTCCCCGTCAACGCAGCGGCGGCGCGTACATCAGGCCGCCTTGCGTCCAGGGCCGATTGAGTCCCCGCTCGAGCTTGAGCGCGCTTTCGGCCCCGAGATTGCGCTCGAACATCTCGCCGTAGTTTCCGACGGCCTTGATCACCCGCACCATCCAGTCCGGGCGCACGCCGAGCGCCTTGGCGTATTGCTTCTGGTACTGGAGGAGTCGTCGCATCGGGGCGCCTTGCGTCTCGCTCAATCTGGCTTCCACATTCGCCCGCGTGACCCGGGCTTCTTCGGCAGCAATGAGCGCGAACAGCACCCACCGCACCGTCAGGAACCAGGCATCGTCGCCAGGGCGCACCACGGGCCCAAGCGGTTCCTTGGAAATGCGCTCGGGCAGGATGACGAAGTCTTGCGCGCCACCCGGCGCGCGCAGCCGCGCCGCGGCAAGCTGCGAGACGTCCGAGGTGAAGGCCCGGCACTTGCCGGAGAAGAAGGCGTCGGCCGCGCCGATCTCCGAGTCGATGATCAGCGGCTCGACTTTGGCGCCGTACTCGCTGAAATAGTCGATCAGCTGCTCCACGTGCGTGGTGCCTTTGACGACGCAGATCGCGGTCCCTTTCAGGCGCGCCGCCGATTTCACGCCCGAGTTCGCGGCAACCATGAAACCCTGCGCGTCGTAGATCAGCACCCCCGGAAACCGCACGTTGAGCAGAACCTCGCGGCTCATCGTCCAGGTCGTGTTGCGGGCGAGAAGATCTATGGCACGAACGTTCAGCGCCGGGAACCGCTCGGAGGCCTTGAGCGGCCGGAATTCGACCTTTTCCGGATCCCCCAGGACCGCGGCGGCGACCGCGCGGCAGAAATCAGCATCGAGTCCGGCCCAGCGCCCGCTGGCATCGCGCCTGGAAAGACCGGTTACACCTTCGCTGACGCCGCAGCGCAGAAAACCGCGCGCCTTCACCTGCGCTACCGTCTCGCCCGCGGCTGCCTGCGCGGGGCCGTACGCAACCGCGAACAACACGCTTGCGTGCAGCAGCAGCCTCGCGATTGCGATCGGCGGCGTAATGGCAGTGACTTTCTTATGCACGATTGAGCCCCAGGGGCGCCGGTGGTATCGCACCGCCGATCAAAGCTTGACGCAGATCAAGGCGGACTTGTACTCCCTGGATAAGGCTATAATTATATTCTGGAAGTTGTTCAATGCCCCTCAATTCCCCGGAATCGCGGTCCCCTGCGAAGCACCTGAAACTCTGAAAGGAAAACAACCATGCGAAGCAGATTCCTTGGATCATTTGCCACAGTAGTCATCGCCGCCGCGCTCGTGTCATGCGCGGCCCCCGCGCCCAAGTACTCCGGATACCTCGGCGACGGTTACAAGCTGCTGAAGGAAGAGAAGGACCCGCTCGGCGCGCCGGTTCTGCGGTTCATCAGCCCGCAATTTACGCCGGCCAATTACCACTCGTTGATCATCGAGCGGGTTCAGTTCTACCCGGAACCGAAGCCGGACAGCCAGGTCAGCATGGGAGCGCTCAACGACATCCGCGACTACCTCTACAAGAGCATGCGGGAGAAAGTGGGCGCCAGGGTGAAGGTGGTTGACAAGCCCGGGCCCGGGGTGGCCCGCATCCGCAGCGCGATCACCGCCGTGAATGCGCAGACCGAGGCTCTCGCCGCCTATCAATATATTCCCATCGCCCTGATCGTCACGGCAGCCAAGAGATCCGCCGTAGGGGCTCCGGAGGATGCGCGGATTTTTGCGGAAGCCGAAGTCCTTGACAGCGTGAGCGGCGTTCGTCTGGCGGTCGCCGTGCGCGAAGGCACCGGGGAACGGCTGAAGCAAGCTGCGACAGGCGGCCCGCAGGTCACGCTGAATGAGCTGAAGCCCGTGATCGACAAGTGGGTCGACGCGCTTGCCTTGAATGCAATTACGCGCATCAAGGCCAAGTGATCCACGCGCGGCGCCGCTGCGCGCCGCGAAGCAGGCCGGAGACTGCGCAGGCCGACACGGCGCCTGCGCAGTCTCAGAAGCGGAAAATCCCGGCCAGGCCGAATCCGTATTACAACCGCACCATCCCTCTGCCTGATATTCTGGGAACGGGCATCTACGCCGGCGCGTCGCTTGAAGCTGGCCAGGTTCGCAGCCGCTTCGACGGCCTGCCCTCTGGTGGCACCATCTGGTCAGGTTCGGTGTTCCTCGCCGCGGATACCTTCGCCGGCCCGGCCTATTTCGGCATCGGGGCGAGTGAAGCCGGACGCTGGAGCCTGTACCTGCTCCTCGGTGCGCCGTGATCGCCGGCAATACGCGGGGAACGCTCCCGCCTACTTCGCAGTGCCGACCACTTCAACCTCGACGCGGCGATTCTGTGTGCGGCCCGCGGCTGTCTTGTTATCGGCGACCGGCTTGGTCTCTCCCATCCCGGCCACTTCCATAATGCCGGGATTGCCGCCGAGCTTGACCAGGTAATCGCGTACTGCTTGCGCGCGTCGCAGCGACAACTGCTGGTTGTATTCGGCTGCCCCGATGCTGTCCGTGTGGCCGGTTATTTTCACCAGCGTGGCGGCGTTCATCTCCACTCGCGCTTCTTCGCGGTACTTCCGGAGAGCTTCCTGTCCCGCCGGCGTCAGCTCTGACTTGTCGAAGCCAAACAGCGCGGCTTCCTGGAACACCATGACTTTCGACTTCGGCGTAGCCACTAGTACCGGCGCGACTACGGGTGCGGGCTTGGCGACGGGTGCCGGCTTGGGAGGGGCCGGTGGCGGCGCGACGACCCTCGGCTCGGGGAACAACTCGGGGTTGCATTCCTTGGTCGCGTTCTCCTTCGACCAGGAGGAGGTGCGAACGCATTGTCCGGAGCTGTCGCGCACCACAACGTCCCGCGTGTCGTAGGCATGTCCCGGCGACATCGCCGCATGAGCGGAAAACGCAGTGAGTGTGCCGACCAGCAGCGACGACAGCGCCAGCATGGCCGGGAAAGCTTCCTTGTGTCTGTTCATGGCTTGTCTCCCCTAGGTATTGAACGGATCGCCTGCGACGGTGCAGGCGTCTATTGAAACTTAGCAAGCAGCCGGGCGACAGTCCTGACGTAGATCAATCCGAAGCCACACCTCTGAAACTTACGCAAAACTTACGACTGCTCAATGACTTTACGCATCACCCTTAACGCACGTAACGCGCCGCTTACTTCGCCTGCGGCGGCGTGATCAGCCTGGCCGGGAGCTTCAGCGTCCGCTCGAAGATTCCCAGAACCTGGGACGTGACCGCTGCCGGACCGAGCGGCACGACGAGGGGGTCGCGGATGTCGCCGCTCACGCCGACCGGCACGCTGGTGAAAGTCCCGCCGATGATGTATCCCACGAGCGGCACCTTGCGCACCAGCTGGTCCAGGCGGCTGAACGGAGCGACCAGCACCGTGAGCCGGCTGCTGTAGTCGGTGACGGAGATCCAGCCGTTCGCGGCGAGCCCCAGCGCATCGCTCAGGAAAGACCCTTCCTCGACGATAAACCGCCCGTCCTCGAAATGCCCGGCCACGGTCAGCGCACGATAGGGAAATCCCCGGTCGTCGAGCTTGGGGCCGTCCGCCTTTATCAGCGAGGCGACGTTCGTCATGGAGAGGATGTTCCCGAGCAGCGCGAACTTCATGACCTTGCCGTCGCGCACGTCGGCGCGGACCGTCCCCTTGAGATTCTTCGGGAGCTCCGCCAGCGTGCCCTGCGTGCTGAGGTCTGCGTTCAGGTCATAAATTCCGGTGATCGCCACGCGCTCCCCGCTCAGGCAGTGGGCGGTCTGCTCGAGCTGCTGCTTCTGCGCGGCGATGCGAGCGGAGGCGGAAAAGCCCTGTGGCATCGCCTCGAGCGTCAGTGGCAACGAGATTCCGCAGAGCTGCGCCTGCTCCAGGTCCAGGTGCGCGCGCCGCTCCTCGAGGGACAGGGTCGCCGCAACCGGTGCGATCTTGTAGCGGCCGCGCTGCACGGAATCCGCGCGTAGCGCTATTCGCCCTGTCACCGGCAGGGGCCACAGCCGCGATGCCGCGTCCTTGCCGCCCGCGGCCGGCTTGGGCCGCGCATCCGCGGCGGTCTTCGCCTTGGGAGGCGCGAGCGCGTCCAGGTCGATGCCGGGGGAATCGAGCTGCGCGTCGATGACGAGCCCGCTTGCGCCACGCATGAGCTTTCCTCGCAGTGTCGCGCGCTGCCCAGCCCAATCCACCGTGGCTTCGCGCACTTGCAGAGCCGTTTCATCGCCCGCCATATCGATGCGTTCTATCCTGAACGGCTGTCCGATCAACCAGGCGAGGTCGAGAGTCTCCCCTTTCAGTTGGCCAGAGGCCAAAGTACGCTGGGGATGCTCGCGGTCGATGCTAAAGCGCAAGTCTCCGGCAACGGCGCCCGATGGCATCTTTGCGCGCTTCAGCACCGCTGCGATGCTGGTGCTGCGCAGGGAGCCGGAGTACCGCCCTTCGAGCAAACCGCCCTTGGCACGCAACGCCAGCTCGGCGTCGCTGCGCCCGTCCTTGATCGTTGCCCGCCGGATGTCGAGCGCGCCCGCGGCCCAGCCGAGATCGACGGTGACAGCGGCTCCTGCATCGAATTGCGCGGTCGCCTGCACTTCCACCGCGCCACCGCGACTCCAGGAAATGCGGGGCGCCGCGACCCGGATGGGGGTCGCGGGCTCGAAACGGTCGGGCAACTGTGCGAGCTGCCAGACCCACGTGAGGAATTTTTCTCCGATGGTGCCCTCGGCGATCGAACCCCCGACCCTCGGACCGGCCTTGAAATCATCGATCGTCACGGAGGCGACGACGCTCGCATCCAGGAGGGAGAGGGCTGAGCGATGGATCGTCACCGCTGCCGGACTCGCCTCGACCGACAAGCCCGCGATCCTGAGAGGCCCCGGCAGTTGCCGCACGCCAAGCGTGGCGTCCGACTTCGGCCCGACCAGCGCAAATTTCCAGGTATCGCGGCCGAATGCGAACTTAAGGTCGCCTTCGATGCGCCCGGCCGCCGTCTCGATGCTGGCCAGCACGTCGCGGACCGCTTGTGCCTGCACGCGGCGGGTGATCTCCAGCCACTGCGCGACGTCGAACTCGATGCGCGCATCGCCCGCAGCCGACCCGTCCTTGTACGTGTATTGCAGATTGGAAAGCAGCGCCTTCGCGGAGGGCATCGAAAGCGCGAATCGATCCAGCTTGACCTTCTGGCGGTCGATTTCGACTTTGCCACTGGCGAAGCGCACCGCACCGGCGAGATCGCTGATCTCCACCGCCGCGTCGGAACTGTGGATGTCCACCCCCACGCGCCAGTCCGGAGGCGCGAGCGCAAGCGTCACGCGTCCTTGCGCCCGGCCCGTTACTCGCTGCAGGAGAGCAAGCGCCGCACGCTGATCGGCCGACAGCAGGCGCCGCGCGTACTCGGCCCCCTGCGCAATATCCAGGTCGTAACCGGTGTGGCCGGAAACCGCGCCGTCCTTCATCGAAATACGCAGTTCCCCGGACTCGAGCCGGCTGCCCGCAAGCCGGATCTCGTTCACGCCAATGACGGCTTCCTGCCCGATAAGCCTGACGGATCCCTTCACACCGACATCCGGGATATCCAGGCGCTCTCCCGCGCGCGCAATGCCCACGGAATCGGTGCTCACATCGAGCTCGAATTCGAGTGCTGTTTTCGCGTCGGTGCGCGCCTCCGCGCTCAGGCGCACCGCCACCAGCGACACGCCCAGCGGCGCTTTCCCCAGATACCGTTCGAGCCAGGCTTGCGGCTTGATATTCGCGCCACGGAGACTCGCCTTTGCGGAAAGGTCTGCATAATCGATGCGCGCCGAGAGCGTCAGCCCACTCCAGTACTGGCTTGCCGCCGTAGCGTCGAGTTCCATGCCTCCCGCCCCGGCGTGCGCGAGGAGCGTCAATTTGCTCAATTGCATCGGGGGTGCGTCCGGAACGTGAACCTCCAGCTCCGCGTCCTCGATCTCGACATGCATATCGGGAGCGACGTCGCGCACCGCATCGACGACGGGGCGCACGGCGGCGCGATAGGTCCCCAGGATGTCGATCTCCGGTCCCTTTTCCTTTTCCTTTGCCTTTTCCTCCACGGCCAAGCCCGGGACGATGCTGATGCGGATCACCGGCCGCGTCACGGTAACAGAGGTGATCTCGACCCGGCCGTGAATCAACGGCCACAATCGCAGATGCGCGCTCGCCTCGTCAGCGCTGACGCTCGCGACCTGGGGAATATCGAGGCGCGCTTTGCGCAGCGCGCCGTGCGGGGAAGGCAGGATCCGGAAGCGCAACTCCTCCCAGGCGACTTCGCCCCGCACCGCCCGGGAGAGGATCCGCTGGATTTCCGCCCGTACTGCCGGCGTGTTGAGGAATTCAGGAAGAATGAGCGCTGCGGCAACAACCAGCACCGCCAACACGGCAGCGCAATATGCAATATAGCGGGCGGCTTTGATCAACCGCCGCGAATAGGAAGGCATGGCTGTATCCGGCGGATTCCGGCTCCGGCCAACGATCCAGGCGCCGGATTCAGCGGCTCATCGTGCGCAGGGCCTCGGCGATGTCGCGGCTGACCGCCGCCAGCGCGCGGCTGTGCGCAGCAACCAGCGCGTCGTAGCCGGCGGCCCCGGCGGGCTCGCGCACGACGGAGCGGCCGGTTCTGGGCGCGCCGCCCTTGGACGGGCGCACCGTCCACAGCACTTCGACCGTGGCCGCATCGCCGAGCGCCGAATCGAAACGCTGCACTCCGATCGCGAGCAAGTAATAATCAGTGCCCACGTTGCCGCTCTGCGGATGAGTGGCCACGCGCGCTCCATTCAGCAACCGCGTGAGGTTGTCGGCGATCACGCGCGGGATCTCGTCCTTCAGCGGCGCGGCCCAGCGCGCGAACTCGTTGATCGTTACCTGGTTGGCGGCGACGCGCACCACGAGTTGCGGCCGGTCGACGATATCGGGCACCGTCACCGCGGCGATCGCGACGTTCAACGGGGCCGTCGCAGGCGCGCGTTCGGGCGCGGCACCGGAACTCAAGGTGTAGAAACTCGATTTGGGCGAGCTGCCGCAACCGGAGAACACCGGGAACGCCAGCAGCGCGGCGATCAGCGCGGATTTGGGCGTCACTTTTCATCCTCCTTCTTGCCCTGGATCAGCGCCTCCGGATGGCGCTCGAGGTAATCGGCGAGTATCCGGAATGCCTGGGCTGCGCGCGCGATTTCGCGCATCGCGTCCCGCGCGTCCTGCTGCAGCGGCGACTCGGGCTTGAGCGCGTGCTCTGTGGCGGCGAGCGCCTTGCGCACATCCGCGAGCGCGGCGCGCGCCTCGGGCGCAAGGTCCGTGTCGAAACGCTCGATCAGCCGGTTCGCACTCTGCAGCGTCTGGCGCAAGTCGGCGCTGATCTCCCCGAGCGGCAGGTCCTGGATCTTCTTCGTGATCGATGCGATCGTCTCTTGCAGCTCTGTCAGGCCGCTCGAGACGGTATGCAGCTCGAATACGTCCTCGTTTAAAGCCGTTTTGACCTTGGGCGCATGGGGGAAGAAATCGAGCGCGATGAAAAGCTGGCCGGTCAGCAGATTGCCCGTGCGCAACTGCGCGCGCAATCCCTTCGCCATCATTGCATTGAGGAATTCCCGCCGTTCGCGATCGCTCAGAACGGCGCGCTGTTTCACCAAGCGGCTGCCCAGACGCCTCGGATAGATGTTCACCTCCACCGGGATGGTGATTTGGAGCTTAACCGGGTCGAGTTCGACTCTGATCGCGGTGACCTCGCCGACCACGATGCCGCGGAAATCGATGGGCGCCCCAGGCGCAAGGCCGCGCACCGATTCGCGAAACACCATCACCGTTTTCATCACGATCGCATCCGGATTTGTCATCGCCTCGGCGCGATGGGCGAACAACCTGAATTCGGCGCCCGCCGCGGCCGGCGGCAGTGCCGCTGACCCAGCCGGCGTCTCGAATGCAAGGCCGCCACTCAGCATCGCGACCACGGACTGCGTCTGGATCTTGACGCCGCTCGCATCGAGCGTGACGTCGAACCCGCTCGCGTGCCAGAAGCGGGTATCGGTGGTCACGTATTGGTCGTACGGCGCGTTGACGAACAACTTGAGCGTGACGCCCTTGCCGTCCTTGTCGAGGGCGTGGCTCGCGATCTGCCCGACCTGGAGGCGCCGGAAGTAGACCGGCGTGCCGGGGTCGAGCGACCCGAGATCGCTGCCGCGTAGGACGAACTCCCGGCCCGGCACATCGGAGCTGAAGACGGGGGCCGCCTTGAGGCCGGTGAAATGGCGCGTGGGCTTGCCCGACTTGCCGATATCCAGGCCTATGTACGCGCCCGAGAGCAGCGTGCCCAGGCCGGACACGTCGCCGCCGGTAATGCGCGGGCGCACCACCCAGAAGCGCGTGTCATCGACGAGATAGCGCTCCGCCCCCTTCACGAGATCGGCGGTGACGATGACCTGCTTGATGTCATTCGACAGCACCACGCTGTTCACCAGCCCGACTTCCACATCCTTGTACTTGATCTTGGTCTTGCCCGCTTCCAGGCCTTCGGCGGTCTCGAAGCTGATGGTGATCACCGGGCCGCGGTCCAGGATCGCCTTGACCGCGAGCCAGCCCCCGACCAGCACCGCGATGAGCGGGATCAGCCATACCAGCTGAATCGACCGGGCTGATTTCGGCGCCGCGACCGCCTCGGGAATATCGGGTGGCTCGGGCCTATGCGGGGGCTCGCCCATGTTCTTCATCCAGAGGGTCCCAGATCAGGCGCGGGTCGAAGGCCATCGCCGCGAACATCGTCAGCACGACCACGGCGCCGAAGGCGATCGCCCCCGGCCCCGGGAGAATGGTCGCCAGCGCCTGCAACTGCACCAGCGCGACGATCACCGCGACGACGTAGATGTCGAGCATCGACCAGCGGCCGACGACTTCCACCAGCCGGTAGAGCCGCGCGCGCTGGTTCAGTTGCCAGCGCGAGCGCAACTGCACCGATACCAGCAGCAGCACGAGCGAGATCATCTTCAACAGCGGCACCATGATGCTCGCGAAAAAGATGATCAGCGCGAGGTACCACGAGCCCGAGGTCCAGAAGTAAATAACGCCGCTCATGATGGTGTCGGACTGCGAGCCGAAGAGCGAACCCGTGTGCATCATCGGCAGTACGTTCGCCGGAACGTAACAGACGATGGCGGCAATCAGCAGCGCCCAGGTGCGGGAGATGCTGTCCGGCTTGCGCCAGTGCAGGCGCGCGCCGCAGCGCGGGCAGCACGCGTCGTGAGCGTGCGGCCCCGCGCGCGCCAGCAGGCCGCAGGCATGGCAGACGAGCAGACCCAGGCTCGCGGCAGTCGTGGGGGCGCGCGTCATCGGATGGCGCTCATTCTTGCCCACAACTCGCGCGGGTCGAACACCGCCGCGATGGCGGCAAACAGAATCATCAACGCGCCGAACGACCACAGCGCGATTCCGGGCACCACGGCCGCAAGGTGCGCGAGCTTCACCAGCGACACCAGCACCCCGAGCATGAGCACCTCCACCATGCCCCACGGCCGCACCGCCTGCAGCATGCGGAACACGAGCGCGAAACCTTGAGGCACCCGCCCCAGCTTGAGCGGCAGCAACAGGTAGGCCATCGCGAAGAGTTCCAGCGCCGGCATCAGCAGGGTCGTCACGAACACCAGCGCCGCGACCGACTTCATCTCCTCGTCCCACAGCGTCTGCACGGTGTGGAAGAGCGTGGTCTGGATGACCTGCCCCTCCAGCTTGAGCCCGACGATCGGATAGATGTTGGCGATCGCGAACAGCGCGATGGCACCCAGCGTGAGCGACAGCGTGCGCTCGAAGCTGTCCGGGTGGCTGCGATACAGCTCCGCCCCGCAGCGCGCACAACGCGCGACGCCGCCCGCGGGCAGCGGCACCTCGCGCTGCAGCAGGTCGCACTCGTGGCAGGCGATCATGATCAGGAAATTCCAGGGGATGCGTGGCGCGATTTAACCCGTAACCAAGTGACAAATCAAGCGTCCGCGGGCGCGCGATGCGCTCCCGGACTAGAGTCCGCCGCCCCAGCGATACTGCCACGCGACGCCGTACGCATTGAAATCGCCGCCGGTGCGCGTCGAGACGCCCGTGCTCGCGCTAAGCTTGATCGAATTGCGCCGGTCCACCGGCAGCGCGACGGTCACGCCCGCGCGCGAGTTCTTCTGCAAGTCATCGCTTTTCACGCCGTCGACGGTCGTGCGTCCGCCGGTATAATAAGTGCCGTCCACGGCAACCCAGATGCCCGAAGGCAGGTTGTAGATGACATGAGCCTGCAAGGAGTAGATCGGGTCCTGCTCGCGCGTCTTGCCGCCGAAAAAATCCTTGTTGTCCGAGTAGAACGTGACGCCCGCGGCGAGCTCGGTAATCCACGAACCCCACGCTTTGGACACGCCCAGCTCGGGCTTCGCCCACCAGCGGTTGCTGCCGATATTGACGAGCTTGTCGCTGTCGTACTGGCCCCAGGGCGCCGAGACCTGCAGGCTCGCCCCGACGATCAGGTCCTGCCGGTAGCTCTCGAGCACTTTCAGCGAGAGCGCCGGCGCCCCGTAAAAATTGACCGTGAAACGAAACCTGGGGTCGCCAAGCCCGGATACGTCGCGTTCACGAGGCTGTCCGGCGAACTCCGCCGTCCCCGAGAGCCACGCATACGGCAGCACCATATCGAACTTTCCCGACCGGCCGAGCACGTCGAGCGCGCGCGCGTAGCCAAGAAACGCGGCGTTGACCCTGATGTTGGCGTTGGTCAGCGGCACCGACGGGTCGACCGCGGCGCCGCCTTCCGCGTAGCCATAGCCCGCGATCAGGAAATTGACCCCGACCGGCGCGTTCGAGTAGGCCCGCGGCTCGATATCCTGCGCCAGCACGCTCGACCCCCCGACCGCGAGAACGACCACGGCGAACGCCGCTCGCGCGCGTGACAGAGCATAGCTGGAACTCGCGCAAGATCCGCTCACCGTTGATGCCCGGACTCACTCTTCGGCTTTTGCCGGATAGATTCCGGCAAGCCGCGCGATGAGAATCGCGACGTACAGCGTACCGAGCACCGCTTCCAGTATCGCGAGCGAGCGGGCAGCCCGATGCACGGGCGCAATGTCGCCGAAGCCGGTGGTAGTGAGCGTCGAGAAGCTGAAATAGAAGAGATCCACACCCGGCACCTGTGCCGCTACGGTGCCGCCCACCGAGAAAGCGCCGGGGAAGAAGTGCTGGGTAACGGCGTACATATACCCCCAGAGCACTCCGAGCATGAGGTACGAAGCCGCGGCCCCGTAGAGTTTGTCGGCAGTCATGGACTCCCGGCTGAACACGTAGCCCAGCAAATAGACGATGGTCGCGAAATAAAACGCGCCGCCGAACATCCACGACAGCGCGAGGTAGCGCTCGTGGGACCAGGCGATGCCGAGCAGCTGAAACGCGAGCGTGGGAACGGCAAGCAGCAATGCGATCACAAACGACAGCATCGAGCGGCCGACCGCGGCCACGGCGGCAAGCAGGACCAGGAGGTTGATGACGTTCGCCGTGATCCGCCCTCGTGGCGTATCGCCGATCACGGGTACGAACACGACGAGAAGCAGAAGGGCGAAGAACAGGTAGAAACAGCGCTGCGTGAAGACCCGAGCGAAGGCGCTGCGCGTGAGGTGGAGCGGCACGATCAGTCCCTGGTTACGGGTACTCCCTCTTTTCCGCGTTTTCTGCTCGCGGCCGGTCGATGTCGGAGATCCACGACTCGAGCAGCCGGTAGGTCACGGCCAGGACTGTCGGCCCCACGAAGAGGCCGATGATTCCCATGCTGATCAGCCCGCCGATCACGCCCACGAAAATCAGGAGCAGCGGCAGATCCGCGCCGCGCTTGATGAGGATGGGGCGCAGGAAATTGTCCATTGAGCTCACGATGACGGTCCAGACCAGGAGCACCGTGCCCCACACCGGGTCACCGGTCCAGTAGAGCCAGCCCACCGCGGGCGCCAGGACCAATAACGGACCGAGTTGCGCGATGCAGAGTATGAATATGATCGCGGTCAGCACTGTTGCGTACGGAATTCCGGCCACCGCGAGACCTATTCCGGCGAGCGTCGACTGCGCGACGGCGGTAACGACGACGCCGAGCGCCACGGCGCGGATCGCCTGCCCGGCGAGGACGACGGAGCTTTCGCCACGCTCGTCGGCGAGCCGCCGCGCGAAGCGGCGCACGCCGCGCGCCGCCGTCTCGCCCATGGAGTAAAGGACGGCCGTGATCACGACGATGAGCAGGAACTGCAGCAGCATGAGCCCGAAGCCGCCCGCTTGGGCCGCGAACCACTGCACCGCCTGGCGCGCGTAGGGCGTCGCCCGCGCCACGAGGTCCGCGGAGGGGGTCGCAGCCAGCTGCCGCCATTCCCGGGCGATCCTCTCCCCGACGAGCGGCACCTGCTCCACCCATCCCGGCGGGGACGGTATTCCGGCGGCGACGACGGCCTTGGACCAGGCGACCATTTCGTCCGCGTGGTCCACGATGGTGGCGACCGCGAGCACGATTGGTGCCACCAGCACGAGCAGCATGACGAACGTCATCACGGCGACCGCAGCCCAGCGTTGCCCGCCCAGCCGCGCCTGGACGCCCAGCATCATCGGCCAGGTCGCGACCACGATCATGGTGGCCCAGACCGTCGCGGCAAGAAACGGCTGCAATATCCACAGACACGCAACGATCATCAGCCCGATCACGAGCACGGCGAGCGTGATGCGCGCGAGGTCGCGCGAGGGTGGCGGGGGATTCATGGAGTGGTGGAATGATACCGGAATTGCGCGCGCAAACCCTCATGCAAGCCATCGCCTGCCGCGCAAAAGCGGGGATCCCTCGTGGAGATGGTGCATAGTGGTGCATATTGGTGTAAACTGACACAATGTCAGCCACCGACAAGCCTGTCCGTCAAAGCGTCAGTCTGCCCGCGCGTGTTGCCCGCCGGGTGAGATCCCTGGCGCAGACCAGCAACACCAGTACCAGCCGTGTCATCGTGGATCTCATCGAGTCCGGGCTCGACGCCCGGGAACAGGAGAAAAAACGTTTTTTCGAACTGACTGACCTCCTCGCGCGTTCCCGCGATCCGGAGGAGCAGAAGCGCCTCAAGGACGAGCTCACCCGCATGACTTTCGGTGAGTGATGCCGAAGATCCAGTGGACCGGTCTTCCTCCCGCGCTCCGCGACCATCTCTTCGAGCGGCTTCGGGAGCGCAAGATCACCGCTGAGGACTTTTACCAACTGAAGTTATGGAGAGAGTCGGAACCCGACGCCCCGGAGGGACTCTGGTACAATGACTTCGGCTCCTTCAAGATTTGCGGCGAAGGGAAGTATCCGAAAACGTTCCTGCTGCGAGGCCAGCCCGCCAAAGGGCAAGCGCACTGATACCGCGGATCTCACGGGAAAATCGGCGGAGTCCTCGAGACATCCACAGCGGGCGGCGGGGCGAGCTTTTCGGCATCGTCCACCCAGCCGCCGCCGAGCGCCTTGTAGAGATTGATGAGCGCGAAGTAGAGCTGGCCCTGCGTCTGGGCCAGTTGCAGCTGCGCGTTGAACAGGCTGCGCTCGGCATCGAGCACCTCGATGTAGCTGGTGTAGCCGTTGTCGTAGCGCAGCCGCGCGAGATAAGCGTAACGGCCCAATGCTTCCACCTGCCGCGCCAGCGCCGCCACCTGCTGCCGCGTCTTCGCCTGATCCACCAGCGAGTTCTCCACCTCGGCAAAGGCGGACTGGATCGCCTGCTGGTAGCCGTAGAGCACCTGTTTCTGCTGCGCTTCGGACACGAGCAACTGGCCGCTCAGCGTGCCCCCCGTGAAGATCGGTTGATTGATCTCTGCTGCATAGGACCAGGTCTTGGAGGCGCCGGAAAACAGGTTCGACAGATCGGTGCTTGCCGTCCCGAGCAGGCCGGTGAGCGAAATCGACGGGTAGAAGGCCGCCTTGGCGACGCCGATCCTGGCGTTGGCCGCCACCATCTGCTGCTCCGCCTGGCGGATGTCCGGGCGGCGCTCGAGCAGCTCGGAGGGCAGCCCCGCCGGAACGGCAGGCAATACCAGCTTGTCGAGCGTTCCGCCGCGCGCGACCGGGCCGGGATTGCGCCCGAGCAGCACCGACAGGTTGTTTTCCTGCTGGGCAATCTGCTTCTCCAGCGAGGGGATCGCCGCGAGCGCGGCCTCGTATTCGGATCTCACCTGCTGAAGCTCCATCTCGGAGACCGTGCCGCCCTTGAAGCGCAACTCGAAGATGCGCAGCGACTCGGCGCGTGTCTGCGCCGTGCTGCGCGCGATTTCCAGCTGCCGGTCGAGATCGAGGAGATTCACGTAAGCCGTCGCGACCGCGGACACCAGCGACAGGATCACGGTGCGGCGGTTTTCCTCCGCCGCGAGCAGCTCGGCGCGAGCCGCCTCGGTCGCGCGGCGCAGCCGGCCCCACAGGTCCAGCTCGAAGGAGACACCGAGGTCCACCACGTAAGAATTGTTGGTGCCTCCTGACTGCCCCGCGGTAAAGGGGGTGCTGACGTCGGGTGCGCGCTGCCTGCCCGCATCCGCCGTAAGCCCGACCTGCGGGAATTGCTGCCCGCGCTGCGCGCCGTAGCGACCGTAGAATTCCTCCACGCGCGCCGCCGCGATCAGCACGCTCTTGTTCTCCGCCAGCGCGACGCCGATCAACCGCTCCAGCTCCTTGTCGTCGAACTGCGTCCACCATCGGGTGTTTGCGGTGTCACGCGCCTGCGCGTCCTCGAATCGGTATTTCGCGGGCGCCTCTGCCAGCGGGCGCACGTAGTCCGGACCGACCGCGCAGCCAGTCAGAGCGATGACAAGCAGAAATCGAGCGATTGATCCTCCCACCACCCCGTCGCCGATGGCGACACCCCTCCTCTGGCAGGAGGGGATGCACCCTAGAACCTCCCCTCCTTGATAAGGAGGGGTGGATGCGAAGCAGACGGGGTGGTTGGCGCGCATGTCAGTCGTGCTGTCGTGGCGCGTGCGCGCCTGCCGGCGCCGCGGCGCCGCCGGCCGCCGCGACGGGCTTTTTCCCGCCGAGCTTTTCGCTCAGCCCCTCGATCAGGTAGTAGAACATCGGGATGAAGAACACCGCGATCACGGTCGCACCCAGCATCCCGCCGATCACACCGGTGCCGATCGAGTGCTTACTGTTGGCGGCGACGCCCACCGAGACGGCCAGCGGCACGCAACCGAGAATGAAGGCAAGCGAGGTCATCACGATCGGCCGCAAACGGTCTCTCGCTGCGTTCATGGCCGAGTCGTAAACGGACTCCCCCTTTTCGCGGTTCATCACGGCGTACTCGAAGATCAGGATCGCGTTCTTGGCGGAGAGCGCCACCAGCATCGTCAGCCCGATCTGGAAATAGACGTCGTTCTCGATGCCGCGCAGCAGGATCGCCAGCAGCGCGCCGAACAGCGCGAACGGCACGGCGGTCAGCACGCCGAGCGGCAGCGACCATTTTTCGTACTGCGCCGCGAGGATCAGGAACACCATGACGAGGCCGAACACGAACACCAGGGCGGACGCGCCACCGGCTTTTTTCTCCTCGAACGTTTGGCCGCTCCAGGCAATGCCGAAGTCCGCCGGCAACGCCTCCGCTGCAACCGCCTCCATCGCCGCGATCGCCTGGCCCGTGCTGTAGCCGGGCGCCGGGCTGGCGGTGACCTTGACCGCCGGGAAGTTGTTGAAGCGCGTCACCAGGTCGGGCCCCGTGACGTAGCGCGTCGTGACCACCGACCGCAGCGGCACCATGCTGCCGTTCCGGCTGCGCACGTAAAGCTGCGCGAGATCCTCGGGCTTGAGCCGGTACTCCGGCTCCGCCTGCAGGATGACTTGGAACAGGCGGCTGAACTTCGTGAACTGGGATACGTAGAGCGAGCCGAACAGGGTCTGCATCGCGGCATACACGTCCTGCACCGGCACGCCGAGGGTTTCGGCCTTCTCGCGATCCACGTCGACGCGCAACTGCTGCGCTGACGCGTTGTAGGTGGACGTGACCTGCCCGAGCTCCGGCCGCGCCCCGGCCTTGGTCCGGTAGTCCTGCAGCACCTGCGCGATCTGCGCGGCTCCGGCATCGCCCTTGCTCTGAATGTACATCTCCAAGCCGCCCGTCGTGCCGAGTCCCGGGATCGACGGCGGGTTGATCGGCACGATGATGCCCTCGCGCACCTGCGAAAACGCCTTGAAGGCGTCGAGCGCCACCGCGCGGGCATTCTGGGTGCGGATATTCTCCGAAGAATAGCGCTCCGGAAAATCCTTGAGGCCGACGAAGAACACCGAGGCGTTGTTCTTGCTCTGGCTGTCGAGCAGGCTGTAGCCGTCGATGACCACGATGGCCCGGGTCGCCGGGCTCTTCATGAAATGGTCCGTGGCATGGCGGCTCACGCGCCCGGTGCGATCCAGCCCGGCCGCGTCCGGCATGATCACCGCGCCGAACAGGTATCCCTGGTCCTCCGGCGGCAGGAACGAGCCGGGGATGTGCTTCATCATCCAGATGGCGATGCCGATCATGCCGGCGAACAGTAGCAAGGCGATGACCGACCGCTTGATCACGAGGCTCACTGCGCGGGTGTAGCCCTCGGTCATGCGGTTGAAGCTGTTCTCGAACCACCTGAAGAAGCCGCGCTTCTCGCCGTGGCCGGGCTTCAGCAGCAGCGCGGCCAGCGCCGGCGAGAGCGTCAACGCGACCACCCCCGAGAGCACGACCGAGATCGCGATGGTGATCGCGAACTGCTTGTAGAGCTGCCCGGTGATGCCCGGCACGAACGCGACCGGCACGAACACGGCGCACAGCACCAGCACGATCGCGACCAGCGCCCCGCCCACCTCGTCCATGGCCTTCTTGGCGGCGTCCTTCGGCGAGAGCCCGAGCTTGGCCATGTTGTGCTCGACCGCCTCGATCACCACGATCGCGTCGTCCACCACGATGCCGATGGCGAGCACCATCCCGAACAGCGTCAGCATGTTGATCGAGAAGCCGAGGGCGGTCATGCCGATCGCCGTGCCGACGATCGAGATCGGCACCGCCAGGATCGGGATCAGGGTCGCGCGCAGGCTCTGCAGGAAGAGAAACACCACCAGCACCACCAGCACCAGCGCCTCGAAGAAGGTGTGGACTACGGTCTCGATCGAGGCGCGCGTGAACTCCGTGGTATCCAGCGTGATGTCGTACTCGAGCCCCTCGGGGAAAGATTTTTTCATCTCGCGGAGCGTATTGCGCACGGCCTTCGAAACCTCCAGCGCGTTGGCGCCGGGCTGCTGGTAGACCGCGATCGTGGTCGCGGGCTTGCCCTGGTAGAAGCTGCGCAGCGAATAATCCTTCTGCCCGAGCTCCGCGCGGCCGACGTCCTTCAGCCGCACGATCGCCGCTCCGCTGCTGGCGGCGCGGAGGATGATGTTGTCGAACTCGGCGGGCTCGGTGAGTCGGCCCTCGGTGGTCACGGCAAACGATTGCTGGACCGGCCGGCCGGTGGGCGACTGTCCGATGCTGCCGACGGCGAACTGCTGGTTCTGGTTGGCGACCGCCTGCTGCACGTCGGCGGCGGTAATGCCCAGCGCCGCCATGCGGTCGGGCTTCAGCCAGATCCGCATGGCGTAATCGGGCGTGCCGAAGATGGACGCCTGCCCCGCGCCGGGGATGCGCTTCAGCGCGTCGAGCACGTAGATGCTCGCGTAATTGGCGACGTAGGTCGGGTCGTAGCGTCCGTCCGGCGAATAGACCGGGATGACCATCATGAACGCCGACGATTTCTTCTGGACCGATACGCCCTGCTCCTGCACCGACTGCGGCAGTTGCGGCAGCGCCAGGCTCACCCGGTTCTGCACGTCCACCTGCGCCAGCGACGGGTCGGTGCCGATCTCGAAGAAGACGGTCAAAGTCATCAGCCCCGCCGACGAGCTGGTGGAACTCATGTAGATCAGGTTGTCGGCGCCGTTGACCTGCTGCTCGATGGGCGCGGCGACGTTCTGCCCGATGACCTCGGCCGCGGCGCCGGGATAGGTGGCCGAAACCGAGATCTGGACCGGCGTGATGTCCGGGTACTGGGCGACCGGCAGGTTGACCATCGCCACCGCGCCCGCCAGCGTGATGACGATGGAGATGACCGACGCGAAGATCGGCCGGTCGATGCAGAAGTGGGAGATGTTCATCGGCGCGGGCGCCTTACTTCGAGGGCTTTGCGGACTTGGACGGGTCGCCGCGCTTGCCCATCTTCTCCTTCTCGCTGGATAGCGGCTCGGCTGCGGACGCGGGCGCTGCGCGCGCGTCGGCCGACGCCGGCTGGTACGGCGCTGTCTTCAGCATGGCGCCGGGCGAAACCCGGATCGCCCCGTCGACCACGACCTGCTCGCCGGCCAGCAGGCCCCGGTTGATGAACCAGTCATCGCCGCTCCATTCGCCGGCGTCCACCACGCGCTGCTCCGCCTTGCCTTCCTTGTTCACCACCCAGACGAAATGCGACTTCGCGCCCTGCTGCACCGCACGCTGCGGGACCACGATGGCATTCGGACGCACGGCCCCCAGCGCATGGACGCGCACGAACTGGCCGGGCCGCAACACACCCTTGGGATTGGCGAGTGTCGCGCGCACGAGGAAAGTGCCGGTCTCCTTGGAGAACGACGGATCCGCGAAGCTGATGCGGCCCTTGTTCGGGTATACCGTGCCGTCGGCGAGTATGATCGCGACCTCGAACTGAATGTCCTTGGGGAACCGCAGCAGGCCTTTTGCGACCTGGTCCCGGTAGCGCAGCAGCTCGTTCTCCGAAATGCTGAAATTGACCCACATCGGGTCGAGCTGGGCGACAGAGGTGAGCAGGCTGTTCTGCGCGTTGATGTAGGCGCCTTCCTGCAGCTTGGCGAAGCTCGACAACCCGGTGAGCGGCGACTGGATCGTGGCGTAGCCGAGGTTGAGCTCGGCCTGGCGCACGTTGCCTTGCGCCGCCAGCACCGCGGCGCGCGTGGAGCGCTCGTTGCCGACGGCGTCGTCGAGGTCCCGCTTCGAGACCGCGTTCTGCTCGGCGAGCGGCTTCACCCGGGCCAGGTTCGCTTCGGCAACCTGCAACTTCGCCTGCTGTTGCGCGAGCTCACCGTTCGCCTGCTGCAGGGACGCCTCGAACGGCTTCCGGTCCATGAGGAAAAGCGTCTCGCCCGCTTTGACCAGACTGCCTTCGAGATACACGCGCTTCTCGAGGAAGCCGTCCACGCGCGCGCGGATCTCGACCTCGCGCGAGCTCTGCGTCTGCCCGACGAATTCGAATACGACCGGCGTGTCCCGGGGCTCGATCGTTACCGCCGTCACGGCGACCGTCGGAGGCGGCGGCGGTGGGGCTTCCTTGGAGCAACCGCTGATTCCGGCCGTGGCGCACAGCAGGCACGCAGCAATCCAGCCGGGGCGGGCGGGCACAGCATCGTTCCAACGCATGGCGCAACCGTTATTCTTGTGGATCGGGGACGGCCATTATGCCCCCGAACGTCGAAAACAAAAAACGCCGCCGGCGTGCTTCTCCAGCGCCGGCCCCGTGCCTCGTGTTCGGGCCGGGGATTGACAATAGCCACCCGGCAAGATTGACAATCGGTTGACGGTGACGGCGGCGCGCCGCCGACGTGTTGACGATAATAATTTACGAAAGTTGACAATGGATTGACGATCTGCCAGCGTGTGCGGGTGGACGCCAAGCGCAGAATCCTCGCCTTTCTTGCCCGCCGCCGCTCCGCGACCGGGGCCGAATTGCGATCGCGTCTCGACATCAGCCGCCAGGCGCTCAGCGTTCACGTGCGCAGCCTCGTGGAAGCCGGGAAGGTCGTACGCTCCGGCACGGCGCGCGCCGCGCGCTACATGCTGCGGGGCCGGGCGCCCGCGGCCGCGGTAGTCGCACGCGCCCTGCGCACACGCGGCCTGGACGAGTCCCGGATCTGGGACGAGCTTGCCACCGGCCTCAACCTCCGCCGGGCGCTTCGGCCGAACGTCGAGGCGATCGCCCATTACGCTTTCACAGAAATGCTCAATAACGCCATCGAGCATTCCCATGCGGACCGCTGCTCCGTCCGCTTCCGGTTCGATGCGGGCGCGCTCTCGTTCGAGGTCCGCGACCCCGGTATCGGCGTATTTCACTCCATCGCCTCGAAGCTCGGGCTCGACGGCGAGCAAGCCGCCCTCGTCGAGCTCCTCAAGGGCCGCACCACGACGATGCGGGAAGCCCATACCGGCGAGGGCCTGTTTTTCACTTCGCGCGTCGCGGATACCTTCGTGCTGCGGTCCCACCGCATCCAGGTCGAATGGAGCCGGGTCCGCAACGACGTGTTCGTGTCCAATCCGCGCTTCCTCAAGGGCACCAGCGTGCTGTTCACGATCCAGCGCAACAGCCGGCTCCGCCTCGAGGACGTATTCGGCGAGTTCGCTCCGGAGGAATACGACTACCAGTTCCAGAAGACGAGGGTGCTGGTGAAACTGCTGCGGCGCGACTACGTCTCGCGCTCGGAGGCGAAACGGCTCGTTGCCAATCTCGAGAAGTTTCGCGAGGTCGTGATTGATTTCGGCGACGTGAAATCGGTGGGGCAGGGATTCGCCGACGAAGTGTTCCGTGTTTTCTCCGGGCAGCATCCCGGCGTCAAGATTACCACGGAGAACGCGAACCCGGCGGTGGACGCCATGATCCGCCACGTGCGGTCGTAGCGGCGACCCGAGTTGCAGAAATCACTGGATTTGCTTGGCGATCGGCTCCGGCCGCGCGACGCCAAAGCCCTGCGCGTAGTCCACTCCCGCTTCGCGCAGCTTGTCGAGCGTTTCGTCGGTTTCAACGAACTCCGCGATGCTGCGCAGCCTGACTTTCCCGCACACGGCGCTGATCGCGCGCGTCTTGGCGAGCATCGCGGGATCGCGCAGGATGTTCTGAATGATGACCCCGTCGATCTTGAGGAAGTCGACCGCCAGCCCTTTCATATGGGCGAACGATGCCTTCACGCTGCCGAAGGCGTCCACGGTGAAACGGCAGCCGAGGGGCTTCAACGTGTTGATGAAGCGCTGCACGTGCGCGTGCTGGCCGATGATCTCCGGCTCGCCGATCTCGAAACACAGCGAGCGGGAATTGAAATCGTGCTGCCGCAGTATGTGGCTGACGTACCGTGCAAAATCGGGGCTGCAAACCGCAGATTCTGACAGGTTGACGCAGTACAGGGGTGCGCGCCAGGCGGAATCGGCACGCTTCCGCTCCATGCACCACGCAATGAGGCTGCGCACCACCCACCGGTCGATCTCCTCCATCATGCCGTAGCGTTCGGCAACCGGGATGAATCCTCCGGGTGGCAGGAAGTTGTCCTCCTCCTCCCGCAGGCGCAGCAGGATTTCGTAGCACAGCGGATCGGGCAGCTCGCGTTTGAGCGGAAGGATCCTCTGTGCGAACAGCAGGAACTGATTTCCTTTGAGTGCGCTCTCGAGCTTCGCCCGGGGCTCGTCCCACCCCATCAATTGCTCGGCGATCGTGCGCATGTATATCGTCTGGCCACCTTCCCCCGCAAAAACTGCGCCTCCCGCATCAGTCGCTGAGTCTGAGAGTTCGAGCGTGGAAGCCCTCCTTGTCTGCGGGTGCAGCGCGGTGACCGTAAGGAGGAGGTAGAAGCCGCGGGGCGGCGATTCCTCCGGGGGATAGGGAATATGGTGCGCTGCGTAGGCCTCGGGCAGCGCGGTGCCCTCCCATGCGAACTCGTACTCTGCCGGCTTGCCCTCGAGGGTCTCGATAATGTGCGGCGCGATATGGGCATAGGCGCTGCCCATCACCTCGTGCAGTGGCCGACCGCTAATCTGCTCCGCGCTCAGGCCGGTCCGATGCTCGACCGCGCGATTGTGGAACCGGCAGCGCTCGTCGCGATCGACGAATAGAATCATGCTCGGCAACGCGTCAGCCAGCAGGCGCA
>Ga0214471_10000494_pt1 | contig 33637 bp, 25 predicted proteins | sample RVTome_5_FD_207665 | JGI IMG/M metagenome (GOLD analysis project Ga0214471, IMG submission 207665) | Soil microbial communities from uranium-contaminated site in the Upper Colorado River Basin, Wyoming, United States - RVT142D155 | ecosystem: Environmental > Terrestrial > Soil > Contaminated >... | reverse complement strand
AAAGCCCGGCTCGGCGGCGCTGTCGCGCCGGCGCGCCGTGAACGGCGCCGGGGCAGGCGTGCTTCAGCACCCGTCGCCGCAGGCGCCGAGCCGGCGCTTCAGCACCGGAACCACCACCAACGGCCGGTCTCCACCCGTTCTCGCCGGTCGTATCTCCTGTCGCGATTCCGGGCTTGAAAGCCCGGCTCGGCGGCGCTGTCGCGCCGGCGCGCCGTGAACGGCGCCGGGGCAGGCGTGCTTCCGCGCTGGACCCCGTGCGACCACGTGCGTAGGATCCTCCCAACCCGAAATATGCGGAGCGCCATCCCGATGCCACGTTTTCTCCGTATCGTCATTGGACTCGCCCTGGTCCTCCCGTCACTGGCGGCGGCGCAGCAGCGGCCGTTCGATGTGGTGGAGGCCACCATCGTGGAGGTGCACGCGGAGATGCGCGCGGGCAGGCTGACCGCCCGCCAGCTCGTGATGGCATATCAGGCCCGGATCGAGGCGTACGATAAACAGGGCCCGGCGATCAACGCGATCATCTACCTCAATCATGGACAGGATTCTCTTCGAAGCCGAGTTCGAGTTCGAACTAACCGAGGGAGTGACGGAAACCGGCCTCGAGTACGCCCAACTCGACTTCCTGCTGACCGACCACCTCACACTCGTCGGAGGAAAGTTCCTGGTGCCGTTCGGCGTGTTCGGCGAGCGGCTCCACCCAATCTGGATCAACAAGTTCCCGACGGCGCCGCCGATCTACGGCCATCATGTCGCCGCGTTTGGCGCCGATCCGGTGCTCCCCATCCTGTCCGACGTCGGCGTGATGGCCGCGGCCGTCGCGCTGGAGCTGTTTGCCAAGCTGCGGAAGGCGCGTGCGATCCCCGCCCGTTCTGCTCGGCGTGGCCCTGTCCCAGCTCGGCGTATCGTGTGACCGCTATCAACGTAGGGTTCGTCTGACGCCGCTCACCCCCTTCTTCACTAGACTGACAGCCCCAAAGAGCCGGGGCCCTATGGACCCCGCCCCGCCACCCGCAGACTCCCTCCCCAACGCCCAACACCGATAAAGAACCGCCGATCACAACTCCAGGACCGCAGAAACGATCCGCAGGTTCCCAACAGACTTCCGGCCAGCGAATTCCTGCGCGATTTGAAGTGTGATCCCTCTCACGGCGACCTGAACCCCCGTCGTTACTTGACCGGTCATCCAACGTCGCCCAAAGCGAAAACTAGCAACGCCAACGGGAACGACGATCCAAGTGTCGGCTGCTTCCAGCCCGTTTCGGCGCGACCATGACAGATCAGCGGCAAGAATCGCTCGCGCTAGCCTCCGCAACGGTGTCACTTGAAGACCGGCTCTCACAAGGTTTCCGGCGGGACCGGCGTCATCAAACGTGAAGAGAGTCCGCGCAGCGACGATTCCCGCGGCCCATGTGTCCGCATCGTGCTTCATCCCGACCGCCATCGCTGCTTCCTCGGATCGGCCCCCCAGGTTGTCTAGCATCTGAACGGACCATACGGCGCCGATACGCCAACGGCCGATAGGAACGCCCAGAGCCGCCCCGACCCCAGTGACGCCAACCGTTAGAGCTCCGAGGCCGGGATCTGCGGCTATCAATTCCTCGTCGAATAGGTCGGCGACGTCATACCGCCAGAACGCGAACGTGCCATGCACGCCCGCCTGGAAGCCCACCAGAAGGCTCTTCCCCCTAAGTCCGGTAACATCCTGGACTGAAAAAGAGAACTCGACCGCCGGGTCCATTACCGCGTTCGCGGGGTTCAAGAAGACTGTAGTGGGAGATCCACCAGCACCCACACCACCTCCGGAGACAAGCTCCGCATCTAACGGCGTGGTCGGGAAGGACTGGCTCCCCCGGACCACCGCCGCAGATGCAGCAACGGCCGCGAACAAAACGGCTGCCGTTGCTGCCATGGGCCCCGACACTACCGTGAGGGAAGAATGAAGCGCGTTCTTCGGATGTGGTCGCCAACCCGCACGACGACCAGGTATACGCCTGGAGCCGCGTCAGAACCACCGCCATCTCGACCGTCCCACTCTATGCTGAACCACCGGCCTCCGGTGACCGCTTCCGTCATTTCCCGGATTAGCTTGCCCCGCATGTTGTGAATCGAGATATGGGCCTGCGCGGCTGCCAGCGCCTCGGGGATACCGATCTCAAGAGCACGAATCCCATGGCGCCGCACTTGTTCCCGTATGCTGCCACCTTGGACACCTCCAGAGGCATATCCAGAAAGACTCAGGCCACCCGCAACGTCTCCCGAAACACTCTGCCGAACCGTGAGTTCACTTGGCGCCACTCGATTTGATTGGCTCGACACTATGACAGTGCGGTTCAGCTCAGGCCCGGACACGCATTCGTCGAGTTCCACGACTCCTCTGTAGTAGTCGTGGAAGATCCCGCCGATTCCACCCGAGTTGTCCGTGAAGCGCACACGAAATGCGTGGGCATGCCCGTCGCCCTGCTGATGCCCCCCTAAGTCTAGCGGTCCGTAGTCAAAGTCCGTGCTTCCACCCACGAACAGGATCTCAAGCTCTTCCTCATCTTGTACCGATGCCACGCTTTGATCTTGGTTCTGTCCGCTTCCCGTCTGGAATGTGATTGAATACCTACGCCTGGTGCTACCCACCACGACGCTCAATCGATACCCGCATTCATGGACCAGGGAGTTGAACAGACTCACCTGAACAGGAGGGAATCCCACCCCACGCTCGTAGAGTTCCTGTTCAATGAGTGGGACCGGATTGGTCGAACTCAGATTATTGTGCGCCCGGTCCTGAGCGGCGGCCACTATGGCTTCACGAGTATGAAGCATCGTCTCCTGCCAAAGCATGTAGAAGCGCATGGCATCGAACGTCGCCAGATCGACATCCGTGCCAATCGGCGGGGACAACGCGGCGACCTCCCACAGCGCCCCGGCCATCAACACTCCGAAGTCGTGGTATCGCCCCGCAAGAAGTAGCTGATAACGCTGGTTGAATTGTACCACGCCCGTAAGATCTCGTATGCACGGCACGGCGCCCGCCCCAATGCACGGATCACCGTGATGTCTCGCTCCGAAGTAGTCCGACAGTGCCTCGTTCAGAGCCGCTGAGTCGAAGTCGCCGTCGGTCGCAACGTCCAGATCGTTGCTGTGACTGACGGCATGCATCACTTCATGTGTTACTATGTTCTTCGGACCAACCGCCGCCCCGAAGCCCGAGAATGCGCGCGTGAACAGGAAACGGTTGTTGTCAATCCATGCAGCATTGAAGCCGCCTTGCCACCCAAACGGATCCGTTCCATCCACACAGACATTGATGATGCTGCCACTGCCATCGTAGCTCGACCTGCCCAACACATCGTGCAGATACATACCTGCTGATACGGCATGGAGCATACCGGTGACTTCTTCCCGCCGTGACTGAGAGTTGCCCCATTGCGTCGTCGAATTGTGTACCCACGGAGCTGACGCGCAATTGGTCGAGGGGAGATCGGCCCCGGCGAGGTCCCAAACGCGGATCTCTGATACCCACGGCGCAACCTGGTTGCTTCTCAACCGGTACGTCGAACCTGTGTAGTACACACGGAAGTCCGAATTATGGAACACTCCGAACACGTCGGTCCCACTCCCCCATACGAAGCCGGCGGCCGCATCGGATTCGCTCCACGGACTAGTGTTGCCGAAGAAAGGGCCTTCTCGGCGCGACCCGCGTTCCACGTTGATGTCGGCCTGGCCTTGGAGCAGCCGTACAGCACTGTTTCTCATCGCACGCCACGTCACAATCGGTGAGCCCGTCGTCGCATCCGCCCAGAACCGCAAGCGCGCACCGGCGCTGTCTGCCACCCCGGCAACCGCGAGTCGGAGGCGCTCCTCAAACGGGTAGAAGCTGAGGGAGTCCAGTGACTCTGAGATCGACACAACGTCCACGCCAGGCCACGCCGCTGCGACCAATTCAGCCGCCTCGCTCCGATTCAGATACCCCGGTACCGCGTCCTCAGGCAAGTCGGCGAACACGCGCCCATTTGTGGAGTAGACGGCATATCCCCTGCCAGTCCATTGAAGGTGAACGCGAACCTCGCCACCGTGGATCGGAACTCCCCGGTAGAACTGGCGTAGCCTCACGTGTGCAAGGTCACCGACTGTGTCAATACGTGCTTCGCGCATTTGCGTCTCGGAGCCCAACGAATAGAGTTGCTTCCCCATGGTTCGGAAGAACCGGCTGGCCACATCGCTGGGATTGCCGGAAAGGCCGCTACGCATCGCAACTTCGGGAGCAAACGTGAGCCATCGTGGTGTCCCAAGGGCGGTATCAACGTCCGCTCGGCGAAGAATCCTCAAACTGCGATCGAGGGAATCGATCACGGCGCGCGTTGCATTCAGGCGGACTTGCCGCGCTGGATTGCGGTATGGGGAAACAGGCGGGCCCTGCGCCAATGCCGATGGCCCACCCACGAGCACAGCCATTACGACGATTACCAACGACCCTGCCCTTCGCATGCTACCTCCTTTTTCAAACTCTGACGTCGCCTACCTGCCGACACGCTTGGCCTGAACAAACTCTGCCTGAACATCCGCGGGCCCGTAGCGTGTAAGTCTGATCGCTAACGTATCAGCTACCCTGATCGCGTAAATCTCAGGCGAGTAGTCCCAGACATCAGCGACTGAACCGCTAGAGATACGCCTCCCGTTGACGCTCCAAGAGATAAGAAGAAATCGGTCGTCAACGGACCACGAGGAGACTTCCGCGCTCGAGTAGAAGTGGTTCGTCTCGGACGACGCGAACGCCGGAAGGAGGGTCTGCCGTATAGAGAGGACGAGGTTGCCGGTTGCTCGGGTGATGACCTGCGCCGTATTGGCATCGGTGCTATCGTGCCCGAAGCTCGTGTATGCAATCAAGTCACCGCTCGCATTCACACGAGGATTGGTCTTTGAGACTGCCGGCGTCGCCGTGATCCGTCGGGAGAAGAGTTCACCGAGTGCCCCCTCCCAAAGATCCTCTCCTCCGGGGGTGGTCGGAAGTGCGGCCACCAGGCGTCCGTCGTTGGGAGCAACGTCGAAGAAGATGGGCCGGGTCGCATCGAGCTGGACCCGCAGAGTTGCGACCAAGTCGGGATAGTCGATTGACCACAGGTCCCAGGGGCCGCGTTCATTCGATGTGAAGATCAGCTTGTCTCCATCGGGCGCCCACCGCGGCGCGACCTGATGGCGCGTCATCTGCGACGTTACCTCAAAGACGCTCCCGGTGACCAGGTCCACGGAGAAGAGCCCAAAGGGGGCGGTGGCGCTCAAGGATCGTGGGCTCTGTACGATCACCATTCGGCCATCAGGAGACACTGCAGGTAGCCCCTGGCCTCCGTCTGGGTGACCTGCTGGTGGAAGAACCTCGGGGTTGATCGGTGTGCTAGGACTCCAGACCAAACGCATAGGCCCACCTAGCGCTGCCTGCCGGAGCCACACGAGGCCGCCGGGGATCGACGGCACCACGGCAAAGACACGGTCTACTTCGAACGTCCGGCCTCTGTAGGTTGTTGCCCCCCTGACCAGCGCCAGCCCCTCCTTCAGCGCGTGGAACCGGTCGCGCCCGAGACTAGCCAACACGGTGTTGTCATCACTCGTCCATACAACTGTGTCCGGCGGAATGCCGATCGGCCTGTTCTCGGCATCAAGGAACCAAGCGCCCAACTGCAGGGTGTCGCCGAGAATCACGCCGGTTTGTGGCGTCGCAAACGTAAGGGCCGTTGGAGCCAAATCGGACGAACCGGGCTTCTGCGGGTCGCCGCAGTGCGAGAAGCCAACGATCATCGCCGAAGCCAGTGTCAATCGTGCTAGCACAATGGACGACATGATTCGGTGGCTTCGCCCGGCAGGGAACCGCGACCTCGTCACGGACAGGGCTCGCGAATGCGCAGAAAGTGCAGATCCGGCGTCACGGCTTCAGAAACACGCTCCCGAACAGAAGGCGTATGTCCGTCCACTTCGCGCGATTCCCGAGTCTTTTCGACTCTCCGGAAGTAGTTACGCCGTCTCCCTTCACCACACCATCTACCCAAAGCCGCCGCCGCCCGACGTTCCCGCGACCCCGCGGGCTGCTTTTGCTCCCGCTCGGTCAACCGCATTTGATGCGGGTCCCGCAAGCCAAAGTGCATCGAATTTCAGAGTCCACATTCAAAAGGGTTGCGACACTCCCAACATCAACTTCATCGCGTTCGCGGCTGAAAGGCAAGACCCCCCCCTCGCCGACCCGAGCCACATGTCGCGTTTTGTTCTGTCAATCCGTAGGCAGACCATCCTGGCGAAGATCATGGGTGGCTAACTCATTGCGCGGAACCAACAAGAGCCTACCCAAGGTCGTCAGCGCGATGTCGCGTTTCGTCTGGAGGACTCTCGTCGATCTGCGAACATGTGGCTGGGCCTAAACATGGTTGGGGGCGCGAAATCGATTCGCGCTGCTCTGGACGAGAACCTACTGATCTTACGAGGTGGGGCCTTGAGTTCGATTCCTACACCTGCCTGCCGTACCACCCGCACAGCTTAGGCGCAGGGACGTTAGATGGCGGCATGACTAACAACGGCAGGCCAAACCCTGGGCCGATTCTGGCCCGTAGCAGTCGTCGGGGGCTGCGGGCTTTGGGCCGTGTGGGGAGCCTGGCGAGTGCGGGATCTCGTGCTCGCCAACAGTTCGATCCTCCGCAGTCGGACTGAAGGACTTCTGGCGGACCTCCGGGGACGCTATCGAGCGGCTGCTTGACTACTTCCGGTAGGATGTGCGGCTACGGGTCCGGACAACGTGAGCGAATCCGCAGACGGTTTCATAGGCCGGCCATTTTCAGCTTCAAAACGACCTTCTCCAGCGTTCCCATGCCCTAATGCCGGCAGCGCAACAAGAACGACCCAGTTCTTCGCCCCGATTACTGCCCTTCGTCCGTGCCCCACGTTTTGACCCAAGCGAAGCTGATGGGCTGGCCCTATGGCGCAAGTACGAGCGCATTTACAGATTGGGAATCCGACTCCACGAGGGGTCAGTCCCGCAGCTTGAGGGCGGGTTTGGGTGGCAGCCCATGGGTGGCGCCGAGACGGGGGCAATAGATCATGCCTAGACGGTCAAACTCCTTTCAAGAGCTGGTAGCTCTCCTCGAGAGCCAGCTGTCGCCCAGTGGCGTCGTCGTCTCGGTGAGTGCCATGCTTACTGAAACGCTCTCCCCCCGCCAGCGCGAGCTCGACGTTCTGATCGAACACACCAGAGGCCCTAGGTCCATAAGAATCGGATTGAGTGCCGCGACCATCACCGCAAGGCGGACATTCAATGGATTGAACAAGTGCGTAGTAAGTTCGATGTTCTCCCCATCGACAAGCGGGTCGTGGTCTCCAGGCGAGGATTTACCAAGGGCGCTCTTGAAAGAGCCCACCAATGGAACATTGAGGCCATTTCGCTCCGCCAGGCACTTGCGGTCGATTGGGCCATGGCATTCGCCGATCCCGGATAGGAATTTCAATCGCCCCGCCCCGAGTACGGCGGGCTGCCGGAGCGCTCCAGGGGCCGTGCGGCAGCGCATCGGGCCGCGGGCGGGGGCCTGCGGCGGAGCGAAGCCGGGTAACGGACAGGGCGTGCGGGTCGGGAGTCGCCCCGCGCGGGGCGCGGCGCCCACCCGCGCACGCCGCCGCCCCCCGACGCCAGGGTTGAGCGGCGGGGGCACGCGTGGCTTACGCCGAGGGGACGGGGCGGCCCCCCCGCTGGCGCCGCGGCGGGGCGCGCGGGCGAGGTGCGCATCGTTCCGGGCGGCGCAGATGCGTGAGGACCCGGTCGATCGCGGGCGGCGCGGTGAGGACCGCGACGATCCGCATGGCGGTGCCGCAGCGGGGACAGCGCAGCGGGTCGACCTCGAAGATTCGGCGGAGCAGCTCGGCCCAGCGGCGGCGCACGTCGGCTGGCCCGGGTGGCGAACGCGCGCTCCTCGGCCGGCACCCACACACCGTCGTGCACGTGAAAGCCCGAGTGGGGCCAGGCCAGCATGCTCGCGGCGGTGTTGATGTCGATCATCTCGCGTTTGACGAACAGCGTGAGCACGGCGCGGCGGAACGCTTCGGTCACCGTCGCCCCATCGTGCAGCGGCAGGGGCACGAAGGTGCCGTCCGGCCGGAAGCCGCCGTCGGTGACCAGCAGATGGAGGTGCGGGTGCCAGTTGGCCAGCGAGCCGTGCGTCTGGATCGAGGCGACGATGCCCACCGACAGCGCCCGCTCCCCGGTGGTCGCCCGGATGAACGCCGTGAGCGTGCGCGCCGCCACCCGCGCGAGGTCGCCGAGCAGGGCACGGCGGTAGAGGAAGGAGGGGCGGAGCCGCTTGGGGACCGCGAGCACCACCTGGCGGTGTGGCACGGGGGCGAGCAGGGTCTCCTCGAGCCAGCCACTCCAGACGGCCAGGCGCTTGGCGTGGCAACTGGGACAGAAGTAGCGGCACTTGCAGGAGAAGGCGAGCAGGTACTCGTGCCGGCAGCCGCCACAGCGCACGCGGGCGAAGCCGTGCTCCAGGATGCCGCAGGCCAGGAACTTCTCGACCACGGCGGGGACGACGCGCCGCCACGGGCCCCAGCGGGGCGCGAACCGCTCGTCGTAGACCGTCGCGAAGGTCTGGAAGTGGTCGGCGAGGAGCCGATAGAGCGGCGAGGCGCGCGGGCGGCGCGGCCGGTAGACGCCGACCGGCGCGCCGCTGCGGCGCAGCGTCGTGTGTCCACCGGGCTCTCCTGCCGCTCCCATGTCGCGCCCGCCTCCAGGGGGACGTGGCATGGTGGGATGGGGCAAGCACGGGAACCCAACCGCACCAACGCAGCGCGGAGCGGATTATCGCAGCGAACGGATCGCGGGCGCCTTCAGCCCCAGTCTTTCGAATCCGGCGCGACGGCGCGGAGCGAGCGAAGGAGAGAAAAGGCGGCTCGGCGGTTAGGCGGATAGCTTCGCGTCGCTCTCGGCGCTGTCGTGCCGGCGCGCCGTGAACGGCGCCGGGGCAGGCGTGCTTCCGCGCTGGACCCCGTGCGACCACGGGCGTAGGATCCCCACAACCCGAAATATGCGGAGTGCCATCCCGATGCCACGTCTTCTCGGTACCGTCATTCGACTCGCCCTGGTCCTCCCGTCACTGGCGGCGGCGCAGCAGCGGCCGTTCGATGTGGTGGAGGCCACCATCGCGGAGGTGCACGCGGAGATGCGCGCGGGCAGGCTGACCGCCCGCCAGCTCGTGATGGCATATCAGGCCCGGATCGAGGCGTACGACAAACAGGGCCCGGCGATCAACGCGATCATCTACCTCAATCCCAACGCGCTGCGTCGCGCGGACGAGCTGGACAGCATCCTCGCGGTTTCCGGGATGGTGGGACCGCTACACGGCATCCCGGTCATCGTGAAAGACAACTACGACACGCACGACATGCCCACCACCGCCGGCTCGCTCTCGCTGGCGGGTTCGATTCCCCCGGACGACGCGTTTCAGGTTCGCCGTCTGCGGGAGGCCGGGGCCATCGTCATCGCGAAGTCCAACATGGCCGAGTTTGCCTTCTCGCCCTACTACACGGTTGGATCGGCGTTGCCGGGGCACACGCGGAATCCGTACGCGCTTAACCGCGTTCCGGCGGGGTCGAGCGGTGGTACCGCGGCGGCGGTGGCGGCGAGCTTCGGTGTGGTCGGATTGGGGACCGACACCGGCAACTCGATTCGCGGTCCGTCGTCACATAACGCGCTGGTCGGCATCCGCTCGACGATGGGCCTTACCAGCCGCGACGGGATCGTGCCGTTGTATCTCGATCGTGATATCGGCGGGCCGATGGCGCGCAGCGTCGCCGACGCCGTGGCGGTGTTCGATGTCATCGCCGGTTATGATCCGGCCGACCAGGTGACCGAAGCGAGTCGCGAGCGCAAATCGAACCGCTACGCCGACTACCTCGACGACACCGCGCTACGCGGGGCGCGTCTCGGCGTGTTGCGGCAGTGGTCCAATCGGGAGAACGCCGACGACGAGGTGCTCGCGGCGTTCGAGCAGGCGCTGGAGGCGATGCGACGGGCCGGCGCGACGATCGTCGATCCCGTGATCATCCCCGAACAGGACTCGATCCCGCGCGGCGCGCGTTGGTGCCCGCGGTTCAAACACGATTTCGAGGCCTATCTCCGCAGTCTCGGGCCGGGTGCGCCCGTCACGTCGCTCGACGAAGTCGTCCGCTCGGGGCGGTTCCACCCGTTGGCCGAGTCGGGACTCGACTATTTCATGGGGATCGAGGAAGGACCGGACACGAATCCCGCCTGCGTGCGCGCGCGGGCCAATCAGGAACGGATGCGCGCCGGGGTGCGGCGCCAGCTCGTGGCGCATCGGCTCGATGCGATGGTGTATCCCACGTGGAGCAACCCGCCGCGGTTGATCGGCGATCTCAACACGCCGCACGGCGACAACAGCCAGGACCTGGCGCCGCACACCGGGTTCCCGGCGATCACGGTCCCGATGGGATACACGCGCGGGACCCTGCCCGCGGGACTGCAGATCCTGGGCGATGCGTGGAGCGAGCCGAAACTCATCGCGCTCGCATACGCGTTCGAGCAGGCCACCCATCACCGGCGCCCACCGGAGTCCACCCCGCCCGTGCGTCCATCGGGGCGCCGATGAAACGGCGGGAGTGCGTGCCGGTAGACGTCGACGCGTCGGAATGGGCCCCGCCGATCCATTCCGATTGACACAGTCGGAGTTCGATGCTTCCTTACGCGGCTTCCCCGGCTGGCCCGCAAACCACGGGCGGCCTGGCACCGGCGTGATCACGCTGCGCGTCGGTGCCCAACCATCTCTTGGCCTGGAGGTCAAATGCAACACGCCCGCCCCAACCGCACGCGCACACCCGCGGCACTCGCCGCCGGCATCCTCATGGCCGTGGTGGCTTGCGGGGAGCCGAGCGGCCCGACCGGGACGCTCAACACGACCGAGCAGGAAGACATCTGGTTCGAGCTCGTCGGCGCCACGCATATCGCACTGGGGTCCCAGGACCCGGGTGCGGTCAGCACGGTCAATACATGCGGCTTCGACGAGGGGAGCGTCGCGATCAGCGGGACCGTCATCGATGATCCGAACAGCATTTTCGAGGGGTACAACGTGACCGCGGTCGCGACCGACTGCGTGGTTTCCGTGGACAACGACGGAGACAGTCTGTTGGAACTGGACATCACGTTGAACGGGACCCTCACGATCACGAAGGACGTCGGTATCTCGGCACCGATCCTCGCGAGCGGCTCGCTCACCTGGAAGACCGACGACGGCCGGAACGGGACGTGCAGCATCACGAACCCGCCGGATGGGGGGACGCGGGGAGGCTGCCAGTAGCGCCGCGCTAGTAGGGCGGAGCCATCCGCCTGAGGCCGTGCAGTAACACCACGGCCAGGAACACCAGATTCCGCACGAGGCAGCCGGGAACGAAGTAACGCACCGGCCGGCTGCTCGTGCGGTCTTCTTTTGCCGCGGCCATGCGCGCGGCTATTGCGCGCAGCAGGCCAACGCCGCGGGGCCAGTCGATGATCCCACGCACCCACTTGGCCGGGATATGGTGATCACCCACCACGGCACCGGCCAGCGCGCCGGCGATCGCGCCGGTGGTATCGGTATCGCCGCCGCAACTCAGGATCGCCACGAGCGTCGACTCGAAGTCGCCGTAGTGGCGATACCAGGCGTATACGGCCACGGGGACCGTGTGGTGGACGTAGCCGGTCACGCCGTGCTCGAGGCCGAGTTCGTCGGCGAACGCATCGACGCCGATCTGGCGCGCGGCCGCGTCCCGGAACCGATCGACCAGGCCGGGCCACTCGGCGTCACGCACGTCACCGGCGGCGCGCAGCACGGAGACGACGTCATCGAGGGCCGGATGCACCTCGCGATCGGCACCTGTCGCGAGCGCGGCGATCGCCGCCACGGCGTTCGCCCCGGTGAAGGCGCGCGGATCGGTGTGTGTGATGGTGGTCGCGGCGCGGGTGTAGCGGATCCGCGTGATCGGATCGTTCGCGAAGAACACGCCGATGGGAGCCGCCCGCATCGCCGGGCCGTTCCCGGCCGACCGCACGCCGCTCTTCGAGGACGGGAACCCGATCCACAGGCGGAGGATGGCGCGGAACGTCGCGAAACCGATCCCGGCGGGCAGCGACAGGAGCCAGCCGCGCAGCGCCCAACCCAGTCGGCCGGCGAAACGCTTGGCGGAGTCCGGATGCGCCAGGAGACTCTGGGCGACGAACACGGTGTGATCGGTGTCATCGCTGACCATCCCGTGCCCGAACAGCAGGCGATGTTCCCAGCGATCGCCGAACCAGCGCTCAACGCGACCGCGGGAGAGTCCTTCGGCGGGGAGTCCGAGCGCGTCGCCGACGGCTGTACCGATCAGCACGCCGCGCAGACGTGCACGGTGTCCGTCAGCAGACATCAGGTCGAGCGCGGTTACGCGTCACCGGAGTTGCCTGCCTCCTGTGCCGGCCCGGCGGCCGGGAAGCGGTGCTGCGGGTGGCTTACGGGGTGACGACCTTCGCACCCCGTGGTACCACAAACGTAACCTCGGCCCGCGGAATCGCGGCGCCTGGCTCGATGTCGTGCAGCACGATGGTGCGGCGCTGACCCGAGTCCTCTACCAGCGCGAGTCGTCGCAGCAGCCCGGTACGCGTCGAGATCGCGATGGTCGCCTGGCGAAACCCGAGCTCCCCCTGCAACGGAATCAGGCGCACGACGTCCACGGGATCGCCGTCGATCGTCTCGGGTCCGCCGTACGTCGCCTCGTAGCGATCGAGCGGTCGGTCGACGAACTGCGCGAAGATGTTCGGTGTGGCCGTACCCGTGCTGGGGATCGGCTGCTTGATCACCTGGTTGGGTACCGTGCTCGGTGTGTACGCCCAGAGCCATTCGCCGTCCGCCACCACGCGATCGCCGGCGGGCTCAGCGAACCGCATCGCGAAACGGTCGGGCTTCAGGAGGAACAACACACCGTGCGTGATCTCCGGGTCCCCAAGCATCGGGTTGGAGATCGTCTGGCGAAAATTGGCGCGCAGGCTGCTGATGGCCTCATAGGCTCCCTGGGCGCGCGTGAGAGCGGCCATCGTATCCTGGGCGGTCGCGACGCGGCCCGTGACGGCGAGCGCCGCCACCGTCAGGGACGTCGCGACCGCGCGGCGGCGGCGGGTGTCAGCCACGGCGCGCGGGCAGTGGGAGTGGCGGTGCCAGCGTGCGCCCGATGGCATGGGCGATGACGGCCGCCTCCCGGATCAGCGAGGCGAACTGCTCGGGATAGAGGCTCTGCGCGCCGTCGGACAGCGCGCGCTCGGGATGCGGGTGCACCTCGACCATGATGCCGTCCGCCCCGGCCGCGATGGCGGCGCGCGCCATCGGGATCACCATGTCGCGCCGTCCGGTGCCGTGGCTCGGGTCGGCGATGATGGGCAGATGCGTCAGTTCCTTGACCACCGGGATCGCCGTGAGGTCAAAGACATTGCGAGTAGCGGAGTCGAACCCGCGGATGCCGCGCTCGCACAAAATCACGTCGTGGTTCCCCTCCGCCAGCAGGTATTCCGCCGACAGGAGCAACTCCGTGATGGTCGCCGCCGGTCCGCGTTTCAACAGGACCGGTTTGCCGGCGCGGCCCGCCCGCTTGAGCACCGAAAAGTTCTGCATGTTCCGCGCACCGATCTGTATCACGTCGGCGTACTCGGCGACGAGGTCGACGCCCTCGGGATCGACCGCCTCGGTCACGATCAACAGGCCGGTCTCCTCGCGCGCCTGCGCGAGGAGTTTCAATCCGTCGAGTCCCAATCCCTGAAACGAATAGGGCGACGTGCGCGGTTTGAATGCCCCGCCGCGCAACATCGAGGCGCCGGCGTCGCGGACGCGGTGCGCCGCTTCGATCAACTGCCGTTCCGATTCGACCGAACAGGGACCCGCAATGACCACCACATCCGTGTTTCCGATCGCGAGACCGCCGGCGAGCCGGACGACCGTTGGGTCGGGTCGCCACTCGCGCGACACCTGCTTGTACGGCTGGGTGACGTGGATGATCTCCTTGACACCCGACAGTGCGGCCAACCGGGCGGCGTCCACCCGGCCGTCGTTGCCGACCAGGCCGACGGCGGTGCGCTGTGCGCCCGGCATCGGGCGCGCCTGATACCCCAGGTCCGCGATGGTATCGACCACGCGTTGGATTTCGACTTCCGACGCGTCGTGCCGCATGACGATCAGCATGTTTCGTTACGCCTCGATTGTGAAGGCATCGCCGTCCGCCGCCGCAACGACGGGACCGGCGAAGATGCGTCCCGCGATCGCTGCCGGGTCTACGCGTTCCACCGATGGGTAGAAATGCGTGAGCACCAACCGCGCCGCCTCCGCGTCCCGTGCCAACGTCCCGGCCCGCTCGGGGGTTAAATGTATCGCGATGGCGCGATCCGCGGGCAGGGAACACTCCGCCAGCAGCAACGAGCAATGGCGCGCCCAAGCGGACAACGCGTCACTCGGTCCCGTATCGCCTGTGTACACCAGCCGCACCGCACCGTGCCGGATGGCAAACGCGATACTGTGGTCGCCGTGTTCCGTGGCGTGGGCCTCCAGCACCACGTCGTCCGTCAGGTCCAGTGCAGTGCCGTGATCGAGTTCCACGAGTTCCAGCGGGTATCCGGGGTCCAGCAGCCACTCGCCCAACCCGCGGGCGAGGTGTTCCAGCCGCCGGCGAAACCCCACCGGACCGATCAACGTGAGGGGCTCGCGGCGGGCGGGCTCGACGCCCCACCGCATGGCAAACACCAAATGCGGCAACTCGCCCCAGTGGTCGACGTGGAAGTGGGTGATGGCCACGTGCGTCATCGACGGCCAGGCGACGCCAAACTGCGCGGCCCGGTGCAGCGTGCCCGCGCCACAATCGAGCAGAATCCGCGCGGCGCCGGCCTCGACCCAATGGGCGGCGGCCGTTCGCTCGGCGGACGGGGTCACGGTCCCGCTCCCAAGGACACGCAGTCGCATGCTAGGGACCCGTTCCGCGGTAAACGATCCGCTTGAAGAACGTCCCGTCGGGTGTCTGCAGTTTGATCAAGTAGATGCCGGCCGGCACCGGGTGTCCGTCCGCGTCGGTCCCGTCCCACTCGAGGCGCGCGTCGCACCGTCCGACGCCGTCTCCGGTCGGTGGCCGGCCGAACCGGCCGGGGCGGAGGAAGGGGCCCAAGCCGTCTCCCGGGACGAGTCGCCGCATCACGTGTCCCCGGATATCGAGAATCTCCAGCCTGACCACGCCTTCGGTGGCGATATCGAACCAGATGCAGGTGGTCGTGCGGCCGATCGCGGGGTTGGGAAACGGGTTGGGGAAATTCTGGAACAAGGTCGTGATGAGTGGTGCCGAATCATCCACGATCACGAAGGTTCCCAGGCTGGTGGTGACCACGCTGTCGGTTCCCAGCCGCGCGATCACCCGCCAGCGGTACGGCGTGTTGCGTTCGAGATCGGCGGTTGGCGTAAACGCCGTCGAGTCGAGCCCGGCGACCTCGACCTCGATTTCCCCATCGGTGGATCGGATGATGGCCAGATCGAACGTAAAAGGGCCTGGCGGTGTCGCCACCGCCGGCGACGACCAGGTGAGCCGGGGACGGAAGTCCCTGATCGTGATGCCGCCCGCGTCGTTGAGAGTCAACAGTTCCACCCACTCGGGCGCGACGATCGGGTCGCTCGGACCGGTTGAGACCGAGACGGTGTCGGGCGTGGTCGCCTGCAGATCGAACACGACGACCTCCCCCGGCCGTTGAGGCGTCAACACCGTGACGCTCGTATCGGTGAGCGTCGTGTCGAGCAGGAACGTGGTGAACGCCGTGTCCCGTGCCACGCGCAGATGATAGACCAGCGGCTGGGCGAACGCCGGCACATCGGGCACGGTCCAGACGAAGGTCGGCGTGACGGCGTCGAACACCGTGGTGTCGGGCGTCACGACCTGCAGGCCCCGCGGGAAGGAGACGGCGGCCGTTCCGTCGGGGCGGCCCCAGCCCCGGGCGTTGTCGGGCGCGTCGTGCTGGTCGGCGCTGGCACGCAACGCGTCGAGGATGTCGATCGGCTGGTATGCCGGATGTACTTCCTTGAACAACGCCGCGGTGCCGGCGACGAGCGGGGTACTGAACGATGTGCCGCTCGCGCGACTGAAGGTGTGGGATCCCCCCCCGGGAATCGCGACCAGCACGGCAACCCCGGGACCGGAGAGGTCGGGTTTCACTCGTCCGTCGGCGGTGGGTCCGCGGGCGCTGAAGTCGGCCACGACGCCGAGGGAGTCCTCGGCGCCGACGGCGACGACGGAGTCGCCATCGGCCGGTGTTTGTAACGAGGTGACCCCGGGACCGTCATTGCCGACCGACGTGAGCACGAGAATCCCCCGTCGAGCGGCGAGATCGGCCGCCACGGTCGTGACGGCGATATCGCCGGTCATGTCGGCGGGGGGGTAGCCGGTGAGGTCGTCGAAGGTCTTGTAGCCGACGCTCGCGGTGACGATGTCGACCCCGATCGAGTCCGCCCATTCGAGTGCCGCGACGAAATTGTCTTCCTCCATCCGGATTTCGCGGGGCACGTCTTCCGTCTTGGCGAGCAGGAAGGTTGCATCGGGCGCGACGCCGACGAGCGTGTCGGGCGCGTTCGCCGCCAGCAGCGACCAGACACTCGTGCCATGGGTCGAGGCGTTGATGACGTCGTTGACCTGGTTGCGCACGATGGAGTCGTTGAACACGAAATCGTACTGGGCCCCGATGGTAGCACCGGCGAACAACGGCAGCTCGGTCTCGAAGCCCGTGTCGAATACCGCGATGCGCACCCCGGAACCGCGGAAGCCGCGATCGATGAGTGGGAACAAGTTGAGACGCCGCAGCGGCGTGGCCGACGCGCCGAACCCGGAATCCTGTTGTGGCGCGAACAGCGGGAACGCGGACACGCGCGGCGGATCGCGCAACGCACGGACAAACCGGCGGACCGGCTGGACATGGCGCAGGGACGGTGACGCCTGCATGCGCCGCAACGCCGCGGTCGACACGGTGGCCGAGAGGGCATGGAGCCACGTGCTGGATCGTCGTACCGTGCCGCCCTCGTCCCGTACGTCGGCGGCGACGTGCTCGAGGGTGAACGAGGGTCGCACGAACAGCCACACCGCGAGCGCGGTATCCCGCGCCATCAACCGCTGCAACGCCGGCGTGACCGTCGGGCGTTGTGCCCATGCCGCGGCGCCCCAACTCAGGCTGCACCCCAGCACGAGGCTCCCGATCCGTCTCGCCGTCAGACGGCCCCGAGCTCCCCGAGCCGCACGCCGACGATCGTGGACACCCCGGGTTCCTGCATCGTGATGCCATACACCGCGTCCGCCACCTGCATCGTACGCGGGTTGTGGGTGATCACGATGAACTGGGTGTCCTGCTTGAACTCGCTGATGAGCCGGATGAACCGCACGACGTTGGCGTCGTCGAGCGGCGCGTCCACCTCGTCCAGCAGGCAAAACGGGCTCGGCTTGGTGAGATAGATGGCGAACAACAGGGAGATCGCGACGAGCGCGCGTTCACCCGACGAGAGGAGGTGAATCCGCTGCGTCCGCTTGCCGCGCGGGGCCGCGCTGATATCGATTTCACTGCCCAGCGGATCGCTCGGATCGGCCAGGCGGACGTCGCATTCGCCGCCTTCGAACAGGGTCAGAAACACCTCGCGGAAGTTGTCCCGGATCGCGGCGAACGTCTCGACGAACATCGCCCGCGCCGTCTGCTCGATCTCGCGCAGCGCCTCGCGCAACTTGTCGCGCGCGGCGACCAGATCCTCGCGTTGCGTGGTCAGGAACTCGAGCCGCGCGGTTTCCTCGGCGTGTTCCTCCACCGCCAGCGCATTGACCGGACCGATGCGCTCGATCTCGGCGCTGAGATGCGTCGCCTGCTCGCGGAGCGTGGCCAGGTCGCCTGCGACATCCTCGGCGGAATCGAGCAGCACGTGGATGGGTTTGTGCCACTCGCCTTCGATCCGTTCGACAAGGGCCAGGCGTTTGCCTTCCAGTTCCGTGCGTTCGATGTCGATCCGGTGCGATTGTTCCGACAACGCCTCGGCCGCGGTGCGCGCCTCCTCGATCGCCCGTTCAGCCCGTGCGACCAGGGCGTCGGCCTGCTCCACCGCCGTGACCGCCGACGCCACCGCGGCTTCCAGCTCGTGAATCGCCACGTGCCGCTCCGCGAGCGTGTCACGCCGTTGCTGCTGCTGTTCGGCCACGCCCTCGCTGTCGCGGCCGATGTCGCCCAGTTCTCGATCCAGCGCCGCCATTTCCGCCCGGGCCGCCGCCATGGTCTGCGCGGCGCGTTCCGCCCGCTCTTGCGCCGCCTGCTCGCGGGCGGAGACCTGCGCTTCCTCGACCTGCCAGTGGACCCGCCGTTCACGCGCCGTTTCCTGCTGCGCTTCGACGTCGGCCAGCGCCGTCCGGCTGGTGTGGAGCTGTGCCTCGAGCCTGGCGTGGTCGGCATCGGTGCCGTCGAGCTCGCCGGCGACTTCGGCCAGCCGGGCGGTGCGTTGCGCGACATGTTCCTCGAGACGGCGGCACCGCTCGTCGGCTTCGGCCAATTCGCGCTGGACCCGCTGCAGCACCCGAGCCGATTCATCGACGGCGCTCTGCGCGTCGCGGAAGGCAGCGCGTGCGCGTTCTCCGCCGGCCGCGGCTTCCGCGAGCAGCGTCTCGGCGGCCGCGCGCGCCCGCCCGGCCTCACGCTGCTGCTGCTCGAGTATTTCCACCCGCCGTTGGGCGTTGTCGATGTTGTCGCTGAGGTGCTCCAGATCGGCGCGACGTGCCAACGGCCCGGCGCTGGTCCCCGACCCCGCGAGCACCACGGCGCCGTTGGCGTGCTGGAGGGCGCCCCCACCCGGCTCCAGCACGTCGGTACCGGCCAGCAACGTCCGGGCCCACGCCTCGCCGGGGCCGGTCGCGGTCAAGGGGAGGGGCATGTCGCCCGCCCCGGCGTGGAGAGGTCCCGCGGCCGGCAGGAGCACCAGCGATCCGAGTTCGGTGGCGCTGTGCCACGCGCGGATCGCATCGATGGCGGCCCGGTCCCGTACCAGCACCGCATGCAGCCACTCACCGAGCAACCGCTCCGCGAGCTCCGCGTCGGCGCGGGAGGTCCGCACGAAATCCGACAACGGGCCGAGCACCGCGCCAACCCCGAACCGATCCCTGGCTTCCAGGAGCGCCCGGGCGGCCGGTGCCAATCCCTCGCGGTCGCGTTCCAACTGCTCGAGTGCGTCGCGCCGCGTCGCGAATCGGGCCAACCCCTCCTCGGCCGACCGCCGTTCCGACCGGATCGCCTCTTCGTGTTCTCGCGCGGCCGCCAAGGCGTGGCGTGCGCGATCCACCTCGGCCTCCGCCGCGCGATCGGCCTCGCGCCGTTCGTCGGCCTGCGTACGCACGTCCCGCACCAGGCGTTCCGCGGCGTCCAGTTCGCTGCGCCGCGCCGCGCGCACGCGCCCGGCCTCGGCGGACGCCGTGCGGAGATCCGTGAGGTCTCGATCGAGCGACACCCGCTCGCCGGCCAGCGCGCGACTGCGCTCCGCCAGTTCCTGCAACCGCTCACCGGTTTCGCGCACGGTGGTCCGGGCCGCCACCAGGTGTCCCTTCGTCTCGTCTTCCCGCGCCGTGCGCACATCGAGTTCGGTCTGCACCGAAATGCGGGCCTCAGCGGCCGCGGCATGTTCGGTCGCCGCCGCGTCGCGATCGCGCTCCGCCAGCGCGGCACGTTCCGCGGCGACGGCGCGCTCGCTCTGCGCCCGCGCCTTTCGCGCGGAGGCGTTCTGCAAGCGTTCCTCCGCCAGGCGGAGTTCACCGTCCAGTCGTTCCACGTCGAGCCGCGCCTCGGCGAGTCGGCGCTCCATCTCCGAGCGCCGCGCCTCCGCGGTGTGGCGGGCCTGCACCGCCGCTTCCCGGTCCCGCTCCCGCGCGGCGATGGCCGCGCGACCGCGTGGCAGCCGCTCGCTGAGGTCGGACGTGGTGCCGTCCAACTCCACCCGGCGTTCGGTGATCCGGCTGAAATCGCGCCGCGCCACCGTCATCACGACCGCAAAGCGTTCCGCCGTGAACTTGGCGTGGCGCTCCGCCCGGCCGCGCTGGCGCGCCAGGCTGCGCACCTCACGCTGGACCTCGTTGATGATGTCGTCGAGCCGCTGCAGATCGTCGGTGGTCCGCGCCAACTGTCGTTCGGTGCTCGTCTTGCGGTCGCGATACAGGCCGATGCCCGCGGCCTCTTCGAAGAGCGATCGGCGTTCGTCGGCCTTGTCCGACAACAACCGGTCGATCATCTGCGCCTCGATCACGACCCCGGCGTCGCTCCCGAGGCCCGTCCCGCGGAGCAGGTCCTGCACGTCCCGCAGCCGGACCGGGCTCTGATTGATCAGGTATTCGCTCTGGCCGCTGCGCGAGAGGCGGCGCGTGACCTCGACCTCGCTGTACGCGATCGGCAGGGTGGCGTCGGAGTTGTCGAACACGAGGGCCACCTCGGCCACGTTGACCGGCCGGTGCCTGACCGCACCGTGGAAGATCACTTCTTCCATGCGCTGCGATCGGAGCAGCCGTGCGCGCTGTTCGCCCAACACCCAGCGGACCGAATCGGATACGTTCGACTTCCCACAGCCGTTCGGCCCGACGATGGCGGTCATCCCCTCATCGAAGGGCAGTTCTACGGAATCGGCAAACGATTTGAATCCGGTAATACGGATTCGGCTCAACTTCATCGGGCTATTCCGGTCCGTGAGACGAGCGAGGCGTGCAGCCCCGCGGACTTGAGGATCGAATCGGCAGTCCGCGCCTGCGCCTCCTGCGTGAATGCGCCAACCAACAGGCGCACGGTGCCGTTTGGCACCGGAACAATGTACGCGGGAATACGGCGTTGTCGAAGCCCTCGCAGGCTGTCCGTCGCTTCGCCGCCGGATCGGTAGCGACCGACCTCGAACGCGAGCGGTGTGCGCTGAATGGTGCCATGCCGCGGCTGCAGCACCCCGGTGCTCCTGAGCGCCGCCCGCAGCGTCATCGCGGCCCCGGCCGAGGGCAGGACGCCAGCCACCACCCGGTACCAGACCCGGCCGTCGTCCTCCAACCGGATCGGGGTGAGCACGACCGTATGCCCCATCCGGGTGAGCCGATCACCCAACGCCTGCGCACTGCCCAGCCGGGGAAAGGCGGCGACCTGCACGCCAAAAAACAGCGTGTCCCCGGGCTCGCCGGCGGGTACCGGCGACTCGTGGTCCACGGGATCGGCAGGGACGGGCTCGGGTGGCGGCGTCCGGTCATCCGACACGGAGGCCGGCGGAGTCGGCGGTGGGGCGGACCTATCCGCCGGTTGCGGGTCGTCGTGACCTGCCAGGACGACCGCGGCGGCGACCACGACGACGAGGCTGAAGGCGGCGGCGGTCCAGCGGGCCCACGGCGGGACGGACCGGCGGGGCAGCGGCGATTCCCGCGGCGGCACGCCGAGCTCTTCGCGAATCACGGCGAGCGTTGGGGCGGGCAGGGACTCGAGCGACACCCCCCCACGGGCGATCATCACGATACCGTCCGGTGCGAAGGCGAGGTGCGGGATGGCCTCACGCGGCACGTAGATGAGCATCAATGCGTCCTGGCTGGCAAAGCCGCGCCGCAGCCGCTCCCAACGGTCGCTCGCCCAGATGGCGGCCGGATCGGAGGGGGGAGTCCCTACCGGCACGTAGTGGAGTCCCGTTTCCTGTTCGATCGCCACGTGCGTCAGGGATGCGCCGAACTCGAACGCGTCGACGAGTCCATCCGGTGCCGTGCGCACCGCGCCCACATCGAGACCTGGTTCCTCGACCGAGGCATCGATGAGCGCGACCGGCCGTTCCCCGTGCGCCGCGCGGGCGACCGCCCAGGCGACCCGGGCGGACCATGCAGCCGCTGGTGCATCCGTCGCCAGGAGGATCACGGAGCGCCCGGCGACGAGAGGAGGGACCGCGTGTGGGAGTTGCGGGGGGGCCAGCTCCCGCACGCTCATGTCGAGTCCGGCGAGGTGGATTGCGTGAAGATCCAGTACGGCATGCCGAGTCCGCGTCCGGCCTCCTCGGCTTCCTCGCGAGTGGCGTACGGCCCGATCACCACCCGGAACATTTCGTCGAGGCGGGTCGGCTGGAGCACGGCCGACCTCATGCCGGCCAGGCGAAGGTCGCGCGCCAGATCGTCCGCCCAGGTCTGGTTGGTCGTGCTACTGACCTGCAAGTACACGAGGCGGTCACCGGTGGTGGAGCGTGCCGCCTGTTCGTCGGCGAGTTGCAGCGCCGGGCGACGGGGATCCCACGCCACGATCAACCACCGGTCTTGCCCCGGGTCCGCGGCGCGCGCCAACTCGCGCCGGGAATCGGCCGCAATCGTCACGACATCCGTGCCGCGCCGAACCATGATCGTCCCGTCCGGCGCGATGGCGGGAAGGTCGTCGGTCCACTCCGACGCGATCGAAACCGGCGGGGTCGGATCGACCAGCGAGATCAGCCAGACCGAGTCACCGACGGCGGGGCGGGCGAGCAATCGCGCCCCACGCGGGTCGACCCGCAGCGCAATCGCGGCCATGGGCAGCGTCGTTCGGGCGATGATGTCGAGCCCGAATCGCTCGATCGTGAGAATCTCACCGGCGTCAGTCGCCACGTAAATCCGGTGACCGGACGGCGAAAACGCGACGACCGTCGGCGCGGCGCGCAACGCGATCTGCTCGTCGGGGGCGCGGCGCAACAGCGACGTGATCAGCAGCGAGCGGTCGGACCCAACGGCCAGCAGATCGCCTCCGGGTGCCACGTCCAACGGTCCGTCGGGCAGCGCACGGCCACTGTCGCTCTCCGTGCCGAGCGGCGTCAGTCTGCGGCCGGCGGCGCTGCGCGTGGTGGCCAACGCTCGGTCGCGAGCCCCGGCCCAGACCCCCTCGATCGCGACCTCGAGCGATTCCGCCAAGACGGTGGACCGTCGGCCGAGTTGTCGCAGAATGCTGCCATCCGCGCGGACATAGAGCGGGACCCCGGACGGCGAGAGCCGGGCCAGGATCACGGCGGAATCGGCAGTGCGGGGCCTTCCCGAGTTCAGGTCGAGCGCAACGAGGGTCGAGTCCGGGGTGAGGACGTAGATCAGGTCGTCGTCATCGGCGAAGCCGACGACCTGGCGCGCGACGAGGCCCGGCGTCTCGAATCTCCACGTCGCTTCGTCCAGCGTCGGGAGCCGGTACAGCCTGACGTCGCCGCCGCGCCGGCTCGCGAATCGCAGGGCGACGGACGTCGCCGGCCCCTGTCGGGCCGCGTCGGCCGCCACCGCTTCGGCGAGTTGCGTGGCCTGTGGTGAGGGACCGCACGCGGCGACGGCGAGCGACCCGGCGAGGAGGAGGAACACGCGGGACACGGGGGCAACGTAGGCGGTGGGTTGCGTCATTTCAAGGCAACCGGCGGCGTGCCGGTGCGGCTAGAAGGTCGGGCCGATACTGATGGTCCAATAGGCGCCGACGCCGTCGGCGCGGACGAGCGGCTTCGCATAATCGAACCGTAACACGGCGACGCCCAGGGCGTTGACGCGCCACGAGAATCCCCAACTGGTCAGGGGCTGGCGCACCCGCGCCACGTTGGCGTTGTCGCGGCGCTCGAGCACGACCCGGTTGCCGGCGTTCCAGGCGATGCCCGCGTCGAAGAACACCGCTCCCTCGATGGGCGGGAACCACACCGGCAGGAATCCGAGCATCAGCGCGCGAAACAGTGGGAATCGCAACTCGGCGTTGAACACGCCGACGCGGCTGCCGAGCAACTGGTCGAGTGCGGCGCAGCCGGTGATGGTGCCGGTGGCCGCCCCGGTGCACTCGTTGCGGCGGAAGGAGCCCGCGGTGTAGCCGCGAATCAACTCGGGCGTACCGAGGAAGATCGGAAACTCCCCGTCGTCCCGCCCGAACCGTCCGAAGAACAGCGTGCGAGTGGCCAACACGAACGGGCCGAACAGCCCGTCATAGCGGCGGTAGTCGCCGAGGACCTGATGGAACTGCCATCCCCCGATGGCCGGGGCGTATTCAAGCCGGCTGCGACGTCCCATACTGGGGCCGACATACGGCGAGATGGAGTTGTCGAACACGAGGGCCAGTGACGGTTGCAGGTAACTCGAGCTGCCGAGCCCGTCGGTAATGACGTCCTGGCTCAGGATCGCGCCGCTCACCGGGTCGAACGTCTGGACGTACTCCTGGCGGGCCCGTCCGATATTCACCGCGCGCCATCCGAACTCCACCCGCCGGAATCGGTTGAACGGCCGGTGCGCCTCGACGAATGCCTGCCGCAGAATGAGTCGATCGAACCCGAAGACCGCGATGGGTTGGCCTACCGAATCGGTGGTGATCGTACTGCCCGAGTAGAAGAACAGCGGATACTGCTCGTAACCGGCTTGCCAACTCGTGCGGTGGGAGAAGTTGCCGTACGCCAGCAAGAGTTGCGCCTCGTCGATGCGCCCGTTGACCTGACCGGCGAGCAGCATGCGGCGATTGCCCAGCATGTCCGACAGCGAGATCGCGGTGCCGCCGAAAAACCCGCGCCCGAAATTGTCGCGGGCGTACCCGATGGTCGGTTGCGCGATATAGTCCGGCGTGAGCCGGCCGGAATAACGGCGCCGGCCGAACTCCAGCGTATCCGGCAGCGCGAGCGTCGCGCTGTCCAGCAACTCGCGTACGGAAACGGGGCGGCCGGCCGATGCCGCGGGGACCGGCGTGGCCGCGGAGGAACGGAACCCGCCCGAGGATCGGTAGATCGAGGCCCGTTGCACCGCTTCGATCGTCGGCATCGGCGGTGCTCCCGCCACCGAGTCCGGCGGGGTCGGCGCCGAATCGAGCGCGATGGCCGGTGGCAGCGCGAAAGACCAGGGCTGGCGTTTCAGGCCCCGCGGATCGTCCACCCGATACACATTGTAGGTGAAATCGGGTCCCTCGTAGTATGAGAACACCAGCCGGTCGGCTCGATGCGCCCAGGAAATTGCCGGCGAGAGTTCGGTGATGCCGGTGACCCCGGTGTACACGTTGGTGAGCTGGTACTCCAGCCGGGACGTGAGTTCATACAGGAAGATGTTGGCGATGCCGGTCCGGTCGGACACGTAGGCCAGCGACTGTCCGTCCGGCGCCCACTGCGGATTGATGTTCCGTCCCTGCATCGGCGACAGCACCTCGATGCGGCCGGTCTCGAGGTCGTACAGCGCGAGGCGCAGGGCCGCAAACCGGAGCGAGGCCAGGTTGGTTTCCTCGCCTCGGTCGGTCGCGAACGCAATCGTCCGACCGTCGGGTGACCAGGCCGGCTGGAGGTCCGCGTACTTGTCCGCCGTGAGCCGTCGCAGGTCCGACCCGTCGAGGTTGACCAGGTACAGGTCGGACAGTCCGCCGTCGTAGCCGGTGAACACCAGCTGGGTGCCGTCGGGTGACCACGCGGGGGTCGTCGCCCCGTGTAAGGGCAGCGCGATGCGTCGATGCTCCCGCCGCCGCGTCATGTCGAAGATGACCAGATCGTCTTTGCCGCCGTGTTTGGCGGCGATGGCGAAATACTTCCCATCGGCCGACCAGGAGCCCGCGGAGTTGAGGTAGCGCAGGTTCTCGAAGTCGGCGTTGAACGCCGATTTCACCAATCGGCCCTGGACCCGCCCCGTTTCGGCGTCAGCCACGTAGAGGTCGATGAAGTACGTGCCGCCCTCCGAGAGGTAGGCGATCTGGCTGCCGTCCGGGGACAGCGCAGGCGACACGTGGATGCGCGCGCCCGTGCCGCGATGACGGAGCGTGGGCCTGGCGAATTCCCGTGGCGGTGCCAGCTCCGCGACCTGCGGCAGGTACGTGCGACGGATCGCGAAATGCCACTCCTCGGAGAGGTCTTCGAGCGACATGCCGAGGGCCCGCCGGAACGCCGATTCGACCCCGGCGGATGCCACCCCGTGCAGGATTTCGCCGATGACTTCGTCTCCCCAACGCTCGCCGATGTACGCCATCAGGGCATGGCCGTAGCGATAGGGGAACACGGAAGGATCGTAGGTCATTTCTTCGATGGTCGGGAGGTGACCTTCGAGGGCGGCGTTGCGCAGCCACGTCGCGGTCAGCGGCGTGATCGGTCCGGTGGACAGGTATTCCGCCATCCCCTCGAACAGCCACAGCGGTGGCTGCACCGCGACCAGGCGCTGGATCCCCGCGCCGATGCGGCCGCGGGCGAAGATGTCGTATTGAAACTGGTGCACCAGCTCGTGCTGCAGCACGTGGTCGAAATCGTCATACGATCCGGTGAAGGGCAACATCACGCGGTGGCGGAACGCGTCGGTGACGCCGCCCGTGGCCTCGCCGATGTCGGTGATATTGTTCTGTTGGAATTCGGAGTGCGACGCGAACAGGATGATCGGTTGCCGCTCGCGGTATTGGTGGTTCAGAATGCGGGACAGGCGTCCGTAGGCCCGCTCGGCCATCCGGGCGGCGTCGACCGCCGCCTCACGCTCTCCTTCGTAGTAGTAGACGTCGAAGTGTTCGGTCTCGATGACCGCGAAGTCGAGGTGCCGGTACTGCACCTTGTTTTGGCCGAAATACTGCGCGGCCGCACTCGGCGCGACGAGCGCTATCGCCACTGCGGTCATCAGGGCTCGAGACCGGCCCATGGGTCTACCTCCCGGGCTGAACGTGCACGACCGGCGCGTCGGCCCACAAGCGCTCGAGCCGATAGAATTCCCGCAGGCTCGGGTGGAATACGTGAACCACGAAATCGACAAAGTCCAGCAACACCCAGCGTCCCTGGCTCACCCCCTCGACGTGGTGTGGTTTGCGGCTCCGCTCGCGCATCGTGTCGAGGACCTGCTCGGCGACCGCCCGCACGTGCGTATCGGACGTCCCCGACGCAATGATGAAGTAATCCGTCGCGTCGCTTAGCGATCGCAGGTCCAGCACGATGACGTCCCGGGCCTTGTGGTGCTCGAGCGCCCGGGCGACCGCGGTAATGTCCGGCGCGCTGTTGGGCTGCTCCGTCTTCCTAATGCGACGAGGCCGGATTTGTTCCTGGCGAGGAATGGCTAGCGCTCGCTTGCGGGGGACGGTTCTTCTATCTGGTAGAATATACCCCACGCGCCCGGTCCGGTATGGACGGTGATGGCGGCGGTCAGATCGTTCACGATGCACTCGTGTGGCGCGAAGCGGCGGTTGGCCTCGTTGCGCAGGAAATCGGCGGTGGCCGGCGCATCTGCGTGGACGATGCCGATGCGCAGGCGCGCGGGGCGGGGCGTGAGTCGTTGCTCGAGATGGGCCAGGACCCTGGCCGCGACCGCCTCGCGCCCGCGCACGCGGTCGAGTGGCACGATATGTCCGTCCGGCGCCAACTCGAGAATCGGCTTGATGCTGAGCAGGGTGCCGAGCAACGCCCGGCCCCGTCCGACCCGGCCGGAACGCAACAGGTTGTCGAAAATGTCCACCGTGAACATGCCGCTGGATCGGTCACGTGTGCGGGTGAGTTCGGCGGCGATGGCGTCGCGGTCCCACCCCTGTTCGGCCAGTTCGGCGGCGCGCAGCGCCAGCATCCCGAGCCCGAGCGAGGCCGATCGGGAATCCACCACCGTGATATGGTCTTGCGACACCGCGCGGGCCGCGGTGACACCGGACCCGAAGGTGCCCGAGAGCGACTTCGCCAGCAGGACGGCCAACGCGTCTCCGGCCCCACTCAGCGCGTCTTGAAACCCCTGCACGAAGGCCGCGGGGGTCGGTTGTGCCGTCGTGAACACCTCGCCGGCCCGCATCCGGTCGGTGACCTCACGGCTGCGGATTTCGATCCGATCCTGATACGCGCGCGCGCCGTCCAGGACCTGGACCGGCACGACCACGATCCCGTGCCGGTCCAGCAGGTCATCGGGCAGGTCGCAGGACGAATCGACGACGATGGTGAGCGCGCGGCGCGCTTCGTGGAGCTGTCGGTGCTGCTCCCGCATGTCGTCGGCTTTGGTCAGCTCGATGGTTCCCCAACCATGGGCGAGTTCGAAGACCGCGTGGGGCGTGTCGGTGTGGACGTGCACCTTCAACAGGTCGCCGGTCGCCAGCACGACAATCGATCCGCCGAGCGCCCGTAGCGCCGCCCGGACGTCGGTCGAGGGCGGCGGCGTCTTACAGCGGACGAGGACTTCGGTGCAGAATCCGTAGTCGCGATCGCGCGCGACTTCGGTCACGGCGGCGGCGTCAGGCGTGGCGTAGGTCCGCGGTGCGTCGGCCGAGACGATCGGGTTCCCTTCAATCAGCCGGACGATCCCCTCGATCACGCGTACGAACGCCTTGGCGCCCGCGTCCACCACGCCCGCCTCGCGCAACGCCGCCAGCAGGTCGGGCGTGCGTTGCAACGCGTCTTCGGCGTGGTTCAAGACACGCCGCATGAGGCTGGCGACGTTGTCCGACTCCCTGGCGGCCTGTTCGGCCGCCTGGGCGGCCTCGCGACTGACGGTGAGAATCGTGCCCTCGACCGGCGTGTCGAGCGATTGGTGCAGCCGTTCGGCGCCGGCACGGAAGGCGCCCGCCAACTCGGCGGCCGTGGCTTGCTCCGTGGTCGCGAGGTGGTCCCGCACGCCCAGAAGGAATTGGGCGAGCAACATCCCGGAATTGCCGCGGGCCGAGAACACGCTGGCCTCGGCCATGGCGCCGGTGACGTCGGAGAGGGTCGCGCGGTCGTCCAGCGAGGCGAGGTGCGTCGCGACCGCACGGAGCGTCATGGCGAAGTTCGTACCCGTGTCCCCATCCGGCACGGGAAACACGTTGATCCGGTTCAGCTCCTCGCGCCCCGCGTCGACCCAGTCGGCGGCGGCCGCCAACGAACGCCGCAAACGCGGACCGTCGATATAGGCGATCTCCGCGGCTCCCGCCGACACTACGCTTCCTTTACCACCCACACCCTGAGTTCCGGTCGCACGTCCGCGTGGAGTCGCACGGGAACCTTGTAGACGCCGATCATCTTGATCGGTTCGTCCAGCTCGATCGAGCGTTTGTCCACGTGGTATCCCTTCTCGTGGAGTCGGTCGGCGATGTCGCCTGAGGTAATCGAGCCGAACAGCTTGTCGCCTTCGCCGGCCTTGACCGTGAAGGTGAGGTCTTCGGCCGTGAGCCGCTTGCCGAGTGCCTCCGCATCACCGGCGGCGGCGGCCACCAGCTCGCCGCGACGGCGCGCTTCTGCGGCGACCCGAGCCTTGTTGGCGGCGTTAGCGGGGTACGCCAGACCGCGCGGAAGCAGGTAGTTCCGGCCGTAACCGTCCTTCACCTGCACGATTTGGCCGGTATGCCCGAGCTTCGCGATGTCACTACGCAGGATCACTTCCATGATGTCATCCACCCACCGGCGGGGCCGTCCACCGCCGTCGAAGGTCAAGCCCGGCGTCGAGCACTCCCAATACCATGGTGCTCCCGAGTACGACGGGCAACAGAAACAGGGTTGCCAGGGCCGCGAGCCCGTAGGCTATCACCCCGGCGCGAATCAGTTGCAGTCCAAACAGGCCGACGGCGGCGCCGCGGACCACGTACAGCGTCGCCACCACGGCCAGGATATTCGAGGCGACGAGCTTCACCGCACTGACACGGACAAACAGCACCAGCACCAGTGGGACCACCGCGGCCCAACCGAGGTGCTCGGTGAACCGGAACGACGTGAACCGGCCCAGCGGTCGACCCACCGTGCGCCCCGCGAGACGATAGAACAGCAGGGACGCGACCGCGAACCCGAGCATCACCTGGAGCGCGACCGTCGCCGGAAACAGGTCGGCCATGGTCCGCACGATCGCGTCGAACGACGCATCGAGCTGGCGCAACATGGCCGACGCCGACGGTGTGCCGGCGCCGTCGGTCTGGAGCTGGGCGGTCCGCGACAGCGCACCCAGCATCCATCGGAGCGCGAAACCCACCCGATGCTCCACCCACCAGTGCAACCGTCCCCAGGACCAACCCAGCGCACCGTACGTCGCCGCGACGCCACCCGCCGCGACGGCTGCCGCCACCAGGCTGCGGTGTGTCACGGTCCAGGTCGTCATCAGCGTGAGCACGAGGAACGCCGCGACCGCGAGCACGGCGGCGGCGCGCGTGACCTGCTCCGGCAACTCGCCCGGATAGGTCAGCCACCACAGGGCCACCGCGGCGGACGCGACCCCCGCCGTGCGGGCGGGGCCGTTGCGTGGGCGTGCCGCCGCGATCAGTCCGGTCAGGGGGAGCGCGAGCAGCCCGATCGGCGCGATCACGACGAAGGCCACCGTCATGAAGACGGTACCGACGGTGGTGCTGACCCTCCGCCCGAGCCCGCCTGCCGGCGCCCGCTCGGACGACGGCGTCATGCTAGCGGGCGTACCCTCGGATGTACGGCAGCAACGCCAGATGGCGCGCCCGCTTGATGGCCGTGTTCACCTGCCGCTGGTGCCGGGCGCACATGCCCGACAGGCGGCTCGGCAGGATCTTCCCGCGCTCGGTCGTGAACCGGGACAGGGCCCGCTCGTCCTTGTAATCGACGACCCGAACGCCGGATTCACACACGGGACAGGTCTTGGCGCGGCGTCGCATCAGTCGTCCTCCCGGCTGCGGGATGGCCGGTCGTCATCGTCTTCGCCGACCGCGACCGGGGCGCGCGGCTGCTCGCCGTCGTTCAGGACGACCAGATACCGGATGACGCCCTCGTCGAGCTTGATGGCGCGTTCGAATTCCGGGAGTGACGCCGGGGCCGCCTCGACGCGAACCACGACGTAGTATCCGACCTCACGGCCCTTGACGGCGTAGGCGAGGGTCCGCTTCCCCCAATGATTGACGTCTTTCACCGGCTCGGGGTTGTCCGCGGACTTGAGCAGGTCGTGGAAGCGCTGGAGCTTCTCGCTGACCTGGGGTTCTTCGAGCACGCTGTCGAAGATGTAGACGATCTCGTAGGGTCGACTCACGACACCTCCCTTTGGACATGAGACCCCGGCACGTCGTTGGGCCGGAGTAGGGGAATTGAGGCAAGCAAGATAGACGGACGGACGGTGAAACGGCAAGGCGGCCGGCGTGTCTGCTTCAAGGTCCCGACTGGGTCCGCTCAAGCGGTTCGGGAACCTGCGCGTCCCAACGTGGTAGGAGACGATCGCCCTGACGAGTGATCGCGGCCCGCCCGCCGACACGCTGTTCGCTCCACCCGGTGCGTCCGACCCTCGATGAGGGTGCCGCCTTGATCCGGACAGTCCGGGAAGAGGTATGAACGATGCAGGACGAGGTATGATATGATCAGCATACGCCCGAGGATTCCTGCCCTGCCTCTCGTGGCGAGCGCCGTCCTGTTCCTCGCCTGCAACCCCGTACATGCCTCTGGCCAGCGTGTCGTCACGGTCGAACGGGGCGCCTACACTCCTTCCATCTCACCGAACGGTTCGACCATCGCGGTGGGCATCCTGGGGAAGATCTGGCTTCTCGCGTTGGAGGGGGGTGAGGCAAGGCAGCTCAGCTTCGGCCATGGTTGGGACCATCATCCGGTGTGGTCGGCGGATGCAGCACGGCTCGCCTACGTTCACGACACGCCCGCATCGAGCGAGATCGTGCTCCACACCTTCGCCACCGGAACGTCCCGAACACTCTCGGGGTCGACGCCATTAAGCTCTACGCCTTTCTCCAGCCGGAGGTGTTCGCCGACGCAGTCGCGGAAGGGCACGCGCAGGGCATTCCGGTGATCGCGGATCCGGTCTCGACCTCCTGGCCCGTGGGGCTCGACGCCGGCATCGACGGCTTCGTGCACGTGATGGATCACAAGTGGCGGTTCGTCTCGCGCGAGCAGCCGGATGCGAGCGAGGGTCCCTGGGCCGTGGTCGAGCCGGACAGCGGCCTCATGAACGCCTTCTTCGCGAGGGTGGCCGCCAAAGCGGTGATGTTCGATCCCACGATGATGGCCTCGTCGCAATACTTCCACGCGGATTCGTTCGCCACCGCGCTCCGGCAAGGCGTGGGGCAGCCGCGCTTCGTTCGCCGGGCCCGGATCCTGGCCGACATGCTCCGCACTATGCATCGACAGGGCGTGCGGTGGGTCGCGGGCACTGACGTCGGGCCGAGCGCCCTGCTCCGCGAAATGGAGATCTACGAGGTGATCGGTATCCCGAACACCACCATTCTCCAAACCGCGACTGCCAACGTCGCGCGCTGGCTGAGGAAGGACGACTTCGGAACCGTGGAGCTCGGGAAGCGGGCGGATCTGATTCTAGTGGACGGTAATCCGTTGGAGCGGATCCGCGACCTTGAGAACGTGGTGCTCGTGGTGCAGAGCGGGCGCGTGATCATGGAGAAGTGAACAGCCGGGTTGATGGGCGACAGAGGGGTGGCGGGCAGTTTTGCGTGTCGAGATCGGATCCGAGCTCGCGTGTCCGACGTGTGAGATCGAACTGGCGCACCTCGTGCGGCTCGGCGCCGCTGAGGGGCCAGGTGCGTTTGCCTCCCGACCGTACGCGATTGCGCGCGATACACGTGGTCGGTACTACGTCGTCACGCCTGAATCGTTCAACGAACCGCCGTACATGTTGGACAGCGCGGGCCATTTCCTCCTCGTTAGCCTCTGACCCGCAGCTCAACCTCCACTTCAACATCTGGACTCACCAATTGGCGGACCTGCAAAGAGTAGGTTCCGGGAGGCGATAACACCACTCGCTCTTCGAATTCAACCAGCGAGTCGCCAGGGAGCAGGGGTCTTCGAAAGGTCTCGCAGTCAAACCGAAATTCTGCGGGATCAGCCAACTCAGCCGTTCCGCCTATCTCCAGGCAAAACTCGTGTACGACAAGGTCGACGGGTTCGCGGCTTGCGTTGTGGACAGCCGAGCGGATAAGAATGGTGTCGTGCTGATGCGGTTCAGCGTCTGACAGGTCCAGCACCTGGTGTATCCCACCGGTAGCGTCCTTCTCAACCTCCAGGGGCTTGGTGGCGTCGCAAGCACTGATTCCTGTTGCGAATGCCCCGCAAAGGAGCAGCCAAGCGCTTCGGTCAATCACTGGAAGCACTCGAACGGGCCCCGTACTTCGCGACCGGACTCCGGTACTCTGCCACTGCATCTTGACCTCGCAGTGCCGCGCCAACGGAGGCTTGTGACGTCAGAGCTACTTACGTCCCTTTTCGTCGACCCGCAGGCCGATCCGCCAAATCAACTCCTCGGGGAGGTATTGTCAAAAGTTGTGGATCGGGTCATGATCAGGCAGCGTCCTTCCGGTTCTTCTTCTCCTGACGTTCCACCTGCGTTCCATCGACGAAGCGCACGCCGGCCCGGACTAGCGGCAACAGGTGCGCCCCGTTCAACCGGCGCCAGCGGTGCTCGGCCATCTCGAGCAGCTTGAACGCCATCGTCAGTCCCTTCGTGCGCGTGCCGGCGCCCTTCGTGACCCGCTGCCGTAATTACCGAGCCGCTGTGCGCGATGATCGGCGGCGTGAAGCCGCCGCTCCGCCCAGCCGCATGAAGCGCCAAGGCCACGCGCCGTCGGTTCACCCGACAGAGCCGAGCCGCGGGTTGACCCCGCGGATGATTGGTCGAGGAAAATGGCCCGCAGTCCCCGTCGTTGTTCCGCGGTTGAAACCGCGGCTGGGCGCGCTTCGCGCGACGGGCGCTGAAGCGCATGCGGTGGGCGTCCTTCAGGACGTGTCGCCGGCGGAGCCGGCGCCGAGCGCCGGGTTGA
>Ga0214471_10000493_pt1 | contig 33730 bp, 33 predicted proteins | sample RVTome_5_FD_207665 | JGI IMG/M metagenome (GOLD analysis project Ga0214471, IMG submission 207665) | Soil microbial communities from uranium-contaminated site in the Upper Colorado River Basin, Wyoming, United States - RVT142D155 | ecosystem: Environmental > Terrestrial > Soil > Contaminated >... | reverse complement strand
TCGAGGGGCGCCACGGCTTCGCCGGGGTGCCCCGAGCGGCAGATCGCCGCCCGGGGGGCTTGGGGGGCGCCCGGAGCCCCCCATGTCATCAGATCCCGCGGTCGGCCAGGAACTTCGCGTAGTCGCGCTGCCCCGCCTTCGCCGTCCGGATCTGCTCGGGCGTGTAGAACCTCGCGAGGTCGACGACCTCGACGTTGTAGCGGGCGCGCTCGAAGGCGTCCTTGTGGACGAACGGCCGGGTGGCGTCGATCCCCATGGCGCCCGCGAAGCGGATGTTGGACTGCGTCCACTGGCGGTCGCCCGCCGAGGCGCGCTCGGCGGGCTGGAAGGTCTGGCCGAAGCCCCCCTCGCAGACGGTGAGGATGTCCTCCTTGGGGTTCACCCGGGTGGTCATCGCCCACAGGACGTCCTCGATGTTGTAGATGTCGACGTCCTCGTCGACGACGATGCCGAGGCGCGCGCCCAGCGAGATCGAGAGCGCCGCGCTGAGGATGTTGCGGTGCAGGCCCTCGTCGCGCGCGCGGCGCTTGCGGACCTGGAAGATGACGCCCCCCCAGTCGGTCATGCCCATGGGGATGTGGGTGTCGATGCAGAGGCCGGGGACGATCCGTTCGGCCAGCTCGAGGAAGCAGGCCTCGCGCACGACCCCGTCGATGAAGTGCTCGTCCATGCCGTGCACGATGAGGCCGTAGTAGAGCGGGCGGTCGGCCCGGTGCGTGATGGCCGTCGCCTGGAACCGGGGCGTGCGGTACGCCTTGCCCATGTAGCCCGACCACTCCGGGTGGAACGGATGGACGCCCTGCGCGTCGTCTTTCTCGGCGAGCGGGCTCTCCCACACCTTCTGGGTCGTGTCGAGGTAGCCCTCGATGACGTACTCGGCGTTGGCGATCGCCCAGGCGTCCTGGGTCCGGGCCCGGACCAGCTCGACCGGCGCCCCCTGGAGGGCGCCGGCCACGCCCAGCTCGTCGCAGCCGCGCGGCAGGATCACGTAGGTGAAGCCCGAGCCGGCCATCATCGTGCAGGCGGGCGGGATGCCGATGTTGACGGTCAGCGGGATCGGCCCCCGCCGGTACCAGTGGGTGGCGATCTGGTCCATGTGGGAGCCGGGGGAGATCTGGAAGCTCGAGAAGTCGGGGCCGCGGAAGTTCATCCGGTTGTAGCCGATGTGCGACCCGCCCCAGAAGTGCCGGCCCCGGACCACGGTGGTCCCGGCCCCGAGCGTCCGGCCGGGATCGCTGTCGGAGTGGGAGATCATCGGCACGACGCCCCACACGTCGAGGTTGTCGGTCAGCACCACCTCCTGGCAGGGACCGTCCTTCACCTCCACCGGCGGCAGCGGGTCGCGCAGGGCCTCGACGACCTTGTGCTTGAGCCGGCGGGGGTCGTCGACGTCGAAGAGCCGGGCGATGCGCTCGGCGCTGGCGAAGATGTTGTTGCAGATCCGCGCGTTCGGGTAGCCCTTGACCCTGTCGAAGAGGAGCGCGGCGCCGCCGTCGAAGTGCTTCTGGATCGCGGCGACCTCCAGGTGCGGATCGACCTCGACGCCGGTGGTGACCAGCTCCCCGGTCGCGTCCAGGAACTCCAGCGTCGAGCGCAGGCTCGTGATGTCCTTCTTCATCGGGCGTCCTCGCCGGGGTCTAGTCCGGCTTGTTCACCACGTGGCAGGCGACGAGGCGCCCCGGGGCGGCCTCCTCGAGCAGGGGCTCCTGCTCCGAGCAGATCTCCATGCGCAGCGGGCAGCGGGGGTGGAACCGGCAGCCCGACGGGGGATTGAGCGGACTCGGCACCTCGCCCGACAGGACGATGCGGCTGCGGCGGAAGGAGGGATGCAGGGGCAGGGCCGCCGAGAGCAGGGCCTGCGAGTACGGGTGCAGCGGCGTGCTGTACATCTCCTGCGACGGCCCCGTCTCCACGATCTTCCCGGCGTACATCACGTTCAAGCGGTTGCTGATGTACCGCATGGTGGCCAGATCGTGGGAGATGACGAAGTAGGCGAGGCCCAGGCGCTGCTGGATGTCCTTCAGCAGATTCAGCACCTGGGCCCGGATCGAGACGTCCAGCGCGCTCACCGGCTCGTCCAGGATGATCGACCTGGGATAGGTCACCAGCGCCCGGGCGACGGCGATGCGCTGGCGCTGGCCGCCGCTGAACTCGTGCGGAAACCGCTCGGCGCTGGCCGGGCTGAGCCCCACCTCCGCCAGCACCTCGGCCAGGCGTTCCTTGACCTTCGCCCGGGGTGTCCCGCGCGGCAGGGGCTCGGCGATGATGTGGGCCACCCGCATGCGCGGGTTGAGGGAGCTCCACGGGTCCTGGAAGACGGCCTGCACGGTCTGGCGATACCGCGCGAAGTCCTCACGGGTGAACTCCGCCAGGTCCTTGCCGTAGAAGCGCACGGTGCCCGCCGTGGGACGCTCCAGCAGGAGGAAGAGCTTGGCCAGGGTCGTCTTGCCCGACCCCGACTCGCCCACCAGCCCCACCGTCTCCCCTTCCTGCAGGGTGACGCTGACGTCGTCCACGGCCTTGACCCACCCGTTCACGCGGGTGAACACCAGCCCGCGCGTGACCGGGAAGTGCTTGCGCAGCCCGGTGCCTTCGAGGATCGTCTGCGCGCTCACTCCTCGGTCACCGCCAGCCAGCACTTGGTGACGTGTCCCGGGGACACCTCCACCTCGGGCGGGTAGACCTCGCGGCACCGGCTCATCGCCCGGGGGCAGCGCGGGGCGAAGCTGCATCCGGCGGGGAGGTTCGCCAGGTCGGGCGGCTGCCCGGGGATGTCCAGCAGGCGGCTCTCCAGCCGGTCGGAGCGCGGCACGCACCGGAGCAGGGCCTCGGTGTAGGGATGGGCGGGGTTGTCGAAGATCTCCTCGGTCGTGCCCATCTCCACGATCTTCCCCGCGTACATCACCGCCACCTTGTGGGCCGTGGCGGCGACGATGCCGAAGTCGTGGGTGATGAAGATGACCGAGATGCCGAGCCGTTCCTGGATCTCCCGGAGCAGGTCCAGGTACTGGGCCTGGATCGTCACGTCGAGCGAGGTCGTGGGCTCGTCGGCGATCAGCAGCCGGGGCTGGCAGGACAGCGCGATGGCGCCGCTGACCCGCTGCCGCATGCCACCGGACATCTGGTGAGGGTAGTCCGCTGTTCGCGACTCCGCCGACGGGATCTTCAGCCTCGAGAGCGCCTCCACCACGCGCCGGCGCAGCTCGCCGCCCCCGACGCCCTGGTGCTCCCGCACGGCCTCGCCGACCTGGTCACCGATGCTGAAGGCGGGGTTGAGGGAGGTCATCGGATCCTGCAGGATCATGGCGATGCGGCCGCCGCGCACGCGGCGCATCTCGTGGGACTTCAGCTTGAGGATGTCCTGGCCCTCCAGGCGGATCTCTCCGCCGACGATGCGTCCGGCGGGTTCGGGAACGAGGCGGACGAGGGAGAGGGCGGTCATGGACTTGCCGGAGCCCGACTCGCCGACGACGGCCAGGGTCTCGCCGGGGAACAGCGAGAACGACACGCCGTCGACGGCCTTGACGGTGCCGCGGCGGGTGAAGAAGTACGTCTTGAGGTCACGGACCTCCAGCAGGGGGGTGTGACCGTTCATCGGCTACACCTGCCGCAGCTTCGGGTCCAGCTTGTCGCGAAGCCAGTCGCCGAACATGTTCATCGCGAGCAGGGTCACGGCCATGGCGATCCCGGGGAAGGCGGCGACCCAGGGCGCCGTCCACACCAGGTGCCGTCCCTCGGCGATCATCAGGCCCCAGGCCGGCCTGGGCGGGGGCACGCCCACGCCGAGGAAGCTGAGGGAGCCCTCCAGCAGGATCACGTAGGCCATCTGCAGGGTGGAGATCACCAGCAGGCTCGGGACGATGTTGGGGAAGATGTGGCGCCACACGATGTAGGAGCCGGACCGCCCCGCCACCCGGGCCAGGGCGACGTAGTCGTTCTCCTTGATGGAGAGGGTCTCCCCGCGGACCTGCCTCGCGAACCGCGGCCACAGCAGGAGCCCGATGACCAGGATGACGTTGCGGAAGCTGGGTCCGGCGACCGCTGCCACGACCACGGCGATGAGGATGAGAGGCATCGAGAGGGCGACGTCGGCCAGGCGCATCAGCAAGGCGTCGATCACGCCGCCCCGGTAGCCGGCGACGAGGCCGATGACCGTGCCGATCGTCCCGGCGATCAGGATGGCCATGAGGGACACGGCCATCGAGACACGGGTGCCGTGGATGATCCGGCTCAGGATGTCCCGCCCCTGGTCGTCGGTGCCCAGCAGGTGAGCGGTGCTGCCCCCCTCGACCCACGCGGCCGGCTTCGTCCGCATGCGCAGCTCGCCCTCGGTGGGCGGGTGGGGCGCCACCTGCCCGGCGAACAGGGCGAAGACGACGACCACCGACAGGACGAGCGTCGGGATCGCCGGCAGCTGGCGCACCGCGCTCCACACCCTGCGCGGGCCGTGCTCGACCAGGACGGGGCGTTCGACTTCGACGATCGCCATGGTCGCGCTCCCCCTAGGCTCCGGGCCTGGCGTAGCGGATCTTGGGGTTGAAGTACGAGTAGAGGACGTCGACCATCAGGTTCGCGAGCAGGTAGATGGCGCTGAAGACCATCACGCCGCCCTGCACGATGGGGTAGTCCCGGGTGTTGATGCCCTCCAGGATCAGCCGGCCCAGGCCGGGCCACGCGAAGACCGTCTCGGTGACCACGGCGCCGCCCAGGAAGATGACGAAGAGCATCACCGAGAACGTCAGCACCGGGATGGTCGCGTTCTTGAGCGCGTGCTTCCAGATGACCACCCGTTCACGCAGGCCCTTGATGCGCGCGAACTTCACGTACTCGGCGCCGAGCACCTCGAGCATGCTGGAGCGGGTGAGCCGCATGATCGCCGCGGCGGTGAAGTACCCCAGGGTGATGGCCGGCAGGATGTAGCTCTCCGGGCCGCTCTTTCCACCCGGCGGCAGCCACCCCAGCCACACCCCGAACACGAGGATCAGCATGATGCCGAGCCAGAAGGTCGGCACCGCCTGCCCCAGGACGGCGAACACGCGGGCCACGTGATCGAGCGCGGTGCCTCGTTTCACGGCCGAGTACACGCCGATGGGCACGCCGATGACGACGCTGAGGGCGATGGCCACCGCGCCCAGCATGAGCGTGTTGGGCAGCCGTTCCCCGATGTGCTCCAGCACCGGGCGCCGGCTGAGGACGGACCGGCCGAAGTCCCCCGTGGCCATGCCCCGGAGGTAGACCGCGTACTGCACGGCGAAGGGCTGGTCCAGGCCGAGCTGCACGCGCAGGGCCTGCTTCTCCGCCTCGGTGGCGGTGACGTCCAGCATCAGCTGCACCGGGTCCCCCGAGAGCCGGGACAGCAGGAACACGAACGTCACCACCACGAGCAGGCTGACGAAGAGCTGAGCGATGCGGCCGAGAATGTACCGCTGCATCGTGACCCCTGTCGTTCGCCCGAGGCGGCTAGTCGACCCGCGTGATGTACTCGGTGTAGTGAGGGATGCCCTGGCCCGGCACCAGCGGCCACTTGCCGACCCGCTTGGAGACGCCGTAGAGGGCCGCCGTGCCGCCCAGCTCGATCCTCGGCACGTGCTTGTACATCCACTCGGCCATCTCCTTCTGGAGCTTGGCCCGCGCGGCGGCGTCGGGCTCCCGGGAGATGCGGTCGAGGAACTCGTCCATCACCGGATGCTCGAAGCCGGAGATCTGCGCGGCGGCCTTGCTGTGGCCGACCCGCGTCCAGATCTCCCAGGGCTCGGTGCCCGTCTGCGGGAAGGCGTAGGCCAGGGCCTTGCCCGGGTAGGTGCGGGCACCGAAGTGGCGGGAGAAGATCGCCCGGTCCATGGGCTCGCGGGTGATCTTGCACCCCAGGTTCTTCTCCAGCATGGAGGCCGTGGCCTCCCCCACGCGCGGCAGGTAGCCCCGGCCGGGCCACGCCACCAGGAGCATGGTGAACTCGAAGCAGTTGGGGTGGCCCGCTTCCTTCATGAGCTCCCGGGCCCGGGCCGGATCGTAGCCGTAGGGCTTCAGGGCCGGCGTCCACGGCTTGCCCGGGAAGAACATGGTCGCCGGCGTCAGGGCGAGGAAGCCGCCGAAGATCTCGTCGCGGACCGCCTGGGCGTCCACCGCGAGGTTGAAGGCCAGGCGCACCTTGCGCGCCCGCTCGTCGTCCAGGGGCGCCCAGGGCAGATTCGGCTTGGAGGTCCCCGGGCCACGGTCCGGCCACATGCCGCCCAGCGTGATGCCCACCGAGGCGAACTCGGGGATCGCGCGCGTCTCCACCCGCGCCGCCTTCAGCTCCTTCACGAAGTCCACGCCGACCTCGGCGACGTCGATGCGGCCGGCGGCCACCATGGCGATCCGGGTGGCGGCCTCGGGGACCTTCAGCAGGACCAGGCGATCGAACTCCGGGGTCTTGCGCCAGTGGTTGCGGACGGCCTTGTACTCGACGCGGTCGCCGAAGGTGTGCGACACGAACTCCCACGGGCCGGTGCCGATGGGATGCCGGTTGGCCGCGTCGTCACCCCGCTCGAGGGCCTTCTTGGACTGGATGTAGGTGACCTGGGCGAAGACGCCGGAGTTGACCTCGTTGAGCATCATCGGGTGCGCGGAGCCGAGCCGCACCACCGCGGTGTAGGGATCCGGGCACTGGACCTCCTTGAGCTTCTTCAAAAAAGGCGTCGTGTTGGCGGTGCCCGGCCTGGCCGCCTTCGTGAAGGTGTGCCTGATGTCCTCGCAGGTTACCTCCCCGAAGTTGCCGTGGAACTTGACCCCGCGGCGCAGCTTGAACACCCACGTGGTGGCCCCGTCCCGCACCTCCCAGCTCTCCGCCAGCATGGGCAGGTTCTGGCCCGTTTCCGGGTCGCGGCGGACCAGGTGCTCGAACATGTAGTTGCTGAAGACCATCTCCGCGCCCGGCGTGCCGTCGGGCAGGAACGACTCGTTGGCCATGGTGGCCACGGCAATGGTGAGGGTGCCCTGTGGGTCCTTGGCGTCCGCGGGAGACGGGCTCCCCGCGGCGACCAGGACCGCGCCGAGCACGAGCGTCCACAGCAGCACGGGGAAGAAACGAGACTGGTGTCTCAGCAGATCACCCATGATCCGTCGACCTCCCTCCGATTCGTCGGTTCGACGCGTCTCAAGTGGACGTGCCCCGCTTCGGGTCCGGACAGGAGCGATCACGAGCCGCACGATGCTGCGCGAGCCGGCTCCCTGCCAGGTTCACAGCGTGTGTGACCTGTCAGGGTGCGGCTATCCTACTCCAGGAACCGTGCGCGTGCGATGGCAAGACGCGCACTTCGCCGCGCGCGGGGCGTAGCCTCCCGCCTCACGGCTCGACGGTCAGCTCCACCGCCCGGGTCCAATCGTGGGTGTCCACGATCTGGCCGCGGTCGGGAACGACGGCGTCCGCCTCGGCCTCGGCGGGCCCCGGCTGGAAGACGGCCCCGCGGTGTCCGGCGACCTTCACCGGGACGCCTTCCAGGCCGCCGGTGCACTGGCCCGCTGCCTGCCCATGCCCGGTCGTGACCCCCTGCGTGAGTCTCACATCGACCTTGACGTGCTGACCGGCCGGGCAGTTGACGAGCGCCGTCACCACGGCGACGTGTCCGCGACCTCGAGTCTGCACGATGCGATCGACGTTGAAGCTGAACGAGGGGACCGGGGTGGCGAAGACGCGGTTCAGGGTGCTTCCATCCCCGACCTGACCGGACGCGTTGAGGCCCCAGCAGAACACGTTGCCGTCCGACGCCACGGCACAGGTGTGGCTGGTGCCGGCGCCCAGCCCCACGATGGCGCCCAGCGTGGAGATGAACGTCCGAATGGGACGCGTTGGATCGTTCGCCAGGACGATCGTCACGAGGCGTACCACCGCACGGGCACCAGGCTGCCGCTCGTACCGCCGTTAGCGCGGCGACGTCGTCCCGTCACCGAGCTGACCGGTGTTGTTGAGTCCCCAGCACAGGACCGTGCCGTTGGCCCGCAAGGCGCAGGTGAAGGAGAATCCCGCCGTGAGGGCGATCACGTCAGTCAGCCCCACGACCTGAACGGGCGTTGAACGGTTCGCGGTCGTCCCGTCACCGCGCGATCGGCGATTCGACTCACTCCGGGCCAGCCCCCTTCAGGGGGATCGGGGGCTCGCGCTCGCCGAGCCCGGAGCGAGCGTACGGCGACAGGCGAGCCATCCGTGGCGCCGCAGGGCTCCGGTGCCCCGCCTCCGGCGTCACCGGATTCCACGAGAGTCATTAGGGCTTCGGGATCCGCAGCGTCTTGCTGATCATCAGCGAGCCGGAGACGGCCCACAGCAGCGCCAGGGGATGCAGCCGGCCCGGTCCCAGTGACACGACCCCCAGCGGCAGCGTGTCCCCGACGCGGCCGAGCCAGGCGCATACCGCGACGACGCCGACCAGGACGACGCTGGAGGGAATCGGCGTGCCCTCGAAGTATTCGACCTTGCCGACGTCCGCCGACAGCTGCTCGGCGGTGACGTTGAAGCGGGCCAGGCGGCTGACGCCGCAGGCGACGAAGTAGAGCAGGATCAGGACGTCCCACAGGCCCTTCAGGCCGGCGCCATAGGCGATGGCGGCGGGCGCCACGCCGAAGGAGATGACGTCGGCCAGCGAGTCCAGCTCGCGTCCCATGGCCGAGTGGCGCCGGCGCCAGCGCGCGACCCGTCCGTCCAGCACGTCGAGCACGAGGGCCACGGGGATGAGGGCCGACGCCGACAGCAGGCACCGCACCTCGCGCGTGTCGACGTACGCGATGACGGCGAAGACCGCGAGCGTGCCGCACGCGGCGTTGCCCAGGGTGAGGAAGTCCGCCAGGTGGAACCCGCGGATCATCGACAGGTGCCGGGGCGGCGGCTTCGAGGGAATCATGAGCCGGCGGGCCGATGCTGACCGCATTATTCGCGAATGTCCAGCGCGCGCGGACGGGCGCTGGCGGCGGGGTGCGGGGGCGCCGGCGGCGCCGGCATGGCTCGCCGGTCGCGGCAGGCTCGCTCCGGACGGGGGCGAGCGCGATCCCCCCATCCCCCAGAGGGGGCTGGCTCGCTGGTGAGTCGGATCGCCGATCGCGCGCTCGCCCCCGTCCTGCGCTCGCGCACGCGACGACGGCTCGCCCTGATGGCGCCGCCGGCGCCCCCGCACCCCGCCGCCAGTGCCCCACCCACGGTCGGCGCCCGTTCGTGAATGTCCGGGCTGGCACCGTGATCCGTTGCCGAGCTGCGCGTCGGCTGGTACGGTGCGGGCGGTGACCACCGAGGCGACCCCGGACCCGAGCGCGCTGATCGAGGCCTACTACGACGCCGGCTACACCGACGGCTTGCCGGTGGTGCCGCCGAGCGATGCGTCGATCGAGGCGATGCTCGCCGCGGCCGGCCTGCGCGGCGACGAGGTCATCGGCGAGATCGCCGGGCGCAACACCGTGGTGGTCGCCGACAAGATGGCGATCAACGCGGTCATGGCGGGGTGCCGGCCGGAGTACCTGCCCGTCGTCGTGGCGGCGGTCCGGGGGCTCTGCCATCCGGATTTCGCCTACCACGGGCCGGCCAGCAGCACCGGGGGCTCGGCGATGGTGCTCATCGTCAACGGCCCGGAGGCGCGGCGGCTCGGGATCAACGGCGGCAACAACGCCTTCGGCCAGGGCCACCGGCCCAACGCGACGATCGGGCGCGCGGTGCGGTTGACGATGATGAACGTGATGAACACGCGGCCGGGCCTGCTCGACCGGGCGACCCTCGGCACCCCCGGCAAGTACTCGTTCTGCTTCGCCGAGCACGAGGACGATCATCCGTGGGAGCCGCTGCACGTGGCGCGCGGCCTGCGGCCCCGGGACAGCGCGGTCACCGTCTACGCGTCGAACAGCCTGTACCAGGTCTACAATCAGCTCGCGGCCGAGCCGGAGCCGCTGCTCCTGTGCTTCGCCGACGCGCTCGGCAATCTCGGCTCGCCCAACGTGAAGGGCTTCAACCAGTCGCTGCTCGTGCTGGCCGGCGAGCACGCCGAGGTGCTGCGAGCGGCGAAGTGGACGCGCCGCCAGGTGCAGGAGTTCCTGATCGAGCACGCGCGCCGTCGCGTCGCCGACCTCAAGCGCGCGGGGCGGCTGCCCGGGCCGGTCGAGGCGGCCGACGAGACGACGTGGCGCTACCTGTTCGAGCGGCCCGAGGACATCCTCCTCGCCTGCGCGGGCGGGCGGGCGGGAAGCTGGTCGGCGTGCCTGCCGGGCTGGGGCAACAAGTGGACGCGGGCGGTGACCACGCGAATCGAGACGGGGTGAACGCATGAAGCTCTTCGATCCGACGTCCAGGGCGGTGGAGCGCGCGGTCGAGGTCGCCCGGCGGCCGGCCCGCCTGGCGGGCCTGCGCCTGGGCCTGGTCGACAACACCAAGTTCAACTCCGACACGCTGCTCCGGAAGCTGGCCGAGCGGCTGGCCCGGCGCCACGGCATGACGGTGACGATCACCAACCGCAAGCGCTCGCCGAGCCACGAGATCGACGAGGCCGGCATCCGCGCGCTGCGCACGCAGGCCGATCTCGTCGTCTCGGGCATCGGCGACTGAGGGTCCTGCAGCTCGAGCAGTGTGCTCGACGCGATCCTGATGGAGCAGCACGGGGTGCCGGCGGTCGCCATCGTGACCACGCCGTTCCGCGATACCGGCGAGGCCATGGCCACGAGCTGGGGCAAGCCCGGCTATCCCTTCGTCGACACGCCCCACCCGATCGCCAACCTGACGGAGAGGGACCTCGACGCCCGGGCGGACGCCCTGGTGGATGCGGTGGAGCGCTGCCTGCGGGGCGACCGCCCATGAGCCCGCGATCGGCCTCCGGCTTCGACCTCGGCCCGCTCGCCCCGGCCGACCGCGCGCGGTTGGCCCGCGACCTCTCCGAGGAGGAGCGGCGCGTGCTCATCGACCACGGCACCGAGCGGCCCTTCTGCGGCGGCCTGCTCGACAACGAGCACGACGGCGTCTACGCCTGCCGGCTCTGCGAGCTGCCGCTGTTCCGCTCGCGCACGAAGTTCGAGTCGGGCACCGGCTGGCCGAGCTTCTTCGAGCCCTTCGATCCCGAGCACGTCAACTCCGTGCGCGACCGGAGCCACGGCATGGACCGCGTGGAGATCCGCTGCCGGCGCTGCGACGGCCACCTCGGCCACGTCTTCCCCGACGGCCCGCCGCCCACGCACCTGCGCTACTGCATGAACTCCGCGTCGCTCAGGTTCTACCCGGACGGCGCCGAGCTCCGGCGGGAGGCGCCGCCGGACCGGTAGCTCGCGCCCGGCGGGCGCCTTCTCACCCTGCTTGTTGACCTGCGGTGCGGCGGTCCTCTACTGTGTCGCCAGCATGTACCTCGCCCACTTCGGCTTCACGGAGTGGCCCTTTGCCAACACGCCGGACCCGCGCTTCGTCTACCTGAGCCCGCGCCACGAGGAGGCGCTGGCGCACCTGCTCTACGGCGTGCGCGAGCGGGGCGGGTTCGTGCAGCTCACCGGCGAGGTGGGCACGGGCAAGACCACCATCTGTCGCTACCTCCTCTCCCACCTGCCGGAGGGGGTCGATGTCGCGCTCGTCGTCAACCCGATGCTGTCCCCCGAGGAGCTGCTGGAGACCGTGTGCGACGAGCTGGGCGCGGCCTATCCGCCCGGGGCGCTCACGCGCAAGGCGTTCGTCGACGCGCTCTACCGCCACCTGCTGGCCGCCCACGGGCGCGGCCGGCGCACCGTGCTCATCGTCGACGAGGCCCAGAACCTCAGCGCCGACGCGCTCGAGCAGCTGCGGCTGCTCACCAATCTCGAGACCACGACCGAGAAGCTGCTGCAGATCGTCCTCATCGGTCAGCCGGAGCTGACCGCGCTGCTGGCGCGGACCGGGCTGCGGCAGGTGGCGCAGCGGATCACGGCCCGCTACCACCTCCGGCCGTTCGCCGAGCGGGACACGCGCGCCTACGTCTGGCGCCGCCTGCAGATCGCCGGCCAGCGGACCTCGCTCTTCGAGCCCGGGGCGCTGGCGGCGGTGCACCGAGCGTCGCGCGGGATCCCGCGGCTCGTCAACGTGATCTGCGACCGGGCGCTGCTCGGCGCCTACGCCGAGGGCAAGCGGACGGTCGGCGCGCGGACGGTGCGCCGCGCTGCCCGCGAGGTGGCGGGCGAGGGCGTGGCGGTGAAGCGCTGGCCGCGCGTGGGTGCGGCGGTCGCGGCGGCCGTCATCGCGCTGCTCGCGGTGGCGGGCGGGCTGGCCGGCGTCTGGCGCGTGTCGCCCGGCGAGGCCTGGCGCGCGCTGGCTCCCGCCGCCCGGCCCGCCGCCGAACCGCCGCCGACCGTCGCGGCGGCCGTGGCCCCGGCCGCCGAGCCGGCGGCCGCCGTCGCGCCGTCGCGGCCGCCCGCCGATCTGGACGCGCTGCTGGCGGCGATGCGCCCGCCGAGCGACCGGGCGGCCGCGCTGGCGCGCGTGCTCGCCCACTGGGGGGTGGTCGGCGCGCCGACCGATGAGCAGTGCCGCCTCGCGCAGCGCGCGGAGCTGGAGTGCTTCGACGGCCGTGGCAGCTGGACGGTCCTGCGGCGGCTCGGGGTTCCCGTCGCCATCAAGCTGCTCACCGCGGACGGCGCGCGGCACTGGGCGGCGATGACGGCGCTCGGCGGCGACACGATCACGCTCGAGCTGGGCGAGCTGGTCCAGACCCTGCCGCTGGCGGCCGTCGAGCCGCTGTGGGACGGGACGTTCTCGCTCGTCTGGCGCCCCTTGCCCGGAACGGCTCGGATCCTGAGCCCCGGCATGCAGGGCCCGGGCGTCGCCTGGCTGCGCCGCGCGCTCGGCGACGGCGCCGCCCGGGAGCCCGCCCCGGCGGTGTACGACCAGGCGCTGGTCGAGCGGGTCGTCGATTTCCAGACCCGCGAAGGGCTCGAGCCCGACGGCGTCGCCGGGATCGAGACTCTCCTGCGCCTCAGCGTGCGGCTCGACGAGCGCGCGCCGCTGCTCTCGGCGGCGCCGGCGGGGAGGTGAGCGATGTCCTACATCCTCGAGGCGCTCAAGCGGGCGGAGGAGCAGCGCGGCACCTCGCCCCGCGCCGTGCCGCCGCCCCGCGCGCTGGCGGCCGGCGAGCCTTCGCGGGCGCGCTGGCCCTGGATCGTCGGCGTCGTCGCGGGCGTCACGGCGCTGGCCGCGGCGGTGGTGTTCTGGACGATGGCCGTGCCGCCGGCCTCCCCGCCCGTCGTCGCCGGTGGGCCGCCGCCCGTGGTCGTCGCCCCGCTGCCGCGCGCGGAGCCGCCCGCGCGTGTGGAGCCGGCCCCGCGTGTGGAGCCGGCCCCGCGCGTCGAGCCCCGGCCACGACGAGCGCCCGAGCCCGTGCGTCCGTCAGCCGCGGTCGCGCGTCCGCGCCCGACGCCGCGCCAGCAGGCGCCCGCCGTGGCGCCGCCCGTTCCCGAACGGACGCGCGCCACGCCGCCGCGCGCGCCCGAGCCCGAACCCGCCGCCCCGGCCACGCCGGCCGCCGACATCAAGGCCCTGGCGGCCAAGCTCTCGCTCCAGGTCCTCACCTGGGCGCCCGATCCCAAGGACCGCTTCGTGTTCCTCAGCGGCCGCAAGTACGTCGAGGGCCAGACCATTGACGACAAGCTCCTCGTCGAGCGCATCACCGAGAACAGCGTCGTCCTCTCCTTCCAGGGCCAGCGCGTCACCCTGACGAGCCCCTGACCCGCGCCGGGGGCGAGGTGCGCACGGGGTGGGGTCTGCGGGACCCGTTCCCCGCTGCCTGTCACAGCGCGCCCCGCAGCCTGATGGAGCCCCGCCGTGGCGGGCACGAGGCGGACTCCAGCCTCGTGGTCCCGCGGACCCACCCCGTGCGCGCCTCGCCCATGCGCTGATGAGTCTCGTGAAACGTGGTGACGCCGGGGGGCAGGCGCGGTGGCCGTGGGCGCGCCGGCATGGTGAGCCGTCGTCGCCGTTGCCGCTCCGGGCGCGGCGAGCGAGCCGCCTACGAGTCGACTGGTCCGCGCCCCAGCCCCCTCCGGGGGGACCGAGCGAGCCGCGCCCGGCGCGAGTTACGGCGACAGGCGAGCCATGCCGGCGCGCCCACGGCCACCGCGCCTGCCCCCGGCGTCACCGGATTCCACGAGAGTCATCAGGCCTTCGACACCTTCACGGCGGCCAGCTGCTCGATGATCGTCATGGCCACGCTCGTGTCCATGTCGGCCAGGCCGGCGGCCATGGCCGCCTGCTGGTAGCGCTGGGCGACGTTGGAGAAGCTGACGGGCACGTGCAGCTCCCTGGCGATCGTGTTGAACGTGTCGAGATCCTTGTTCATCAGGAAGACCTTGAAGCCGGGCTCGAACTTGCGCGGGACGATCGCGCCGGGGATCCGCTCCAGCGCCTTGCTGCCGCCGCTGCTGGCCTTGACGACCTCGTAGATGACCATCGGGTCGAGGCCGGCCTTCACGCCGACCGCCAGGCCCTCCATCATCGCCAGCGAGTTCACCGACGCCATCATGTTGTTGATGGCCTTCACGGTGTTGCCGGCGCCCACCGGGCCGACGCTGAAGATGTTGGGGCCGATGGAACGGAGGACCGGCCGCGCGCGCTCCAGCACCTGGGGATCGCCGCCCACCATGATGGCCAGCGTCGCCGCCCGGGCCCCGGCCACGCCGCCGCTCACCGGCGCTTCCAGGAAGTGCACGCCCCGCGCCTGGGCGCGGGGCTCGAGCTTGCGCGGCGTGGAGGGCAGCACGCTGCTGAGGTCGATCAGGATGGTGCCGGGCCGGGCCAGGTCGACCAGCCCGCCGGGCTCGAGATAGAGGGCCTCGACGTCGGGGGAGGCCGGCAGGCACGTCAGCACGATCTCGGCGGCCTCCACGACCTCGCGCGCCGACTTCGCGGCCCTGGCCCCGGCCTGGACCAGGTTCTCCATCGCCTTCGGACTCTTGTCGAAGACGGTCATGGGGAAGCCGCCCTTGAGCACGTTGCCCGCCATGGGGTTGCCCATGTTCCCGACCCCGATGAAGCCCACCGAGACAGCCATGTCGATTCCTCCGCGCGGCAAGATGGCCGGATGATACCTCGCCTTGACGCTGCGGGGCCGATCGCCTACTTTCGGCGAACGGAGGTGTGACATGAAGAAGAAGAGCGGCGGCAAGAAGGCGACGAAGAAGCCCCGGATGCGGGACCTGAGTCCGCTCGACCGCGGCTCCCGCCGTGTCAAGGGCGGAGCGAAGCGACTGGGCCGGGCGGCGAAGAGGATCTAGCGCCGGGCCATTCGCCGGCTTTCTCCCGCTCTGGGGGGCGGGCTTCGCGCGCTCCGGACCGAGCTGGGCTCGGCCTCGGGCGAGCGCGTCCTCCGCCATGCCAGCGCCGTGGCCGGTCTGCTGGGCTGGGTGCGCCGGGCGCTGGCGCGCGCCCACCTGGTCGAGGTCGCCGCCCTCCTCCACCACGAGCTCGGCCTCGGGACGGAGGGGCTGCGGGCCCTGCGGCTTCCCGTCGATCTGCTGGTGGAGTTCCCGCGCTGGCGCGACGGCTCGACCGTGGGCTTCTCGCCACGGCGGCTGGGACTGACGCCGGTGCCCGAGGCCGCCGGACATCCGCTCCGGACGCTCCGGCTCCAGCTCTCGAGCGCGTCGGGCGGGACCGCGGTCGTCCTGGGCCTGGCCCACGACCTGCTGCATCGTCTCGATCCCGCCCTGCGCGTCGTCGTGTTGATGGATCCGGAGACGAACGCGACGGACGTCCGCCGGCTCGCGCGCGAGGCGCTGGGCCGCCAGCGCCGCCTGCGGCTGGCTCCCGTGGATTTCGCCACGATCTTCGCCCGCGACAACGCGCTGGCGGCGCGGGATGCCCGCGGGCGGCCCGTCCTGCTGGTGCCGCGGGCGCTGCGCACCGAGTGGGACAGCGGATCACCGCCGCTCGGCGGCTCGGCCGCGCGGCGCCTCGGCGTGCGGGTGGTGCGCTCACGCCTGTACTGGCACGGCGGCAACGTCCTGTTCGACGGCGAGGCGCTCGTGATCGGGGCCGACACGGTGGCCGAGAACGTCGCCCGCCTGGGCTTGTCCGGCGATGAGGTGGTCCGGCTGCTGGCCGCCGAGCTCGGGCGCGACGTCGTCGTCCTCGGCTCGCCGGCCCGCGCCCGGTTCGACGCCGACGGCCATCGGGTGACGCGCTCCGGGCAGGCGTCCTATCACATCGACCTCGACGTGGCGCTGCTCGGCCGCCCCGGCGATGGCCCCCCGGTGGCGCTGGTCGCCGATCCACGGCGCGGCCTCGCGCGGCTGCCCGCCGTGCTCGCGCACCGGAGCCTCGCGCTGTCGCCCCACCTGCCGCCCGCCCACGCCCGCCGGCAGATCGCGCGCGAGTTTCGCGCGGCGGCGCGCGCGCGGGAGCCGCTGCTGCGGGAGTACCGGGAGCGCCTGACGCGACTGGGGTACCGGGTCGTCGGCGTGCCCGAGCTGCGAACACGTTCCGGCCGCGAGGCGGTGCTGGGGGTCACCAGCCTGGACTTCGTCTACTGCAACGTCCTGCCCGGGCTGAACCGCGGCCGGGCGGCCGTCCACTATCTGCCCTGGGGCATCCCGGCGCTGGATGCCGAGGCCGAGCGCGCGTTTCGCGACGCCGGCTGCCGCCCGGTGCGCGTCTCGCGCACGGCGTACCTGGCCCACGCCATGATGCAGCGGGCCGCCGGGCTGCGCTGCTTCTGCGGCGCCATGCCATGAGCGCCGTGCCCGATCGCGCTGCCGGTATAATCGACGGCACGTCGCCGGATATTCCCGAGAGGCCGTGATCGCATGAGTGACTCCGAGGACTTCGCCGCGCTGTTCGCCCGCCACGAGGCCAGCCGCAGCCTCGAGGTGGGGCAGGTCGTGAAAGGGCGCGTCATCCAGATCACCGCCGAGCACGTCTTCGTCGACGTCGGCGGCAAGGGGGAGGCCTGGATCGACCGCGCCGAGCTGGCCGACGCCGACGGCCGGCTGGGCGTGGCCGTCGGCGACGAGGTCGAGGCCACCGTGGTGAAGACCGGCGACGAGATCCGGCTGTCGCACCGGCTGCGGCAGGGCGCCCAGGCACGGGAGGCGCTCGGGATGGCGGCGGAGACCGGCGTGCCGGTCGAGGGCAAGGTCGCCGCCGTGATCAAGGGCGGCTACGAGGTTACCGTGGGCGGGCTGCGGGCCTTCTGTCCGTTCTCGCAGATGGACCTGCGGCGCGTGGACTCCGAGCAGGAGTACGTCGGGCGCGTGCTGGAGTTCCGCGTCGCCCGCTACAGCGAGAACGGCCGCAACATCGTGCTCTCGCGCCGCGCGCTGCTGGAGGAGCACGCGGCGAAGGCGGCGGCGGAGACACGCAAGAAGATCGTCCCCGACGCGGTGCTGCCCGGCACCGTGACCTCCCTGACCGATTTCGGCGCCTTCGTCGACCTGGGCGGCGTGCAGGGGCTGGTGCCCATGTCCGAGCTGTCGCACTCACGCGTGGGGCGCGCCTCCGACCGGCTGCGCCTCGGCGAGGCGGTGACGGTGAAGGTGCTGCGCATCGACGAGGCGAGAGGCAAGCTCACGCTGAGCCTCAAGGCCCTCGACGGCGATCCGTGGCTGGCCGTGCCCGGCCGCCTCCGCGAGCGCCAGGTCGTGCGGGGGCGCGCCGTGCGCGCCACCGAGTTCGGCATCTTCGTCGAGCTGCTGCCCGGGGTCGACGGCCTCCTGCACGCCGGCGAGATCCCGCGCAGCCGCCAGGCCGAGCTGCGCGAGGCGGCCGCGGCCAGCGCCGAGATCGCGGTGATGATCGTCACGCTCGACTCCGGCAAGCGGCGGGTCGGGCTGGCCCTGGCGCCGGACGGCGCCGCGATCGGCGAGCAGATGGAATCGCGCGTCGCCGTGGGCGCGGTGCTCACCGGCACCGTCGAGCGGTTCGAGACGTTCGGCGTCTTCGTCCGGCTCGGCCCCGGGCAGACCGGGCTCGTGCCCAGCGCCGAGCTGGGCACCGCGCGCGGCGCCGATCCGCGCAAGCTGTTCCCGGCCGGCAGCGAGATGAAGGTGCTCGTGCTCGCCATCGAGGAGGGCGGCCGGCGCATCCGCCTCTCGCGGGAGAAGGCGATCGCCCACGAGGAGCAGGCGGAGACCCAGGCCTACCTCAAGGACGCCCGCAAGGGCGGGGGCTTCGGCATGACCCTCGGCGAGCGGCTGAACCGCCCTCCGCGGTGACGCGCGCGGCCGTCCTCACGATCGCGGTGGGCGTGGCGCTGTGCGCGGCGCCGGCCGTGGCCCAGCGCGCGGCGCCGCCGTCCGGCAAGTCACTGGCGGACCTGGCGGCCGACGTCACCCGCGCGATGGGGCAGTACCGGGCCGCCGTCGGGCGGTCGGTGCCGATCCACGAGGCCCGGGTCCAGGAGGCCACCAAAGCCGTGGAGGAGCGGCGACAGCTCCACGTGCTCGGGGTGCTACCCGCCGATGCCGTCGATCAGGCCGAGCGCGCGCTGGCCGCCGCGCAGCGCGAACGCGACGAGGCGCTGGCGGCCATCGACGAGGCCGACTGGCTCCTGTTCGAGGCCACGGTCCAGGAGCGGCTGGTCCGACTGGCGCCGCTGCGGCGCGGCGGGTACGAGGACACCGCGGCCCTGGTGCGGTTCAACGGCGCCTCGCCGTGGTCGCTCGGGGACGTGCCGAAGCTCCAGCGACAGTTCGCCGGGGTCTTCGGACGTGCGCTGCCCATCAGCTCCCTCGGCCAGACGAGCCTCCACGACCGGCTCGGCTTCGATCACCGCGCGGCCATCGACGTGGCCGTGCACCCCGACAGCGCCGAAGGACGCTGGCTGATGCAGCACCTGCGCGGCTCGGGGATTCCGTTCATCGGCGTGCGGGCGACGGTGCCGGGGACGTCGACGGGCGCGCACATCCACGTCGGCCCCCCGTCGGGCCGGTTGATGGCCCGGTGAGGGTGGGCGCGAGCGCCGTGTCAGCACTCCTGATCGTCCTTGCCGTCCTGGCCGCTGCCGGTTGTGGGGCGGTCGACTCCGTCGGAGTCGGCCGCATGACGGCGCCCCCGCACCCCGCGCCACCGGTCGCCCCGCCGACGTTCGCGCCGCCCCAGGTCTCCGAGCAGGCGATCGAACAGGCGGTGGAGGCCGGACTCGCCCGCAGCGAGGAGGAGAACTGGCGCCTGGTCGCGCGGTGCCTCACGCCGACGCGTTCGACGCTCGAGCAGATGATGCAGGGCGGCGGCCTCGCCGGCCTGGACCCGGCGAGGACGGCTTTCTCACGATGAGCGAGGTGCTCGGCCGTGAGGTCACCGGCGAGGGTGTGGTGGGGTTGACGCGGGCGTTCCTCTACGCGGGCGGCCGGGCGGCCGTCGTGAGCCTGTGGCCGGTCATCCGTTCTACTGGGCGCCCTTCGTCTTCTTCGGCGTGGCCTGAGAGGATGGGGCGATGACGTCCACTCCCTTCGACGGCTACCACCGCCGGGCGGTGCCGCCGCCCGATCCCGAGCTGACGCACGTCGGGCCCGGCACCCCGGGCGGCGAGTACCTGCGGCGGTTCTGGCAGCCGGTGGCGTTCGCGCGCGACATCGCCGCCACGCCGCTGCGCGTGAGGATCCTCGGCGAGGACCTCGTGGTCTTCCGCGATCGCGGCGGGCGGGTGGGCGTGCTCCATCTGCACTGTGCGCACCGGGGGACGTCGCTGGAGTTCGGGATCCCGCTCGAGCGCGGTCTTCGCTGCTGCTACCACGGCTGGGTGTTCGACGTCGACGGCCGGTGCCTGGAGACGCCGGGCGAGCCGTCCGGCAGCCGGCTGCACGAGCGCGTCTGCCAGGGCGCGTATCCGACGCACGAGTTCACCGGCCTGATCTTCGCGTACCTCGGCCCGCCGGAGCGCCGCCCGGCGTTTCCGCTCTACGACAGCTACGAGGTGCCGGGCCACCGGCTCGTGCCGGCGGCGAAGTTCACGCTGCCGTGCCACTGGCTCCAGGTGAAGGACAACAGCATGGACCCGGTGCACACCGCGTTCCTGCACGCGCTGAGCAGCGGCTACCAGTTCACCGCGGCGTTCGGGGCCGTGCCCGAGCTGGACTGGGTCACGACCGAGGCGGGCATGGTCTACATCGCCACGCGGCGGGTGGGCGACCTGGTCTGGGTGCGCGTGTGCGACTTCATGCCGCCCAACGTCCACCAGTTCACGCGCGAGATCGAGGAGGCGACGGAGCCGAAGCCGGCCAGCCGTCCGGTGATCATCCGCTGGGCCGTGCCCAACGACGACACGCACACGACGAACTTCGAGCTGGCCCAGGTCGATCCCGCCTGGGGGCTCACGGCCGCGCAGGTGGCGCAGCCAGGCTTCGGACAGTCCGACGACCGGCCGTACGCCGAGCGGCAGCGGTTTCCGGCGGACTTCGACGCCCAGTCCAGCCAGCGCCCGATCGCCGTGCACGCCCTCGAGCACCTGGCCTCGACCGATCGCGGGGTGATCATGCTCCGGCGCATCGTGCGCGACGGCATTCGCGCCGTGGCGGCCGGGGGCGATCCGGACGCCGCCGACCGGCCCGACGGCAAGGTCATCCGCACCTTCACCCAGGACCTCGTGCTTCGCGTCCCGCCGGCGCCCACGCCGGAGGCGGACCGGCGGCTGCTGCGGGCCACCGGCCGCCGGGTCGTGGAGTGACGGCGGCAGGGAACCGGACGCCCGGCTCGCGCGTTCATCGGGCGGCTCGGCGCAGTGTACCGCCCGCTCACCCCGCTGGAGGAACGCGCCATGGACACCGTTCGCGTGCTGCTCACCCTCCTCATCGGCCTTGGATCGGTCTCGGCCGCCCTGGCCGTCGACGACAGCCGGCGCCCGAGGTTCGCGACGGACCTGTCCGGCTACAGCGAGGTCCACTTCATCACGACCACCCCTACGGCGGCGATCCGCGGCGCCGTCTCGACGCCGGCCACGGGCAAGTTCAAGATGCGGATCGACGACCGGAAGGTAGTGTCCCGAGACTGGTGGAAAATGACTGGACCGCATGTTCCGGTTCGGTAGCATGCTCGATCACTGGATGATTTCGTCCGCCCGCGTCAGCACCGACGGCGGGATCGTGAGCCCGAGCGCTTTGGCCGCCTTCAGGTTGATGACCAGCTCGAACTTCGTTGGCTGTTCGACGGGCAGGTCGGCGGGCCTGGCGCCCCTGAGAATCCTGTCCACGAAATGGGCGGCGCGGCGGATGTTCTGGCGCTGGTCCGCGGCGTAGGCAATCAGTCCCTGATCCCGGACATATTCCAGGGCCGGATAGATGGCCGGCACCCGCAGCTTCGCCGCGAGGGAAACCAGCTCCGCCCGGCGGGTGAACAAATTTGGATCGATCAGCACGACCAGCGCCTCACAGCGCTCGCGCTCGCAACGGTCCGACAGTCGTCGGATCTCATCGGGCGAGTCCGCCCACGCTTCGATCAACGTCATGCCGAGCGCCGCGGCGGCGGCGCGCGAGCCACCGCGCGTATCGGACTCGACCAAGGCCCGTCCGGAGGACAAGGCCATCACGCGCTTGGCGCGCGGCGCGATTTCCCTGACCAGCTCGAAGAGCTTTTGGGTGAGGTCGTCGGCCTGATGGGTGACGCCGGTGACATTGCCGCCGGGGCGCGCCAAGCTGGCGATCATTCCGATCTGCAATGCCCCAGAACCCGTCGCCATCACGATCGGCACCGTCTTGGTCTCGCGCCAAAACGCCTGCGCGGAAAGGACGGGCGCGCCGACCGCGACGTCGGGGTTCAGCCGCAGCAGCTCGCGTGCGAGGTCAGGCAGACGCTCGAACCGGCCGTCGCTGAAGCGCGCTTCCAAGCGATAGCTCCTGCCTTCGACATAGCCGAGCTCGCGCATGCCGTCGCGGAGCGCCTCGAGTCGCGCATGATCGCCGCTCTCCGTTCCGTGGATCAGGACCGCAACCAGCGGCATGCGCGGTTGCGCGTGCGCCGCGCCGGCGACAAGGAGGACTTGAAGCGCGAGCAGCGCCATGCGCACGAGGCTCGGCATGCAGACACTCATTCGATCACCTCGATGGGTGGCCACACGCCGGGCCACTTCCGCGAAGTTCGCCGAGTAGGCCATGAGCCCACCAGTCTCTGCATGCTCCGTCAATCCGTACATCGCCGGGAGCCCGTTCTTCGCCGCGAGGTCGGCAAGCCGTTCTCGGTGAAGAAAAAAGATCGGGTGGCTGCGAGGACTCCGAGCGTATTCGCCACAGCGATAGTATCCACCTTGAGAAGGACCAGCTCGGCGGGAAGATCCGGCAGCCGTTCCGACCGTCCGTGCGCCCATCGGTATTCGAACGCGACGTTCTGACCCTCCACGTACCAGAACTGGCGCAGCCCTTGCTCGAACGCGTCCACGATGCGCAACACCTCCGGACCAGGCGAGGCGAGCCCGAGCCATCCGATCCGGACGGCCTTCGCGGGGTTCTGCGCCTCGACAGCGAGCGGCGCGGCGCCAATGCGCGATGCGTCATGCCGCGCTTCGCCGTCGCCGACTGAGCACCGCCGGGATATGGCGCCACCCGTCGAGACGTCGCAGCCGGATCTGGCCGCTGGCGACGAGGCCGAAGAGGAGGACCAGCGCCGCGTCCTCGGTCGGCAGGCTGCCCTGAGAGGCGGTGAAACAATCCCAGAATTTGTCTCCGGGAACCGCGCGGCGCCGCGTAGAGTCGGGGCATGAACGACACCTTGTTTGCGCTACCGAGCCCGGAAGCGCCGCGTCCGCAGCCGGAGGAGACGGCCGAGCCACGCGTGCAGCGGCCGAACCGGGCGCAAGTCGAGCTGCGGCCGGTGGATCTGGAGGGCCTGCTGCCGGCCGACCATCGCGCCCGCGTCGTGTGGGACTTCGTCGAAGGGCTGGATCTCACGCCCTTGTACATGGAGGTCAAGGCCGTGGAGGGCCACGCCGGCCGGCCGGCCATCGATCCCGCCATTTTGATGGCGCTGTGGCTGTACGCCACCGTGGAGGGCGTCGGCAGTGCCCGGGTGATCGCGCGGCTGTGTGAGGAGCACGACGCCTACCGGTGGCGGTGCGGCGGGGTCTCGGTGAATTACCACACGGTGGCCGACTTCCGCGTGCAGCCCGTGGAGTACCTGGACCGGGTGCTGACGACGAGTGTGGCGACGTTGATGGCCGAGGGGCTGGTGACGCTGACCCGGGTGGCGCAGGACGGGGTGCGCGTGCGGGCGAGCGCGGGCGCGGCGTCGTTTCGGCGCCGGCCGCGGCTGGAGGGCTTCTTGGCCGAGGCCGAGGCGCACGTGGAGGCGTTGCGCCAGGAACTGCACGACTCATGACCCCAACTTGCCTACCCCGCTGTTCGTTGCTGCCTTCCCGACCGCAATTCGTTCACAAGCTCTGAGTCTTCACCCGGCGCCGAAACGCCTCGTGCAGCCGCTCAATCACGTTCGTGGTCCTGAGCGTCTCGGGCAGGGGATCCTGGCCGGTGAGTTCGAGGAGGTCGTCGCGGCGATTCGCGCTGGTCGGACCTATGCGAACGTCCACAGCGCGGCGTTCCCGCCCGGGGAGATCCGCGGGCAGCTCCGGCACGATCGCGGGCGCTGATCACATGGGGGCCTCGAAGGGCCCCCCAATCCCCCCTTTCGCCGTGAGGGCCGACGAGCACCCTTCCGCCACGCAGGGGTGCTATGATCCCGCCCGTCCGGGCCGAACGTCTCGACGATGGCGCTCCTGACCGTCCGTGATCTCCGTGTGGAGTTCGACACGCGCGAGGGCATCGTGCGCGCGCTCAACGGAGTCTCGTTCGAGCTCGACAAGGGCCGGGTGCTGGCACTGCTCGGCGAGTCGGGCTCGGGCAAGAGCGTGACGCTGCGCTCGATCCTCGGCCTGCACCCGGCGTCGCACACCCGGGTCGCCGGCGAGGTGCTGCTGAAGGGCCGTGACGTGAACCGCCTCGGCGAGGCCGACCGGCAGGAGCTCCGGGGCCGCGTGGTCTCGATGGTGTTCCAGGAGCCGATGACCGCCCTCGACCCCGTGTACACCCTGGGCGACCAGATCGTCGAGACGCTGGTGCAGCACCGCGACCTCGGCCGCGGCGCCGCCCGCCGCCGGGCGCGCGAGTTGCTCGACCTGGTGCAGGTGCCGGCCCCCGAGCGCGTGCTCGGCAGCTACCCGCACGAGATCTCCGGCGGGATGCGCCAGCGCGCCATGCTGGCCATCGCGCTCGCCTGCGAGCCCGAGCTGCTCCTGGCCGACGAGCCCACCACCGCGCTCGACGTCACCGTGCAGGCCCAGATCCTCTGGCTCCTGCGCGATCTCCAGCGACGGCTCGGGCTCGCCGTCGTCTTCGTGACCCACGACCTCGGCGTGGCGGCCGAGATCGCCGATGCCGCCGCCGTGATGTACGCCGGGCGGATCGTCGAGCAGGCGCCGATCGCCGATCTCTTCGCCCGGCCGGCGCACCCCTACACCACGGGGCTCATGCAGGCGACCGTGCGGCGGGGTCAGAAGGGCATCCCGCTGGTGCCGATCGCGGGGGCCCCGCCCAACCTCGTCGCGCTGCACCCGGGGTGCGCCTTCGCGCCGCGCTGTCCCGTGGTGCGCGACGAGTGCCGGCAGGCGCTCCCCGAGTTCCATCGCGTGCGCTCCGGGCACCATGCGCGCTGCCACCTCGTGCCCGAACGGTTCGGGCGAGCCGTGGCGGCGACCTCGTCATCCTCATCGTCCCGGTCCTGAACACCAAGGAGGCGTCATGAGACGGTTCGTCACGGTGACCGCGGTCTTCCTCTCGCTCCTCGTCGCGATCGGCAGCGCCTCCGCCCAGGGCACGCTGCGCATCGGCATGACGGCCAGCGACATCCCGTACACGGGCGGCCAGGCCGACAACGGCTTCGAGGGCTTCCGCTTCGTCGGCTACCAGATCTACGAGCCGCTCATCGCCTGGGACCTGACCCGTGGCGACCGGCTGCCGCCGCTGGTGCCGGGGCTCGCCGAGTCCTGGGAGGTGCGCAAGGACCAGCCCACCAAGTGGGTGTTCAAGCTGCGGCGGAACGTGAAGTTCCACGACGGCAGCGCGTTCAACGCGGACGCGGTGGTCTTCACCTTCGAGTCCATCAAGAAGAAGGACGCGGCCCACTTTGATCCCTACGGCTCCGGCCAGGTGAGCTTCCGCCTGGCCTCCCTCAAGGCCATCCGGAAGCTCGACGAGCACACCGTCGAGATCGAGACCGACAAGCCCACGAGCTTCGTGCCCTACCAGGTCGTCTACATGGTCATCGTGTCGCCCACGCAGTGGCAGAAGGTCAAGGACTGGCGGAAGTTCGCCGAGCAGCCCTCCGGCACCGGACCGTTCCGGGTGACGCGCCTGGTGCCCCGCGAGCGCCTCGAGCTCGAGGCCAACAAGCAGTACTGGGACCCCAGGCGCCGGCCGAAGGCCGACAAGCTGATTCTCTTCCCGATGCCCGAGCTGACCACGCGGCTGGCGGCGCTCCGGAGCGGCCAGGTCGACTGGATCGAGGTGCCGCCGCCCGACGCCACCCCCCAGCTCAAGGCCGCGGGCTTCCAGATCGCCCTCAACTCCTACCCGCACAACTGGACGCACACGCTCCGGCTCGACAAGGAGCCGTGGAACAACAAGCTCGTCCGCAAGGCGGCCAACTACGCCATCGACCGGGTCGGGATCTGCAAGAGCCTGCTGAACGACACCTGCATCCCGGCCACGGGCGTCGCCTACAAGGGCCACCCGTGGTTCGGCAACCCCAAGGAGACCTACGAGTACAACCCGGGCAAGGCCAAGGAGCTGCTCCGGCAGGCGGGCTTCGGCGACGGCAAGAAGCCGGCGAAGGCCGTGCACCTCATCTCCACCTCGGGCTCGGGCCAGATGCTGCCGCTCGCGATGAACGAGCTGATCCAGAAGAACCTGCGCGACGTGGGGTTCGACGTCGACCTCCAGCCGGTGGAGTGGAACACGCTGCTGACCCGCTGGCGCGGCGGCTTCAAGACGCCGGAGAGCGAGGGGCTCAACGCCTGGAACATCTCGTGGAACTTCGTCGAGCCCTGGAGCGGCTTCGGGCGGTTCTTCCACTCGAAGTCGGTCGTGCCGGTCTCGGTCAACACGATGCCGTACGTGAACCCGGAGGTCGACAAGCTGATCGAGGAGGCCGAGCGCACCTTCGACATGGCCCGGCAGGACGCGATCCTGGCGAAGGTGCACGAGATCATCGTGGACGACGCGCCCTGGATCTTCGTGGCCCACGACCTGAACCCGCGCGCGCTCTCGCCGAAGGTGAAGGGGTTCGTGCAGCCGCAATCCTGGTTCGTCGACCTCACCTCGGTCAGCGTCGGCCGCTGATGACCACGTTTCACGAGATTCAGTAGCGGGGAGGGCCGGCAGCGGTGTGGGTCTACGTCACGCGGCGGTTCCTGCTGGCCGTCCCGACCCTGCTGGGGGCGAGCGTCATCGTCTTCGCGATGGCGCACCTCGCCCCCGGCGATCCGATCTCGGCCGTCATGCCGGCGGACGCCAGCCAGGCCGAGATCGAGGCGGTCAAGCGCGCCTACGGCTTCGACGCGCCGCTGCCGGTCCAGTACGTGCGGTGGCTCGGCCGGGTCGCCCAGGGCGACCTCGGCCGCTCCATCGCCACGCGGCGCCCCGTCATCGACGACGTGCGCGACGCGCTCACCAACAGCCTCATCCTGGCCGTCGCCTCCTCCGTCCTCGCCTTCGGCCTGGGGTTCGCGCTCGGGCTGGTCGCCGCCTTCCGCCAGGGGCGGGCGGCCGACAAGCTCGCGAGCGCGATCGCGATCGTGGGCGTCTCCGTCCCCCACTACTGGGCGGGGATCATCCTCATCATCGTCTTCTCGGTGCAGCTCAACTGGCTCCCCGCCATGGGCGCCGCCATCGACGGCGGCGTCCTCGACTACCTGCGCCACATGGCGCTGCCCACCGTCGCCCTGGCGCTCATCCCGCTCGGCGTCATCACGCGCGTGGTGCGCTCGGCGGCGCTCGACATCCTCGCCCAGGATTTCGTGCTGGCCCTGCGGGCCAAGGGCCTCGGCCGCCGGACGATCTTCGCCCACGTCGTGAAGAACGCCGCCCCCCAGATCCTGACCGTCGTGGGCCTGCAGTTCGGCTTCCAGCTGGGCGGCTCGGTGCTGGTCGAGGCGGTCTTCTCGTGGCCGGGCACGGGCTACCTCCTGAACCTGGCGATCTTCCAGCGCGACATCCCCGTGCTGCAGGGCGTGATCCTGGTGCTGGCCGCCTTCTTCGTGGTCCTGAACCTCGCGGTCGACGTGTTCCAGTCCCTCGTCGACCCGCGGATCGTCCGGCACTGATGGCCGTCGGCATCGCGCGCGCGGACGTGGAGCTCGTGACCGGCGCCCCCATGTCGTACTGGCGCACCGTCGCCTGGCGACTGCGCCGCGACCCGGTCACCGTCGGCGCCGGCGCCCTGCTCCTCCTGATCGTGCTCTCCGCGGTCCTGGCCCCCGTGCTCGCGCCGCACGACCCGACCGCGGGATCCATCCGCCTGCGGTTGGCGCCGATCGGCGCGCCGGACCACCCGCTCGGCACCGACGAGCAGGGGCGCGACATGCTGAGCCGGCTCCTCCACGGCGGCCGCCTGACGCTCCTGGCCGGGCTCACGCCGGTCCTCGTCGCCTTCGTCGTGGGCACCGTGATGGGTGTGGCCGCCGGCTACGCCGGCGGCCTGCTCAACACGCTGATCATGCGGACGATGGACATCTTCTACGCCTTCCCGGCGGTGCTGCTCGCCATCGCCATCTCCGGCTCCCTCGGGCCCGGGCTCTGGAACACGCTGATCTCGCTCTCCGTCGTCTTCGTGCCGCGCGTGGTGCGGGTGGCGGAGTCGGCGACGGTGCAGGTGAAGTCACTCGAGTTCGTGGCCGCCGCCCGGGCGAGCGGGGCCGGGGTCTGGCCGATCATGCGCCACCACCTGCTGCCCAACGTCCTCGGGCCGGTGCTGGTCTTCTCGAGCACCCAGGTGTCCCTGTCCATCATCCTCGCCGCCGGGCTCAGCTTCCTCGGCCTCGGGGTGACGCCGCCCGACGCCGAGTGGGGGCTCATGCTCAACACTCTGCGCGGCTCGATCTACGTCAACGCGTGGGTGCCGGCGCTCCCGGGGGTCGCGATCTTCCTGGCCTCGATGACCTTCAACCTGCTCTCCGACGGCCTCCGCGACGCGATGGAGGTGCGGGTCTGAGCGGCCCCGTCCTCGCGGCCCGCGGCCTGCGCAAGCACTTCCCCGTCCGCGGGGGCTTCCTCCTCCGGCCGCAGGCGTGGGTGCGGGCGGTGGACGACGTCTCGTTCACCGTCGAGCCGGAGGAGACGCTGGGCGTCGTCGGCGAATCCGGCTGCGGCAAGTCGACCCTGGCCCGGCTGATCCTCCGCCTGATCGAGCCCGACGCCGGGTCGGTGACGTTTCTCGGCGAGGATCTGGGCGGGGCGAGCCGCCGGCGCCTCAAGCGGCTTCGCCGCGACATGCAGCTGGTCTTCCAGGATCCCCACGCCTCGCTGAATCCCCGCATGACCATCGACGATGCCGTGGCGTTCAGCCTGATCGTGCACGGCACGGCCGGCCGCGAGGCCCGCGCCCGGGCCGGGCGCCTCCTCGAGCGCGTCGGCCTCGACCCCCGGCTCTATGGCCGCCGCTACCCCCACGAGCTGTCGGGCGGCCAGCGCCAGCGCGTGAACATCGCGCGCGCGCTCGTGCTCGATCCCAGGCTCCTCGTGCTCGACGAGCCCGTGTCCGCGCTCGACAAGTCGGTGCAGGCCCAGGTCCTCAACCTGCTCCAGGACCTCAAGGCCGAGCGCGCGCTCACCTACGTCTTCATCTCCCACGACCTGAACGTGATCGAGTACGTCGCCGAGCGGGTGCTCGTGATGTACCTCGGCCACGTCGTGGAGACGGGCAGCGCGGACGCCCTGGCCGTGGCGCCCAGGCATCCCTATACGCAGGCGCTGTTCGCCTCCGCGCCGAGCATGGACCCGTCCCAGCGCCTGGTCGAACCGCCCATCACCGGCGACCCGCCGAGCCCGATCGACCCGCCCTCGGGCTGCCGCTTCCGCACGCGCTGCGCCCACGCGATGCCACGCTGCGCCGGGGCGGTGCCGCCCCTGATCCCCCTGGCCGCCGACCACCACGTCGCCTGCTACCTCTACGACGAAGGGCCCCGCTCGGGATGAGCGTGATGGCGGACCTGCTTCCGAGCCCCCGGATCCTGCTCGGGCCGGGCCCGAGCATGGTCGATCCGCGCGTCTCGCGCGCGATGGCGACCCCGCTGCTCGGCCAGTTCGATCCGGAGTTCACGGCGATCATGACGGACGTCATGGCCCTGTCCCGCCTCGCGTTCCAGACCGAGAATCCCCGGACGTTTCCGGTGTCGGGCACGGGCCGGGCGGGCCTGGAGGCAGCGATCGCCTCGCTGATCGAGCCGGGGGAGCGGGTCGTGGTCGTGGAATGCGGCCGGTTCGGGATGCTGTGCGCGGAGATCGCCGAGCGCCACGGCGCCACTGTCGCCCGCGTGCGCAGCGAATGGGGCACCATCGTGGATCCGGACGCCATCCGGACCGCCCTGGCGGCGGCGAAGACGAAGATGCTGATCGTGGTGCAGGGCGAGACGTCGACCGGCGTTCTCCAGCCGCTCGGGCCGCTCGGACATCTGGCCCGGTCGCAGGGGGCGCTGCTGATGATCGACGCCGTCGTGACCCTCGGCGGCTGTCCGGTCGACGTGGATCGGAGCCACGTCGACGTCGCGGTCGGCGGCTCGCAGAAGTGCCTGAGCTGCCCGTCCGGGATGGCCCCCGTCACCTACAACGCCCGGGCGGCCGAGGTCCTGCGCACGCGGCGGACCCGGGTGACCACCAACTACCTCGATCTGATCCAGCTCGCCGACTACTGGAGCCCGAAGCGCTTCAACCATCACACGGCGCCGACCACCATGGTGTACGGGTTGCGGGAGGCGCTCCGGGCGGTGCAGGTCGAGGGGCTGGAAGCGCGCTTCGCGCGTCATCGCCTTCACGGGCAGGCGCTCCAGGCGGGCGTGGCCGCCCTCGGCCTGCGCCTGTTCGGCGCCGAGCCGGCGATCCACCGGCTGCCGATGCTCACCCCGGTAATCGTGCCGGACGGCGTCGACGACCTGCGGGTCCGGCAGCGGCTGCTCCACGACTTCGGCATCGAGATCGGGGCGGCCTTCGGACCCCTGCAGGGACGGATCTGGCGGATCGGGACGATGGGCTACTCCGCGCAGCGCCAGAACGTCCTGCTCTGCCTGGCCGCGCTCGAGGTAGTCCTGCGCGCGGAAGGCTGGAAGTCCGAGCCGGGCGCGGGTGTCGCGGCGGCCGTCGCCTGCTACACGGCGGCCGGCGAGCCGGGATGACGACCTCCCCCGAGGCTGTCGGCGGAGTTTACACCTGGAGCCGAGGCCTCCGGCACGGGCTCGGGGGGAGCCGTGGAATCTCCACGCAAAGCGCGGCTGGATCGGTTCTTGCCCTCGTTGCGGCGGCGCTGGAGCGGGGGGCGGTGACCTGTGCAGTGCACTGGCATGCATCCTGGGGAGGCCGTGTCCATGGGGGAGCAGAGGTGGTTCGGACGCGCGGTGGTGATCGGGTGCGTGATGCTCGCGGCAGTGGCGTGGTCGGCCGGGGAATCGTGGGCGTACAAGGGGATCGCCACCATCGTCGGCGAGGCGCAGGGGCTGATCCAGGGCGATCACCTGACCTCGAAGAGTCAGCCCGGCACCATTCTCCTCAAGGCGATGGGCGTGAGCGCGCGGCGCCCGTTCGACGCGCCGAGCGGGCTCCCCACCGGCCAGCTGCAGCCGGCGCCGTTCAAGATCTTCAAGGACCCCGACAAGGCGACTCCCAAGCTCCTCCAGGCGCTCGCAACCAGCGAGTCGCTCAGCGTGGAGATCCGCTGGTTCCGCCCGGTGCCCGGCAGCTCGGTGGAGCAGCACTACTTCACCATCAAGCTCGAGAACGCCAGCATCGCCGGCATCGAGACCGGTGGTGACGTGACCGTCGCCGGCGGAGTCCTCGAGGAGATCCAGTTCCTCTACTCGAAGATCACGTTCACCGACGTCATCAACGGAACCTCCGCCATCCTCAACTGGCAGAGCGGCGCGTTCTGATCGCTACCCGGTCCGCAACGCGTCCGTCACCGGCAGCCGGGCGGCCCGGACGGCGGGGAGCAGTCCGCCGGCGGCGCCGATGACGAGCGCCCACACGAGCCCCTGGGCGAGCAGGGCGCGGGTGACACGGAAGTCGAAGGCGACCTGCGAGAAGGTGCTGAAGTTGAGCGTCGACAGGGTGGCGCCGTCGCAGTAGACGTAGGCGAGGGCGCCCCCGACGGCGCCGCCCACCAGCGCCAGCAGCAGCGCCTCGATCAGCACCGAGACCACCACCGGGGCGCCGCCGAAGCCGAGCGCGCGGAGGGTGGCGATCTCGACCTGCCGGCTCGCGATGGCGGAGTACATGCAGTTGAGGCTTCCGAAGGTGGCGCCGATGGCCATGAAGACGGCCACGCTGTAGCCGAGCACGCTGATCAGCCGCGACAGGATCGAGGCCTGCCGGGCGTAGTACTCGGGCTCGCGCAGGACGCTGATCGACAGGCGACGGTCGCGGGCGACCGCGTCCTTCAGCGCCGTCAGGCCGGCGTCGGAGCCGTCGGCCAGCGCGGCCGTGGCCGACTGGAAGCCGGTGCGCCGGAAGGCCGACGCCGCCACCTCGGCGTCGGCCCAGATCTCCGACTCGTGCACGTCGCCGCCGCTCTCGAAGACGCCGACCACGGTCCAGTCGCTGTCGCGGAACGCGATGCGCGAGCCCACCTCGAGGCCGGCGAACTGGCGCGAGGCCTTGCGCCCCACGACGACCTCGCGCACGCCGCGCTCGAACAGGCGCCCCTCGACGATGCGCACCTCGTCGCGGATGGCCAGGGCGGCCGGCTGGACGCCGCGGAACGGCACGTTGTTGGGGTCGGCCTGGCCCTTGCGCGGGAGGTCGACCATCACGACGAGCTCGGCGGAGAGCAGCGGGCGCCCGGCGGCGTCGCGGGCGACGCCGGGCAGGCTGGCGAGCAGGGTCGCCTGGTCGCGGGCGATGCCGCTCGACAGCTCGGAGTCCGAGCCGGCCCGCAGCATGATGACGCGCGTGTCGCGCCCGGTGCTGGCCAGCGTGTGGCGAAAGCCCTCGGCCATGGCCAGCACCGAGACCAGCACCCCGACCACCCCGGCGATGCCCACGACGACGACCAGCGAGGTGCCGAGCCGCCGCGGGATGTTCTGGAGATTGATCAGCGTGATCTGGACGACCTGGTTGAGCCCGCGCATCAGCGATGCCCCGCCAGCGCGTCCACGATGCGCAGCCGGCGGACCCGCAGCGCCGGCGGCAGGCCGACGGCGAGCGCCAGCGCGAGGGCGACCACCGCCGCCAGCAGCCAGGTGGAGGCGTCCACGAACAGCGGCGGGAAGCGCCCGCCGGTGGCGCCGTTGAGGACCGGCATCAGGCTCACGGCGGCGGCCATGCCGAGGCTGCCGCCGAGGCTCAGCAGGAGCAAGGCCTCGCCGAGGACGAGGCCCGTGACCGCGCGATCGGAGAAGCCGAGGGTCTTGAGGACGGCCAGCTCGGGGATGCGCTCGCGGATCGACTGCGCCATCGTGTTGCCGGTGAGGATCAGGATGGTGAAGAACACCGCGATCAGGATGCGCGTGACCATGGCGCCGATGTCGCCGATCTGCCTGGCGAAGCCGATCGCGAACTCCTTCTCGGGCTGGGTCTTGGTCTCGTCGGGCGAGTTGGCGAACATCCGGTCGATCTCGGCCGAGATGGCCCGCGCCTGCCCGGAGTCCGCGATCCGCAGGATGTACCAGCCCGTCTTGCCCTTGCCGAACTGGCGCGCCTCGTCGAAGTAGGCGACGTTGATCAGCACCATGTCCGTGTTGCCCTGCACGGCGGGATCGTCGGCGTCGAGGATGCCGACCAGGTCGAACTCCCAGTCGAGGCTGCCGTCGGCCCTGGTGTGGATCTCGGAGGCGATCGGCAGCTTCTGCCCCACGCGCCAGCCGAACCGGTCGGCCAGCCGCTTGCCGGCCACCGCGCCCGTGCGCGTCTTGACGAAGGCCTCCCGCTGCCCGGGCGCGATCGTGAACTCCGGGTACATGTCCAGGTACCGGGCGGGGTCCACCGCGAACACGGGGAAGGCGTTGCTCTCGTTCTGGTACCGGGCGCCGAACCAGTCGGCGAAGGCCACGCCGACCACGCCCGGCACGCTCTCGATCCGCCGCTGGTAGGCCATCGGCAAGGGCTCGATGATCGAGTAGCGCGCGGTCGTGAGCAGCCGCTTGGCGTCGGCCGCGTCCGCGCCCGACTCGAACGCCACCTGCACGGCCTGCAGCAGGCCGAACAGCAGGAACGCCGTGAGGACCGAGAGCAACGTCAGGACGGCCCGCGTCTTCTTCCTGAACAGCTGCGCCCACAGCAGCGGCAGGTACTTCACGGGCCGCCGGCGCCATCGGCGGGCGCCAGCGCGCCCTTGTCCAGGTGCAGGACGCGGCTGGCGTACCCGGCCGCCTTGGGATCGTGGGTGACCATCACGATCGTCTTGCCGTGCTCGCGGTTGAGCAGCTGCAGGAGCAGCATGATCTCGTGGGCGGTGGCGCGATCGAGGTCGCCCGTGGGCTCGTCGCAGACGAGCAGCGTGGGGTCCGACACGATGGCGCGGGCGATCGCCACCCGCTGCTCCTGGCCGCCCGACAGCTCCCGGGGCTGGTGGCGGGCGCGGTCGCGCAGGCCGACCAGCGTC
>Ga0214471_10000492_pt1 | contig 33829 bp, 31 predicted proteins | sample RVTome_5_FD_207665 | JGI IMG/M metagenome (GOLD analysis project Ga0214471, IMG submission 207665) | Soil microbial communities from uranium-contaminated site in the Upper Colorado River Basin, Wyoming, United States - RVT142D155 | ecosystem: Environmental > Terrestrial > Soil > Contaminated >... | reverse complement strand
ATCGACATGGCGATGCGGTGGGCTGATTTGTCGGATTCGGCGCCAGTGACGGCGACGGTGACGAACTTGCTGGCGCCCTCACCGTCGCGGACGATCTGGTGGGCGAGATCGAGGAGCAGATCGTCGAGCTTGGCCTTGAAGTCGGCGAGCGCGTCGTCGCCCGCGTCCTCGACCGCCGGATTGCCGGCGGCGCCAGTGGCGAACAGCAGCACGGTGTCGCTGGTCGAGGTGTCGGAATCGACGGTGATGCAATTGAACGACTTGTCGACCGCGTCCGACAGCAGCGCCTGCAGCACGGTTGCCGGCAGCTTCGCGTCGGTGAACGCGAACGCCAACATTGTCGCCATGTCCGGAGCGATCATGCCGGAGCCCTTGGCGATGCCGTTCAACGTCACTTCGACGCGGCCGATCTTCGCCTTGCGGGTGGCTCCCTTGGGAAAGGTGTCGGTGGTCATGATCGCCTTCGCCGCCGCGTCCCACGCCATCGGCGACAGCTGCCGCCCGAGGCCGGGCAACGCGCCGATGATCTTCTCGTACGGCAACGGCTGGCCGATGACGCCGGTCGAGGCGACGAAGACGCGGCTCGGCCGGCAAGCGAACTGGTCGGCCGCTGCCTCGACGGTGCGCTCCACCGCCTGCTTGCCGGCCGGGCCGGTGTAGGTGTTGGCGTTGCCGGAATTGACGATCAGCCCCCGCGCCTGGCCGCCGCGCACCGCCTTCTTCGACCACTTGACCGGTGCCGACGCCGTCAGCGAACGCGTGAACGTGCCGGCCACCGTAGTACCGGCCCTGAGCTCGACCAACAACAGGTCGCTGCGCACCGACTTGGCGATGCCACAGGAGCCGCTCGCCAGCGCCACGCCCTCGATAACGGGCATACGGGGAAACGACTCGGGCGCCAGCGGCGAGGTGGAAGTCTGGTTCGGTTTCGCGTTCATGGTCGGGATCCGCGGTTGAGGCCGCGCCGCGTATGGGCGGGTGAACGGCGCGTCACGGATTGCGCCGGACGCTCCGCCGGCGACGGCCGGAAAATTCGGCTACGGCTTCGCCTTCTTCTCCGGCTCCTTAGTCGGCGCGCCTTCCTTGAGCGGTGAGCCGTCAGCGTTGACCATCGTGATCTTCGCCTTTTCCCTGAGGCCGGTAATATAGGCGGTGCCGGCTTCCCGCGACAGGTCGTTGCGAAGGCTATCTTCGACCTCCTCGAATTTCGGCACCTCGCTGGCGCGGCGGTTCTCGACCTTGATGACGTGCCAGCCGAACTGGGTCTTCACCGGCTTTTGCGTGTACTCGCCAGTCTTCAGCGCGAACGCCACGGTCTCGAACTCCGGCACCATCTGGCCCTTGGTGAAGAAGCCGAGGTCGCCGCCTTCCGGCGCCGACGGCCCGGTCGAGCGCGACTTGGCGAGCGCGGCGAAATCGCCGCCCTTGCCGAGCTCGGCGATGACCGCGGTCGCGTCCTCCTCGGTCTTGAGCAGGATGTGGCGTGCCTGTATTTGCTCGACGCTGTTCAATTCCTTGGCGATCTGCGCGTAGCGGGCGCGCACCGTCGCGTCGGTGACGCCCTTGTCGACGGTCCGCGTCAACATGATCCGCTGCAGCACCTGTTCCTCGAGGCGCGTCATCTGTTCCTTGAACTCTTTCGATTTCTCGACCTTCTGGGCGCGAGCGTCGGCAGCGGCCAGCTTGGTGTCGATGATGCTCTCCAGCAACCCCGGAAAGATGGTTTCGAACGGAATCTGCTGATACTGCGCCGGCAGGAGCTTGTGCGCGTCTCGGACCTGCGACAGGTGGATCTTGGCGCCGTTGACGGTGGCGACCACCGGATCGTCGGCGGCCGACGCCGCCGGAACGCCGGTGAAGACCAGGAGAGCCAGCACCAGCGCCGGCACGAACCGAGAAACCATGGGCGATATTCCTTTCAACGCCGGTGCGGGGGCCTCGCCGGGAGGCTGCCCGGGACCGCCGCGAACCGGCGGCGCGTCATCCGCCGGCGCCAATAACGCGCATAAAGCATATCCCCCTGGCGAGGACAAGAGCGGCGCCCGCCATTTGGTTTCTCGACCGGCCGTCAACCCGCTATCGACGGGGCGGCGGCTCGGGCGGCGGCTGCCGCCTGGCCACCGAGTCCGGTTGGCTCTAGGATAGGCGGCGATGCAACCCATCGGCGCCGCTCACCGCACCCTTTGGCGTACCCTGCCGGCCCGGGCGGCGGCGGTGGCGGCGATGCTGCTGGCCGGGGCGGCGCTGGCTGCCGAGGCGAGGGCGCCGTTCAAGCCCGATGCCGGCACGCCTTCCAACAAGACCATCATCGAGCACTTCAACATCATCGCCTTCGGCAACGAATACACCGGCCGACGATATGATGCCGTGCGCAAGTGGCGCGCGCCGATCGTCGCCCGCATCGACGGCCCGGCGCCCGACTACTTCGAGGACTTCGTCAACCAGCACCTGGCCGATCTGCAAAAGATCACCGGCCATCCGGCGGCGCTTGCCTACTCGCCGAGAATTTTGCGCGAGAAGCGGGTGCCGAAAGGCCTGTCGTCGAAGAGCTTCAACATGTTCCTGCTCTACTATCCGATCGACCAGTTGACGGCGGTGGCGCAAAAGCAGCTTGGGAACCGGATGGATGACTCGCTCAAGCGGCTCGGCGCCGGCGCCTCCACCTGTGAGGCGACGCTGTTCACCAAGGACAACGAAATCCGTTCGGCGGTCGTCCTGTTCCCCGCCGAACGCCCGAAAAACCACATGCGCGCCTGCGTGGTCGAGGAGCTGACCCAGGTCCTGGGGCTGCCCAACGACTCGCCCTCGGTATCGCCGTCGATCTTCAACGACAAGAGCCCGATCAATGAGCTCACCGACCACGACCGGCTGATGCTGAGGATGCTCTACGATCCACGCATCACCATCGGCATGTCGCGCGACCGAGCGCTGATCGTCGGCCGCAAGGTGCTCGACGAAATCCGCCCCGAGTGAGCGGTCGCCGACGCCTTGCGGGCGCGCGGATTTGCGGGTGCCCGCATTGACAGGCAGGGTTCGGGACTCTATCTCTTTGGCGGGTTTTGGCCGGCCCGAAGGCTGCCGCCGCGTTCCGCCGGCCCGCCGCCCGCGGTTTTCTCAGCCGATTTTCGGGGTTAGTGAATGTTCGAAGCCATCGCCAAGCGCATCTTTGGCTCCGCCAACGAGCGCTTCCTTCGCGGCCCCGTCAGGACCGTCACCGCCATCAACGCCCTCGAGCCCTCCCTCGAGGCGCTCAGCGACCAGGACCTGGCGGCGCGCACGCCGTGGCTGAAGAAGCGCCTTGCCGACGGCGAATCCCTCGATGATCTGCTGGTCGACTCGTTCGCCACCGTCCGCGAGGCCGCGAAGCGCGCCCTCGGCCAGCGCCCCTTCGACGTTCAACTCCTCGGCGGCATCGTGCTGCACCGGGGCATGATCTCGGAGATGAAGACCGGCGAAGGCAAGACGCTGGTCGCCACCATGCCGGTCTACCTCAATGCCCTGATGGGAGAAGGCGTGCACGTGGTCACCGTCAACGATTATCTGGCCCAGCGCGACGCCGACTGGATGGGCGCCATCTACAAGCTGCTCGGACTCACCGTCGGCGTCATCAAGCACGGCCTCGACGACGACGAGCGGCGCGCCGCCTACGCCTGCGACGTCACCTATGGCACCAACAACGAGCTCGGATTCGATTACCTTCGCGACAACATGAAGTTCCGGCTCGAGGACATGGTGCAACGGCCGTTCCGCTACGCCATCGTCGACGAGGTCGACTCGATCCTGGTCGACGAGGCGCGTACGCCGTTGATCATCTCCGGCCCGACCGAGGACGTCTCCGACCTCTACAACGTCATCAACAAGCTGATCCCGAGGCTCGCGCCCGAGGACTACGAGAAAGAGGAGAAACAGCGCGCGGTGACGTTGACCGAGGCGGGCACCGAGAAGGTCGAGCAAATGATGCGCGATGCCGGTGTTTTGAAGGAGGGCAGCCTCTATGACCTGCCGAACGTGGCGCTGGTCCATCACATCAACCAGGCGCTGCGCGCCCACAAGCTGTTCTCCCGCGACACCGACTACATCGTCAAGGACAACCGGGTCATCATCATCGACGAATTCACCGGCCGCATGCAGGAGGGCCGGCGCTATTCGGAAGGCCTGCACCAGGCGCTCGAGGCCAAGGAAGGCGTCAAGGTCGAGACCGAGAACCAGACGCTGGCCTCGATCACGTTCCAGAACTATTTCCGGCTGTACCCCAAACTCGCCGGCATGACCGGCACGGCGATGACGGAAGCCGGCGAGTTCTCTGAAATCTACGGCCTCGAAGTGATCGAGATCCCGACCAACCTGCCGTGCATTCGCGACGACATGGACGACGAGGTTTACCGCACGGCGGCCGAGAAGTCTGATGCCATCATCAAGCTGATCAGCGAATGTCGCGAGCGCCAACAGCCGGTTCTGGTCGGCACCGTCTCGATCGAGAAGTCCGAGCACCTGTCCGGGCTACTTAAGAAGAAGAAGACCCCGCACAACGTGCTGAACGCCCGCTACCATGAACAAGAAGCCTACATCATCGCCCAGGCCGGGGTGCCGGGCGGCGTCACCATTGCCACCAACATGGCCGGCCGCGGCACCGACATCCAGCTCGGCGGCAACGTCGACATGCGCCTCGCCCAGGAGATCAACGACCCGAAGGACTCGGAAGCCTACCGCAAGGCGGCGCAGGGCATCCGAGCCGAGGTCGAGGCCAATAAGAAGATCGTCATCGATGCCGGCGGTTGCTTCGTGATCGGCACCGAGCGCCACGAGAGCCGCCGCATCGACAACCAGTTGCGTGGTCGCTGCGGGCGCCAGGGCGACCCGGGGGCATCGAAATTCTTCCTGTCGCTCGAGGACGACCTGATGCGTATTTTCGGCTCGCAGCGCATCGACGGCATGCTGAAGAAGCTCGGCCTCCAGGAGGGCGAGGCGATCGTCCATCCGTGGGTCAACAAAGCGCTCGAGAAAGCGCAGCAAAAGGTCGAGGCGCGCAACTTCGAGATCCGCAAGAACCTGCTGAAATTCGACGACGTGATGAACGATCAACGCAAGGTGATCTACGAGCAGCGCAAGGAGTTGATGGCGACCGAAGACGTTTCCGAGGACATCACCGAGATGCGCCGCCAAGTCATCGACGACCTGGTCTCCCGCTGCATCCCGGAGAACGCCTATCCGGAGCAGTGGGACACCGCCGTCCTGCACGCGGAAGTGTTGCGAGTTTTCGCTCTCGACCTGCCGGTCGCCGAGTGGGCGCGCGAGGAAGGAATCGCCGACGCCGAGATTCGCGAGCGCCTGGTCCAGGCCGCTGACCGCAAGGCGGCGGAGAAGGTCGCCAACTACGGCCCCGATCTGATGCGCAGCGTCGAGAAGAGCCTGCTGCTGCAACTCCTCGACCAGTTGTGGAAGGAGCACCTGTTGACCCTCGACCACCTGCGCCAGGGCATCGGGCTCCGGGCGTACGCGCAGCGCGACCCGCTCAACGAATACAAGCGCGAGGCGTTCAACCTGTTCGAAGTCATGCTGACCAACCTGCGCGAGCGGGTGACCCAGGTTATGGCGCACGTCGAGCTGGAGATGGCAGCCGCCGTGGACGACGCGATCTTCCGGCGTTCCGAGCAGGAAATGGTGGAAAGCCGCCGCGACCCGGCGTTCGACTCCGGGCCGACGTATGGCGATGCTGCCGCTGGTGATGGCGGAGTGGCGGTGCTGACCCCGGTCACCACCCGCCAGGCCGCGGCGACGGTCGATCCGAACGATCCCGCCACCTGGGGCCGGGTATCGCGCAATGCGCCCTGCCCGTGCGGCTCGGGGCGCAAGTACAAGCACTGCCACGGCAAGGTGTGATAGGCGCGCTCGTTATCCCGGCTTCTTCTCTTGATTTATTTTTTCGCCGCCGGCCGCAACACGGCGATGACGTTCGCCGTCCACACCGTCGGTGCCGTCGCCAACATCCGCGCCAGCAGCCAATGCAGGCAATCCTCGGCGAAGCGCCGGAACGGGCTGCCGCGACGTTGCGGCAGGAACGCAACCGCCTCGTAGCCGGCCGCCAACGCCAGCTGCTCGAGGCTGCCGGTGGTATAGGCGGACTTATGGGTGAGGTCGGAAAACTGGTGTATGCCGCCCCACGGCGAGCCCATGTTGGGCACCCGGACGACCACCAAGCCGTCCGGCGCCAGCACGGCCTTGATCTTTTCCAGAAGCCGCACGCCGTCGGCGGCGGAGAAATGCTCGAGCACGTCGAGCATGACGACGCGGTCGAACGGCCCGACGCCGCCGCGCGCCAGGAATTGCCACGCGTCGCCGACGTGGACGTGGTCTTTCAACGCCGGATCCATGACCGCGACCGCGTCCCGGTCGCGCTCGACACCTTCGAACCGCTTCACTCCCTTCCGCTTCAGGTAGGCCAGGAACTCGCCGGTGCCGGAGCCGATTTCGAGCACCGAGGTTTCCGGCGTGCAGTCGGCCGGCGCCCAGAACTCGCGGTCGTACCAGCGCACGTGTTTCGCCTTCACCACCGGCGTCTGGTAGCGTTTGTAGGCGGCGTAGACCTTATAGAAGTCGTCGGCGGAGTCGACGCCCATGTCCCTTCCCCTGCCGGGTGCGTGCGCCACCGCCAACCATAGCCAAACGCCGGCGGCTTGCAAACAACCGCCGCCCGCCGGTCGACCGCGCCGGCAAACTAGCGGGTGAAATAGCAGCCGCACCTGGGATAGACTCTCGCCCGCCGCCCCATCGATTCCGGGAGCCTCCGTCCGAGAACCTCGATCCCACCGATGTTCCACCGATGACCAAGCTATTCGCGCGATTCCTGGTCGGCCTCGTCACCGTGGCAACGGCGTTCTTGGGCCGCTGGCGGCGGCTGACGGTGCGGGCGCGGGTGCACGACGCGCTCACGCCCGAAAGCGTCGTCACCGTCAACGGCACGACGCTGACACTGCTGGTCCCCGACCGCAAATCGGTCTATTGGCCGCGCCACGGCTACGCCAGCGAGCCGAATACGCTGGCCTGGATCGATGGCTTCACCGACACCGACGTGCTGTATGACGTCGGCGCCAACGTCGGCGCCTACGCGCTCTACGCGGCCAAGGCGCGCGGCGTGCGCGTCGTCGCCTTCGAGCCGAGTCCGTTCTCGTTCCGGGCGCTGGTCCACAACCTGCAACGTAATCGGCTCACCGACAAGGTGACGCCGCTGTGCCTGGCAGCCAACGATACGACCGGCGCGACGCCGTTCTATCTCAGCGGCACCGACACCGGCTCGGTCGGCCATACCCTGAGCGGCGACGCCCGCGACCGGAAAGGCTTCGCGATGCAGACGCTGGCGTTCCGGCTCGACGATATCGCCGCGTTCGCCGGTGTGCCCAAGCCGACGCAGATGAAGATCGACGTCGACGGCATAGAGCTGCCGATCCTCGAGGGCGCGAAATCGCTGCTTTCGGACCCGCGGCTGAAGTCGGTGATGATCGAAGTACTCACCCACGACGAGCCGGATCGCCGGCGCATCGCCGAACTATTGCGGGAATGCGGGCTGGCGCCGGCCGCTGATTGGCGCGACGACTGCTCCGACAACCGGTTGTTCGTGCGCAACGCGTAGAACGCGCGGGCGCGTTCCGCCGCCGGCTCACGCGACGTTTTCCAGGAACCAGGCGTAGGTTTTCCTGAGTCCGTCCTCGAGGCCGGTAGTCGCTTTCCAGCCGAGCCTGCCGAGTCGCGTCGAATCCAGCAGCTTCTTCGGCATGCCGTCTGGCTTCGAGGCGTCGAACGTTGGCGCGCCCTGGAAGCCGACGACGCGGGCGATCGCTTCGGCCAGTTCGCGGATGGTCATCACCTGGCCTGGTCCGATGTTGATCGGTACTTCGTCGGAGTAGCGCTCCATCAGGAAAACCAGCGCGTCGGCGGCGGCGTCCACGTACAGAAACTCGCGCACCGCGCGGCCGCTGCCCCACACCTCGAACGTCGCCTTGCCGCCGGCTTTCGCGGCGTGCGCCTTGCTGAGCAGCGCCGGCACCACATGCGAAGATTCCAAATCGAAGTTGTCGCCCGGGCCGTAGAGGTTGATCGGTTGCGCCGAGATGAAATCGCAGCCGTACTGGCGGCGGTACGCCTGGGTGAGCTTGATGCCGGCGATCTTGGCCACCGCGTACCATTGGTTGGTGGGCTCCAAGGGCCCGGTGAGCAGGCAATCCTCGTTGATCGGCTGCGGCGCCTCGCGGGGGTAGACACAGGCCGAGCCCATGAACAGCAGCTTTTCGACGCCGGTCTTCCGCGCCGCGTCGATGACGTTGGCCTCGATCGCCAGGTTGTCGTAAATGAACTCTGCCGGCCGGGTGTCGTTGGCGAGGATGCCGCCGACGGTGGCGGCGATCAGGAACACGGCCTGCGGCCGGTTGGCCGCCATCCACGCCTCGACGTCCGATTGCCGGCGCAGGTCGAGCTCCTCGCTGGTGGTGGTCAACAGCGTGCAGCCTTCCGACTGCAGCCGCCGGACGACGGCCGCGCCGACCATGCCGCGGTAGCCGTTGACCCACACCCGCTTGCCCTGCAGCGAATAGACCGGCTTGGCGGCCTTGGCCATGATGCTATTCCCCGTTATCGCCGACCCCTAGCTCAACCCTTTGCCGCCCATCGCCAGGAACTTCTCGCGCCGCCGCGCTTTCAGGGTGTCGCCGTCGAGCCCGGAAAGCCCGGAGAGCGCGGCGGCGACGGCGTCGCCGACGGTCGCGATCGCGGCGCGCTTGTCGCGGTGGGCACCGCCCAGCGGCTCGGCGATGATCTTGTCGATGATGCCGAGCTCGAACAAGTGCTTGGCGGTCAGCTTCAGCGCCTCGGCGGCCTCCTCGGCCTTGTCGCCATCGCGCCACAGGATCGAGGCGCAACCCTCGGGCGAGATCACCGAATAGATGGCGTGCTCCTGCATCAGCACCGTGTTGGCGACGGCGAGCGCCATGGCGCCGCCCGAGCCGCCTTCGCCGATGATGACGCTGACCAGCGGAACCGTGAGCGCGACGCAGGTCTCGATCGAGCGCGCGATGGCCTCCGCCTGGCCGCGCGCCTCGGCGTCGACGCCGGGATAGGCGCCGGGCGTGTCGATCAGCGTGATCACCGGCAGCCCAAAGCGGTCGGCGAGGCGCATCAGCCGCTGCGCCTTGCGGTAGCCCTCGGGGCGGGCCATGCCGAAGTTGCGCTTCAGCCGGCCTTCGGTGTCGGCGCCCTTCTCGTGGCCGATGACCACCACCGAGGCGCCCTCGAAGCGCCCGAGCCCGCCGACGATGGCGCGGTCATCGGCGAACTGGCGGTCGCCGGCGAGCGGCGTGAAATCCTCGATCAGGCCGGCGATGTAGTCCATCGCATGCGGGCGGTCGTGATGCCTGGCGACCAGGGTCTTCTGCCATGGTGTCAGCTTGGCGTAGATCTGGACCAGGAGCTTGTCCACCTTCGACTGCAGCTTGGCGACTTCACCCGCGACGTCGATGCCCGACGAGCCGCTGACGTGCCTGAGCTCCTCGATCTTACCCTCGAGCTCCGCGATCGGCTTCTCGAAATCCAGGTAGGTGCGCATGGCGGTTCTCTAGCATACGCTGTTGGTCCTTGGCGACGCCAAACTCCAGCGCGGCCGCGGACCTTAGCCTTCGCGCGGCGGCAGCGAGCCGACAAAAAAAGCGGCGGAGCACACTGCCCGCCGCCTTCGTTCTCCGGGTCCGCCCGGGGCTACTTGGCGCCCTTGATCTGCTCGGACTTCTCGACCAGCACCTGCGCCTGCTTGATCGAGGCAATGTCGATCAGCCGGCCGTCGAGGGCGACCGCGCCCTTGCCTTCTTTCTGCGCTTTTTCCATCGCCTCCAGGATACGCTTCGCCTTGGTCACCTCTTCCTTGCTCGGGCTGAACAGCTCGTTGGCGAGCGTGATCTGGCTGGGATGGATCGCCCACTTGCCCTCGCAGCCGAGAGTGGCGGCGCGCTTCGCCTGGGCGGTGTAGCCGTCCGGGTCCGAGAAGTCGCCGAACGGGCCGTCGATCGGCCTGAGCCCGTGGGCACGCGCGGCGACCACCGTCTGCGCGATCGGGTAATGCCACATGTCGCCCCAATGCACCTCGCGCTTGCCCTTTTTGTCGGCATCGGTGAGCACGTGGTAGTCCTTGTTGGGGCCGCCGATCACCGTGGTCCGCGCCTTCGTCGAGGCGGCGTAGTCGGCGACGCCGAAGTGCAGGCTCTCGTTTCGCTTCGACGCGCCGGCGATTTCCATGATATTAGCCATGCCGAGCGCGGTTTCGATGATGATCTCGAAGCCGATGCGCTTCTTCAGCTTCTTCGCGGCCTCGACTTGGGTGACCAGCACGTCGACGGCGTAGATGTCGGCGGCGGTGCCGGCCTTCGGGATCATGATCATGTCGAGGTGGTTGCCCGCCTTCTCGAGCACGTCGACGACGTCGCGATACATATAATGTGTGTCGAGGCCGTTGATGCGCAGCGACAGCGTGCGGCCACCCCAATCCAGGTCGTTCAGCGCTTCGATGATATTCTTGCGGGCCTGAACCTTGTCGTCCGGCGCCACCGCGTCCTCGAGGTCGAGGAACACGACGTCGGCGGTGCTTTTGGTGGCTTTTTCGAGAAAGGTCGTGTTCGACCCGGGTACCGCGAGTTCCGAGCGGTTGAGGCGCGCCGGGCATTGTTCGACGATGGTGAAACTCATGGGCAGGCTCCTTGGACTCGATTTTGAATCGTTGCGCCAACGCCGATCGCGTCGACGCCAGCCGGATATCGTTGGATTCTCCCCGTTTGCGGGCCGGTCGTTGCCGGCCGATGCGATTTCGCAAGTGCGAACATGCGGCAGATGCGGCGATTGCGCAAGCCCGGTTGTTGGGATTTTTGCCCGTTAATGCGTTATTCGGTGGAGCGATTCCTGCGCACGGCATGCTAAAACGCCGGCAGCCGGCGTCGTAGGTTTTCCGGCAAGGAGGCCGACAAGGGAGATTGAGTTTTGGCGAGCAAACCCGTGGTCCTGGTCACCCGCAAGCTGCCGAGCGCGGTCGAGGATCGCCTCATGCGCGACTATGATGCCCGGCTCAACCCCGACGACCGTCTGTATTCGGAGCATCAGTTGATCGAGCGCGCCCGAGGCGCGCAGGCGATCCTGCCCTGCCATACCGAGCAGTTCTCGGCCGACGTCATCCGTCGCCTGCCCGCCGAGGTGAAGATCATCGCCAACTTCTCCGTCGGTTTCGATCATGTCGACATCGCGGCGGCCAAGAAGAAAGGTATCGTCGTCACCAACACCCCGGACGTGCTATCGGACGCCACCGCCGAACTGACCATGATGCTGATGATCGGCGCCGCTCGGCGCGCCGGCGAAGGCGAGAGGCTGGTGCGCGAGGGCAAATGGAAGGATTGGAGCCCGGCGTTCATGGTCGGCACCCAGGTAACGGGCAAGCGCCTCGGCATCCTCGGCATGGGGCGGGTCGGCCAGGTGGTGGCACGGCGCGCCCGCGGCTTCGACATGCAAATCCACTACCACGACGCGCGCCGGCTGCCGCCCGAGAAAGAACTGGGCGCCGTCTTCCACAAGACGGTCGATGACATGCTGCCGCAATGCGATTTCCTTACCGTGCACTGCAACGTGACGCCGGAAACTCGCGGCCTGATGAACGCCAAGCGTTTCGCGCTGCTGCCGCGAGGCGCCATCTTTATCAACGCCGCGCGCGGCGCCATTGTCGACGACGACGCCCTGGTGGCGGCGCTGCAATCGGGGTGCCTCAGGGCCGCCGGCATCGACGCTTACAACAACGAGCCCAACGTCGATAAGCGACTGGTCGGGCTCGCCAACACCTTCCTGATGCCGCACATCGGCAGCGCCACCGCGGAAACCCGCGACGCCATGGGCTTCCGGGCGCTCGACAACCTCGACGCGTATTTTGCCGGCAAAGAGCCACGCGATCGGGTGGCCTGATCGGGGCCTTTGCGATGCGCCCGCGGATCGCCGGATTCCGGGGCAGGCGCCGATACCGCGTAGGTAAATAACGGTATTGCGGCCGAGGTATTTGGTATGCCACACTTGCGGCTGTCGGGGCGACGAGTTCCGCACGCGGCGAGACCGGGGACGTAATCCGGCCGCGGCAAAAAGCCAGGGTGAAACGGGGAGGATCGCCAAGCCAGTTTGGAAGCTTTCGAGCGCCGGTTTCAGGGCTCGAAAAACCTTGCCATCTGGCGGAGAATGCTGAAAATTACCCGACAGCAACGGCCGCCTTCGAAGCATCGGGGGACGGTTGGCGTGGTCGGGGGGCTGGCGCGCACTTCACGCAGGTAACCCGAAGAAGTCTAGTTTCCATCGCCGCGCTTTCGGGCGGGCCGTGGAAAGAATGGTTCGAACAATTCTTCAAAGTGATGCCATAGGGAGGAATCATAATGGCGACCACCAAATCCAAAGTATCGCGGCGCAAGTTCCTGAAAACAGGCGCCATTGCCGCGGGCGCCGGGGCCGCGACCCTGGCTATGCCGAACGTGTCGCGCGCCCAGACGACGACCCTGAAGATGCAGGGCGCCTGGGGTGCCAAGGACATCTTCAACGACATGGCCGTGCAGTACGTCGATCGCGTCAACGCGATGGCGGGCGGCCGGCTGAAAATCAACTACCTGGCCGAGGGCGCCGTTGTGAAGGCGTTCCAAGTCCTCGACGCGGTGAACAAGGGCGTGCTCGACGGCGCCCACAGCGTCACCGTGTACTGGTACGGCAAATCGAAGGTCGCGTCGTTGTTCGGCACCGGTCCGGTGTGGGGGCAAAACGCCCATCACGGCCTGGCCTGGATTCATAACGGCGGCGGCATCGAGCTTTACAACGAGCTGTTGAAGAGCCTCGGCCTCAACGTGGTCGGCTTCTTCGCCATGCCGATGCCGACGCAGCCGCTCGGCTGGTTCAAAAAGGTGATCAAGACCTCCGAGGACATGAAGGGTCTCAAGTACCGCACCGTCGGCCTGGCCGCCGACCTGTTCCAGTCGATGGGCGTCAAGGTTACCCAGCTTCCGGGCGGCGAGATCGTGCCGGCCCTGCAGAAGGGCGTGATCGAGGCGTTCGAGTTCAACAACCCGACGTCCGACAAGAGCTTCGGCGCCCAGGACGTGTCCAAGATCTACATGATGGGCAGCTTCCATCAGGCCGCCGAGTTCTTCGAGATCACCTTCAACAAGGACAAGTACAACTCCTTGCCGAAGGAGCACCAGGCGATCCTCAAGTACGGCGCCGAGGCGGCCAACTCCGCCAACTTCTGGCTGGCCATGGATCAGTACTCCAAGGACCTGCTGTGGCTGAGGGACAAGGCCGGCGTTAAGCTCTACCGCACCCCGGCCGGCGTCGGAAAGGACCAGTTGGACGCTTGGGACAAGAACCTCGTCGTTCTGGACAAGGATCCGTTCTTCAAGAAGGTCCACGCGTCCATGCGGGCATTCTCCCATCGCGTCGCCTATTACGAGCTATTGAATGCCGCCGATTACAAGCAGGCGTTCGACCACTACTTCCCGGGCGAGCTCGGGTTCTAAACGGTCGGTCAGTTCTTGACCGAAACCAACGGTTGAAGGTCGGGGCGGCGCGATGGGGCGCCGCCCCACCTATGTTGGATTGGGGCCCCGCGGCGGCAGTTCGGCGGCATTGGGGATAATTAATAAGAAACCACCATTTCGCAGGGACGGGACATGCTTCGTTTCATCAATTTCATCGATCATCTCAGCACCTATACCGGGAAAGCCTTCGGCTGGCTGATCCTGGTGCTGACGCTGGCCGTCACCTACGAGGTGTTCGTGCGCTACGCGCTGAAGGACCCGACCGCATGGGCGTTCGACATCGCCTACATCATGTACGGGGCGATGTTCATGATGGCCGGCGCCTACACGCTGTCGCGCGACGGCCACGTGCGCGGCGACGTCATTTACCGGCTGTGGCCGCCGAAGGTTCAGGCGTGGATCGAGCTGTGCCTCTTTTTCGTGTTTTTCTTCCCCGGTATCTTGGCGCTGATCTATTCCGGCATCGTCTACGCCGCCGAATCGTGGGCCTACAGGCCTTTCGGCCCCGCCGGCGTCGTTGGTGAAATCGCCATCAACAGCCCGGCGGGCATCCCGGTGTCGCCGTTGAAGACGCTGCTGCCGTTGGCGGCGTTCATGGCGTTGCTGCAAGGGCTGGCCGAACTGGCGCGTTGCGTCGTCTGCATTCGCACCGGCGTCTGGCCGGCGCGGCTAAAGGACGTGGAGGAGCTGGACATCGCGCTCGAGCACAAGGAGGAATTGCTGCAGGCCTCCGAGGCGATAATGCACGGACATCTTGGAGAGAAGCGATGACCGACCCGCAAGTCGCTCTTCTGCAACTGGGCCTGTTCGTCGTCACCATCCTGCTCGGTTTCCCCATCGCTTTCACCCTCGTCGCCATGGCGGTGATCTTCGGCTACTACGCCTATTTCGACGCCACCAGGATGCACTCCCTCTTCGACAACCGCGTCTTCGACCTGCTGGTCAACCAGACGTACTCGGTGATGACCAACGACGTGCTGGTGGCGGTGCCCCTGTTCCTGTTCATGGGCTACGCGGTCGAGCGCGCCAATATCATCGACCGGTTGTTCTTCACCCTCAACATCGCCCTCCGTCACATTCCGGGCTCGATGGCCATCGCGACGCTGGCGACGTGCGCCCTTTTCTCGACCGCGACCGGCATCGTCGGCGCCGTGGTGACGTTGATGGGGCTTCTCGCCTTTCCGGCGCTGCTGAAGGCCGGCTACGACGAAAAGATGTCGGCCGGCGTCGTTTGCGCCGGCGGCACTTTGGGCATCCTGATCCCGCCCAGCATCATGCTGATCGTCTATGGCGCCGCGGCCACCGTTTCCGTGGTCAAGTTGTATGCCGGCGCCATGCTTCCCGGCTTGATGATTGCCGGCCTCTACATGCTTTATGTCATGACCCGCGTCATCATCAACCCGAAGCTGGCGCCGAAGCCGCCGAGGGAAATGACGGATATTTCCGCTCGCGAAATGCTGTGGATGGTGGCGACATCATTCCTGCCGCTGGCGGTGCTGATCTTCTGCGTGCTGGGCGCCATCATCATGGGACTGGCGACGCCGACCGAAGCGGCGTCTCTGGGGGCGTTCGGCGCTCTGGCACTGGCCGCCGGCTACCGCATGGTCGACATCCGCGACGGCAGGACGACGCCGAACTGGGTCGCCACGGCGAGCCGCGAGAACAACTGGCTGACGGCCATCGCCGTCGGCAGCATCGTGGTGACCATCGGCTATGTCGTTTACATTATGGTCCGGGTGCTCGCCACAGTCTGGTTCGACATGCCGGCCATCGAGCGCCGCCTGCCGGGCGACCCGGGTCAGATCATCGTCATCGGCTTGGCGGCGGCGGCGGTGATCCGGTATTACGGGCACCGGATCCCGCTCGTCCAGTGGTTTGTCCCCGATAAGCCGGCGACCCGGGCCGTTTATGATTTCGCCGGCCGCGGCGCGCTGATCGGCTTGGCGGTCGGCGTCGCCTACATGATCGGCATCAAGTATTTCGGCCTGTTGAAGATCATCTACGCCGAAGAGTCGACGCGCTACGGCGCCGACGTCAGCTACCTGCTCGGCACCTGGGCGTTCCTGATGTGGCGCGGCACGGAGTGGCCCAAGCTCAAGGAATCGGTGTTCCTGACGGCGCGCACCGCAGCCATGGTGTGCTGGCTGTTCGTCGGATCGTGGAGCTTCTCGTCGGTGTTCTCCTACCTGGGCGGCCACGAAATCATCGAACACTTCGTGCTCGGCCTGAAGCTGTCGCCGATCACGTTCCTGCTGATAGCGCAGATCATCATCTTCCTGCTCGGCTGGCCGTTGGAGTGGTCGGAGATTATCATCATCTTCGTGCCGATCTTCCTTCCCATGCTGCCGCACTTCGGGGTCGATCCGCTGTTCTTCGGCGTTCTGGTGGCGATGAACCTGCAGACCTCGTTCCTGACGCCGCCGATGGCGATGGCGTGTTACTACCTGAAGGGCGTGGCGCCGCCACATGTCCAGCTCATCGACATCTTCAAAGGGTCCTTGCCGTTCCCGTTGATGGTGTTCGTCGCCATGGTGATCGTGTATCTGTACCAGGGAATGGTGATGTGGCTGCCGGACTGCTTCTACGGCTTCGGCGAATTCAAACCGGGCGTCAGCTTCTGCTCATGGGAGCGGTTCATATCGTATTAGCCGCCGCCCGGAGCAGCGCACGGCGATGGCGACGAATGCTGGATGAAGCGAGATGGACGGACAGCCGTTGGACAAAAGCCCGATCGAGATGAGCGCCGCGGAAGCGGCCGAGGCGATCCGCGCCGGCACCGTCAAGTCGGAGCAGTTGGTCCAGGCATGCATCGACCGCATCGCCGAGGTCGACGACAAGGTCGAGGCGTGGGCTTATTTCGATCCCGAGTACGCCCTGAAACAGGCTAAGGAGGCCGACCTCGCCGTCCTCGAGGGCAAGCCGACGGGGCCGCTGCACGGCGTGCCGGTCGGCATCAAGGACATCTTCGACACCCACGACATGCCGACCGAGGACGGCACCGTGCTGCACGCCGGCGAACAGCCCCTCCACGATGCGACCGCGGTGGCGTTGTTGCGTCAGGCCGGCGCCGTCATCATGGGCAAGACGGTGACCACCGAGCTTGCCGTCTACGGCCCCGGCAAGACCCGCAACCCGCACAATCCCGAGCACACTCCCGGCGGATCGTCGAGCGGCTCGGCGGCCGCCGTCGCCGCCCACATGGTGCCGCTCGCCATCGGCTCGCAGACCAACGGCTCGGTCATCCGTCCCGCCGCCTATTGCGGCGTCGTCGGGTTCAAGCCCACGCATGGGCTGATATCGCGCAACCGGGTGCTGCAGATCTCGCGCCCCCTCGACACCGTCGGCGTGTTCGCCCGCGACGTCGGCGACGCGGCATTGATCGCCGAGCAGATGATCGGCTATGACGAATTCGATCCCGATACCCGGCCACGGGCGCGGCCGCGGCTGAGCGAGGTCGCGGCGTCGGAACCGCCGGTGACGCCAAGGCTGGCCTTCGTCAAGACGCCGATCTGGGACCGCGCCGAAGCGACCACCAAGGAGGCCTTCGCCGAGTTGGTCGAGCACATCAACGAGTTTGCCGCCGCCGCGGAGTCCCGTGCCACCGGACTTACGGAGGAAGCGGTCCAGGAAATGGAGCTGCCGCCGCTGTTCGACGAAGCCCTCGGCTGGCATACGACCATCATGGAAGCCGACTTGGCCAAGAGCTACGCCAAAGAATACCAGACCGGCAAGGACAAGTTGAGCAAGACTCTCAGCGAGATGATCGAGCGCGGGCAGAAGGTTCTGGCCGTGGATTACAACCGCGCTGTCGACGGAATTGGCCTGTTGAATAGCTTGCTGCCGGCGATTTTTTCCCAATGCGACGCCATTCTCACCCCCGCCACCGCCGGGGTGGCGCCGGCGGGACTGGCGAGCACCGGTAGCCCCGCCTTCTGCACCATCTGGACGCTATGCGGCACGCCCGCCGTGACGGTGCCGATCATGCAGGGCGAGGACGGCCTGCCGCTCGGCGTGCAGCTGGTGGGCCCGAAGGGCGATGACGCCCGGCTGCTCAGGACCGCGCGCTGGCTGGTGGATATCGTCAACAAGGGCTGATAGGCGCCGATCGCCAAGCGACGCGACAAGGAGGAACCGGAACGACCATGAATTCCCATACAATCACCGCCGTGATCGGCGCGCTTTTATTCGTCGCGTTCCTTCTCTATTTCGTCATCTATATCAAGTCGGTGCCGCTGTCGTTCATCATGGTCGCCATCATCGTCATGGTGTGCGCCAACCTGTACGAAGAAGTGAAGAAGCAAACCGACAACGACAAGTCCTAATGTCCACCGCCGGCCTTTGCGGGTTGCCGATTCTACTGATTCGCGACCCTGGGCCGGTTTCCCGACGATCCGATTTTTCCTGATTCCCCGGGCGGTTGCGCCGCCGTCTTGGCGCGCTCGCGGTCACTCGCGATAATCGCCCGATGAGGCGATCGCTTGTTGCCCTCGCGCTTGTCGCCGGCGTCGCGCCCGCCCTTTGGGACGGGCCGCCTCGGGCGCGCGCCGATCAGGACGACCCCAGGCTCGACAGGTTGTTCGGGCGCCTCAACGTCGTCGACAATGGGGACAAGGACGAAGTCGCGCGCATCACCGCTGAAATCTGGTCGATCTGGCGCCAGTCGGGGCGGCCGGGGCTCGACATGAAGATGCAGGAAGGTCAGCGGTTCATGAAGCAGGGCATCCTGCATTCGGCGCTCGGCAACTTCGACTTCATCGTCAGGGTCCTGCCCGACTTCGCCGAGGGCTGGCACAAGCGCGCCACGGTGTTTTACCTGATCGGCGACTACGCCGCCTCCATCAAGGACATCGAGAAGGCGGTCACTCTGGAGCCCCGCCATTTCGGCGCCTACGCCGGCCTCGGCCTGATCTATCTCAAGATGGGCAATGAGCCGGCGGCGCTGAGGGCGCTCGAGCAGGCGCTGACGATCAACCCGCACCTCGCCGGCACGCGCGCGACGGTCGACGAGCTGAGACGGAAAATCAACGGCCAGAAGCTGTGACCGCGCCGCCGGCGCGTCAGCGCTTGGCCGGCGCGCCGGCCAGTGGATGGGCTTGCTTGACCAGCGCCCTCAGGCGGCCGTCCAGCACGTGGGTGTAAATCTGGGTGGTCGCGATGTCGGCATGGCCGAGCAACTGTTGCAGGGAGCGAAGATCGGCGCCGTGCGCCAGAAGGTGGCTGGCGAATGAGTGGCGCAGCACGTGCGGCGATACCCGGTCCGGCGCGATGCCAGCCTCGACCGCCAGGTCCTTCAACAACTGCGCCAGACGCGCCCGCGTCAGGTGGTTCTGGGCGCCGCGCGACGGGAACAGCCACCCCCGCGCCTTCGCCGCGCCGCCCTTCGGAACGAACTTTTCGCGCGCCTCGAGATAGGCGGCGATGGCGTCCCTGGCCGGCTCGCTCAACGGCACCATCCGCTCCTTGCCACCCTTGCCGCGCACCACCAGCATCTGCCGATCGCGGCTGAGCGCCGACAGCGGCAGCCCGACCAGCTCCGAGACCCTCAGGCCCGTGGCGTAGAGGATCTCGACCAGCGCCACTAGGCGGCGTCCTTGCGCCCCCGGCCAGGCGCGCGCCGCCGCCAGCAGCTCGTCGACTTCGTTCTCGCCCAGGTACTTGGGGATGCGCCGCGCCTGGCGTGGACTGTCGAGCGCCGCCGTCGGGTCGTCGCTGCGAGCGCCCTCGGCATAGAGGAAGCGGAAGAACTGGCGCAGTGCCGAAAGCCGCCGCGCGCTGGTGCCCGGCGCCATGCCGGCGGCCGACAGCGACTGCAGGTACTGGCGCAGCATCTGCTGGCTGGCGTCCTCGGGGGAGCGCCGCCGGGCAACCGTGAAGGCAGCGAAGTGGCGGAGGTCGCGGCGATAGGAATCGATGGTGTTGGCGGCGGCGCCTTCGGCGGCAAGCTTGTCGAGGAAGCCCTCGACGCGGCGTGATTCCGGGGGCGATTCCGGCGGCCGGGACGCGGGCGGCGCGGAACGGCCGGCGCCCTTCATGTCATATGCCCGCCGCCAGCGCCGCTTCGACCGCCAGTGCGCGCGCTTCCTTCTCGAAGCCGGTGGCGCGCAGGCTGAGCACCACCTCGCGCAGCAACAGCGGACTGGCGCCCGCCGGACCGTCGTCGCCGAGCGCCAGCAGCGCCAGCAGGACCGTCTCGCCGAGGCGGCTGCGGCCCTCCGGCGACGGTTCGGCGGCGGTCGCGGCGTCGCTGGCGGCCGGCCCTACTTGCGCGGTCTTCTTTTCAGCCTCGCCGCCGCGTCCGCGCGCCGCCGCGGTCGCCTCCTTGAGGCGGAACCACAGCGCCGGGCTGGGCATCGTCATCTTGTCGCGGCCGGCCGTGGTCGCCAGCTTTTCCCACGCCTGGGTGGGCACCGGTTCGCCGAGCGCGTCGAACAGCGTATAGAGCAGCGCCGGCAGCGCCTGCGCGTTCTTGCGCGCCTTGATCGAGTCGACCCACGCCGGCAGCTGATTGGTTTTCCACTCGGCGGCCTCGGGCGAGCCCATCAGGCGTACGATCGGCATCAAGCCGACGATCGCCTGGCCGGAATCCTTGTTGAACAGCGCGCTCGCCCGCATCAGCTGGAACCACGCCTGGGCGGCGATGGCTTCGCTGTTGAGCAGCAGCGCGCGGATCGCCTCCGGCGCGAACCACAGCAGTTCCGCGGAAGGCGGAATGCGCTTCAGCACCGGCATGAACACCCGCACCACCGACGCGTAGCGCCCCTCCTCGCGGCCCAGCGCCAGCGCGCGGGCAACGACTTCGGCCTGCGCCGTCGGCACCGTCTGCACCAGCGACGTGTGATAGAGCAGCGCCCGGGTCATCGGGCCGCCCTCGGTTTCGGCGCGAGACAGCGGATTGGCCAAATCCTGTTCGGAAAAGCTGACGCTGGTATAGAGCTGGCGCAGGGAATCGACGACCAGTGCACCCGCCGATTCCGCCCTTTCGCCGGCCTCCAGCCGCATCTCCAGCGGCGCGTTGGGGCTGATGGCGATGGTGCGCAGCACGCCCGGCCGGTTGGACGAGATCACGTCGGCCGGCAGCTTCGCCTTCGCCACTCGCGCCATCGCCAAATGCAGCGGCGACGGATCCGGCAGGCTGGCGATGGTCGCCGGCGTCTTGGTGGCGAGCGATTCCATCAGCGCGAAGAAAACGTCGTCCTTGGTGCCCGACTCGCGCATTACCGAGACGCCCAGCATCGCCTTGTCGGTCGCGCCAGCCAGCGCCTGGCAGAAGATGAACGCCTTCTGCCAATAGGGCACGTTCTGGTCGCGGATCTGCCCGCCGGCCAGCGCGCAGGCCCGCGCGTTGTCGTTGGCCAGAAACCGGGCCTCGGTCTCGATGCGTACCAGCTCCTGGTCGGTGGCGCGGCCGGGCGTCGCGTTGAGGAGCGTGTTGACGGCGACCAGGTCGCCCATGTCGGCCAGCAGCCGGACGCGGATCGCCACCAGGCTGGCACCCTCGGATTTGCCCTCGGGCACGCGGGCTATGCTGAGCAGCATCCGCCGCATCAGCTCGCGCATGGTCGCCGATGGCGTGTTCACCGGCAGCTTCGGCAGCAGCCGCTCGACCAGCGCCCGGTCGGTGCCGCGCCACATGTCGGCGCCGAAGCCGCCCTGCTCAGCCGTCAGTGTGCCAGCGGTGTCAGGATCGATCTTCTTGAGGCTGTCGACCTGCACGCCGGCGCCGGTGGCCGCCACCGGCTGCGCCATGGTGTTGCCGGCGCCGGACGCGATAGGCGCGTTCGCGGCACCCGGCGGCGGCTCCAGTTTCTGCGGCGGCTGCAAATGGATCGGCTGGTCCTGCTGCGCCGGCGCGCCCAACGGCGCGAGCACGGCAATCACGCCCGCCAGCAGCGCGCCGGCCCACGCCTTGGTCGCCGGCATTGGCGATCGTTTAGCGCGGGAACCGGTCATCCGGAAGCACTCTCTCGACTTTCTTCACCGGCGCGGGAATATCCCAGGTGGCGAGGAACACGGCGCCGCCGCCGAGCATGATGACGACCAAAAGAAACACCGCCCTGGAAACGTTTCTCATCGTCGTCCCTCTGGCTCGTCCCACTGGCTCGTCCCACTGGCCGGTCGACCCGAATAGCCGGCCGCGCCCGTGGCGGCGATATAACGACAGCCGCAGTCGATTATGCTAAGTTCCGACTATGGCAATATTTCGGCAGCTCCTTGCCCCGCAGTGTATCGGCTCGGGCATCCGCTTTCAACGATCCTCGGCTCCCGTTCGGCGGGCGGCGAAGGATTCGTCGCGCCCGCGACAGGGCGACAAGGCCACGGCCCCCGCTTGTCGCCCATGACGGCCGATCTGTCACGCACTTCCGGCAAGTCCGTCGTTCTGGTCGGCTTGATGGGGGCCGGCAAGACGAGCGTCGGGCGAAAGCTCGCCGAAAAGCTTGAACTGCCGTTCACCGACGCCGACGAGGAGATCGTCAAGGCCGCCGGTTGCTCGATCGAGGACATCTTCGAGCATTACGGCGAGGACGCCTTCCGCGACGTCGAGGAGCGGGTGATCTCGCGGCTTCTCGACCAGGGCCCGCAGGTGCTGGCAACCGGCGGCGGCGCGTTCATGAACCCGAGAACGCGGGCGCAGATCGCCACCCTCAGCGTTTCGGTGTGGCTGCGCGCCGATCTCGACGTGCTGTTGCGCCGTACGCGGCGGCGCGGCGGTCGGCCGCTCTTGAAAAATCGCGATCCCAAGGCCACCCTGAAGCGGTTGATGGACGAACGCTATCCGGTCTACGCCGAAGCCGACATCATCGTCGACTCCAAGGACGAGGGCCCCGACGCGACGGTGCGCCTGATCACCGATGCGCTCGGCGCCGTCGGCAAGGAGACCCGCGCATGACCCCCCGCCCCGCGCCCGCGTCGATGACGGTGGATCTTGGGCCGCGCAGCTATGACATCCTGGTCGGCGACGGTCTTCTCGCCGACGCCGGCCCACTGGCGCGGTCGGTGCTGGCCGAGCCGCGGGTCATCGTCGTCACCGACGCCAACGTCGCCGGCCGTTGGCTGGAGACTGTCGAGATGTCGCTCGACGACGCCGGCATCGCCCATGACAGCATCGTCCTGGAGGCCGGCGAGCAGACCAAGGACTTCGCCCACTTCGAGCAGCTGACTGGCAGACTTCTCGACGCCCACGCCGAGCGCACGACGACGCTGATGGCCCTCGGCGGCGGCGTCATCGGCGACATCACCGGATTCGCCGCGGCGGTGACGCTGCGCGGCATGGACTACATCCAATTGCCGACGACGCTACTGGCGCAGGTCGACAGCGCGGTCGGCGGCAAGACTGCCATCAACGTCCGCCACGGCAAGAACCTGGTCGGCGCCTTCCATCAGCCGCGGCTGGTGCTCGCCGACACCGCGACGCTCGACACGCTGCCCAAGCGCGAGCTTCGCGCCGGCTACGCCGAGGTGGTCAAGTACGGGGTGCTTGGCGACGCGAAGTTCTTCGCTTGGCTGGAGAAGAACGGCCTCGGCGTCATCGACGGCGACGCAGACGCGCGCCGCCACGCGGTTCTGACCAGCTGTCGTGCGAAGGCGACGATCGTCGCCGCCGACGAGCGCGAGCATGGGCAGCGCGCGCTCCTGAACCTCGGACACACCTTCGGCCACGCGATCGAGGCGATAAGCGGCTACGGCGACGCGCTGCACCACGGCGAGGCGGTGGCCATCGGCATGGTGATGGCCTGCGACTTGTCGGTCCGCCTCGGCCTGTGCCCGCCGGCCGACGCCGAGCGGGTGCGCCGCCATCTCCAGGCCGCCGGGCTGCCGGTCGGGCTCGCCGGCATCAACCGCAAGGATTGGTCGGCGGACGCGCTGATCGCGCGCATGACCCAGGACAAAAAGGTGCGGGCCGGAACGCTGACGTTCGTGCTGGTGCGCGGCATCGGCAAGGCGTTCGTCACCCGCGACGTGGCCCTTGCCGACGTCCGCCAGGTCCTCGACGAGGAACTGAAGACCTGAACCGCCGTTGGCGCCGCGGCCGGTATTGTCCCAGCTTCGCAGAAACCGTTGACACCGATCGGGTGATGCCATGTTCGAGACCTTGACAGCCATTCTCATCCTGCTGGCGTTTTCCGCCTTCTTTTCCGGCTCCGAAACGGCGATGACCGCCGCCTCGCGGCCGCTGATGCACCAGCTCGCGGAGGGCGGCGACCGCCGCGCCCGCCTGGTCAACAACTTCCACCGCCACAAGGAGCGGCTGATCGGCGCGCTGCTGCTCGGCAACAACCTGGTCAACGTTTTGGCCTCGGCACTGGCGACCAGCGCGCTGCTGCTCGCCTTCGGCGACGTCGGCGTCGTCTACGCCACCATCGCGATGACGCTTGTGCTTCTGATCTTCGGCGAAATCCTGCCCAAGACCTACGCATTCCGGAACGCCAACCAGGCGGCGCTGACGCTGGCGCCGGCGGTCAACGTCCTGGTCAAGGCGCTGACGCCGGTGACGGCGGCAATCAATGCGGTGGTCGGCGCTATTCTCAAGGTGTTCGGGGTCGAGTACCACGTCGAGGAGGTGTTTGGCAGCGACGTCGAGGAGCTGAAGGGCGCCATCGAGCTGCACGTCCGCGAGGCCGAGGGGCCGAAGCAGGAACACGCTATGTTGAGGAGCGTGCTCGACCTTGGCGAGGTGCGCGTCGGCGAGGTCATGATGCACCGCAAGAACGTCACCGCCATCGACGCCAGCCTGCCGCCCGCCCAGGTGGTGGCCGAGGTGATGGAAAGTCCCTACACCCGGTTTCCGTTGTGGCGGGACGACCCGGACAACATCGTCGGCGTGCTGCACGCCAAGGTGCTGTTGCGCGAGGCGCGGGCGCGCGGCGACGATCTCAGCGGCCTCGACGTGGTGTCGCTGGCCACTCCGCCGTGGTTTATCCCCGAGCACGCGCTGCTGGTCGACCAGTTGGAGGCATTCCGGCAGCGGCGCGAGCACATCGCGTTGGTGGTCGACGAATACGGCACGCTGATGGGGATTGTTACGCTCGAGGACATCCTCGAGGAGATCGTCGGCCAGATCGACGACGAGCAGGACGTATCGGTATCCGGCGTCAGGGCCCGCCCGGACGGCAGCTATCTGATCGACGGCTGGGTAACCATCCGCGACCTCAATCGCGAATTCGGCTGGCGATTGCCCGACGAGGAGGCCGCCACGATCGCCGGACTGGTGCTGCATGAATCGCGGCGCATCCCGGAAGTCGGCCAGGCTTTTCTATTCCACGGCTTCCGTTTCAAGATCGTGCGCCGGCATCGCCACCAGATTACCTGCATCCGCGTGACGCCGCCGGAAAAACCGTCGGGGCTCGAAACGAAGGAGGCCACGGTCGGCGACGCTTAGGCATTGTAAATCCCCGGCTTTGCGTGAGGCCCTTGTCGAGCCCCCCCGTTCCTGCCCTACAATTGTCGGCAACGGCTTCAGGGGAGGGGAAGAAGGATTAGCCGATGCAACGCAAGATCATGCCTGACATCGTCAAACGTCAGACAATCAGTTCCCTAAAGCCGGAAAACACCGCACACGAAGCCGCCACGATGATGCTCAAAGCTAACATCGGCGCCGTCGTTGTTCTCGACAAGCAGGGTCGCCTCACCGGCATCGTCACCGAACGGGACATGACCCGGCGGGTCGTCGCCAAGGGGCTGGACCCCAATAAAACCCAGCTTGCCGACATCATGACCAAGAACCCGGACACGCTGTCGCCGGACGATTCCGCCTCCGATGCCCTGGAATTGATGCAGGCCCGGAACTACCGCCACCTGCCAGTTGTCGAGGACGGCAAGTGCGTCGGCATGGTGTCGGTGCGCGATCTGTACGCAGCGGCCAAGTCGTCGCTCGAAGAGAACATTAAAGAGACGGAGGCTTTCGTCTTCGGCGACCGTTACGGCGCCTGATCGAGAGAGTTTTACCGCCTCCCCCGTCGGCGGATCGGCCGGCAGGCCGGTTGGGGGTTCCGCCTCGGCCGACGGTCGCCCATTCCTGATTCCGCAATCCGGAGAATTCCCATGCCGCTGTCGCCACCGCAACCGCGCAAGCACCTCCACACTCGCGCCATCCAGTGCTGCGGCTATCAGCGCGACGACGGACTGTGGGACATCGAGGGCGAGATCGTCGACACCAAGACCTACTCGTTCGACAACAAGGACCGCGTCCGCGTCGCCGCCGGCGAGGCCGTCCACCACATGCGGGTGCGCCTCACCATCGACGACGACCTGATCGTGCGCAAGGCCGAGGCGACGACCGAATCCGGGCCGTTCAACATGTGCGGCGATATAGCGCCGGCCTACGGCGCGATCGAAGGGCTGGCCATCGCGCCCGGCTGGCGCAAGGAGGTGCTCAAGCGCCTCGGAGGCGTCAAGGGATGCACCCACGTCACCGATCTGCTGGTCGGGCCGCTGGCGGTAACCGCGTATCAGACTATCGTTCCCGCCCGCCGCTATCTGCGCACCGTCGCGCCCGGCAAGAAGCGGCCGCCGCTGATCGACAGCTGCCACGCGCTAGCGCGCACCAGTTCCGTCGTCAAGCGCGACTGGCCGGAGTTCTACGAAGAGAAGGCGTGAGCACCCGCGGGCGGGCCTAACGGCGCACCGACAATTGCGGCAGGATCGCCGAAGCGGTTCCCGCCGTCAGGGCGCCGCGCTCCCGAGCCAGCGTGCGGAAATAGGTGACGATGAAAGCGCGCACCGCCGACGTGCGGCTGGAGCCGTGGCGGGAGTTGTCGATCAATGTGCACATCTCGTGGATGGTCAGCTTCTCGCACTTGCAGATGTCGTCGAGCGCTTCCCAACTGGCGCGCTCGAGCCTGAGACTCGTGCGACGGCCGTTGATGGTGACGTTCTTGCTGACCAGCTTGGCTTTCATATGCATCCGGACGATTGACGGCCGGCCTTCGGCAACGGTGACCGAGGCGCCATCGAAACTGCGCTTGCGTGGACGGCGACGACCGTGGTTGGCGATTTCTGTCGTCGGCCACTACGATTGTTGTTAACTTTCGACCAGATTACAATCGGATTACAAGTATGCCGAAGGATATAGTACGCCATTAACGACCATTCCTCACCGCCGCCCCTCGCCCGGGCCTACGTTCTCCTGACTGCCGTCGTCGTGCTGTGGGGGGTGAACTGGCCGATCATGAAAATGGGCCTCGCATACCTGTCGCCGCTGTGGTTCGCGGCGGCGCGCATGGCGCTGGGAGCGCTTTGCCTGTTCGCGCTACTGGCCATGCAGGGGCGGCTGCTGTGGCCGGGGCGGCGCGAGCTCGGCATCCTGATAGCGGTTGGTGTCTTCCAGATCGGCCTGCCGACCGGATTGATCCATACCGGACTGCTGTCGGTGGAGGCCGGACGGTCGGCGATCCTGGTGTTCACCATCCCGCTGTGGGTGGCGCCGATGGCCGTGCTCGTCCTCGGCGAGCGGATGGGCGCGACCAAGCTGGTGGGCCTGGTTCTCGGCTTGAGCGGCATCGCGGTGTTGTTCAATCCCCTGACGTTCCCGTTCGGCGATCGCGGGGCGCTTGTCGGCAACGCTTTCATGCTGGGGGCGTCGTTGAGCTTCGCGGTGGCGCTGGTGATCATCCGCCGCCATCCGTGGACGGTGCCGACCATTCGCCTGATGCCGTGGCAGATGCTGCTCGGCACCTTGATCCTGGTGGTCGCCGCCGCCGCCATCGAAGGCGTGCCGCGGCCGCGCTGGTCGCCGGCGCTCTACGCCATCATGGCTTACAATGGCCCGATCGCCTCGGCGTTCTGTTTCTGGGCGTTCGTCAGCGTGTCGCGCAGCCTGCCGGCGATGAGCACGGCGCTCGGCTCGCTCGGCGTGCCGGTGGTCGGCATCGTGTCGGCGGCGATCATGCTGGGTGAGGGTTTCGGAGTCGCCAAGATCATCGGGCTGGTGTTGATCTCGCTCGGCGTGGCGGCCGTCTCGGCGCTCGATCTCGCTCGAGTGCGGGCACGCTAATGCGTTGAAATCATTGGCGTCAAGTGGGAAATTTTCGGGCCCGCGCTTGTCACCGGGAATCGTCTGCCGCATAGTGGATTCGCGATGGCGAATCATTTGAACCCGCTCCCGCACGTTGATCCCGGCGCCGATCCAAAGGCGGACCGCGCCTGCGACTGGCCCGGCTGCGACGGCGAAGGCATGCACCGGGCGCCGCGGTCGCGGCTGGAGATCCGTAGCTACCATTGGTTCTGCCTCGACCACGCGCGCCAGTACAACGCCGGCTGGAACTATTACGCCGGCATGAGCGATGCCGAGGTCGAGGCCGACGTGCGGCGCGACACCGTGTGGGACCGGCCGAGCTGGCCGCTCGGCGGCGCCCCCGGCGGCCGCAACGGCCGCAAGCGATTCGCGCCCGAGGACATTCTCGACCGGCTAGGCGCGTTCGGCCCCGATTGGGACGCCGCCGGCGGATTCGCCAAGCGGCCCGACGCGCGCGCCCCGGCCGGCACCCGCCAGGCATGGGCGGTCGCCGTGTTCGGCCTCGCGGGTCCGGTCACCACCGTTGCCGTCAAGGCGCGCTACAAGGAGCTGGTCAAACGGCACCATCCGGACGCCAACGGCGGCGCCAAGTCGGCCGAGGAAAAGATCAAGGAAATCAACGAAGCTCACCAAATCATCCTCGACATGCTGGCGCCGTGAACGGCGTCCCGACAGCCGTGGGCCTGCGATTGGCATTGCGTTTTCGCCGCGACACGACCACATTAACCCGGAATTCGGCTTCCCCCACAGCCACTTGGAACATCGCTAATGACAATTGACGCCATTCCCGGCAGCGCCACTAAGCCGTTGTCCCAGCAGATGCCGGACATGATTTTGTCCGTGCGCCAGACGTTCGGCATCGACACCGACATGGAGGTGCCGGCGTTCAGCGAGGCGGAGGATCACGTCCCCGAGACCGACGACGCCTACCGCTTCGACCGCGAGACCACGCTCGCGATCCTGTCGGGCTTCGCCTACAACCGGCGGGTGATGATCCAGGGCTATCACGGCACCGGCAAGTCGACCCACATCGAGCAGGTGGCGGCACGCCTCAACTGGCCGTGCATTCGCGTCAATCTCGACAGCCACATCAGCCGCATCGACCTCGTCGGCAAGGACGCCATCGTGCTGCGCGACGGCCAGCAGGTGACCGAGTTCCGCGAGGGCATCCTGCCGTGGGCGCTGCAGAACCCGACGGCGCTAGTGTTCGACGAATACGACGCCGGCCGCCCGGACGTGATGTTCGTGATCCAGCGCGTGCTCGAGGTCGAGGGCAAGCTGACGCTGCTCGACCAGAACCGGGTGATGCGCCCGCATCCCTATTTCCGCCTGTTCTCGACCACCAACACCGTCGGGCTCGGCGACACCACCGGCCTCTATCACGGCACCCAGCAGATCAACCAGGGACAGATGGACCGCTGGAACGTGGTGGCGACGCTCAATTACCTGCCGCAGGAGGAAGAAGTCGAGATCGTGCTGGCGAAGGTGCCTACCTACAACACGCCCGAGAAGCGCGCCATCGTCCAGGCCATGGTGCAGGTCGCCGAGCTGACCCGCACCGGCTTCATGAACGGCGATATCTCGACCGTGATGTCGCCGCGCACCGTCATCACCTGGGCCGAGAACGCCGACATCTTCAAGGACATGGGTTTCGCCTTCCGACTCACCTTCGTCAACAAGTGCGACGAGGTCGAGCGCCCCGTGGTCGCCGAATACTACCAACGGTGCATGGGCCAGGAACTCCCCGAGTCGGCGGCCAACAAGTTGAGCTGACCGGGGGCCCCGTGGCGCCGTCGGAATCCACCCCTGACCTGTTGAAGCGCGTCACCGCCGCGGCCCTCAAGGCCGTTGCCGGTGATGGCGAGGTGACTGTTCAGTTCGGCCACACCGGCGCGTCGCTGAATGACAAGACCGCCAACCTTCCGGCACCAACGCCGCAGGTCAACCGCGCGGCGATGACCAAGCTGCGCGGCGTCTCGGATGCGCTGGCGCTCCGCATCCGTTATCACGACGACGCCATGCACAAGAAGCTGGCGCCGACCGGGCCCGAAGCGCGCGCCGTGTTCGAGGCGGTCGAGCAGGTGCGCTGTGAATCGCTCGGCAGCCGGCGTCTGCTCGGCGTCGCCGACAACCTCGACGCGCTGCTGGATGAGCGCTGCCGGGCCAAGGGCTTCGCCGCCGTCAGCGAGCGCAAGGACGCCAACCTCGCCGATGTCGTCAGCCTGCTCGCCCGCGAGCAGATGACCGGCGCCCCGCCGCCGGCGGCGGCCGGCCAGATGGTCGAGATTTGGCGCGCCTGGCTGGAGAAGCGCATCGGTCAAAGCATGCGCCAACTTCCTGGCGTCGCCAGCGACCAGAAGGCGTTCGCCGGCGTGGTGCGCGAGATGATCCACGACCTCGATCTGTTCGACGAAGATTCCGACCCGATGGAGCCGGAGGACGAGCGCAGCGACGACCAGTCGAGCGACGACAGCAGCGACGACGATTCCAAAAGCGGCGATTCCGACATGGAGACCGAAGGCGCGCTCGCTGGCCAGCGCGGCGAGGGCGAGATGACCGACGACGGCGACTACGCCGACAGCGAAAGCGAGCGGTTCATGGCCGGCGACGGCGACGAGGAGCCGGCCGGGCCGTCGCGCTGGGACCAGCACTGGATGAAGAACGAATCCCGCGGCGAGGCGGCTTATCGCGCCTATACCGCCGTCTACGACGAGATCGTCGACGCCGACACTCTGTGCGAGCCGGACGAGCTGGTCCGGTTGCGCCACCAGCTCGACCAGCAGCTGTCGCACCTGCAGGGCGTCGTCGCCAGGCTCGCCAATCGCCTGCAGCGTCGGCTGATGGCCAAGCAGACGCGGTCGTGGCAGTTCGACCTCGAGGAGGGCTTGCTCGACGCCGGCCGGTTGGCCCGCGTCGTCGTCAACCCCATCCACCCGTTGAGCTTCAAGCAGGAGCGCGACACCGAATTCCGCGACACCGTGGTGACGCTGTTGATCGACAACTCCGGCTCGATGCGCGGTCGGCCGATCACGGTCGCGGCGATGAGCGCCGACATCCTGGCGCGCACGTTGGAACGCTGCGGCGTCAAGGTCGAGATCCTCGGCTTCACGACGCGGTCGTGGAAGGGCGGCCAGGCGCGCGAGAAATGGGTCAACGAGGGCAAGCCGAAGAACCCAGGCCGCCTCAACGACCTCCGTCACATCGTTTACAAGAGCGCGGATTCCCCGTGGCGGCGATCGCGCAAGAACCTCGGCCTGATGCTGCGCGAGGGCCTGTTGAAGGAGAACATCGACGGCGAGGCGCTGTTGTGGGCACACCACCGGCTGCTCGGCCGGCCCGAGCAGCGCCGCATCCTGATGGTGATCTCGGACGGCGCCCCGGTCGACGACGCGACGCTGAGCGCCAACCCCGGCAATTACCTGGAGCGCCACCTGCGCGACGTCATCCACTGGATCGAGAACCGTTCCGACGTCGAGCTGACCGCCATCGGCATCGGCCACGACGTCACCCGCTACTACCGCCGCGCGGTGACACTGATCGACGCCGAGGAGCTGGGCGGTACGATGATGCGCAACCTGACCGAGCTGTTCGACGAGGACGGCAAGATTCCGGAGCGCCGGAAAAGCGCCTGAAACCAGCACGCCGGCGGGTGCATTGAGCCGGCCCGCGGTTCCCACTATATGTATCGAGCGGCCGGCGTGATCGGCCCCATCCCGGCGCGGCCCCTCGCGGCGGCGCCAACCCAAGGAGGTTCCCCATGGCCATCAAGGTCGGCCAGAAAATCCCGTCCGTAACTCTTCACATCTTGGGCGACAAGGGTCCCGAGCCCATTACCACCGATGATCTGTTTGCCGACAAGCTGGTGGCGCTGTTCGGGCTTCCCGGTGCCTTCACGCCGACCTGCTCGGCCAAGCACCTGCCCGGCTACATCGAGCACGCAAAGAAGATCCGCAAGGCCGGCGCCGACGACATCGTCTGCCTGTCGGTGAACGACGCCTTCGTCATGGGCGCCTGGGGCAAGCAGCAGGGCGCCGAAGGCAAGGTAAAGATGGTGGCCGACGGCAGCGCGCGCTTCACCCGCGCCGTTGGCCTCGAACTTGACCTTACCGACATCGGACTCGGCGTCCGCTGCCAGCGGTTCTCGATGATCGTCGAGGACGGCGTCGTCAAGGATATCGCCGTCGAGCCGAAGCCCACCGAGGCGGTCAAGAGCAGCGCCGAGAAGCTGCTGGAGAGGATGGCCAAGGCCTACCTCGACCGGGGCACCGCCAAGACCGGAATCTAGAGCACGATCCGCGTAACCCCACCCGTAACGTCAATCCCGCGCAAGCGGGAATCCAGTTTTTTAAAGAACCTGGACCCCCGCGTGCGCGGGGGTGACGATTTCATTCATATTAAACCGGTTTGCCCGACTACGGCCGGCGACTCACTCGGCCATGAAGCGGCCTTTCTTCTTGCCCGTGATGTAGGGCACGTAGTCCATGTCGTTGTTGAGGATGTGGTTGGTCAGCCAATTCCTCAGGAACCGCAGGATGGCGTCGTTCTCGATCTCCCGCGGGTCGTCCTCGAACAGTGTCTTCAGGGAATGGACGGTGCGGGCGAGGTCGCGGTGCTTGCGGATGTGGGCGATCAGGCCGGGGTAGCCGCATTCCTCCATGTAGCGCTCCTCGCGGGCGAAATGGATTTCGATGTAGTCGACCAGGCCGTCGAGGGCGTCGCCGACCGCGTCCTCGCCGTCGCCGGCCTTGATCCGGTCGTGCAGGCGGTTGACCAGCCCGAACAGGGTCTTGTGATCGTTATCGATGGCGGCGATGCCGACCTTGTAGTCGTCGGACCACGCGACAAAGGACATTCCCGTTTCCTCCCGGAGATGAAGCGCACTCGGCATTGGTAACGCTAGCATCGCCGGCGGCGTTGCCCCTTGACCGCGATCAACCGCCGGCGGATGGCCGCCGCGGCTTTCAGGCCGACAATAATTTGTATATACAACTATATTTTTGACGCTTGTCCCATGCGACGGCGGCGAGCCGCCGAAAACCGTGAGCGTAGAGTAGCCGGCCGGGGCGTCTGTTTTGGCGTGGCTACTGATCAGAATAGTGCATATACCCTCTTCCGCCGGCGCGGCTTGGCGCTTTCCCGGTGGCCGGCCGTGCTAGACTGTTCCGCCGGCAAGGGACCCCGGGAGCACCTGTTCCGATGACCGTCACCGTCACTCCGCTCGCGGCGCCGCTCGGCGCCGAGATCTTCGGCCTCGACCTCAAGCGGCCGCTCGACGACGCCACCTTCGCCGCCGTCCGCCGGGCGCTCGTCGACCACCTAGTGGTGGTGGTTTCCGGCCTCGAGCCCGATTTCCAGGCGCTGCTCCGCTTCGGCCGCCGCTTCGGCCGGCTGGTGCCGCACGTGCTGACGCAATACCACCACCCCGAGACCTCGGAGGTGTCGATCATCTCCACCGATCCGGCGACCGGCGCCGGCCGCACCACCAAGGCGCCGGCGGGCGCATTCTGGCATTCCGATCTGTCCTACGACGCCAACCCGTCGGATGCGACGCTGTTGTATTCGGTCGAGGTGCCGGCCCAAGGCGGCGACACCCTATTCTGCAACATGGTCAAGGCCTACGAGACGCTGCCGGCGGCGATGCGCAAGCGAATTGAGGGACTGACCGCCGTCTACCGCTACGGCTATCGCGGCGGCGACGCCGTGGTCGATCTCGACAAGCAACAGCATACCCGCCATCCCGACGTCGTCCATCCGGTGGTGCGCGTCAACCGCGACAGCGGCAGGAAGGCGCTGTTCGTCAACCCGGGCTTCACCATCCGCATCGCGGGCATGGGCGCGGACGAAAGCCGGTCTCTTCTGGATGATCTCTTCGACCACTGCCGGAAGCCGGAGTTCCATTATCGCCACAAATGGCGGCCGGGCCAGATCGTCGCCTGCGACAACCGCGCCACCATGCATTCGGCGACGGGCGGCTATGAGGGCCAAAAGCGCACGCTGTGGCGGATGATCGTCCGCGGCAGCGGCTAGACGGCGGCCTTCCGGCCGCGGAAAAAAGGAAAGGCCGCGCCCCCCGCCGAGGGCGCGGCCTTGGTTCTTGGTCCCGTCGCCTAACCCTTTAGATGCTTGGCGAAGAACTCCTGGGTCCGCTGCCACGACAACTTGGCGTTGGCTTCGTTGTACCGGTTGCCGGTCGGGTTGGCGAAGGCGTGGTCAGCCTCGTACCAATGGGTGGTGAACG
>Ga0214471_10000491_pt1 | contig 33891 bp, 23 predicted proteins | sample RVTome_5_FD_207665 | JGI IMG/M metagenome (GOLD analysis project Ga0214471, IMG submission 207665) | Soil microbial communities from uranium-contaminated site in the Upper Colorado River Basin, Wyoming, United States - RVT142D155 | ecosystem: Environmental > Terrestrial > Soil > Contaminated >... | reverse complement strand
TTCGCGGAGCAACACCGCCGGTGGCGAGGAGCGATTCGGGACCACGTCAATGAACATGGCAACATAATAGTGCCACGTTCATCGATGCGCAAGCCTATTTACATGGAAACATTTGTACACCACAGCGCCCGCCGTAACCCTTCACCTCTCAACAACATCCACCTGATAAACCCCTCATTCTCTAAGGGAACTTCGGCCTAGGGCCGGAACAGCATTGGCGTCGAACTGGATCGCGCGTACTTCGAAATGGCGCATACGAGGCTGGCGCACGCAGGTCAGGACTTGTTCTCGGACGTTCACATCGAGCTGCACCGCTAACACGGGCGTGAATTAGCAAACGTTCTATTAAGACCATGGACCGTCGGCGTTTGCTGCCAACCTCGAGATCCCGGGCCTGAGCGCCAAGCGATCCGCGTTGGACCCGCACAACCGACCGCGGGGCGAGCGAGGGATACTACTCAGCGCGTGACGGCGCGACGCACCTCGACCGGCAGCAGGCCCAGGACCAACCGCGCCGGCACCGTGAACGCCAGCCCCGCCGCCTCACGCAAGCCAGCCGCGTGCACCGCCACGACCTCCCCGTCCGCGTTGAAGACCGGACTGCCGCTCGATCCGCCGACGGTGAACCCGTCGAACTGGATGAGATCCGGCGTCACCTTGCTGAAAATCCCCGCGCTCATCGACGTGCGTACCGTGCGCGTTTCGTCGAGCGCGGCCGCCACGCCGGCCGGAAAACCGATCAGTGCCGCCGGTTCGCCTTGCCGCGCCTTGGTCCCCGTCCAGTCAACGCGCGTCACGTGTGGTCCCCGGTAGTTGCGGATCTTCAGCACGGCCACGTCGGCACCGGGCGCGGGCTGGACCGCGATGACGTCGGCGCGAGACATGGTGCGTTGATCGGCAAAGGTGACGAAGACCGAATCCGCCGATTGGTTGCCCGGGCTGACGACGTGACGGTTGGTGATGAAGTAGCCGTCCGCCGTGATGGCGAACCCCGATCCGTCGTAGATATCGGCGCCGGCAAACGTGGTGACGAGCCCGACCGAGGCTTGATTGGCCTGAGCGATGCTGGCCAGGTCGGCGCCCCGCACCGCGCGGAGGCCGGCCTCGATCTCGGCGGCTCGTTGTTCCGCCGCACCGACCGCCTGCCGCAAACTGTCCAGCAGGGCGCGCGGGAGGTTGCCGCCACCGCTCGAATTGGCCAACTGCGCCCGGAGCCGCGCGGTCTCCTCTTGTGCCGCCTGCCGCAAGCTGTCGCCCGCCGCGAGCTGCTGGGATACCGAGGCCTGCGCCCGCCGCAAAGCATCTTCGAGCGCGCTGGTCCTTCGCTGCGCCTCCTGAAGGGCCGACCGCAAACTGTCGACCACCGCGGCCGGGGCGGACCCCGCCCTGGCCGACTCCAACTCGCTCCCCAGGCGCTGATACTCGGCGACCGCCGCCGCACGCACCGAATCGGCCGATGCCCGCGCCGCAGCCAGTTCGTCTCGTTGGGCCGCGAGCTGGACCTCGGTCTCGCGCACGCGGCGCTCATTGTACCAGTACACGCCGCCGACACCGCCGAGCAGCAGGAGCACGAACGTCCAGACAAGCCACCGCACGCGTGACGCACTTTTCTTTTCGGTCTCGTGGATGAGTTCCTTGAAGAAGATCGTGCGGCCTTTGCCGGCGAAACTCCGCCGCGGTTCCGATGCCTGCGGTGTCTCGACGGCCGCCGGACTCGCTGCCGCCGGCGTCTCGGTCGCGACGGGGGGGGCTACCGGTTCCGCCGCGGACGCGGCACTGGCGGGTGCCGCGGCGCGACGGATTTCCGTAATCTGCAAATCCGGACCGGCGTCACCGAGCTTGATGCGATCCCCCGCCTTCACGACGGCCTCACCGCTCACCGGCACATCGTTGAGCAACGTCCCGTTCCGGCTGCGGGCGTCGCGGACGACGACCGCTCCATCGGGCTTGAGCACGATCTCGCAATGGACCCGGGAGACGGACGTGTCACCCGACTCCACCGGCCGCAGTTCGCATTCCTTGCCCCGGCCAATCCGCACGCGGCCGCCGGCGGCGACCATTGTCCGGGCCGTCCGCATGTCCATGAACGCGAGTTCCATGGGGGCGCGGGGTGTCGGGCGCGGCGCCGCAGGCGGACGATCGTCGCGCACCGCGTCCATAGGGACCGTCTCCGCCAGCGGATTGGCGGCCGGTTGATCGATGATGGTATCGGCGATCCGGTGCTCGGCGACGGCCAACACTTCGAACCGGACACCGCGCGTCCCCAGGGCGATCACCTTGCCGACCGCGAGCGCCACCGGCTGGCCTTCCGCCACCCGGGTGTTGTCGACGAAGGTGCCGTTTCGACCGCCGAGGTCGTCGATCCACCAGGCGCCCTCCCGATGGGCCAGGCGCGCGTGCGCGCCGGAGACCACCTCGGATCCGTCACCCGAAACGACGAATTCGAATGACGGGTCTCGCCCGAGGCGTATCTCCGCGACCTCGAATTCGTGGGTGTTCTGATCTCGCAGATCTCGCAGACGCAGCAGTGGCATGATCCCGTTCGGTCTGGGGGCGTGTGAGGGGCGACGTGGCGCGTGCCGAATATGCACCGACGGTATCGCGCGGACCAGAGACCCCGCTCGCACCCGGGGTTATTTTACCGGCTCATGCACGGGACACCACGCAGCTCCAAGCCGCAGGTGGCGGCATCCGTTGACGGGCTCCGGCTGTTCGACGAAGCCCACTCGGCGTTCGACGGCCTGTTCGTCCTCGAACGGCTGGTCGCCGCCGATCACCTTCGCGCCTTGTTCGTCATTCAGCACCCCATCCTGCGACGGCGATCCGCGCTCCGCGTACACCTGCGGCCCGGGACGACCGAACGGACGTGGTTCGAGCGCGAAACGGTCCTGCTGGCGCAGGTCGATCACCCGGGTATCCGGCCGGTCTACGGCGCCGGGTATCGTGGGACGTGGGCCTATCGGGTCACCAAGTGGATCGATGGTGAGAGCCTGGAGGAGGCGCTCGCCCGTGGACCGCGCCCGGTTCCGACGGTGTTGCGCATCGCGCGCGATCTGCTTTCGGCGCTCGAATACGCGCACGGGGAAGGCATCGTGGTCCGTCGCGTCGTCCCCTCATCCCTGATGCTCACGGAGACCGGTGCGGCGATCGTGACGGATCTCCGGTGGGCCAACGCGCTGCTCGATGTCGCCAGCCCGGACATCGATCCGGCATCGGACGCGTTTCTCGCGCCGGAAGCGCGCAACGGACGGACCGGCGCCCCGAGTAGCGACGTGTATACCGCCGCCGCCCTGCTCTACGTCGCGGTCACCGGCGTGGCACCCGCGATCAACCCGGTCGAGATCCGCCCGCCGACCGCCTTGCGCCGCGCCTGTCCCGCGGCACTCGAGCGGGTGATCATGCACGCGCTGCAATTGGATCCAGGCCAGCGGTACTTGACGGCCGACGAGATGGGTACGGACCTGCTCTCCGACATCGGTGAGTTCGAGCTCCGGCCGGACGCCGGCCCGTCGGCCATGCTCGCCGCCGCCAGTGATCCGGCGAGCTGGGAGAAGCTGCTCCGCCGCGCGCTGGGCGACGACTATGAACTGCTTGCGGAGCTGGGGAGCGGCGGATTCGGTCGCGTCTACCAGGTCCGCGATCTCGCGCTGGAACGGGAGGTGGCCCTGAAGGTGTTGCATCCCTGGCTCACCACCGACCCGATCGTGGTTGAGCGCTTTCGACGCGAGGCCCAACTCGCCGCGAACATGCGGCACGCCAATATCGTCGACGTATTCGATATCGGGGGTCGCGGCGGATTGCTGTGGTACATCATGGCCTACGTGGCGGGCGAGAACCTCGCGCAACTCGTCGAGCGGACCGGACCGGTGACGGTCGATCACGCCGTGCGGATCCTCGAGCAGAGCCTCGCGGCGCTCGGCCACGCGCACGCGGGGGGCCTGATCCATCGCGATATGAAGCCCGAGAACATCCTGGTCGTGCTGCCGGAATGGTCGATTCAGCTTACGGACTTCGGCCTCGCGCTGGCGGTGGAGGGGCCCGGATCCGAGGCGCGGTACGCGTCGCGATCCGGCACGCCGGAATACGCGGCGCCGGAACAACTGCTCGGCGAGCCGGTGGACGCGCGCGCGGACCTGTACTCGCTCTCGCTGGTCATCTCGTATGTGTTGACCGGCGAGCCACCGTTTGGCGGGGGCTCGATCGAGAGCATTCTCGCCCGGAAGACGCGCGGCGATTTGCCCGAAATCGGCGACGCGCGGGACGACGTTCCCGCCGCCCTGATCGACGTGTTGCGCAATGGTGCGGCCCGAGACCCGGCCAACCGATTCCCGAGCGCCCACGCCTATGCCGACGCACTCGCCGGCGCGCTACGGCCCCGCGGGCGCGGTCCCTTCGGCTGGCTGCGGCGCGGGAAGACGCCGTAGGCATCACCGGCAGCCGCATCCGGGTCGGCGCCGGGTCGGGACGTCGCGCCGGCGTGCACCGGCCTATATTTGGACCCGACGTTTGGGCCAACCCCGGGAACAGGTGGAGTCATCGGTGACGCGGCAACCGGAACCACACGTCCGACGCGTTCGCGACGTCTTCGACGATTGGGCACGCCGCGGGCGCGCGGAGGGGATGGAGGCGAGTCACACGCCGTTCGCCAGACCGGCCTTCGATCAGCTCCCGCTCACCGCGACGTCCCGGTATCTCGACATCGGATGCGGCAACGGGTACACCGTGCGCTGGGCGGCGGCGATCGCGACCGGGGGCCGTGCCGTCGGGATCGACGTGTCGCCCGCCATGATCGAGCGCGCGCAGCAACGGTCGGCGGACCACGCCAATGTCGCCTTTCATACCGCGGAGTTCCCGACCGCCCTGCTCGCCGACGGATCATTCGACGTGATCTTCTCGATGGAGGTCTTCTACTATCTGCCGGACCTCGAGGGTGCGTTGGACGCGACGCATCGGCTGCTCAAGCCCGGCGGGACCTTCGCCTGCGCGGTGGACTTCTACGGGGAGAACGTCGCGAGCCACGACTGGCCTGCCGACGTCGGCGTGCCCATGCGCTTGATGGATGCGGCGGGCTGGCGGGGCGCGTTGGTGCAGGCTGGTTTCGTCGAGGTGACGCAGGACCGCCTCCGGGTCCCCGCCGAACAGGCGAGCGAATCGTGGAAAGCCACCGAAGGATCGCTCCTGACGGTCGGCCGACGCGCATGAGTCTCCGGATCGCGCTGGCCCAGCTCTCGGCGACCGACAACACGTACCGCAACTTGGAACGGGCCGTCGATGCGATGCGTCGCGCGGCGGCCGGCGGTGCCGGCCTGATCGCGTTTCCCGAACTCGCCCTGACCCGGTTCTTCCCGCAACACGAACGTCTTGCCTCGGCACGGGACCTGGCGGAGCCGATCCCCGGACCGGCGACCGAACGCATCGCGACCGCGGCCCGCGAGTGTGGGCTGGTCACGGTCTTCAATCTGTACGAGGCGGCGGGTGATCGGTGGTACGACAGCTCACCCGTGTTCGACGCGGACGGCACGCTGCTCGGTGTGACCCGCATGGTCCATATCACCGAGTACGCCTGCTTTCACGAGCAGGCGTACTACGATCCTGGCGACCGTGGCGCGCCGGTCTACCAGACCCGGGTTGGGCGGATCGGCGTGGCGATCTGCTACGACCGCCACTACCCGGAGTACATGCGCGCGCTCGGCGTTGGCGGGGCGCAACTGGTCGTGATTCCCCAGGCAGGGGGATTGGACGAATGGCCGGACGGCATGTACGAGGCCGAGGTACGGACGGCGGCGTTTCAGAACGGCTACTTCGCGGCCCTGTGCAATCGAGTCGGGGTGGAAGACCGCCTGACGTTCGCCGGCGAGTCGTTCGTCGTGGATCCGACCGGCCGCCTCGTGGCACGGGGAGCACGGCTCGCAGACGATCTGGTCTTGGCCGACGTCGACCTCGCCCAATGCGACCGATCGCCGGCGCGCACGTTATTCTGGCGCGACCGGCGACCGGAGTTGTACTCCCGCTGGCTCGAAGGGTGAGCGGCTAGGCTTCCGCCTCCCGCATCACTCCCGCCGGAACCGGCTGCGCGTCGCCCGACGTGATCGCGTCCTTCGCCACGATCTCGTATTCATCGGTGTCCTCCTGCCGCGGCAGGAAATGCGCTCGGATGAAGGTGTCGAAGTCATCCAGCAGCGAGTACATGACCGGCACGAGCACCAGCGTGAGGAAGGTCGCGAACGTCAGCCCGGCGATCACCGCGATCGCCATCGGTCCCCACCAGGCAGCCTGTTCCCCGCCCCAGTAGAAGTCGGGACGCAGACTGGTGAACAGGCCGATGAAATCGATGTTGAGCCCGATGGCCAACGGTACCAGCCCCAGCACCGTGGTAATCGCCGTCAGAATCACGGGACGAAACCGCGTCTTACCGCCCACCACCAGCGCTTCGTGTCGTCCCATGCCGTCACGGGTGCGCAGAATGTCGATGTAATCCATCAACACGATGGCGTTGTTCACCACGATGCCGGCCAGACTGATCACGCCGACGCCGGTCATGATGATGCCGAACGGCATCCGGAAGATGATCAGCCCGACGAGCACACCGATGGTCGACAACAACACCGACGTCATGATGATGAGCGGCTTGGTGACGGAATTGAACTGGGACACCAGGATGAACCCGATGAGCAAGACGGCCATGACGAACGCGCCGGTCAGGAACGTCTGCGCCTCCGCCTGGTCCTGGGATTGACCCACGTAGCGGAGCTGATACCCACTCGGCAGCTGCGACCCGAACTCGGCGAGTGTCTCGCGAACTTCGGCCGCCACGGCGTTGGCGCTGTGCCCCGCGCGGACGTCCGACGTGATGCTGACGACCCGATCGAGGTCCTTGCGCTTGATGTCGCCGAAGCCGGTACCGATGCGCCACGACGCCACCGAAGACAAGGGGATCTGCCCGCCATCCTCCGGCACGAGGGTCAGATCGGCCAGCGAACTGAGATCCTCGCGATACGCCTTGGCGAGCCGGACCGTGATGTCGTACTCGTCCTTGCCGTCCCGGTATTTCGAGGCCTCGCTCCCGTTGATGGCGCTCCGCACCGTCGCGCCGATATCGCTCGTGTTCAGGCCATAGAGCGCGGCCCGCTCCCGATCGACGTCCACCACCAATTCAGGCCGCCCGGTCGACATGTCGTGCTCGAGCCCGTCCAGCTTCGGGAACACCGGCGATTGCTCGAGGATCGCGACGGCCTGATCCCCCAGGCGACGCAGCTGATCGGGGTCGTCGCCGGTGATCTCGACCGCCACGGCCTGGCCGGTTGGCGGGCCCTGATTGGGGATTTCCACCGAGATATCGGCGCCGGCGATCCCGAGGCCGATCGACCCGCGCATCCGCTCCAGCGTCTGAAACACATCGGTTTGGCGCACCTGGAAGTCGCGGAAGTTGACGGCGACGCTCGCGAGGTGGGTGGCGCCGCCCGCGCCGCCGAAGTCCATGGCCACCTGAGACCCGGAGGTGGCCACCGTGGATTCGAAGTCCTGTCGGCCCGGCAGCGCATCGAGTTCCCCTTCAAGGCGGCGCACGATGCCATCGGTGAGGTCGATCCGCGTCCCGATCGGGGCATCCACCTGCACGTATACCGTCGCGGGCGGGATGTCTTCCGGGAAGAATTCCGACCCGTTGTTGAGCGCCCCAAATGCCACGACGGCGACGACCAGGCCCAACAACGTACCGGCGATCATCCGGCCCCGGTGCGCCAGCGCCCAGCGGAGCTGCCGTTCATACATGGCGATGGTCCGCGGCAACCCATGGGTCATGAACCAGTGTCCGACCGGATGCAGGACGAAGTGGTTTGAGGCGTACGCCGCGCCCGCCGCGACGAGCAACAGCACCGAGGTCAGCGGGTTCACCAGCAGAAACCCGATGATGATGACCGTCCCCACGCCGATCGCGACGCGCCTGGTGAGCTTCGGCAGCGGGAGTGACGGGGCGGCTTCGTGCTCGAGGAACAGGCTGCACAGCGTCGGCACGATGATCAGCGCCACGAACAGCGACGAACTCAGCGTGATGATCAACGTCAGTGGGAGGAACTTCATGAACTCGCCGACGATGCCCGGCCAGAACGCCATCGGCGCGAACGCGGCCAGTGTCGTCGCGGTGGAGGCGATGATGGGAACGGCGACCTCAGCCGTGGCGTACTTGGCGGCGCTCTTGCGATCGAACCCCTGCTCACGGAAGCGGTAGATGTTCTCCACCACCACGATCGCGTTGTCGACCAGCATCCCCAGCGCCAGAATGAGACTGAACAGCACGACCATGTTCATCGAGAAGCCGGCGCCGCGGATGACGATGAACGACAGCAGCATCGCCATGGGGATTGCCAGCCCGACGAACCAGGCCGTGCGGGCGCCGAGGAAGAACAACAACACACCCACGACGAGGATCAGTCCGGAGATGATGTTGTTCTCCAGGCTGGTGACCATGTTATGAATGTCCTCCGATTGATCGGAGGTGATCTTGACCACCGTCCCGCGCGGGAACCTGGCCTCCTGCGCCGCCACGACCGCACGCACGGCATCGGCCGTCTCGATGATGTTCTCCCCCGCGCGCTTCTTGACGGCGAGCGAAACGACCGACACGGCGTCCAGGCGGGCGTAGGAATCACGCTCCTTGAACCCGAAGTCCACCGTCGCCACGTCCCGCACGTACACCGGCACGCCGCGGGGCGACGAGATCACGATGTCGGCGATCGGCTCCGGCTGGTCATACTCTCCGGGCACGCGGACGAGGTATTTCACCTCGCCCACGTCAATGGCCCCACCCGGGATCGTGACATTCTCGCGCCGGATCGCGTCGATGACGTCATCGAACGCGAGGTTGTAAAACTTGAGTTTGGCCAGGTCGATATCGACCTGGACCTCCCGTTCCAGCCCACCGGAGAGCTGCACCTCGAGCACACTGGGGATCTGTTCGAGATCATCCTTCAGGTCTTCCGCGACATCGCGCAGCCGCACCAGACTGTACGGCCCGGCGACGTTGACCTGCATGATGGGAAACTCCGAGAAGTTGATCTCGAAGATTCCCGGCTCCTCCGCGCCCTCGGGCAACTCGGGCTTCGCGATGTCGACCTTCTCGCGCACCCGTTGCAGGGCCTCGTTCATGTCCACACCGGCGTCGAACTCGACGTTGATGCTCGACACACCCTCGGTGGACGTCGAGCTGATGGTCTTGACGTCCGGGATCGTGTTGAGCTCCTCTTCGAGCGGCCGCGAGATCAACGTCTCGATGTCACGCGGCGAAACGCCCGGATAGATCGTGCTCACGTAGATGTTGGGAATCACGATCTCGGGTGACGATTCCTTGGGCACCGCGGCGTACGACGACAAGCCGAGCAGCACCACGATCGCCGTCATGACCAGGACCATCGTGGAGTGTTCGATGGCAAACGACGTGAGTCGGAATTCCTTGAAGCGGGTCTCGTGGTCCAGCGACATCACGGGGTGTCCTTTCTCGCATCGAGCGCGGCGTCCGCGGGCGTGTGGGTGTCCACGATTCGCACGCGGCTGCCGGGATCGACCAATTGCTGGCCCAGGGTGATCAGGCGTTCACCGAGCGACAACCCGGCCACGATCACGACGCGGTTGCGGTACGACGGCCCAAGCCGCACCGGACGAGCCTCCGCCACCGTCCGGCCTTCGCGATCCACCACGACGTACACCTGGTATCCATCTTCCGTTCGCTGCACCACCTGCTGCGGCACGACGATGACGCTGTCACGTTGCTCGCGGACCACCTGCACGCTCGCGATCATCCCCGGCTTGAGCAGGTTCCCTGGATTCGCCATCACGACTTCCATGGGTACGGTCCGGTTGGTCCCCTCGACACTCGCCCCGATATGCGCGACCCGTCCATGAAACTCCCGTTCCGGGAGCACATCGAGCGAGACGATGGTGGCCGAGCCCGGCCTGACCGCGAGGGCGTAGCGCTCCGGAATCCCGCCGACGATCTTCACCTGACCCACCGACACGACCCGCGCGACCGGCGACCCCGGCATCGCCATCTCGCCGAGCTCGATCAGTTGCTCGTCGAACACGCCCGCGACGGGGGCCCGGATCTTCGTCCGTGCCAGCCGCGCCTCGACGTTCCGCAGGCGCGCGGCGGCGGCCTCGGCGGCGGACTTCGTCTGGAGATAGGCAAGCTCGCTGCCGACTTGCTCATCCTGCCACAGCCGGCGGCGGCGCTCGTGTTCATCGCTCGCGAGATTGGCGGTCGCCCTCGCCTCCGCGACCTGGGCCGCCAGGACCTCCGCGTCCAGTTCGGCAATCACCTGACCGGCTTCGAGCGGTGCCCCTTTCTCCACCAGGAAACGCCGCACGACCCCCGTTTCCTCTGCCGAGAGGGTCATGTCGTGCATCGCCGCGACCTGCCCGGTGATGCGGATGAAGTCCGTGAACCCGGTGGCTTCGACCGGCGTGACCTCGACATTCACGACGCGAACGGCCTCCTCCTGATCGGCGGGGGCCCCTTCGGACGGCGCACAACCGACCAGCGCAATGACCAGCGCGGCCGGCACGAAACGAATCTGACGCATGCACATCAGGGGAGATCTCCTCGACTGAGCCCGGGCGAAGTCACGTCGCCTGTATCCACCGGGACGGTGCCTCTCGCGGCATCCAGGTTGGCCCGCGCGTGCAGGTAGTCGTACACCGCCTGCGCGTAGTTGAATTCCGACTGCCGAAGCGCCACCTCCGCGTCGGTGATCTGCAGTTGCGTGCCGACACCCGCGCGATACTCGGCGGACGCGATGTCGTAGCCGCGCTGCGCCTGTCCCACCGCCCGACGCTGCGCCTCCACCCGCTGCCGGGTTTCCCGCAGCGCCTCCACCAGGGTATGGATCTGGCTCGACGTCTGCCGTTGCGCGATATCGAGCAACGCCTCGTTCTGCACGATGTTCGCTTTCGCCTGCTGCATCCGGGCCGATTGCGAGAAGCCGGTGAAGATCGGTAGCTCGATCCTGATGCCGCCGTTGAATGCCGTCGTGCGCTGATTGCTGTTCTCCCCGAAGAAACTGGGACCGCCGTTCTCCTGCGCCTGGATCAGGTAGTTGGAGAACACCGAGACCTTCGGGAAGTAGTCGGCGCGTTCGACCGCGTAGCGCGCGCGCTCCAAGGCCACGTTGAGACGCGCTTGCCGGATGTCCGACCGGTCCCGCAAGGCGAGGTCCACCGCCTCCTGGAACCGGGTATCGGCGTCGCTCGCCGCGCCTGCAAACTCGAGGACCGCGCGATTCTCCGGGGAGTTCCCGGCCGGATCGCCCACGACCATCTGATGCAGCCGGCCCTCCAGCTGCAGCGGCGTCTCCGGATTGAGACCAAGGACCACCGCCAACGAGCGCGTCGAGGCCGCCACCGCATCCCGGGCGCGACGGAGATTGGGTTCGAGGTTGCCAAGCTGCACCTCCAACCGCAGCACGTCGTAATCGCTCGCGAGCCCGGCGCGATTCATCGCCTGGGTCTCCGCCAGCGTCTGTCGGACCCGCTCGACACTCAGGTCGGTCAGCCGTTCGTCCTCCAGCGCGAGCAGGACGTCGAAATAGGCGCCCCGCACCGACGTCACCACATTCTGGGTCACGCCGCGGACCCGTTCGCTCTGGAGATCGCGAAACCGCGCCGCGGTACCAAGCCCGATGAACGCGTCGACCTGAAACAGCGGCTGCGTGAGCGTCAGGCCCGCCTGCCAGCTATTGTCCGCCCCGAAACGCACGGGAATCACGTCGTTCGGCCCGGCGGTGGAATCGAAGAAGAAGGCCGGAAGAAACCCTTCCTGCACCTGGAAATTGCGCTGATAGGACGCATTCGCCCGAATGTCGGGCAACACGCTCGCCCATGCCTCACGCACCTGTCCGCCGGCGCCGTGGAACTGCGCGTCGGCCGCCGCGATATCCCGATTGTTCCGCAACGCCATGTCGATCGCGCCGGCCAGCGAGAGCCGCCCGCCGCCCGACTGCGCGGAGGAGGCCGATGGCACGGCGAGCAGGCCGAGGCAACTCACCGCGAGTACCATCGGGATTCGGTGTCGCATGATCACCGGATTAGCCCTCATTTGAGTCGGTTGGGACCATGAGCCCATTCATCAAGAAGGGCTGAAAACGGCGCAGAAGATCTTGCGGAGACGGGGTCCCCGACCCGCCTTCCTGGCAGCCCTCGACTCGGCAGGCCAGCACCAGCGTCACCAGTCCGTGCACCATCGACCACAGGTAGAGCGACGCCAGGTCAGGATCGCCCGGCCGCATCGCGCCGGACTCCATCGCCTCGATCACCGTCCGGCGCAGCAACGGATAGCCGCCGCCACCAGGCAGGTCCTCGAGGTCCCGTGGGTGCGGCACCTGAATGCTGAAGATCACGCGAAAAGAGGCGAGGTTCTCGAGCGCGAAGGTCATGTACGCCTCGCCCAACGCCCGGACCCGTTCGAACGAGCCGGGTGGATGCGATCGCATGGCGTGCTCCATGTATTCCCCGAAACGCGCGAACGCCGTCTGCACCACCCGGGCGACCAACGCGTCCTTGCCGTCGAAGTAGTGATACAGCGCCGGCGCGGACACGCCGACCCGCTCCGCGATCGCGCGCATCGACAGCGCGGCCAGGCCCTTTTCGGCGATCAGATCGCGGGCCACACCGACGATCTCCTCGCTCAGCACATTCTCACCGCCGGCAACTTCGACTCGGGTCATCAAGTCTCCAACTCTCTACAACATAATGCTTTACGTGCACTGCGCCGACCAAGTTAACATCGTTAAACGAACGGCGTTAACCTAACATCGTTAAGTACGGGGTCAAGTGCCGGGAGGTTTCAGGCGGTGCGACGGGCGGGCGCTAGAAGCTCGCGGCAGCTTCGTGACCGCTCGCCCAGCGCGACGCCGGATCACGCTCGAGGCATTGGGCGATCGTGGTCGCGAATTCCCGGGAAACGTCGGGACGAAAGTGTTGGACGTTGGGCGCCGCGGACGTCGCTTTCTTGCGCGCCAACTCGTGTATCGTGCCGCCGGTAAACGGTTGCTTGCCGCTCACCATCTCGAAACCCACGACGCCCAGGCTGTAAATATCGGATCGGTGGTCTACCCGATTCCCTCCCACCGCTTGCTCGGGGCTCATATACTCCGGGGTGCCGATGACGGCGCCGGTCACCGAGATGCTTCCCCCATCGGTCGAGAGCCCTTTCGCGATGCCGAAATCCACCAGGAGCGACTTTCCCGAACGATCGAGCATGATGTTGGCGGGTTTGACGTCGCGATGGATGACGTTGTGGTCATGCGCATAGGCGAGCCCCTCCGCCACCTCGCGGAAGATGCGTTGCGCGAGCGCGAGTGGGAGCATCGGTTCGTCCTCGAGCCGACGCTGCAGCGTCTCTCCCCGCACGCGAGGCATGGCGAAGTACGAGAGACCCGACCCTTCACCGGCAAAGCTGACCGCGAGCACGTTGGGATGGTCGAGTTGCGCGACGAGTTGGGCTTCGCGCCGGAACCGCTCGCGCGCGACGCTCGAGGAAAGCAACTCCGGACGCATGACCTTCACGGCGAGGTACCGGTTCAGCCGCCGATCGCGCACCGAGAAGACGAACGCGAAGCCGCCGCGGCCCAGCTCGCCGAGCACCGTGTAGTCCGGGCCGAGCGCGTGGGCGAGCCGCTGCGGGATCGGGGCGTCCAAGCCGGGAGTCCCCGACACGGGGGTGCCACACGCCGGACAGAAGCGCGCCTCGTCGGGCAGCGCGTTGCCGCATTTGCGGCAGGCGTTAAAGGTCATGGGTCAGCGGCCTAAAGTAGCCGTTTCGGTTCCCGAGGGTAGCCCCGCGGCGCTCATCCTCCCGGGCATGTCGCTGAACGCGTCGATCTTCCCGTCGCTGCCGGTTCCCACCATCGACGCGGTGTTCAATCGGCGTCCGCCACCCGGCGCGGGATCAGCCGGCGGGAACCCGATGGATCCCTATGCCATGGCGCTCGACGCGCTCCTCGCCACCGAGCGGTGGCGATCGGCCACGCGGCGCCTCGTGATCGGTCACAGCTTCGGCGGCATGTTGGCCATGCACTGGTGGCTGCGCCGGGTGGGGGACGCTGAGGGACGGATCGACGGCATGGTGCTGGTCGGGACCACGGCGGGCCCGATGTTTGACGTGGTGCGCGTCCGGGTCGCGCAACTCGGGCCCGTCGAATGGCGTGTCCCCGTCGCGCCGTTCATGGCGCTGTGGGATACGGCGTTCGTCACTCAAGCGATGGATGCGCTGCTCTCGAGCGGCGGCGGTGCGGTCGAGGCGGTGGATTTCCGTACCCTCCGCCGGCAGACCGACCTCGCGATCGGCCTGGCGGGGTGGCGCGGGACGAACTGGGAAGCCCGGCGTGCGTTTCGGGCCGCGATGCGCGGATTTGACGTGCGGCGACAACTGGCGGCCATCACCGTACCGACGATCGTGCTGCACGGCGCGCGCGACCGACTGTTGCCGCCGGACAGCGCGCGGGTGCTGGCCGCGGGTCTGCCCGACGCCGACCTGCGCATCGTGCCCGACGCGGGACACCTGCTTCCGCTCACCCACGGCTCCCTCATCGAGGCGGCGGTGCGCGACCTGCTCTAGTGCTCGCCGCCTTCGTCGGGCTTTTCGGCTTCGTATACCCCTTTCTCCGCCCGGTCGAGCCCTCCCTTCAGCGAACCAACCAGCTCCCGCAAGCCGCGGAACTTGCTGGCGGTCGCCCCGCCGCGTTTGGCAAGCATCGCGATCTGATTGGCATTGTCCGCCAGCACGCCCATGCCGTTGTTCATGAACACGCGCCCCACGTCGGTTGCGGCGCGGCTGATCATGCTCGGGAGGCTTTCCGAGCCCTTCCCACCCGCCGCGTACTGCTCCACCAGACTGTGGATCCGGTCCACCTTGCGGTTGCCTTCTTCGATCGTCGCCAGGGCCTCCTGGCCCTTGGCACTCATCTTTTTTGCCATGCCGTCCTTTCTTTCAGGTCCAGCGAAAGATACTGAGTGCGGTCACGAAACTCGCCGCACCCCACAGCGCCATGATACCCATGGCGCCAAGCACCGACGCGAACCCGGCGCCGTCCAGCAACACGGCGCGCAGGCCGTCGTTGAGCGCCGTAAGCGGGAGCGCGCGAATCCACGGTTGCATCGACACCGGGAAGTGGGACCAGGCGAAGAACACTCCGGAGAATATCCACATCGGGACCATGACGACATTCATCAATCCCGAGACGCCCTCGAGCGTCTTGGCCCGGCTCGCCACCAACAAACCGAGGCCCGCGAACGCCATGGCGCCCACCAGCACCAACGCCGCCAGCACGACCGGCGAGCCGTGGATCGGCACGCCGAACGCCACGACGCCGAACGCGAGAACCGCACCGACCTCAAAGGCGAGGAACGCGAGCCGCGCGAAGACCTGGGCGAGCAGGAACTGGGCCTTCCGCATCGGGGCGGCCAACATCCGTTTCATCAGGCGTTGGTTGCGCGACCTGACGATCCCGAACGCAATACTCCACAGCCCCGTCCCCATGATATTCAATCCAAGCAGTCCGGGAATGAGGAAGTCGATGTACCGCGACCCCGGTTCCGTAACGGTGATCTGGCGAGTGGCGCGCGGGTCGGCCCGCCCGCCGGCGACTTGCAGGGCGTCGTTGGCCAGCAGCCGGGCCACGCGGCTCTCGTCGCGTGTGGAGTCGAACACGAACGCGACCGTCGTCCCTGGCACGGCGATGAGCGCCACCCGTCCGGTGCGCAGCCGCCGTCCCGCTTCAACGCTGTCGAGGGTCTCCACCCGCAGCCCGGCGGACGTGGACAGGTCCACCGCGAGGGCGGAGTCACCGGCCCCCAGCTGCACGGCGACATTCAGCGCCTGCGGAGCGCGGCTCTTGAACGCGATCCCGAGCGCCAGCGCCAGCAGGATGGGAAACGCGAACACCCAAAAGATCGCCTCGGGCTCGCGCAGAAACTCGCGGTAGCGCCACAGGGTCAACTGCCACAGCGGACCACCCGCCCGGTCACTCATCGCGCAACGACCTCCCCGTCAGCTCCAGGAAGACGTCCTCGAGCGTGGCATGATGGGTGGCAAGCTGACTCAGCGCGGTACCCCTCGCCTCGAGCAGCGCCATCAGCGCCGGGACGGCTTCATGGACCTCGGTGACGGTCAGGCGCGTGGTGCCATCCTCCCGTTGCACTCGCCGCACCCCGGGGAGCACGGCCAGCAATGATTCATCGACGGTCGCGCGATCGGCCAGTGCGAATTCGACCACATGTTCCGCACCAAGCGATGCGATCAGATGCCGCGGTGTCCCCAGCGCGATCACCTTGCCGTGATCGATGACGGCCACGCGGTCGCACAGCCGCTCCGCCTCCTCCATGTAGTGCGTGGTCAGCAGCACGGTGCGGCCGCGGGCTCGCAGATCCCCAATGATGTCCCAGAGTTGGCGTCGCGACTGCGGATCGAGGCCGGCGGTCGGTTCATCCAGGAAGAGAATATCCGGATCGCCGACGAGTGCCGTTGCCAGCGCAAGGCGTTGCCGCTGGCCGCCCGACAACGTGCTAATGCGTGCCTTGCGCTTCTCGGCCAGACCGACCATCGCCACGGCGGCGTCGACACCGAGGCCGGCGTGATAGAAGCTCCGGAACAGCCGCACGGTCTCCGCGACCGTGAGCTTGTCGGGGAAGAGCGCGTCCTGGAGTTGCGTGCCCATCCGTTGCCGCAGAACCGCCTCGTCCCGTCGCCACGTCAGCCCCAGGATCTCGACGGTACCGGCGTCCGGTTGCAACAGACCCTGGAGCACCTCCACCGTCGTGGTCTTGCCGGCACCGTTTGGACCGAGCAGTCCAAAACACTCGCCGCGGCGCACCTCAAGATCGAGTCCGTCGACGGCGGTAACCGTCCCATACTGCTTCACGAGATCGTGGCACGCGATCGCCCATTCCATCCCGCGCAATCAATGTCGGGCCGAAGTGATGGGCAAGACGACCTCCCCTGCCTCAACGCCCACCCGCCTCATTACCTTGGGTCTTCGGGATTTCGAGTGGGTGGATCGGAGCTCCAAACGTCGTCGACGTCACAATGCTACATCAGCAACCGAATGGTTGTGCTCCTCCGCCAGGCATTGCGTATGGTCGCGAGTGCGGGACAGTTTGCTCACGCGGAGCCACGAAGGCCGCGGAGGAGGAGCGGGATGCGAGAGCTGGATGACATCACGGGAGCGATCGTGGACGCCTCGCTCCGTATACATCGTGCACTGGGCCCGGGTCTGCTGGAGTCCGTGTACGAGGCCGTGCTGGCTCGCGCACTCGAGCGGCGCGGCCTTCGGGTCGAGCGACAGAAGGTCATTCGCTTTGCGTACGAGGGTATGGTGTTCGAGGAAGGATTTCGCGCGGATCTCGTCGTGGATGACCGGGTCATCGTGGAGGTGAAAAGCGTGGACCAGCTTGCACGCGCGCACCCCAAACAGCTCCTGACGTATCTCAAGCTCTCGAACAGGCAGGTCGGTCTGCTGATCAACTTCGGCGCGCCGACGCTGCGAGAGGGGCTGCGCCGGATTGTCAACGGCTTTCAGCCCTCCGCGCCTTCGCGGCTCCGCGTGAACCAAAGCGTGGAAATGCAAGCCGTCCCCCCGGGTCACCCCGGCAACCCGTCCTTCCCCTGTGAAACCAACAACCTGAATCCTTCCGAAACCGCTCCCATCACCCACTCAGTTCCCTGAAGAGCCATTACCTTTTGCCGATGTTGCACATGGTGCTGAGGGTTGCGCTGGCGCTCGGCGTGATTTATGTCGCGACGGTCATGATCGCCTGGCGTTACCAGGACCGGTTGGCGTTTCCGGCGCCGCGGCGCACGCTGCCACCGCCGGAAGCCCTTGGCATCACCGACGGCGAACCCGTCATCGTCACCACCGAGGACGGCCTCGCGCTGGGCGGGTGGTATCTGCCGGCGCGGAACGCGCCCGCACGAGCGCCGGCGCTCATCTGGTTTTACGGCAACATGGAAACGGTCGCCTCGTTGGCGCCGATCATCCGGTGGTTGCGACACCCGGATATCGCGCTGCTGATCGTGGACTACCGCGGCTACGGCGAGAACGCGGGCACCGCCACCGAACCCGGTTTGTACCGCGATGGGGACGCCGCGTGGCGATACCTCGCGGGGCGTCCCGACATCGACGCGGCGCGCATCGCGGTCTACGGGCGGTCGTTGGGCAGTGCGGTGGCGTTGCACGTCGCCGGCCGGCATCCCGTGGCCGCGGTGGTGCTCGATTCGCCATTCAGCAGCGGGCGCGACATGGCGGATCTGCATTACTGGTTCTTCCCCCGGTTCCTGCTGCGACACGAACTGGACAACGTGGAACGCGCCGCCGCGCTGCGGATACCCCTGCTCGTCCTGCACGGCACGGAGGATCGCATCGCACCCGCGCGTATGGGCCGCGCGGTCGCCGCGGCGGGGCACGGCACCCTGGTCGAGATCCGCGGCGCGGGACACAACGAGACGTACGACCTTGGCGCCGAGGCCTACCGCACTGGGGTGCACGCATTTCTGGACGAGGCGCTGCGGTGATTCCCGATTTTTCGCCGGACGCCTTCGAGCGAACGTTGGCGCGCGTCTCGACGATGGCGGCCAACTACCTGCGGGCGCTGCCCGATCGCGACGCGTTCCGACGCCCACCCGATGACGTCGTCACACGGTTTGCGCGTGCCCCTCTCCCGCAAGCCGGCACGTCGAGCGACGCCATTCTCGACGACATCGAACGCGATGTCTTGCCGTACTCCCTCGGCATCGGCCACCCCCGCTGGTGGGGCTACATCCGGGCCAGCGCGAGCCCGCTCGGCGTGGCGACCGATCTGCTGGCCACCACGATGAACAACAACTGCGCCGGCAGCGCGCAGATTGCGACGTACGTCGAGATGACGGTGATGCGCTGGCTGGCCGAGTTGATCGGATACGAGCCGAGTGCGGGGGGCATTCTGCTGAGCGGCGGATCGGCGGCCAATTTCGTCGCCCTGGCCGCGATGCGGGAATCGCTGCTCCCCGGCACCCGGCAGACCGGCTTGGCCGGCGCCGTACGGGAGCCCGTCGTGTACGTCACCCACGAGACGCACTCCTGTATCCGCCGTGCGGTCGACCTGCTCGGACTCGGCTCCGACGCGTTGACCCTGCTGCCGATCGACGCCGAGCGACGCATGAACGTCGAGGCGCTCGACCACGCGATCGCGGCGGATCGGGACGCCGGCCGGACGCCGCTGTGCGTGGTGGCGACCTGCGGCACCGTGAACACCGGTGCGATCGACCCGCTCGCCCGCATCGCGGAGGTCGCCCGGCGACACCGACTCTGGTTTCACGTCGACGGCGCGTATGGCGCCGTGGGATCGGCGCTCCCGGAGCTCGCGCCCGCGTACGCCGGTCTTGCCGAAGCCGATTCGGTGTCCCTCAACCCGCACAAATGGCTGTACGTCCCCTACGAGGCGGGCGCCGTGCTGGTGCGTGATCGCCACGCGCTCACCAGAGCCTTTGCAACCCGCGCCGCGTACCTCGAAGTGGAAGACGACAGCTACTTCAACGGACCGTTGTGGTACCACCAACAGGGACCCCAACTGTCACGCGCGTTCCGCGCGCTGAAGATCTGGGCCGTGATGCGGCAAATCGGCGTAGCGGGGTATCAGGAACTCTGGCGACGTGACCTCGCCGCCGCGGCCGAGCTGCGCCGACTGGTCGACGCGCATCCGCGCCTCGAGCGGGTGGGCGTGTCGCGGTTGAGCATCGCCTGTTTCCGTTATGTGCCGGAGCGGGCCGAGGCGGGTCCGCTCAACCGACGGCTCGTCGATCGCATCCAGCAGGACGGCCGTCTCTTCGTGTCCGGCACGACGATCGACGACGTGTTCTGCCTCCGCGCGGCGATCATCAACTTCCGCACAACGCTGGACGACGTGCGCACCGCACTCGACGCCGTCGTCGAACTGGGACAGGCGCTCGAAGCACCCGAAGCGTAGCGCGACTCGACGGCCGTCAGTGCGCGGCGGCGACCACCCCTTCCCGCGCCGGCTCCCCCACCCGAAGGGCCAAGACCACGACCAGCGCGACGATGCCAGCCGCGACCCAAAACGGCACGCGCGCGCCAAACGCCTGAAACACGGCGGTCGACCAGATCGGCGCCACGACACGTGAGACGCCACCGAACGTCTGTTGCACGCCCAGCGCCTGGCCGCGATCCCGGTCCGCCACCAGGTGGGTCACCAGGGCGGTGACACTGGGAAAGAGCAGTGCCGTGCCGATCGGCACGAACGATATCATGAGGATGAGCATCGGCAGGGAGTTCGGGAGCGGGATCGTGGCAAGCCCGATCGCCAGGGAGGCGGCGCCCAATCGCATGACTTTGATCTCGCCGAGCCAATCGACGAGCTTCCCCAGGATCACCGCGCGCATCACGATTGACGTCGCGCCGGTGAACACGAAGAAGATGAAGATGCTCTTCTCATTCACACGGAATCGCTGCTCGAGATAGAGCGCGAGAATCGCGGTCATGGACATGAACCCGAGCATGCCGATCGTATAGATCCAGACCAGCTTCGCCACCTCCCCGTTGGGCGCGCGCAGCAGATCCCATATGACGGCGCGAATCGAGTGGGTGGCACCGACGGGGGTCGCTGGGCCACCCGCCGTGCGGGCCGGCGAGGTCTCCGGCAGCCACCGGGCCGCGAAGCCGAGATTCAGGACGCACAACGACGCCGCGACCACCCCCGGCCACACCGGCCCTAGTGTGAACGCGAGCGACCCGATGGCCGGGCCGATCATCACGCCGGCCGAGGTGGCCGCGGACAACCAGCCGAGCGCCTTCGCGCGTTGCCGCGGCGCGATGGCGTCGCCGATGTACGCCTGCGCCACGCCGGTCGTCCCACCGCCCGCGCCCTGGATGATGCGCGACAGGAACAGCATCCAGATGCTCGTCGCGAAGCCGAACACGAGAAAGGCGATGGCCGATGCCGACAGTCCGACCAGCAGCGCCGGCCGCCGGCCAAACCGGTCGGACATGCGCCCCCAGATCGGGGCCGACGTGAGTTGCGCGACCGAAAAACTCGCGATCAGGAACCCGATGACCCATTCCGGTGCATCGAGCCGCAACGCGTAAAACGGCAGCAGGGGGAAGATCATCGCGAAGCCGAGCATGTCGACGAACGCGATCCCGATGAGCACGGCGATCTTCTTCATCGGCGGGTACCCAGCAGCATGGCGCCGGCGGAGATGACCATCAACACGACACCGTAGGCGGCAGCGGTCCCGATGTCATAGGAACGCAGCAGCGACAGAATCTCAATCGAAATCGGGCGCGTATCGAGCGTATACAAGACAATCGATGTCACGAAATCGCCGACCGCGGTGGCGAACGCCAACGCCGCCCCCGCCATGATCGCCGGCCGCAGTAACGGGATCGTGACTCGCCGCAGGGTCCGCCACCGCGCCGCGCCCAGCGACGCCGCCGCCTCGTCCATCGAGGGATCGAGTTGGCGGAATCCCGCGAGCACCGATCCCGCCGCGATCGGGATGTTGCGCACCAGGTACGCCAAGGGAAGGATCAGCATGGTCCCGACCAACACGAATCGACCGATCAGCGGCGCGTGCACGCTGAACGTGGTGGCGAGCGCGATGGCGAGCACGGTACCGGGCACGGCCCACGGTACGTTGGTCAGGCCTTCGATGATGCGTCCCAGCGGGACTGTGCGCTGCACGACCAGACGGCCGGCCCACAGCGACAACGCCACCGCGCCCGCCGTTGCCACCGCCGCCATCCACAACGAGTTGAGCAGCGGCCGGACATGCTCCGGATCGGCGACGAGCGTCAGGTAGTTCGCCGGCGTGTACCGCGGCGGCAGCAGCTCGACCGTCCAGGTGCCGAGCGGCACGAACGACACCAGCATCAGCGTGATGTGCGGCAGCAACAGCAGCACCGCGAACGTCCACCCGACGACCGTCGCCGTCCAGCGGGCCAGCGGCTGCCGGATCAGGCGCGCCGCGGGTGGCGCGCCTTTCGACATCACCACGACCGATCGCGTGCCGCGCGACCGCTGCAACAACCACAGGCCCGCCATCGCCACCACCGCCAACGACGCCGTCTGCACCATCGCCAGCGGCAGATTGCCGTTCAGTTTGGTGCGTACGATCTGGGTCGTCATCACCCGGAATCCGCCCCCGAAGATATACGGCGCGCTGAACGATCCGAGCGACGTCATGAACGTGAGCAGCGCCGCCGCGACGATCTGGGGACGCAGCAAGGGTAACGTGACACGGCGCAGCGTCTCCCACCGGCCCGCGCCCATCGACTCGGCGGCTTCGAGCATCGACTGGTCGACGCGCGTGAGGCCCGCCCTCGTGAACAGATAGAAATAGACGTACATCGAGTAGGCGTGTACGAGCAGGATGGCGCCGGCGCCGCGAAGGCGCCACGGGCTTTCGTCGAGTCCCAGCACGAGGGCCACCGCGCGGCCCACGATCCCGCTCTCGCCGTACAGAAACAGAAACGCGATGACGCCGACCAGCGGCGGGAGAACCACCGGCAGGGCGACCAGCGCCCCCAGCACGCGCCGGCCCGGGAAATCGAGACGCTCGAACACGAACGCGACCGGGATGCCGATCGCGCCCGCCAACGCGACACTGGCGAGCGAAATCCAGACGCTGCCCCACAGCGCGCTCCATTCCTGCGGCTCGCGCGCAAACGCGGCGAGGTGATCGAGGGTCCAGCCACCGTCGCCGCGCACACTTTCCACCAACACCAACGCCAGGGGATACGCAACCAGCCATACCAGCACGAGGGTGAGCGTGGCCCCGCGGAATCGTCTCATCCCGCGACATCCCGTGGGAACACGTGCCCGCGCGACGCGGTGACCTGCACCGTGTCCCCGACGACCGCCGCGCCGACCGGCGCTTCCACCTCGACGATTCCTGCTTCCGTCTGGACGCGATACAGGGTTCGCGCGCCCATGTACGTCCGATTGATGACCGTCCCCGCGAGCCCGCCGGCCTCCACCAGCCGCGCATCCTCCGGTCGCACGATCACCGTCACCCGGGCCGACGTCCCGAGCGATCCGGTCTCGATCGTCCACACCGGCCCCCCTGCCACGCGGACGTGCCCGGCGGACGCCACCTCGCCGGGCAGCACGCCGGCCCGCCCGACGAACGTCGCGACGAACGGGGTGGCCGGCCGCAGGTACAGGTCGGGCGGCGATCCCACCTGCTGCAGCCGCCCGTCCCGCAGCACCGCCACGAGGTCACCGACCGCGAATGCCTCTTCCTGATCGTGCGTCACGAGCACGGTCGTGATGCCCACCGCCCGCAAGGCCAACGTCAATTCCCGCCGCGTGCGATCGCGCAGGGCGGGATCGAGATTGGACAGGGGCTCATCCAACAACAGCAGGCGTGGCTCGGGGGCCAGCGCGCGGGCCAACGCCACGCGTTGCTGCTGGCCGCCGGACAACTCGGCCACGGCACGATCCTCGAAATCGGGGAGGTCGACGACCCGCAAGACCTCGCGCACGCGCTCGACGGTGTCGGCGCGGTTGCGCAGGCCGAACGCCACGTTCTCGCCGGCCGTCAGGTGGGGAAACAGCGCGTAGTGCTGGAAGACCATCCCGAATCGGCGCGCGGCCGGCGGCAAGGATGTCACGTCCTCGCCGTCGATGCTGATCGCGCCCCGGTCGGCCCGCTCGAACCCGGCGAGCAGCCGCAGGGTCGTCGTTTTTCCGCTGCCGCTCGGACCGAGCAGCGCGAGCACACTGCCGCGTGGCACCGCCAGGTCGAGATCGCAGACGGCGTCGTGGTCCGCGAACCGTTTCGTCAGGTGATCGACTTCGAGAAAGGCGCGTTCCATCAACGGCGCGACCCGCGTCCCCGCACGCGCCGGTCCCAATACGTCATCCACTCGGCGCCATGGTCGCCCAACATCCCCCAGTCCATCGGCTCGACCACCATGTCCGCCCACACCTCCCTGGCCCAGTCGGGCAGCGAGTCGGCGGGCAGATCCGTGCGCGCCGGCAACCGGTAGGCCTCCCGCGCCGCCAGCAGCTGGGCCTCGGAAGACCCGACCCACTCGATGAACGCGCGCGCCCACTCGACCTGCTCGGTTCCGGAAACGAGCCCGATCCCATCCTCGATGACCGGCGTCCCGCTCGTGGGCAGGCGGAACCCGAACGGCTGCCCCTTGCCTTGCTCCACCAGGATGTCGGGCAGATCCCACAGCGTGATGACGCCTTCCTGTCGCAGCAACTTCTGATGAAGCAGCGCGGGATTGAGCACGTATTCGCGCGTCTGCGCGTCGAGCCGTCGCAGCCACGCGAACCCTTCGGCCGTATCCCCGGTGGCGCGCAGGCTCCGCTGCACGATCATGCCGAAGATGGCGCGCATCGTCCCGGACGCCGGTGGATCGCGGATCAGCACCGCGCCGGTCCACGCGGGATCGAGCACGCGATCCCAATCGGCCGGCGCGGAATCGCGCGACACCGCGCCGGAGTGAAACGCGATGACGGCCGGCGTCTCGTACGCCGCAAAGTAGAGGTCCCCTTCGCCATGGGCACGGGCCGGCGTCACGTCCGCCCAGCTCGGGCGGTAGGGTGCGAGCAACGAATCGGCGGCCGCCTGCTGGAACAGGTTGGACGGCCCACCGAACCACACATCGGCCTGCGGATTGGCTCGCTCCGATCGCACCCGATCGAGCACGTCTTGCGATCCCATGTCCAGCCAGCGCACATCCACCTCCGGATGCAACGCCTCAAAACGCGTCTCGACCAGGGTCAGCAGGTCGCGACCGTGGGGCGAGTAGATGACGAGAGGGATGCGGCCGTCGGAACAGGCCGAGAGTGCGAGCCCCCCCGCCAGCAGCACCGCGCGGTTACGGGGCACGGGACACACCCAACCCGAGCAGATTCAGGAAGAGCCTGAACGCGCCCGGGGTACCGGCGGGCAGCGCCCGGAAAAAGCTCAGGCCCGTGTACACGTAGGTTCCTTTCCCCAACGCCGCCACCAACAACCCGCCCCGTATCGGGGGTCGGTCCGGATCGGTCATCTCGAGCAACGGCGTATAGGCACTATCCCACGTGCCGGCAAAGTACAGACCGCGCTCCTGCGGCCAGCCATCCCAATCGCCGTCCTCAATCCGGTTCGGGAACACGAACGCGGGATGCGCGGGATCGAGGATCGTCACCGGTGCCGTTTCGTCGGTGATGCGATCGTGAGGCCGGTTCATGTCGAGCGCGAACGGCGCGTAGCGGCCGCGCACGTACGCGTATTGCTGGTATTGCACGACCACGTGCCCTCCGGCCCGCACGTAGTCGAGCAGGCGATCGTTGTGGCGGGTGAGCGCGGTGTCCGTCTCGTAGGCGCGACTGCCGACGACGATCACGTCAAACTGTGCAAGATCGGCCGTTGCGAGCGCGGTGGGGTCGATCAATGCGATCGGGAGGCCGACCCGCTCCAGCGCCTCCGGCACCCGATCGGCCGCGCCCCGGATATACCCCACTGTGCGCAGCGGTGGCGTCGCGATCGCGGAGACCCGCACGCGACTCGTGGCGGGGACCACCATTTGCGTCGGACGAATATGTGGGAACGTCAGCAGCCGGGTGCCGACCTCGTAGCGTTGTCCGCCGGAGGCCGTCGCGATCGCTTGAACCGTCACATCCGCCTCCCGGACGTTGACCGGCCGGTCGACCACGAACGCGAAGGTCTGCTCCTCCCCCTGGGTTTGCAGGCGAAACCGCTGCGGTGGCGGCGGAGGCCAGCCGTCGATCGCGAGCGCAACGTCTCCTTCGACCGGGGTGGCCGCGTTATGCGCCAGCGTGACCGTAAAGGTGCGTGTCGGATCACCGAGCGTCGACCACACGAATTGATCGGGGTCCAACCGCACGTCGATCCGCGGCACGACCCGCACGGGCTCGCGAATCTCTCCGACGGCCTGGTCGGCGTAACGATAGGACACCTCGCGTGTGAGGACGATCGGAACGCCGTCCAGCGAAAACGCGACCGCGGCCTCGATGGCCGGCGGTTCGAACACGGTGCCACGGAGTTCCGGTGCCACGCCGGACCAATCGTACAGGTATCCCTGCAGGGGGCGCGTAAGAAAGTACGGCTGCGAGGGTGCCGCGGATGCGGCGACATCGAGCCGAACCGCTGATCGATCCGTCGTTCGCGGCGCCACGTCGTGCGCCAACGCCCGGTACACCGGGTCGGCGAACCGCGACGTGATGCGCACGCTGTCGAGCCGCACGGTCAGCAATCCGGCGTTGTATAGCTCGACCTCGACGCCGAGCGTCTCCCCTGGGAGCGCCTCGGCGCGGTGGGCCCGCGCATCCATCACCAGGCCCGCGGCCACACCGATCGCTTCGCTCAGCAGTCGCACCGCGCGCTCGTGGCCGGGAGCCGCCCGTGCGCGCCGCAGCGCGCCGAGCAGGGGTGATACGGCCCGGGTCATGGTCGCGGCGGTGATTACCCCACGGAGCGAATCGGCCAGGGCGCGGGCCTCGCCGTCTGCGGCGTCAATACCATCGAACAAGCCGGCGTCGGGCCCGGCGCCGGTCCGGTCCTCGATCAGGCCGAGCCGTGTGTCGTACGGTCCAACGGGTTGCAGCGTCCCAAAATCCTGCGAGCGGTGACGGCTGCGACTTGCCATCGCGATCTGATAGTAGCTCCGGCCGGTGTGCGGATCGAGCGAGCCGGTGGGAAGCGTCAAGGTCGCGATCGCCCGGTTGAAACGCGCCGAGCCGTACAGCTTGAGGGGCGTCCACGGCGCGAGCCCCTCGTCGGTGGCGAGTTCGGGAAAGGCGTTGGGATCGGCGGCTGCGTCAAACGCCCGCCGCGCGGCAACGCCGGACATCTGGTGCTGGCCGTGCCCGTCTCGCGCGGTGCCCGAGAACACGGGGACGATCACATGCGGCCGGAACCGGCGGATGATGCGCACGACGTCCTTGAGGACCGAATCGGCGGGCCACAGTCGCGCCGTCTCCTCGAGTGACCGCGTATACCCGAAGTCGTACGACCGCGTGAAAAACTGCTGCGCTCCGTCGATATCCCTGGCCGACTCCAGCTCGCGAGACCGGATCAAGCCGAGGGCGGCACCCAGCTGGTCACCGATCAGGTTCTGCCCGCCCTCACCGCGCGACAACGCGAGGTACGCGGCATCCGCGCCATACCCGCGGGCGAGCAGCGCGAGCAGCGACGTGTCTTCGTCGTCCGGATGGGCGCCGACGACCAGTACGCGGCGCGGTTCGGCGAGCCGTTGGAGCAGACGGTCCAACCGCACGATGCCGCCGCCCGACGGCGGCGCCAATTGCGCCAGACAGCGGGGCGCAATCATGGGAGCGAGTGCTAGAAGAAGGAGTCCGGCGCCAACGACGTCACGCGGCTTGGCGAGCCACCACGATGCTGCGCAACCGTTCGGCGCTCGGATCCTCCGGGTCACCAAACGGGTGCGCGTGCCCTTCGGGATCGAGAACCACGGTCGGACAGACGAAATCGAGCTTATAGGCACTCACGCGCTCCTTCACTCCCTGGGTCGAGGCAGCGGCCGCGGCCACGACGCGGCCGGCACCCAGCTCCAGCGCGGCCTCGGCGGCCGCCAGGAGCTTCCACGGCGATACGACGTGGCCGTCCACCACCACGACGGTCTGTTCGGCTAGCGTCCGGATCTGCCGTTGCCCCCGGAAGAGCAGCCGCTCCGACTTGACGGCCCGCCGCGCGCGGTCGATGGCGTCATTCAACGCATCGAGCAGGCCGAAGCTGGGGAGGAACTCGCGATCGATGACCGCGTCACCGTCCTCGGCGATCGCGCCGACGATCCCACTACCCTCCAGCCGCACGTGGGCTCCCACGATCACGTCGAACGACGCCGACATGCCCTGCGCGGCCGCCGCGGCAATCTCGACCCCGGTGGGGGTCACACCGAGCAGAACCGCCGGCGGCGAGATACGCTGATACAACTGTCGGCCGAGCATGGTGCCGGCGGCCGCGCGGGATGGATAGAGCGCTTGGAGTCCGATGCTGGTCATGTGTCGCCCAATCTGGTCACGAGACGAACCAGACGCAATCTCCGGGAACGCCCGCAACTATCGCCGCATTATATTGAATAGAGATTCTCACAGACCGCCCAGGCTCCGGGGCGCATCCAGAAAGGTGCGACCATGACCACCGTTGCGCCGGACGAAACAGGCGCCAATACACCCAAAACCGGCGTGGTCTCCGAACAGGAAGCCCGCGCCGTCGCCGAAGCCGCCCGCGAGACCTCCTGGGACCGCCCGTCGTTCGTGCGCGAGTTGTTCAACGGCCGATTCCGTCTCGACCTGGTGCATCCGTACCCCGGGATCGTCGATCCGCAGGAAGAGGCGCGCGCGCGCCCGTGGCTCGCTCGACTCGAGCAGTTCATGCGCAACAAGGTCGACGCCGACCAGATCGATCTGGACCGCAAGATCCCGCCCGAGGTGATTGACGGGTTGCGGGAACTGGGCGCGTTCGGCATCAAGATTCCACAGGAGTACGGCGGGCTCGGCTTCTCACAGACCACCTACAATCGCGCGGTCGCCCTGGTCGCCAGCGTGGACGGCTCCATCGCCACCCTGCTGTCGGCCCACCAATCGATCGGCGTGCCACAACCCCTGAAGATCTTCGGTACGCCCGAACAGAAAAAGAAGTACTTCCCGCGTCTCGCCCGCGGTGCAATCAGCGCCTTCGCGCTCACGGAAACGACCGTGGGCAGCGACCCGGCCCGGATGACGGCCACCGCGAAACTCACCGAGGACGGCACGCACTACATCCTGAACGGTGAGAAGCTGTGGTGCACCAACGGGACCATCGCCGAGATCCTCGTCGTGATGGCCAAGACCGGTGAGCGCCGCATCAGTGCCTTCATCGTCGAAACCGGGTGGGAAGGCGTCGAAGTCGTGCACCGGCTCCATTTCATGGGATTGGGCGGCATCGAGAACGCGGTGTTGCGGTTCACGAACGTCCGGGTCCCGCGGGAAAACCTGCTGGGCAAGGAGGGCAAAGGGCTCAAGCTGGCCCTCGTCACGCTGAACACCGGGCGCCTCACGGTACCCTCGACGTCGGCGGCCGCGGGCAAGCGCTGCCTGCAGTACACGCGCCGATTCGGCTCCGAACGGATTCAGTGGGGCCAGCCGGTCGGCAAGCACGACGCGATCGCCCAGAAGATCGGCACGATCGCCGCGATGACGTATGCGATGGAGTCGATCGCCGATCTCGCCACGCGTCTCAACGACCACGGGTTCGACATCAGGCTCGAAGCCGCCATCGCCAAGATGTGGAACACCGAAACCGGATGGCATCTGGTTGACGAGACACTCCAGGTGCGTGGCGGACGCGGCTACGAAACCGCGTGGTCGCTCGCGTCGCGCGGGGAGGAACCGATTCCCGTCGAGCGGATGCTGCGCGACTTCCGCATCAACCTGATCTTCGAGGGATCGAGCGAGATCCTGCGGCTGTTCATCGCGCGGGAGGCGGTGGACAGCCACCTCAAGGTCGCCGGGGCCCTGGTGGATCCGAAGGCCGCCACCGGAGCCAAGCTGGCGGCCGTCCTGCGGGCGGGACTGTACTACGCCTGGTGGTATCCGTCACGCTGGTTCGGCTGGGGTCGCTGGCCGCGCTACGGCGAATTCGGCAAGGTGGCGCGGCACGTGCGCTGGGTGGACCGCACGTCTCGCAAACTCGCCCGTGCCATGTTCTACGCCATGATGCGGTTTGGCGCACGACTCGAGAAGAAACAGACGGTCCTGGCGCGGCTGGTGGAAATCGGCGGCGAGTTGCTGGCCATGACGGCCGTGCTGGTTCGATCGCATGCGCTCACGAAGAGCGGATCGGCGGAAGAGCGCGCCCACGCGCCGCAGGCGATCGCGCTCGCCGAGGTCTTCTGCCGTACGGCCCGCCGCCGGATCAACGATCGGTTCGCCCGTCTGTTCGACAACGACGACGACGCCATGTACAAGCTGGCCCAACGCGTCCTCGCCGAGGAGTATCGCTGGCTCGAGGAGGACGGTGTCGTGCATTGATCCGCCGGACGCCGTGAGCGGGCAGGCGGGCCGGTCGTGTGGCGACCGGCCCGTTGCGTTTATCCAACACCTGCCGGTGTGGGCCCGGATCCCGGGTGCCGCACGTGCTCGACGCTTGCACCGGCCTTTCCTGAAGTGTCACATTCGGGGAATCCCTTAATCTCGGCTCCCGCCATGCCCGGACTTCGTCGCGGACTTCCGCTTGCCCTGGTCAGTGCCCTCGCGTTGACCGTCCTCTTGTTGTCGTGCTCGGATGACACAGGGCCCGTCGTCCCGATGCTGGCCCGATTCAGCGTCCGGCCGGTCTACGAGACCGCGGCAGCGGCCACGATCGAGATCGCCGCCATCCGATTCGTGCTCGAACGTCAGTCCGATGGGACGATCGCGCGTGACACGGTTCTCATCATCGCGGCGGGGCAGGACTCGGTGAACCTCGAACTCACGGTGCCGGTTCTGACACAGGGTGAGACGTTCCTGCTCACGCTTGCCATGACCAATGCGGCCGGGGACACCGTGTTCCGCGGTGGGCCAACAGAGGTCACACCGACTACCGCGGGCGGTGGCTCGCCGCCCGCCGTGACGATCGTGATCACCTACGTGGGGGTCGGCGCGGATGCCGTGGGCGTGGAGATCGTCCCGGCCACCGCCAGCACGTTTACCGGGGAGGCGGTGCAACTGACCGCACGTGCACTCGACTCGTCGGGCGACCCGATCCCGGGCACGCCGGTCGTGTGGAGTTCCGCCGACACCGCGCAGGCCACGGTGCCGGACGCCGACAGTGGACGCGTGGTAGGCGGGGCAAGCCGCGGGACCGCTCGCATCGTGGCCACGCTGCTCACCGGACAGGCCGATACCGGTCGGGTCGCGGTTCAGCCCCTCCCCACCGCGCTGGCCGCCGAAAGCGGGGACGAACAGACCGCCGAGGTGGACAGCACGCTGAACCAGCCGCTGGTAGCGCGGGCGACCGCCGCCGACGGCCTCGGCGTGCGGGACCTGCCGATCATCTTCACGGTCACGCAGGGTGGCGGAACCGTGTCGGCCGACACGGTGGCCAGCGATTCCACCGGGCGCGCATCGGTGCAGTTCACGCTGGGGTCAGCCGCCGGGACCCACACGGTGACCGCGACCACCCCGCGGCTGCCCGGCACGCCGGCGACGTTCACCGCAACCGCGACGGCGGCCGCGCCGGCCACGATACAGAAGACGGCCGGCGACAACCAGACCGCGATCGCCGGCGACGCGGTGGCCGTCGCCCCGGCCGTGACCGTGCTCGACGCGCAGAGCGCGCCCGTGCCCGGCGCGACCGTGACGTTCGAGGTCACGCAAGGTGGCGGGATTGCGACCGGCAGCTCGCAGGTGACCAACGCGCAGGGCGTCGCCACCGTCGATAGCTGGACGTTGGGCACCACGGCGGGGGCCAACGCGCTGCGCGCCTGGGTGATCGGGGCGCTGCCGACGGATACGCTTCAGGTGCTGTTCGACGCCACCGGCGTGGCCGGACCGGCGACGACGCTGGCGATCGTCCTGGGCGACGCGCAGGTCGACACCGTCGCGGCCACGCTCGGGGATTCGCTGATCGTGCTCGTCGCGGACGCGAACGCCAATCCGGTCTCGGGCGCGGCGATCGCGTGGCTACCGGCCACCGGTTCCCTCACCGCGGACACCACCACGAGCGATGCCGCCGGGCGGGCAGGCGTCGAGTGGACGCTCGGCACCGTAGCGGGCGCGACGTCCACCGACGCGGAGATCGTGGGTGGAACGGACACGGTAACGTTCAACGCGACGACAAACGCCGGCACACCGGTCGACCTCGTGTTCACCACACCTCCGGCCACCACGATCGCTCGAACGACCCTGGCCGCCGTCGGCATCACGGCTCTGGATCAATTCGGAAATGTCACGCCGCTGTTCGTCGGCACGGTGACCCTCGCGCTGTCAGCCAATCCGGGGAACGCCGTGTTGCAGGGCACGACCGGCGTCGCGGCCGTCGCCGGTATCGCGTCATTCGCCGACCTGCGGATCGACTCGCTCGGCACGGGTTACGAGATGCAGGCGACGGCCACCGGACTCAATCCGGCGACCAGCGCCCCGTTCGACATGATCGCCGGACCGCCCGCGGTCCTTACGCCGATTCAAGGCGACGCGCAAACCGATACCGTCGCCGCGACACTCGTCGATTCGCTGATCGTTCAGGTGACCGACGTCAATGGGAACCCGACCGCCGGCGCGCAGATCGACTGGCTGGTGACCGCGGGCAACGGCGCGGTCAGCGCGCCCTCCACGCCCGCCGACGCCGCGGGACTCGCGGGGATCGAGTGGACGATCGGGACGCTCGCCGGCACGGCGCACGCGGTGCAAGCAACGATCGCCGCGGCCGCCGACACGGTCGTGTTCGGCGCCACCGCCACCGCGGGGAACCCCGGACGACTGGTCTTCCTCACGCAACCGAGCAACGTCGCCCCGGGCGATACCATCGCGCCCGCGCTCGACGTCGCGACGCAGGACCTCTTCGGCAATACCGTCACCGCGTTCAGCGGGATGGTCACCCTCGCCGTCGCCGACAATCCCAACAGTGGGAGTCTCCTGGGGACGACCGCGCTCGCGGCGGTCGCCGGCCAAGCGAGCTTCAGCGATATCTCGGTCGACAACTTCGGGATGGGTTACACGATCGAGGCCTCGTCGCCGGGTCTCGTGCCCGATACCTCCGCGACGTTCGACGTCGCGATCCCGCCGCAAGGCGTTCAGTGGCTCACCGCCGCCGACGGTAACTGGAGTGTCGCTGCCAACTGGAGTACCGGCACCGTGCCGGGACCGCTCGATACCGCCATCATCGGGCTATCGGGCAACTATACGGTCACGCTGGACGTCAGCGACTCGATCGACTTCCTCGTCGTGGGCGGGTTGAGCGGCACGCAAACCGTGCTGATCAGCGGCAGCACGATCACGATCGACAGCTCCGCCGTCTTCGGTCCCAACGCCGTACTCCACCTCGCCAACGGCAACTTGCAGGGGATGGGCATGGTGAGCGTGGAGGGCGACTTCCATTGGACCGGCGGGACGCTTCTCGACACGGGACCGATGCGCGTCGAAGCGGGCGGCACGTTGACGCTCGACGGCGGCATTCGAACCTTGAACACGCGTACGCTCGAGAACTTCGGAACGGCGACGTGGACCGCGGGCGAGATCAGCGCCGGTAACGCAGGCGCCATCGTGAACGGCGCGACTGGCGTGTTCGATATACAAGCCGACGATATCTTCGATTCCGACTTCGGAGTGCAAGCGGTCTTGCAGAACAACGGCACCATCGTTCGCACCGTCGGCACCGGCGTCGCGACGCTCGACGTCCTGTTGTCCAATGACGGCACGCTCGACCTGCAGACCGGATCGCTCGTCGTGCGAGGCGGCGGCGCGGCCACGGGATCGCATGCCGCGCAAGCGGGAACGGTGCTGGACTTTGCCGGCGGGACGTACAACATGGTTGCCGGCTCCGACCTGTCCGCCGCCGGCACCGTCCGGTTCAGCGGGGGGACCACCACGGTGTCCGGCACGTTCACCGTGACCAGCCCCACCGAAGTCACTGGCGGCACCGTCAACTTCAGCGGCGCGACACCGGCTACCACGAGTGTGCTCGTGCAGACGGGCGGCATCGTCGGCGGCACGGGAACGCTGTCGATCTCGTCGGACTTCACCTGGTCGGGCGGCACGCAGACGGACGGCGGCGTCACCCGGGTCGAGGCCGGCGGGACGATGACGATTGCCGGCGGCGTCAAGACGCTCAATACGCGCACGGTCGCGAACGCGGGCGCCGCGGTCTGGACGGCGGGCGAGATCAGCGCCGGGAATGCCGCGAGTTTCGTGAAC
>Ga0214471_10000490_pt1 | contig 33901 bp, 35 predicted proteins | sample RVTome_5_FD_207665 | JGI IMG/M metagenome (GOLD analysis project Ga0214471, IMG submission 207665) | Soil microbial communities from uranium-contaminated site in the Upper Colorado River Basin, Wyoming, United States - RVT142D155 | ecosystem: Environmental > Terrestrial > Soil > Contaminated >... | reverse complement strand
GCTTGGACAGCGGCATTTTGACGTGCAGCTTATGGGCGGTTTGGTACTGCACCAGGGGAGTATAGCGGAAATGCGCACAGGAGAAGGAAAAACTCTGGTAGCCACGTTGCCCGCGTACCTAAACGCGCTGGAAGGAAAAGGCGTGCATGTGGTTACGGTAAACGATTACCTGGCCAGGCGCGACGCCGTGTGGATGGGACAAATTTACCATGCTTTGGGAATGTCTGTAGGATGCGTTACGCACGAAGCTTCGTATGTATATGATCCGTCGTTCCAAAGCCCGACTTTGAACGAAAAAAAGGCGGGCTTTTCTCGCGATGAAAGACGTGATGAATTGGGAAGTTTTTTGGTGGAAGAATCCTTTTTGCGCCCTTGTTCGCGCAAAGAAGCGTACGCCACAGATATTACCTACGGCACGAACAACGAGTTTGGGTTTGACTATTTGCGAGACAATATGGCCTATTCGACAGACCAGCAGGTGCAGCGCGGCCACGCGTTTGCCATTATCGACGAAGTAGATTCCATTTTAATAGACGAAGCCAGAACTCCCTTAATTATTTCAGCTCCCGACCAGGAAAGTTCTTCGTGGTATAAAGACTTTGCCAGAATTACACCCCAGCTGCAAAAAGACGTTGATTACGAAGTAGATGAAAAGTTAAAAGCGGTTACCATTAACGACGGGGGGATAGACAAGGTGGAAAACATATTGGGAGCGAAGGATATTTACCAGGAAAAAGGAATAAAATATATTCATCACTTGGAAAGCGCGTTAAAAGCGCAAGTGCTGTTTGCGCGCGACCGCGATTACGTTGTCCGCTCGGGGCAAATTATTATTGTGGACGAGTTTACCGGGCGTTTGCTTCCCGGCAGAAGGTATTCTGGCGGGTTGCATCAGGCGTTGGAAGCAAAAGAAGGCGTGCAGGTGCAGCCCGAATCTTTGACATTGGCGTCCATTACCTTCCAAAACTATTTTCGCATGTACGATAAACTGGCCGGCATGACCGGGACCGCCAAAACGTCAGAAGAAGAGTTTTACAAAGTATACGGGCTGGAGGTTATTGTTATGCCGACAAACAAGCCAAGCCAGCGGAAAGATTTGCCCGATAAAGTTTTTAAGTCAGAGCAGGGAAAGTTTTTAGCCGTAGTAAAAGAAATTGCCCAGCGCCACGAAAAAGGCCAGCCGGTGCTGGTGGGCACGGTTTCCATACAAAAAAATGAGTTCTTGGGGGCATTGCTGCAAAAAGAAGGAATTCGACACCAAATACTGAACGCCAAAAACCACGAGCAGGAAGCCAGCATTATCGCGCAAGCCGGCCGCAAAGGCCAGGTTACCATAGCTACCAACATGGCGGGCCGCGGGGTGGATATTGTCCTGGGGGGGAACCCCCAGGACCCTGAGGAGGCTCGAAGGGTGCAAGAGGCCGGAGGGCTGCACGTTATAGGGACCGAACGCCACGAAGCCCGCAGAATAGACAATCAGTTGCGGGGGCGTTCGGGCCGGCAGGGCGATCCCGGCTCAACACAGTTTTGTGTAAGCCTGGAAGACGACGTAATGCGCATTTTTGGCGGAGATAAGATTAAGGGGTTAATGGAAAAACTGCGTATCCCAGAGGACGAACCCATAGAAAACAGAATGGTGTCCGGGGCTTTGGAATCTGCCCAGTCTAAAATAGAAGGGTTTCACTTTGACGCCCGAAAACACGTGCTGCAGTACGATAATGTATTAAACAGGCATCGCGACGCCATATACCGTAAGCGCCGGGAAATTTTGGAAAAAGCCTCCTCCTTCGCTGAAGCTTCCGAGGACAAAGGGAAAAGCTTGCGTTCATATATTCTTGATATTGCACAGAAACACGGCGTTTCCAAAGAAGTATACGAGAAAAAGGAGCAAGAATTGGGAGCGGAAAATATGCGCCAGGCAGAGCGCGTGGTGGCGTTGCGCACCATAGATTCTTTGTGGATGTCGCATTTGGAAGAAATGGACTACTTGCGCGATTCCGTAAGGTTGCGCGCGTACGGCCAGCAGGATCCGTTAATTGAATACAAGAACGAAGGGCACAGAATGTTTGAGCAGTTGCTTGCGGCAATAGAGGAAAGTATTGCCAAAACCATTATGCAGGTGCAGCTTACCCCGCCTCCTCCGCAAAATCCTATGGGCGCCAGCAACATAACGTACTCAAGTCCGGCAAACTCCACTTCAAATTCCGCCCCTCGCGCACAGCAGCCAAAACCCACAGGGCCAAAAGTGGGACGCAACGACCCCTGCCCTTGCGCCTCGGGCAAAAAGTATAAAAAGTGCCATGGTGCGTAAAAAACAAAAGGTTATTGCGGTTGCTTTAATCCGAAACAGCGAGGGGAAAGTTTTGGTGCAAAAACGGGTTGATCCGTTAATTCCCGAGGCAGACGGCAAATGGGAATTTCCGGGCGGCGTAGTGGAATTCGGCGAAACGCCAGAAGAGGCGGTAGTAAGAGAATGTAAAGAAGAAACCAATTGCACCGTTGAGATTATTCGGGTGTTGCCGCTCACTCATACAAAAATCTGGAACAGGACAGACGGTATTGTTTTGCAGGCCTTGGTATGGTTTTTCGAAGCCCGGCATAAAGAAGGCGAGCCCAAGCCTTCGGACAAAAAGGTGGCAGAGCTCATGTGGTGCACCAAACAAGAAGCCTTGCGGTTAGATTCCCTTCCTGGACTAAAAGAATCCTTGCGCTATATTGAATAAATTGGGAGAAAGATCCCGATAGCGAAGTATACAATCTAGGTATCTCGGGTAATACTACAATAGATATATTGAAACGTTTCGACGGTGAAGCCGCGGCGAGAAAACCGAACATAGTTATTTTCGCAACCGGACTGAACGATGATATCGTAAAGAAGTCAGATGGTAATCATCTTGTCGAGTTTGATGAGTTTGAAAGCAATATAAAAGAACTTATACAAAAAGCGAGAAGCTTTACGAGTAATATTATTGTTCTTGGTTTGCAGAGGGTGGACGAAACCAAAACCACGCCGATTCCGTGGCAGAAAGACTATTCTTACTATAATGCAGATATTCAAGAATACGATACAAAGCTGCAAGAAATTGTAAAACAGGAAAATATCTTGTATCTTTCAATGTTTGACTTATTGAGCGACGAGGAGTTAGAGGATGGCCTGCATCCAAACGCGCAAGGCCACCAGAAGATCTTTGAGAAAGTAAAACAGTTTTTACAAGAAAGACAAATTATATGATTTTATACGAAGATTTTGAGAAAGTGGATATACGGGTGGGGAAGGTGCTTGAGGTACAAGATTTTCCCGAAGGCAAATATTCCACGCATATTTTAAAAATAGATTTTGGGCCAGAAATTGGTATAAAAATATCCTTGGCAAAACTCGCGCCAAATTATCAGGGGCAAGAATTGGTAGGCAAACAAGTGCTTGGCGTGGTGAATTTCCCTCCAAAACAAATTGGCAAATATATGTCAGAAACCCTTACGTTAGGATTGGCCGACGAAAGCGGAAACGTGGTGCTGGTGCACCCCGGAAAAGAGGTGCCCCTCGGCGGCAATCTGTTTTGACAAGGGAATGAGAGTAGGGTAAAATAAGGCTATGGAGGTAAAAATTTCTGAAAAATTACAGAAGGAAATGCCCGATGTAAAGGGGTATGGCTACGGAAGCGTAAAGGAATTTATTGAAGACGCGATTCGGCGCCGGATTTTAGAGTTGAAAAACTCAATCTCTTTGGAAGACCGAGGGATAGCGAAACTCACGTCTGGCTTTATAGCGCGCTATCGGAAAGACTTGGAAGCGTTAGCGAAAAAATAGGCTGTGCGATACCTTACCGCAAAACAGATTTTGCTTATCCATTCAATGCTTATCGAAGAAACAGGCGGATTCCATGGCGTACGGGATCGTAGCGCCGTTTTGGTTTTGGAAGACCTGCCCCGCCAGCAGATTTCTGATAAAGAATTGTATCCGACATTATTTTTGAAAGCAGCGGTATATGCGCGGGGGATTATACAAGACCATCCATTTGTTGATGGGAATAAACGTACCGGCGTAGTTGCGGCTTCGGTATTTCTTGAGAATAATGGGCATAGGATTTTAGCTAAAGAGGGTGAAATCGAGAATTTTGCTCTAGAAATTATAGAAAAGAAGCTCGATGTCGAGGCAATCGCGACTTGGTTTGAAACACACTCCAAAAAAGTATGAAAACATATGCGTTTCGGTTAAAACCTGGGCAGGATATATTCACCCGCCGCCCCGACCCCGAAACCGGGTATGATGAGCTTGTGGTGGAATAAATTTGGGATTTTTACAGAAAACCTGGGACGTAGTAAAATGTTTGTATGAACACAGTCACTCTGCAGAAAACAGAATCTGAAGATTTAAAGAAAAAAGCTTCGCTTTACGAGAAGGTTTTTCGGTTTATTTCGAGGCAAAGTTTTGGCATTGAGTCTTACTCTGACAAACAGATAAAGGAGTTTAAGAAAGAGGATCGTCTGGATTCTAAAACACGCCAGAAGCTGGAAAGACTATTGAAATCTTCTTGATGCGAATGTATTTTTTGCCGCAGCAGGATCGCCGACAGGCGGATCTGCTTTTGTTTTAGAACTGGCGAAGCATAAGAAAATTCAAGCAACAACGGTCGGGCATGCTTTAGTAGAGGCCGAACGTAATATTCAAAAGAAACTCGGTGAAGAAGCCGAATTATCTTTCCAAATTGTTACTCCCGGCGACTTCTTACAAAAATACATTAGGGAACATGAAAAATAAATTGCTGAAGGTTGATAATATTATGTACCGGGTGAAGGACTTGGCGGAAGGGGAACGGTTTTACACCGAGGTTTTGGGGGTGAACCTTGTCCACCCCTGGGGTGGACAATGGGGTTTTGACGTACATGGGTTGACGGAAGTACAAAGTAGGAATATACTACAAGTATGAAAGTAGGAAAAGTAACAAAGGCAACGCAAAAAGGGCAAATTGTTATCCCTAAAGAATACAGGGATATTTTGCATGTAAGCGAAGGAACTCCTCTGCATATTTCCCTGAAAGGGCAGGGCATTTATATCCAGCCCGTAAAGGAGATTATTCACCAGGAGGAAAGAGACGATTCCTATCTGAAAATTCTTGAGGAGACCAAGGGAGCGTTGGCGAAATACGGCAAGCAGATCGATGAAGAAACAAAGGCAAGAAGAAAGATTGAACTTGCGGCCTCCAAAAGAAGAAAGTCATGGTAGTTCTGGATACGAACATCATTATCGATCACATTCGTCAATCTTTCGAAAAAGATACTATCTTTCAGTCGCTGATAAAAACCACGCAAGAAGGGAGTATTGCTATTTCACTAATTACGATTCAGGAGCTTTACGAGGGGAAAAGTACGCGAGACAAGGAGGCGGAGGCATATATACTTAAGACTATTTCTGGTTTACAGATTTTTCCGTATACCTTTGAGGTAGCAAAAAAGGCGGGCGAAATTGCCCGTGATTTAGGCCGTTCCATAGAACTTCCCAATGCTGCCATCGCGGCCACGGCAATCCTTAACGAAGCTTCTTTGCTCACGCTAAACCAAAAAGATTTCAAAGACATTAAAGGTCTGGACTTAACGAAGGTATGATGAAAGCGGTTTTGTTTGACGCGGATGGGGTTGTGGTAACTCCAAAAAATGCTTAGCAAAACAAAGAAGCTCCGACGTAACGTCGGAGCTTCTTTTCGTTCTGGTATTCTGCGTGGGCTAGAACCCCATCAATTACATAGGCGGGGGAGGGACAAGACAGCTGGTTTCTGCTGTATTGCCTGCGTTATCGGTTACCACTACGGTGGCGTCGCCATTGAGCGTAAGGTGGGAAATGATAACACCAGGTCCTGGGCGTTTGTCGCTTGGAGTAGCGCCGGGAGCCTGGGTAAGCTTTATCTGGTCGCCGTCAGCAAACGGGTCAGACACAAACGGGCTGCCGTCGTCTTTTACGACTATGAAGGAGATGCCAAGCAAGTCTTCACCAAGCAACTGGTAAAAGCCGTCTTGGTTTTGTCCTTGCCCGCCATTACCCGGAGCTTTGGGCGTGTTTTTGCCCGAAGGGTTGGTGGTTTCTACGCATTCTGCCGTGGGAGGCGTTTCATCTACCCATTCTTTTTCGACTTCTTCAGAGCCGCTTTTTAAGCCTTCTGCGGTAGTGCCGGTTGCCGAAATAGTGTCGGTTCCCAAGCTGGATGCTGCAACAGGTACAGTGTAGGTAAATTGCACTACACCAGCAGCGTCGGTGGTGCAGTCTGCGTTTGCCGCGCATGTGCCGCCGGCTTCAGCTCCGGCGTTTTGCCCTGTTACCGCGAAATCAACCAGAATTCCGCCAATCTGGGCTGGATCGCCGCTTACCGTCGCGGTTACCGTGTGTGTGTCGTCACCTGCTCCCAAGTCGTTGCTTTCGGTTGCGGGCGTAAGCGCCAAATCAATCACGCCGAGCGTAGTATCGGCAATTACCACCGTACCGTCTGCGGCGGTTGCCACAGCTTCAATGGTGTTTTGGCCTACTACCAGGTCTTCGGTAATGTCACAGTTGGTAATGTCTAGTGATACCGGTTCTGGCCCGGCTTCCGTACAAACTACGTTTCCGTTTACTTTAAGGTTGAGGCTTGCAATGTTGGTAAGAGCTACGGGGAGTACGGTGTTTAAGTCGCTCGCATCTCCTACTTCCTCACATTCTCCGCCGGTTTGATCGGCAATCTCGCGAAGGGGCTGTCCCGGATCGCAGGTACCAGCTGCATCGCTCCCTATGCGAAAGGTATGAATAGTGGTGCCAGCGTCAACTGCGGCCTGCAACGGAGACCCAGCTCCAGGTGTAAATAAACCTGCACTAGGTTCTCCATCTGAAAGGAAGAAGGCGATATTCGTGTCTGCAGCTTGGCTGGCCAAGGCAGTATTCATGTTCGAAAGGGCCGAATCGTAGTCGGTTTCGAACGCAAGGCCAGCACTGATCTTGTTGGTAAACTGGCCTACTCCTGCAGCCCCAGCGCCTCCAAATTCGGTACTCAAGGAATGTATCACTTCGTCCATGTCGGGACCTGCAGCTCCGCCGTTGTCTGCGTTTGGGGGAGTGGTAAGGGCCTGGTCGCCTGCTGCAGGGTCAACATCTGCCGTTACCGCGCCGTCACCAAAGGCTACAAGTCCTACGTTTACGTTATCTGCGTCCCCAAGGCTTGTATTCAAGGCAATAAGGCCTTCGCATACAGAATCGAGAGCAGTACCAGAGGTTCCGTCGCCGTCGCAATCACTCCCGGCAGGATCTATGGGGTTAATAGACGTGTTTTCCATACTGCCAGATACGTCTGCAACGTACATAATGTTGGCCGTATCGCCTTCGCCTAAAGTGGCGGTAGCATCTGCCAATACGGTGGTTCCGAGCCACACCGGATCACCCGGTGCGTTTGTCTTTACGCTAACGTTTAATTCCTGGTCGGTTGTTGTGGTTCCTGCTGCCGGGTTTGCGGCTCCCGCCATGCCCGCGTACACGAACAGCGCGGCTAAAAGGGCAACCGCCCCCATACAAGCCGCAACTACCAGCATAGGAACTTCTTTTGTTGTTCGAATTGAAGAATATTGTTTCATAAACTATAGTATGTTAAGTATTATTCGTTTCTCGACCTTTTTTGCATACAAAAATCCCCCTCCTTACAAAGCAAGGGGGAGGTTCATATTTCACGCACACAAAATTCACTTTGGTGTATACCATTATGTATATAACGCTTGAAAGTGCGTTTGGTGTCATTTTTTTCTGTTTCTGCTAAAGTAAAGCAATGAAGATATGGGTTTGGGCAATTTGTTTAGTACTTGCCGTAGCTATTGGGGCGTTTTTTGTTTTGCAGGGGGTTGAGCGAGGGGAGCCCGCCGCAAAGCCGCCAGAGGCGACAAAGCAGGCGGGCGGGGAGAGCGATGGGCGAAAACCGTTTTCGCACACGCCGTTGTCGGAGCCACTAAACCCGAATTGGCCGGAGGAAATTGCGCCGGTGCGTAATCCGTGCGCGAATTTGCAGGTGCCAGAGAATATAAAGCGGGCCGCCCTAGGTTTGGGTGAGCAAAAAGAAAAAGCAGAGCTGGTAAAACAAAAAGTTTTGGCAGAGCGCCAGCTGCCCGCGGAAATTTCTCGGGGGAACGCAAACAAAAAGGCGGTGGCTTTGACCATCGACACGGGCACGGGAGGCGCAGACGGCATTGAACAAATTTTGGAACTCGGGCGGCATTACGGCATTTCTTTCACATTTTTCCTTACAGGATGCTGGGTTTTGGAAAACCCGGAGTTGACGCAACAAATAGTCAGGGAAGGGCACGGCATTGCAAATCATACGCTTACGCATTTAAACCTGGCGAGCGCTTCAGATGCACAGGCGAGAAGGGAAATCGAAGAAGCACGTCGTATTTTAGAAGAAGTAGTGGGATGGAAACCGGCGCTGTTTCGAAAGCCCCAGTATGCGGGAGGCGAGCGCATTACCAGTTTACTGGCAGAATATACTATGATATCGGTACAAGGGTACCCTGACTTTGGCGACACCACAGGCTGGCGGCCGGGCACAACGTCCCAGCAGGTGGAAGCTTTGGTAAAGCGAAAAACAGCTCCCGGCGCCATATGGGTTTTGCATAATTTAAGCCTGGCCGACCTTGGCGCCCTGGAAGAAATTATCCGTTTCCATATAATAGAGGGGTATACTATTGTTCCGGTAGAAGAGATGCTACCATAACTTTATGGAACAAGATTGCCCATTTTGCACGGTGGCCCGCGAAGATAGGGTTCTCAAAGAAGGGGAGCATATGTACGTGATTTTGAGCAATCCCAGGTTAATGCCCGGGCATTTGCTGGTTATTCCAAAAAGACATGTAACAAGACTGGCGGAGTTTACAGATGCAGAACGAAAAGAGCTTTTGGATTTGTTAGTTGAGTTTGAAGAGAAAATTTTGCAAAAGTTGTCTGCCGGGTGCGATATTGGGCAACACTACAAGCCCTATGCGCCAAACAGCAGAACCAGCGTAAAGCATTTTCACTTTCATATGTATCCTCGAAACCTAAACGACGAGCTGCACCAAACCATAGACCCGCATCAAAAACCCCTGTATCGCGACCTTCCACCCGAAGAAAAAGACAAACTGTTTAAACTATTCAGCTATTGAGGGTTTGACATACACACTAAAAGTGTGTATAAAGGAAGTATGAGAAAATCTGCTACACAGAAAAGAAAAAGGATTAACGTAATTTTGCCCGAAGATACGATTCGGCTTATTGACCGCGTGGCAGATAAGGGGGAGCGGAGTTATGTGATTGACCGCGCCGTTCACTTTTACGTTGAAACAGGAGGAAAGCGAAATCTCCGAGATCAACTAAAAGAGGGTGCCGTTGCTCGCGCAAACCGGGATAAACAGCTGGCGGAAGAATGGTTTGACTTGGAAAACGAAGCATGGAAGTAAATTTTCCAAAACGAGGAGAAATTTATTTGGTAAACTTTGATCCTACCGTGGGGGCGGAAATTCAAAAAACCCGCCCCGCTTTAATATTGCAAAATGATGTTGCCAACCAGTACGGCGCCATTACCATTGTAGCCGCTGTTACTTCGTATAAGGGTGATAAATTATATCCTACGGAAGTTCTGCTAAAAGCTTCAGGTACAGGACTGCGAGCGGATTCGGTTGCTGTGCTGAATCAAATTCGTTCTATCGATAAACAGCGGCTTGCGCGCAAACTCGGGCGAGTCGATTCGAACACTATGCACAAGATAGGTTCTGCCCTACAGATCAGTTTAGGTCTTATCGACTTATAAAAGTTTTGCGCTATAAACAACATGCCCCATATTCATGATATCACTGATACCCATAGGCACGTTGGGCTCACGTATTTTGCCCGCGCAAAATCCGCTCAAGTAAAACTTGCAGAGCAAGAGCACGACGACATAAAATGGTTTTCACAAGAGGATATTGATAATCCCGAGTTTGCCATTTTAGAAGATATAAAATTCTACTCAAAAGAAGCCCTTCGACAGGCTCAGGGTAAACCATCGAAAGCAGCAAACCTATGAAAATCGCGATTTGTTCCAGCGCGTCGTTTTATCAACAGGTGCTTGCAGTTCGTATTATACGGAGATTTGGAAAATATAAAAAGCTAACTAAATATATATGCCATACATTAAACAGGAGTTGCGGCCGAGGTTGGACAATCATATTGAGGCTTTGGCCAGCGAGATAAAGAAAATTGCAGAAGAACAAAGTGACCAACACGCGGTAGCTGGGCTTTTGAACTATACGTGTACGACACTCGGGTTAAAGGTGATACCGGAAAAGCGCTACTGGGCCATTGCCTTACTTGCCGGTGTGTTCCGCAATATTGGCGACGAGTTTTACCGCCGCTACGCTGTCCCGTATGAAGACGAACAAATCGCCAAAAACGGCGACGTATATTAAGTAGAGTGGGTACTTTATTAATAATACCATAGTCTCCTTAATGAAGCAGATTCTATGAAAATCATTTTAGGTTCGCAGTCGGGCATAACAATCCGCGAGGCGGAGGTGGATGAATGGGATAAGGTGCCGGCATTGCACAGGGACGAGGGGGAAGAATATATAAAAGGGTCGAGGCAACGGAATAAAATGCGTTTTTCTAAAATTCCGCAGGGAACGCATATAGTTTTGTTCGCGGAGCGCCAAGGCCGGGTGGTCGGGGCAATTCAGATAGAATTGGTCCATACCAATACAAAACTCGCGGACGGAAAAACCATAGCCCACCTAAATGATCTGGTGGTGGACCCTGATGTTCGCGGACAGGGCATTGGCACCAGGCTTATGAACCTTGCAGAAGAAATGCTGCAAGAAAAAGGTTTTACCAAAGTAACGTTGGGCGTGTGGCGCAATAAAAAGCACGCCGGTTTGTGCGCGTTTTACGACAAGCGCGGATACCAGGTTTGGTATGAAAAGAAAGACGGCACTGCCACGGTGTTTAAAAAAGACCTTGAACAGGATTGATTCCCTGTCAAGAATATGGTATGGTGTAAAAACATGGGATTTTTTAAAGATTTTGAAAACGAAATAAAAATCTTTTTTGTACTGGTTGCCCTGATTATTGTGGCCGGATGGTTTGGGGCGTTAAGCACGGTTTCTTTTTTCCGGGCTATGCAGGAACCCGAACAATCCGGCGCGCAGCAGCCGTCTGAAACTCAAGAAGAGGGCGTTATACCCCCAGAAGAGCAAAAACAAGAAGAACAAGAACCACAACCAAGCGTACCGGTATACGCAAACGAAAGTTTGGGAGTTTCTTTTGAATATCCCGCGGGCTGGTTTGTGTACGACACGGTCGCGTGGGAAGAAGACAACGCCATAGCCCCGTGCCAAACCGCGGGCATCATTGAAAACACAGTTATTGTAAGTAGCAAAAATTTGGGCCGATGCGTAGGGGTAACAGAATTTAAATCGTGGCCGGGAGATATGCTTATAAGCTTTGCCCAAACCGAGTGGCGGGACTTTCCGTTTGTGCTGGAAGGAGAAAATCCCGGATTAGTGGAAGTTGGGGGAGTGGCCGCCGCAAAATATCCATACCTTGAAAATTCTTCTGCGAACCGTAAGCAGGCTGTACGCTTGTATGTAAATAACGCAGGCCGGGGATATATTATTGAATTTACCCAAGCTGACGCGCAAGGCAACTACGACCCGGTGTTTGATGAAATTCTTGCCAGTTTGCAATGGCGGTAGTATTCGTAATTATTCTTTTGCTGTTGGCCGTCCCATTCCTATTGGTTTTGGGATTTTTTTCCGTGGTGGCAGACAGCTTTAAAAGTTTTGGCGTGGCTCCCGGAGTGGCCGCCGCAATTCTAGTTGGTATGCTTATTGGTTCTTTTGTAAATATTCCCATTGGCCGGCACCGCGTCGTGGAAGCGGAAGAGCGGAGGTTTTTCGGTTTGGTACGCCGTCGCGTAATGCAAGCCCAGGGGCTTTCTATAAACCTGGGTGGAGCGGTAATTCCCGTGGCGCTGGCCATATATTTACTGACCAAAGTTCCCCTGCAAGAAACATTGCTGGCGAGCTTGCTTATGGTCGTTATTTGTTTTTTTATGGCGCGCGTGGCGCCCGGAAAGGGAATTACGCTGCCTGTACTTTTTCCGGCGTTGTTTGCGTTAGTGTTTGCGTTGGTGCTGGCGCACGAAATTGCGGCTCCCGTGGCGTTTATCGCGGGCGTGTTTGGCGTAATAGTTGGGGCAGATTTGCTGCGTTTGCCAAAAGTAATGCGCGACAACCAGGGCGTATTGTCTATTGGGGGAGCCGGCGTATTCGACGGCATATTTTTAATTGCCATAATCGCCGCCTTCCTCGCCGGCCTGTAGCTTGTTTTGTGATATATTCTCTGCGCAGAAAGGAGGTGCGGAGTGCTTGGATTGCTTGGGGAGATATTGATTGGGTTTCTCATTCTTGTTCTTATAATCGTAGGGTCCTTGTTCGATATTCCTTTGGGGCCTCGCAACTATATTGTTCGACGCCGATATCTTTTTGGATTAGTTAGACGACCAAGGCGCGTGGCCTATCTATCGATGAATGTGGGCGGAGCTATAATACCTGTTTGCCTAGCTCTTTTTATGCTCCCGAGCGTTGCTTGGGAAAAGGCTTCTATAGCTACTGGTCTTGTAGCGGTTATCGCGTTCTTTTTTTCTGGCCACGTTATACGGCGCGGCATAGTGATTCAAAGGTTCTTTCCTTCTTTTGGGGTAGCCATAATTGCCCTAATGTTTGATAAGCAGGCGGCGTTTCAGCTTGCCTTTATAGCCGGCTCATTTGGCGTATTGCTAGGAGCCGACCTTATCCGTATTCCATGGCTTTGGCTGTTCCACCGAAACCAGCCTTTTGTTATTGGCGGAGCAGGTGTCCGAGACGCCATACTTCTTATTCCTGTATTTGCCATACTAATAACTTTGCTCGGTGATTTAATCCTCTGGTGATTCAGGGGATTTTCTTTTTGAGCGGGTTATAGGGAGTCCTGTGTCCACCTACGAAGTGGACAGGTAGCGATGGCAAGATTTTGTAGTATTGAGGTTGCTGGAGTATAATGCAGTAATATGCTTGAGATTGTTTCTGGTATTCTTGTAATAGTTGTGTGGCTTACACTCGTTTTTGTACTGGCTGGTTTTGTAGTTGTCTGGTTTCGTGAAAGAAACCTGCCGCCCGAAGAAAAAGAAAGGAACACGCAACTGCGTTCGGGCGGAATGAGCAAGACATATTTTCGTGTCTTGCTGGTTGTTCGTTTGGCGGTTCTTGGATTGCTCGCGGGAATTGTAATTGTTTCTTTGCTGCAAGCAAGAGAAAAATACGACCAGCAGTTTGAACCTCCGGTAACTTCTGAAACCAAACAGCAAACAAGCCAACAAACACCCAGTGGAACAGCGGACACCGTCACCTGGCAAGCCTACCGGAGTGAAGAATTCGGGTTTGAGGTGAAGTATCCTCAAGATTTCAGAGTGGTGCAAAAAGGAGAAGCTATCGTAATTCGTTCAGAAAAGATGGCAAAGTGTAAAACGGGAGCTACTGGCGAGATGGCAGAGGGAACATTTGATGAATTAAATTTTGAGTTTTCATTGCACTCGGGGATTAACTACGAAGATATTTGGAAGGAGGTGTTTGGATTTACCTTTGGACCTAATGCTTATGATGGACAAATCGATCTTGACGGTAAAGATGCCTATTACTTTTACGCTACGGCGGAGATGCCGATGGGACGTAAATCTTATCTTGTCGAGACAACTAAAGGTGAAGCCTTGAAAATAGATATGTATTTCCCAGGAATTATTTCTGGCTGTGTCCCGTCGTTGCGTCATGGAAGTGAGATGATAGAAATTGGTGACCAAATCCTCGCCACGTTTCGGTTTGCGGAGCAAATAAAAGCAAGCTTTGACTATCCTGCTGAATGGGGAAAGTTAAGCTTTAAAGCAGATATAAATGGTACGCAAGTGTTTGAAGCGAAAGAAAATAAGGCGATTGATCGGGTCTTGTACCATCCAGATTCCGGAAACATTGCATATATTGAGCAGAGCGAGCCAGCGAGCTGCAGTGAAGTTGAGTCCTTTTATGGGACAAACGGAAACACGAAACTTTATCTATACTCTCCTCAAAACTCAACTCTTTTATACCAATATGCTGATTCCGACACGCGCTGCTACTCTGGAACCCTTAGTGGTAGCTGGTTTTTGGAAAACGAAAACTATATCCGAATTAACATTGTGGGATACGAATCCTATAGGAATGCAATTGTAGATATACGAACAGGAAAGGATATCTTGGAAGACTACAACATTATACTGGGAAAAACGGCGTGGTCGTCCGACAAGCAGCTTTTGGCTATTAATAGTAAGACAGACGACTTTGCCGGCGAAGGACAAGAAACGTTGTTTATAAGCGACTATGGAAACCCCGCAAAGTTGAATGTTGTTTTTGCTATACCCAACAGCAAGCGCTTTGAAAAAGAGATTTATGAGGTTTCTTTCAGTAGTGACAACGACAAATTATACTTTTTGCTATGGAATTTAGGCGGTGTAATAGAGAAGTACGAGTATTATCTTCCCAGTAAAAAAGTGTTGCGTTTATCTTCTAGCGCGGATTGGCAGGCCTACCGCAACGAAGAATATGGTTTTGAATTAAAGCATCCTACTGCCTGGGAGCCTGCTGAATCTACTACGGCAGGAGGAGTCCAATTTTCAATCGGAGATACCTCGCTCGGATATCTTGGTATTTCAGTGATTGAGCGTGAAGAAGGGGGTAGCGTAGTAGACACAATGAAGAAAAACACATCTCCTGGCGAGTCGGGCATGTCGTATGAAGAATATGAAAAAAGCCAAGGCCGTTCCATATTTAATCCGGAAACGAGAATTCTGGGAACTAAATCTTTTTACTACATACAAAACTATCTCTTTGAAGGTCAATATGGCGTTACTTACTATATAGAAGATAGGATAAGTGGGAACCTTTTAAGATTTTCTCTTTTTTCTTGGGCACAATCCGGCAAAAACTGGACTGATCCTGACTACAACGTAAACGAAGAGCCGAATCACGATATTCTAAAGATGATGCTTTCAACATTTAAATTTGTCGGCTGGGCAAACTAGTCGCAAATCCTTTCCACGTTTCGGTTTGTGGAATAGTAAGGCTTAGCCTTACTATAAACGCTTGGACGCGTACTCTTGAGGTTTTGTCAACGATATGATAGAGTGGGAGGCATGAGAAAATGGAAGGTAGTAAGCATCTCTCTGATTGTGGTTCTGGCTGCCGTGGGTGCCGGATTTTTTGACTTTTCAAACTACGTAAATCCGTACTTGCCCCAGGGCATGCGGGTGCCGGAAATTCCGTATCATTTAGGTCTTGATTTGCAGGGCGGCGTGCATTTGGTGTACCAAGCTGACCTTTCCAAAGTAAATGAAGCAGAATACGACTCTGCCATGCAGGGCCTGCGCGACGTTATTGAACGTCGTGTTAATTTTTTTGGGGTTGCAGAACCCCTGGTACAAATAGAGGGAAGGGGCGAGGAACGGCGGCTTATTGTGGAGATCGCCGGAATAGTGGATTCGAGCGAGGCCATTGCGTTAATTGGCCAGGCTCCGTTTTTGGATTTCCGGGAACCCAAAGAAAATTACGACGAAATTTTGCAGGCAAACCAGCAGGTGTTAGAAACGGGCCAGGGCGAACTGCAAGACCCGTTTGCGCAAACCGGGTTAAACGGAAGTTTGCTTGCGCGCGCAGACGTGGGGTTCGACAACATTACGCAAGAGCCGCTTATTCACCTTACGTTTAACGGCGAGGGGGCTAAACTGTTCCAAGAAATTACCGCCAGAAATATTGGAGCTCCTCTTGCCATTTATTTAGACAACCAGCTTATCCAGGCTCCTGTTGTACAAACCGAGATCGCGGGAGGCCAGGCGCAAATTACCGGAAACTATACGTTGCAAGAAGCGCAGGAGCTTGTGCAGAACCTAAACGCGGGGGCGGTTCCCGTGTCCATTACATTGCTTTCCCAACAGCAGGTAGGGCCGACTTTGGGAAACGTTTCTTTGCGGCAAAGCTTGAATGCGGCTGCCATTGGGTTGGCCGTGGTGGTGGTGTTTATGATAGCGTTTTACCGGCTGCCGGGCCTGTTGGCGAGCCTGGCTTTGGTGGCATACGGGGTATTTTTGCTGTTTTTGTTTAAGGTGCTTGGGTTTACGTTTACGCTGGCGGGCATCGCGGGATTTATTTTGTCTTTGGGCATGGCGGTGGACGCGAATATTTTAATCTTTTCCCGCATGCGGGAAGAACTGAAAGAAGGCAAAAGCTTTGGCGCCGCGGTAGAAGAAGGGTTTCGCCGGGCCTGGCCCTCTATTCGGGACGGAAACATTACCACCCTTATGGTTGCCTTAATTTTGTTTTGGTTTGGAAGTTCGTTTGTGCAGGGGTTTGCCCTTGCTTTGTCCATTGGAATTTTGTTGAGTATGTTTTCTGCCATTGTCATAACAAAAAACTTTTTGCGCTTATTCGCGCACACGCCTTTAGAAAAAGCCCGTTGGCCTTGGTAATACTATGAATTTTCTTCGACTGGGAAATATTCTTATATTCGTTTCCGCAGCGCTTATGGTAGCGAGCATTGCCGCTGTGGCGGTTTTTGGCTTGAATTTGGGTATTGAGTTTACCGGCGGAAGTTTGCTGGAGATAGAGTACCAGGCGCAACGCCCCGCGAACAACGAAATACGGGAATACATTGTGCCCACAGGGGTGCAGGTAAGCTCTGTTCAGCCGGTTGGCGAGAAAGGGGTTATAATCCGCATGCCGGATATTTCAGAAGACCAGCACCGGCAGGTGGTGGCAGCGCTTGGGTCCGACATTACAGAACAGCGGTTTGAATCCATTGGTCCTGTTATTGGAAAAGAGCTGCGTGACAAAGCGTTTATTCTTGTCGGATTCGCGCTGCTGGCCATTGCTTTGTACGTGGCATTCGCGTTTCGCAAAGTTACCCGGCCCGTGTCGTTTTGGCAGTGGAGCGCAGTAACACTCATTGCGCTTCTTCACGATATTTTGCTGCCTTTGGGAGTGCTTGCCTTGCTGGGCGAGTTTCAAAACGCGTCGTTTACCATTCCGGTTGTGGTGGCGTTGCTTACGGTAGTGGGATATTCGGTAAACGACACCGTGGTTATTTTCGACCGCATTCGGGAAAACCTTGTAAAAAAAGTAGGGTTTGATTTTGCAGATACCGTGAACAAAGGTTTGCAACAGACTATGTCCCGTTCCATAAATACTTCGTTTACCACGTTGCTGGTAGTGCTTGCCATTTTGTTTTTTGGCGGTGAAACGCTGTATGGCTTTGCGCTTACGCTTGCCGTTGGCATTGCGGCGGGAGCTTGGTCTTCTGTGTTTGTGGCGCCTCCTTTGCTGGTAAAGTGGGCCCAAAAGGCAGGAGGTTGACAATTTTTGCTAAATCTGTTTTAATCTATAAAATATGAATTCTTATCCATACCAAAAAATCGCAATCACACTGGTAAGCGATTTGCCAGACCGCACCCGGGATATAGTGTCGCGGCGCTTTGGGCTGGAGCAAGGAGGCCCTGAAACCCTGGAAGCTATTGGACAGGCCCACGGGGTAACCCGCGAACGGGTACGGCAAATTGTGGAAGACGGGCTTGTTCAAATAAAAGAACGCGTTGCCGCGGAGCGGGATCGGGCAAGGCTAGAGCTTATGTTCCGCATGGTGGACGAAACGTTAAAAAATACAGGCAATGTAAAAAGGCAGGATTTGCTGGTGGAGGAACTGCATCCCACAAATGACGCAAACCACGTTTTGTTTCTTTTACATTTGCACGACCAGCTGTATAAGCAAAAGGAAACAGAGCATACGCACGCTTTTTGGGTAAACAAAAAAGACTTGGCAGAGGAGTCGCCTCGGGTGCTGGAGGATTTGGTACAGCATTTTGAGCGGCGAAAGAACCCGGCTACGTTAGAAGAGCTGCTGGACGAATACGGAACTATGAACCCAAAAACGTTTGCGTCGCTGCTTGAGGTTTCCAAGCATATTTTACAGGGGTACAACGGAAAATGGGGGTTGCGAAGGTGGCCGGAAATATACCCCAAAGGAGTGCGCGACAAAGCCTATGTGGTACTGCGCGACACGCAAAAACCCTTGCATTTTGTAGAGGTGGCGCAGCTTATCGAAAAACTGCAGGACGCGTTAACAGATCAGCGCAAACGGAACATATTGCCACAAACCGTGCACAACGAGCTTATTAAAGATCCTCGGTTTGTGCTGGTTGGAAGGGGTACGTACGGGTTAGCTGAATGGGGGTACACTCCCGGAACCGTAAAAGACGTGTTGCTGCAAATTTTACACGAAGCGGGCAAGGCGCTTGCGAAAGAAGATCTGGTGCAAAAAACCCTGGCCCAGCGCCAGGTAAAAGAAAGCACTATTTTGCTCAACCTGCAGGATAAAACCTGCTTTATGCGAGACGACAACGGATTCTACTGCCTGCCGAAATAACCGTTGCTATTGACAATTACCTTGGACTTGCTATACTGAAACTGGGTATCAACTAGTGACCACGTCCCGATATGGGACCACAAAGACAACTTCTTTTTTAAAAGGGGTTGTTTTTTGTTTGCGGGGAAATTACACCCCAGGGGTGGACAGTGGTGGACAGTGGTGGGTGGGCAGCCGAAGTCCAAAAAACACAAGACACCAAGGAAAGGGGCGGTTTACAAAGACTGCCCCTTTATGTTTGGTAAAATTGGCTTTTGGGATTGACGAAATTGGTGTAGAATAGGGGAATGGAGATATTGGGAATACAATTAGCGTCGCCGCAGGTGGAAGCATGGCTTCCGGTTGCGAAAATTTTGTGGGAATTTGTAAAATCCTGGTGGTGGGTGTTCGCGCCCTTTATTTTGCTGCCCGAATTTATTTGGCTGTGGCAGTGGAACCGGATTGACCGGTACGACGAAACCCAGCCGTATATGCTTTTGGAATTTCGGTTTCCGCAAACCGTGGAAAAGCCAATTCAGGCAATGGAAAGCGTGTTCCAGGGGTTTTGGCAAATTTATGATCCCCCCAACGTCAGGGAGTATTGGTTTGAAGGCCAGTACCAAAAATCTTTGGTGTTGGAACTTGTCTCTACGGAAGGAGAAGTGCATTTTTACCTGCGTACCTTAAAAAGTTCCTGGCAAATTATAGAATCAGCGTTGTATTCCCAATTTCCGGACGCGGAACTGGTGGAAGTTCCCGATTATACCACAAAAGTTCCCCAAAACATTCCCAACAAAGAATGGAAACTGTGGGGCGCGACGTTTAAACTCGCGAAAGGCGACTATTTTCCCATTCGGACGTACCCTTATTTTGAACCGAACCCGGATACCAAAGAAGAAAAACGCGTGGATCCCATGACCATTATTGTGGAAGCTCTTTCAAAGCTGGGGCAGGGGGAGCACTTGTGGATTCAAATTATGTGCACTCCTTTTGGCAATCTGGAAAAATCGTTTGAAAAATATATAGAAGGAGGAAAACAGTTAATAGACGAACTGGTGCATCGTTCTTCTCCGGGCGGAAAAGCGGCAACCATTCCCTTATGGGAAGACATTCGAGCCGCCGGCCACATGGCAGCCACCGGAGAGGATACCGAGCGCAAAACGGTGGGCGGCATAGAAGAGCAGCAGGGGCTGCTTGCCCCGGAGCTGCGATTAACCACGGGAGAGCGGGATATTGTGGCTGCAGTTGAACAAAAGCTAAGCAAAAACCCGTTTCGGGTAAATATTCAATTCGTGTACTTCGCGCAAATTGACAAATATTTTGGCCCGACAAAAGCTTTGCCCTTTAGCTATTTTAATATGTTTGTTCACGCAACCATGAACTATTTAACGACCTTGCGTACGGTTAAGGTGCATACCGTGCCTTTGTTTTTCCTGGACCAAAGAAGGGGATACCTGCGCAGGAGAAAAATTTTTAAAAGCCATTTGTGGCGCATTTCCATATTCCCGGAATTTCCCACGCCCAGGTTCGTGCTGAACACGGAGGAACTGGCTTCGCTGTTCCACTTTCCCAGCAGGATTACGTTTCCTTCGGGAAACATTCCCCGCGTGGAAACGAAAAAAGCGGAAGCTCCTCCCGGCTTGCCAATGGATGTATTAGAGGAGTAATTATATGTGATATGGCGGACATTAATTTTTTTGGCATAACGAACTTTCGCAATTCGCGCCGGAAATTCGGCATAAAAACGGATGACCGCCGCCGCCATTTTTACGCGATTGGAAAAACCGGCATGGGGAAAACGGAAATGTTAAAGAATATGGCTGTGCAGGACATCCAAAACGGGCACGGTATGGGCTTTGTGGATCCGCACGGGGAAGCGGTGGAAGATTTGCTGGATTTTGTCCCGCAAGACAGAGTTCAGGACGTGGTGTATTTTAACCCCGCCGATACCCATTTTCCCATTGCGTTTAACGTAATGGAACAGGTGGATCCTGAAAACCGGCATATGGTGGCTTCCGGGTTAATGTCGGTGTTTAAGAAAATTTGGCCGGACGTATGGTCGGCTCGCATGGAGTACATTCTAAACAACGTAGTGCTGGCGCTTTTGGAGTGCCCCGACTCCACTCTGCTTGGCATTAACCGCATGCTGGTGGATCCTGAATACCGCCAGCAGGTAGTAGAGCAGGTAAAAGACCCGGTGGTAAAAACATTTTGGGTGCAAGAGTATGCCAGATACACGCAGCGCTACGAGGTGGAAGCAACCGCGGCCATCCAAAACAAGGTGGGGCAGTTTACGTCCAACCCTTTAATCCGGAATATTGTTGGCCAGATTCGTTCTTCCATGGATATGCGGGAAGTTATGGACGGAAAGAAAATTTTGCTGGTAAACATTTCCAAGGGCCGCATTGGGGAAGACAATTCCCGTTTAATCGGCGGCCTGCTTATTACCAAGCTGCAGCTGGCCGCAATGTCCCGGGTGGATATTCCAGAAGACCAGCGGCAGGATTTTTTCCTGTATATTGACGAATTCCAGCATTTTGCCACGGAAAGCTTTGTAAACATTTTATCTGAAGCCAGAAAGTACCGGCTGTCTTTAGTTTTAAGCCACCAGTATATCGCGCAACTGGGAACAGGAACAGACGCTCCTGTGAGGGACGCGGTGTTTGGAAACGTGGGAACCATAGTTTCCTTTCGTATAGGGGCTGAAGACGCAGAATGGATGGAAAAAGAATTTATGCCCGAGTTTATCGGTGAAGATTTTGTAAACCTTGCAAAGTATACCATTTATGTAAAACTTATGATTGACGGGGTGTCGTCGCGGCCGTTTTCCGCGAATACCATGTCCCCGCCCATGCATTTGCCCCAGTCTTTCCGGGAACAAATTATTGCATATTCCAGAAACGCATACGGGACAAAAGTAGGGGAAGTAGAAGAGCAAATCCGCACATGGTCTGGTTTGGACGAGCAGGGGCAGGCGGTGCGGGCCGCAGCCACCGCGCCCCGGCCGGTTATTGCCGCAAATCCGCAAGAACAGGTGTTGTACGACGCCCGGTGTTCCAATTGCGGAAGAGACACCAAAGTGGTGTTTCCTCCGGACGGAAAGAGGCCGGTATATTGCAAAGCCTGCAGAAAGAAACTCAAGCGACAACAGGAACCCGCCGAAAGCCCGTCGCAATCTCGCGAAGCGAGTTTGGGCGTTGAGGCGCCGCCCCGTCGAGTCGAGGCGCCCGCCCCCAGAAGAAAAGCAGTGGCAAACAGGGAAGAGCTGCAGAGTGTGCTTCAGCAGGCCCTGCAAAAAAGGGGACAAAAAACCCAGCCTGTCGAGCAAGCTTCTGTTGTTCCAAAACAACCAGAGCAGCCCACGCAAGAAAAAGGAGTTTTAGAGCCGGGGCAAACCGTATATTTTGACCGATAACCAATGGAAACACTTAAAGATTCTGATTTTCAGGGCAAGCGCGTTTTGCTGCGGTGCGATTTTAACGTGCCCGTAGAAAACGGGGTAATCCAGGATGATTTTCGCATAACCTCAAGCATTCCTACCATACAATATATTACCGGCAAAGGCGGGAAATGTATTGTTCTCGCGCACTTTGGCCGGCCAGAAGGAAAAATTCAGGAAGAGTTTAGTTTGCGGCCTGTGGTAAAACGTCTGGAAGAGTTGTTGGGTAAAAAAGTAGCTCTTATAAAAGAACCTATTGGACAGGGCGCAAAAGAACGGCTTGAACAGTTGGCGCAGGGAGAAGTGGCTTTACTGGAGAATATTCGATTTTATCCCGGCGAAGAGGAAAATGATGAGCATTTCGCGGAACTTCTTGCCAAACTGGGCGATATATACGTAAACGACGCGTTTGGCGCGTGCCACAGGGCGCACGCTTCCATTGTGGGAGTCCCAAAATTTTTGCCTTCGGCCATGGGTTTGTTGTTGGAAAAAGAAATTCAGGCCTTAGACAAAGTGCGCACTAATCCGGAAAAACCTTTGGTGGTGCTGGTGGGCGGGGCAAAGGTAAACAATAAGGCAAGTTTTTTAAAGGCGATTTCAAAAAGCGCGGACGCTATTTTGCTGGGCGATTTGCTGACTATCGAAGTAAAAGAAAAAGGCAGGCAGGGGATTGACGTGTCTTCTAAAACCGAGTTAGTCTATGCCACAGACGGAGTTGACGGTACCTTTGACTTGGGGCCGGAAACCATACAAAAGTTTACAGAAAAAATTACAAGCGCAAAAACTATATTTTGGGCAGGGCCGCTTGGAATGGTGGAAGAAGAAAAATATGAAAAAGGGTCGCTTGCCATTGCAGATGCTATTTTGCAAAGCGGAGCCTACGCGGTGGCCGGCGGGGGAGACCTGGCCGCGTTTCTCGGGAAACATCACCTGCGAGAGAAATTCGCCCATGTCTCAACCGGCGGCGGCGCCATGCTGGCCTTCCTCGCGGGCGAAAAATTACCTGGGTTAAAAGCATTAGACCAATGAATTCTACGGATTTTACTATTGCGGGATATCTTAAGGGAAAGATCTTAGTAATGATTGACGCGGCAAATCTAGAGAGTTCGGTAAAAGAGCTTAAATGGTGGGTCGATTATGATAAACTCCGTCACCTATTCGATGGTGACGGATTGATAGACATCCGTTTTTATTCCGTCCATCATGGCACTGATAACCAGAGTAAGTTTTTTACATTTTTGAAGCGCCACGGCTACACACTTGTCACAAAACCCTTAAAAATTATCAAACAGAGCGATATTGCGGTCGGAGATTTGAGAAAAGCAAATTTTGACGTAGAGATTGCGGTGGACGCCGTAGAAATGATACAAAAACTTGATACTTTTGTTCTTCTTTCTGGAGATAGTGATTTTGACTATCTCCTTCAATATCTTAAAAGAAGAGGGAAGAGAACAATAGTTATTTCTGCTAAGCATCACGTTGCGAAGGAGTTGATAGAAACAAGCGATAAATATATTGATTTGAGGAAGTTGCGATTATTGATTGAGCGAAAAAGGCAAAACTAAAGCCCGTCTTTTGCAACGGGCGGTTGATGACGGAGGTTTCCCTCCGCAATTCTATAGTATCATAAAGAGAAGAATGATGTCAAGGGTAATTTTATGAATCCACTCCACGACTTCAAACCCGAAATTAAAACATTTTTCATCGTTGCAGCCGTGTCGGTCGTTCTCACCGTCGCCGGGATTTTCTTGTTGCAGGGAGTTGTGCGAAACCAGGTTTCACACACGCCGCCCGTGCCATCGCCCCAACCGCAAGCAATCAACAATCAGCAATTAACAATTGACACGTCAACTTGGCAAACCTACCACAATGAAGAGTTTGGCTTTGAGGTAAAGTATCCATTTGATTGGGGTATTTCTGGTGGGACTCGTATTTCGCATATTGAGGGGTTAGCAGAGTTTTTCACATTTCGTTCAAACACAAAAGAAAGCAGGGAAACCTTCGTTATTAATGTAGAGTTTGTGGGAGGAAATCTCTTCGAGTCATTAGATAAACTTTCCTCAAAGGAGAAAGCTACTCTTGGTAGAGATAACCAAACATTTGAAAAAATTGAAGATTTAACAATTGGAGGATTGCCGGCAATTAAGTATTCAGTGGTAGGGACTACATTGGTTTCACCTGGAGAGGGAGAAAACCGGGTGTTACTGAAGAAAGGAAATACGCTTTTTGACTTTGTGTTTTCGTCTTCCAGAACTTCGGAGGTTATAAAGAATAATGAACGTCTTTTTGATCGCATTCTTTCTACTTTTCGTTTTGTCGAACGGACGAAGCCAAATAAGTGTGAGAATTCTAGTGAGTCTTGCTGGCGGGATGCAAGTATGACAGCAAATACAGAAAAAGATTGCGAAGCGATTCTGCGTCTGAATTACCAGTCCAGCTGTTTTGCGAGATTAGGGGAATTAAAGAACGATACGGACTTATGTGAAAGAGCTGGCACATACGGTGGCTATCTCTGTGAAATTTCTGTTGCTATGGCGACGGCGAAGTATAGCGAGGCAGAGGCCAAAGCAATCATCGTTGATCGGGCAACTGCAGTAATGCGCGCCCTGAAAGAAAAAGATATGACAGTATTGGCTTCCTTCGTGCATCCTCAAAAACCTCTCCGTTTTTGGTCTATCAACGCTTCTTTCGAAATTCCAAAGGAAAAAATTCCCTCTTTTTTCACGGATCAGACGGAATATACCGGTTCATATGACGGCTCCGGCTTTCCTTTTACGTATACACAGGCAGAATATTATGAGAGTTATATTTATGATAGAGATTATCTGAACGCTCCTGATGTAAACTACAAACTTTCTTATTATAGCAGCGCAACGACAATTGGCGATCAGTTTGAAAGATACCATCAAGAAGACCCGGTTACTGCAACTTATGCATTCCCACAAAGCTCTCCTGACGCAGCATTCGATTGGAGAAATTTGCGACTTTGGTTTACACAAGAAGACGGCGTGTGGTATTTGAGAGAAATCATGCAGAATCAGTGGGCGATATGAGAGCACTAATCGGTTTGTGGATGGAGAGTAACACGATTAGTACGATCGTAGCAAATGTGTTATAGTCTATTGTTATGACAAAAATCAAGAATTTAACAAAGGCGGCGAATAGAATTAAAAAAGCGATCGCTCAAGGGGAGCGCATTGTTTTGTATGGCGACGCGGATTTGGACGGGGTAACGTCGGTGCTTATAGCGCAGGAAGCCATAAAAAGTTTGGGGGGCGAGGTTGCCGCTTTCTATTTTCCCGAGCGTGAAAAAGAAGGATACGGGGTTACTCCAAAAGCAATTGCATATTTACAGCAATACGCGCCAGCTTTATTGGTTACTTTTGACCTGGGCATTTCAAACTTTACTGAAATTCCCATGGCAAAAAAAGCAGGGTTTGAAGTTATTGTGGTGGACCACCACAAGGTGCTGGATAAATTGCCCAAAGCAGACATTATTGTGGATCCCAAACAACCGGGCGACAAGTACCCATTTAAGGAATTCGCGGCGTGCGGGTTAAGTTTGCAGCTGGCAAAGGAATTGCTGGGCAAAAAAATGTCAGATAGTTTGTATCAAAGCATGGTGGAACTGGCGGGTTTGGGAACTATTGCCGATATGATGGCCAGGGAGCAAGACAACGTGCAGATTATCGCAGACGGCATGGACGCGTTGCCGTACTCGTGGAGGCCCGGCATTCGCGCGTTTTTGGAATCTGATATTTTTTTGGGGGAAAGCACGCTTGAACAAAAAGTCCAGCAAATGATAGCTATTTTAAACGTACGCGATACCAAAAACAGGGAACCGGGCGCGTTTCGTTTGCTGGTCTGCCCGTCGTTGCTCAAGGCCAAAAAAATGGTTGAGCAGTTCGCGGAAAAAAACAAGGAGCGAAGAGAGCTTATTGAAAAAGCGGCCGAAGAAGTAAGAATGCGCATATTTCACAAAAAAGCGGAACCTTTGGTGTTCGAGGGGTCAGAACAGTTTGAGTATATGCTGCTGGGGGCCTTGGCTTCCATAATTTCACAAGAAGCAAACAGACCAGCCTTTATTTACAAAAAAAGCAAAAAGGGAATTATAGGAAGCGTGCGGGCTCCTTTGGGGTACGATACGGTAAGAGCAATGCAGGCGTGCGACGCGTACTTGGACGTGTACGGCGGCCATCCCCAGGCGTCGGGATTTGAAACAAAAGGAGAACACGAAGAAGAATTGGGCGTGTGTTTAACAGAATACTTTAAGAAAAACAAATGAGTAAGTATATAATCAGAACAGACGGGGGAGCAAGGGGAAATCCGGGCCCGGCGGCGCTTGGTGCTGTTATAGAGAATGAGCAGGGGAGCGTGCTCAAAGAAATTGCAGAATACATTGGCGAGAAAACAAACAACGAAGCGGAATATCGCGCGCCCATCGTGGCCTTAAAAAAACTCAAAAGCCTTATTGGAAAAGCGGCGGCAAAAAAGGCGGAGGTGCAGATACTAGCGGATTCTGAATTAATGGTAAAACAAATGAACGGCCAGTATAAAATAGAAAACGAAAATATGCAAAAGTTTTTTTTGGAACTCTGGAACCTAAAACTCGACTTTGCGAACGTAACTTTCCAAAGCGTGCCCCGCAACCAAAACAAAGCCGCCGACCGCCTAGTCAACCAAGCCCTCGACGCGGCATCCAAACCAGGAAAATTATTCTAGCTTGACAAAGCTCCTCGATTTGAGGTATACTATATTTGCCAGAGTAGGCAGGTAATCGCCCCGCCCAAAGCTATGCGATAGCATTGTTGGCGGGGAGGAAAGTCCGAACACTCATCCGTCTTTTGGCGGAAAGGGTAGTGGGTAATTCCCATCAGCAGTAATGCTAGAGATGCGAACAGTGACGTCCAAAGCGAAAGCTTAGGACACCCTAAGAGTATTCGAAGGGTGAACTTGGACGGTAACGTCGGAGGTGAAACGGCCAAATTCTTACCTGGGTGCAAGAGTAAGCCCTTCGACAAGCTCAGGGTAAACCCCTACAGAAAATTCATGTTTTCTGGGGCCTGTCCCGAGCGAAGTCGAGGGATGAAAAGTGACTCGCTTGATCCGTGCAGTAATGTACGTGGCAGATAGATGATTACCGCCGGCCTTTTTGGCCGGTACAGAATTCGGCTTATCGTCTGCTTTGGCTCCCGTCCCGCTTTCGCGGGGCGGGTTTATTGTAAGGGTAATTTCATATACAATACACAGAATGACCGTATCCCAACTGTTTAATACCCAAACGAAAACCATTGCTTTTGCCGCAGGAGTTTTGGTGTTGTCTTCTTTGGTAAGCCGCGTGCTGGGCGTGCTGCGCAACGGGCTTTTGTCGTGGCGTTTTGGGGCGGGGGAAACCACCGACATATATTTGGCCGCGTTCCGCGTGCCGGATTTCTTGTATGGTATTCTTATTACGGGCGGCATTGCCGTGGTGTTTTTGCCCGTGTTTTCCGAGATCTTCCAAAAAGACGAAAAGCGAGCGTGGCTGTTTGTAAGTAATTTGCTAAACGTTCTGCTGGTTTCTTTGCTGGGGTTTTCCGTTCTTATTTTTCTGGCAGCTCCCTTTCTTATTGCCGTAATAACTCCGGGATTTTCCGCCCAACAGCAGGCGCAAACCACTGACCTTACTCGCCTTATGCTGTTAAGCCCCATATTGCTGGGGCTGTCTTCGTTGTTTTCCGGGGTACTGCAGTACTTTGGAAAGTTTCTTGCGTATTCCATGGCTCCCATTTTGTACAATGTCGGCATTATTACAGGCATTGTGTTTTTGGTCCCTTTATTTGGCATTTGGGGTTTGGGGTTCGGGGTGGCGGCGGGGGCGCTGCTGCATTTGGCAGTGCAAATACCCGTTGTTATGTCTTCCGGTTTTAGGTGGCATCCGGTGTTTTCATGGAACGACCAGGCGTTAAAAAAAGTACGCGTGTTGGCGTTTCCCCGCACCGTTGCCGCCACCGCTTTTCACATTAATTTTATTATTATGACCGCGTTTGCTTCGGTAATATCCATTGGAAGCATTACCATTTTTAATTACGCCAACGATATTCAGCAATTTTCCATTGGGCTTATCGGAGGTTCTTTCGCGGTAGCCGCGTTTCCCGCTTTGTCGAAATTTTTCGCGGAACAAAACACCTCTCAATTCCAAAAAGCGTTTGGCGTTACGTTCCGCCACATACTTTTTTTGGTGGCCCCGGTGGTGGTGTTTACGTTTTTACTGCGGGCCCAAATTGTGCGGTTAATTTACGGGGCGGGGGACTTATTTACGTGGAATGACACCAGGCTAACGGCCGCGGCTTTGGGAATTTTTGCTTTCGGCGTATTGTTCCAGGCGTTTATTCCTTTTTTAACGCGCGCGTTTTTTTCCATGCATAATACCAAAACCCCGGCTATTATTAGCGTAAGCTCGATTGCGTTAAATATCGCGCTCGCGTTTTGGTTTCTTGATATTCTGGCTTCGCCGAATATGCTGACGGACTTTTTGGTAGCAACCTTAAAACTGCAAGGCATACAAGATATTCGCGTGCTCGCCTTGCCGCTTGCGCTTGTCGTGTCGGGCGTGTTTCAGGCAAAACTGTTGTCGCTGCTGCTGGTAAAGAATGTGCGCGAGGTTTTCCAAAAAGAGCTGTATATGTCTGTGGGAAAAACCGTGTTTGCTACACTTGCGCTTGGCGCTACAACGTATGGAATTTTGCAGATATACGGGGGCGTATTTGAGCTTACCACGTACAAAGAAGTGTTGGGCCAGTTTGTTTTGGCTTCTTTGGGCGGCGGCATTGCGTTTGTTGCCACCGCCTTTTTGGCGCGCTCGCCCGAAATGTCTTCTTTCTGGCGGATTATAAAGGCAAAACTCCGTTCACAACAACATTGATTTTAAGCCCATTTTATGCCATGGTAAGATATTATGGCGGAAAAATCCCTAAATACGGCTCTGCATAAGGCGCACACAGCCAAGAAAGACGAGTTTTATACCCAGCTTTCCGATATTGAAAAAGAGCTCAAGCACTACAAAGGCCAATTCCGCGGCAAGGTGGTGTATTGCAATTGTGACGACCCATTCGAGAGCAATTTTTTTAAATACTTCGCCGCAAATTTTAACGCGCTGGAACTCAAAAAGCTCATTACCACAAGTTACAGCGGTTCACCGATTATTGGAGGGCAGGTGCCTTTGCTGGAGATGGCCGGGTCAAAGGGCAAGCAGCCGTTAAGGATTGAAATTACAGAAGTGCCAGATACCGACAAAGATGGCGCGGTAAACCTTGACGATGTTAAGTATTTGCTCAAACACGACAAAAACACCGCAACCCCGCTTACAGGGAACGGCGATTTCCGCAGTAACGAGTGCATTGGATTGCTCAAACAAGCCGATATGGTGGTAACAAACCCGCCATTCTCGCTATTCCGTGACTACGTTGAGCAGCTTATGGAATACAACAAAAAGTTTTTGATTCTTGGCAGCCAAAACGCCATTACGTACAAAGAAATCTTCAAGCTCATTAAAGAAAACAAGCTATGGCTTGGGTATGACAATGGCGGCACAAAGTGGTTTCAGGTTCCCGATGGCTATGACATACAAACCGAGTCGAGAATAAAAACTGAAAACGGAATTAAATATTTCAGCATGGGCAATATTGCGTGGTTCACTAATCTTGATACCACAAAGCGTCACGAGGAACTAACTCTGTACAAAAAATACAGTCCAGAAGAATATCCAAAATACGATAACTATGATGCGATCAATGTAAACAGGTACATCGACATCCCTTATGATTATGCCGATGTGATGGGCGTACCAATCACTTTTTTAGATAAATATAACCCCGAACAATTCGAGATTGTTGGCAATGAATATAGTTTGCAGATTGAGAAAGGCAGAGGTTATGTAAATGGCAAAAGAATGTACGGTAGAATATTTATTAAAAATAAGAAGTATATTAAAGAGAATTAATTCAATATGAATGAAATTATATGCCCCAATTGTAAAAAGACATTCAAGGTTGACGAAGCAGGGTTTGCGGATATTTTGAAGCAAGTGCGTAATCATGAGTTTGATAAGGAATTGCACGAGCGCCTTGAATTACTGGAAAAGGATAAGGAAAATGCTGTAAAGCTTGCGGAAGCAAACATGAAAAATGCATTGCAAGCTGAGGTTACCAAAAAAGAAACTGAACTCGCAGAGCTAAAGGTTCAGAAAGACGCTCTTGCCAGCGAACTCAAGGCAGAAAAAGATGCAGAGATTGCACGCTTGCAAGCAAAGGTTGAGTCTGCTGAGACTGAAAAGAAGCTGGCCGTCACAGAAGCAGTCACTAAGGTTGAAAAGGAGCGTGACGAGCTATCTGGCGTATTGAAGAACAAGGACACTGAAAAACAGCTACTAGAAACATCACTTAAAGAAAAATTCGCGGCCGAGCTCAAAACAAAGGATGACATCATTAAGCACAAGGATGAAGAGATTGCACTTCGTAAGGATATGAAAGTGCGACTCTCTACCAAGATGGTTGGCGAAACCCTAGAGCAACATTGCGAAACTGAGTTTAACAAGCTCCGCGCAACAGGTTTTCAAAATGCGTATTTTGAAAAGGACAACGATTCTAAAAATGGTAGTAAGGGGGATTATGTTTACCGCGAAAGTGATGAAACGGGAAATGAAATCATTTCTATTATGTTCGAAATGAAGAATGAGAGCGATGAGACTGCTATAAAGCATAAAAATGAAGATTTCTTGCGCGAACTTGATAAGGATCGTACGGAGAAAAAATGTGAGTACGCTGTTCTTGTTTCACTTCTGGAAGCCGAAAACGATCTGTATAACACTGGCATTCTTGATGTATCTCACAAGTATCCAAAAATGTATATAGTCCGCCCACAGTTTTTCATTCCTATAATAACCTTGTTGCGTAACCCAGCCATAAATTCTCTTAAGTATAAGGCAGAACTTGCTCTAGTAAGAAACCAGAATGTTGATATAACCAACTTTGAAGAAAACATAAATAAATTTAAAGAAGGATTTGCAAAAAATTATGATCTTGCTAGCCGTAAATTCAAAACTGCTATTGAAGAAATAGACAAAACGATAGATAACCTTCAAAAAACCAAAGATGCACTTTTATCGTCCGAGAATAACCTTCGTCTTGCCAATAACAAAACAGAAGATCTGACAATTAAAAGATTGACGCGGGGCAACCCCACTATGACAGCTAAGTTTGCGGAGATCGCTGAAACCAATAAACCCAAAGAACAATAGCATGAAAGGAATTATTTACATAATGACAACGGCTGTTTCTGGTTTGGTAAAGATAGGGCAAACCGGTACGAATAATTATCAAGAGAGAATGCGAAACCTTGAGGCAAATGGTTATTATAATGTTGCTGGATTAAAAAGATTTTTTGCGATTGAACTTGAAGATTATGCCGAAAAAGAAGCTTTGCTGCACGATATTTTTAACAAACACCGAGTTGGCGAAAGTGAATTATTTGCGCTCGATCAAGAATTGATACGCCAGCTTTTACTCGCGTTTAAGGGTAAAATTGTTTACCCTGAAAACATCGACCAAGAGAAAGAATTTGAAGAAGTATCAAAAATGAGAAGGCAAGGCGGGCTATTTAGTTTTTATAGAAAAGGCTTAAAAAACGGCGATGTAATTGTTTTTAAAGATGATGAAACAATAACAGCAAAGGTTGTGGGCGAACGTGAAGTAGAATATGGCGGCCAGGTTTGGAAGTTATCGCCGCTCACGTACAAGCTTTATGAGCAACGAGGAGAGTTGAATGTGAGCGGAGCTTATGCGGGGGCGAATTATTTTAAATTTAAAGGTAAAAAACTAAGAGATTTGCCCGATGTTGTTAGTTACACAACAGGGGAAAAATAATATGAAAATTGAATTGCATCAAATGGCAGTGCGTGACGTGATCGGGGGGTACAAAGATAGCGCCGAGGAGGGGGTGGTGGCGTACGGTGGCAAGCTTGATATTCGCCCAAAATATCAGCGTGAGTTTGTCTATAAAGGCCACCAGCGCGACGCCGTCATTGAAACCATTAAGCAAAACTTTCCCCTTAACGTAATGTACTGGATGGTGCGCGAAGACGGCGGATACGAAATGCTGGACGGCCAACAGCGCACCATTAGTATTGGGCAATATGTAAATGGGGATTTTTCCCTTAACAATTACTTTTTCCATAACTTAACCAAAGAAGAGCAAAACCAGATTTTGGATTACGAGCTCATGATTTATTTTTGTGAGGGTACGGATAAGGAACGGTTAGATTGGTTCAAAACTATTAATATTGCTGGTGAGAAATTAACCGACCAAGAACTACGCAACGCCGTTTATACGGGACCCTGGCTTTCTGACGCCAAGTTAAAGTTCAGCAAAACAAACTGCGTGGCCTATCTTTTGGCGAATGACGGCGGGTCGCTTGTAAAGGGTTCTCCTATTCGGCAAGAGTATTTAGAAACTGTGCTTGTGTGGATAAATAAAGGAGAAATGGCAGATTACATGGCAAAACACCAGCATGACAAAAATGCTGACGAATTATGGGAGTATTTTCAAGATGTAATCGCGTGGGTACGTAAAATCTTTCCTAATTACCGAAAAGAGATGGCGAGTGTAAATTGGGGCGATCTATACAATGAATTTAAGGATAAGAAACTAAACGCCAACAAGCTTGAAGCAGAAATTGCTGAACTGATGCAAGACGAAGATGTAACGAAAAAATCGGGTATTTACCCGTATGTTCTAACAAGGCAAGAAAACTATCTTTCTATACGCACGTTTACCGACAAAATGAAGCGGGAGGCTTATGAACGGCAGAAAGGTGTTTGCCCGTTCTGTAAGAAAGAGTATGACATTTCTGAAATGGAAGCCGACCACATTACCCCGTGGCACGAGGGTGGCAAGACAACCGTAGAAAATTGCCAGATGTTATGCAAACAGGATAACCGAATGAAAGCCGGGAAGTAAAAATCTATGAAAAAAGAGGCCATTCGGTTAGCTGATAAGCATTTTGTTGACGCTAACAAAATGATAGGCTGTATTAAATAAACTATGAGCATGTGGTATTTATATTTAGACGAAAGCGGAGACTTAGGATTTGATTTTATAAACAAAAAACCGTCGAAGTTTTTTACGATTACCATTCTTGCCATCAACAGTATTGAGGCGAATCGGAAAATGGCAAAAAATGTTCGGAAAACAATACAGAGAAAGCTTAATCCCAAAAGGCATCGCAAGCGCATTGTTCACGAACTTAAGGGAAACAGCACCACACTCGAGATTAAAAAATACTTTTATAAACAAGCCGAGAAGACGCAATTTGGGATTTATGCCATCAGTCTTAACAAGGAAAGGGTCTATGAAAGGCTTAGACGGAGTAAGCCACGCGTTTATAACTATATTGCGAGAAAAGTACTAGACCAGATTCCGTTTGAAAAGAACCATGATTCACGCGTAGAATTGGTTATTGATCGTTCTATGAGCAAGCCAGAGATTGAAGAGTTTAACTCATATATACGAAAACAGTTGGAAGCACGATTAGACCCCAAAACCCCACTCGATATTTACCATTGGGATTCGCAAGCGACACCGGGCTTACAGGCGGCCGATATATTTTGTTGGGGGATTTTTCAAAAGTACGAAAGAAGAAAAACCGAATGGCGAGATGTTTTTGAAAGTAAGATTTTATTTGACGACCAGTATTTGTAAAAACAAAAAAGCCCCTTTCGGGGGAGCATGCCCTGTAGATTTGTAATGCCTAGACTTTTGCCAACCAGATGGATGGGAACATCTAGAGCAATCTATAGTGGGCTTACTGCTCATTTTCAGTATAGCAAGGTGTTCGGTATTGTCAAGGGTTGTGGGTAATGTGCAAGCACATATGGCGGTTTTCCCAGGAACAGGTAGAGTCCTGGGTATGTGTACCGCCATGACAAAAACAATCAAAGAGGAGCGTTTAAGATGGG